>Ga0114931_10012357_pt1 | contig 10009 bp, 6 predicted proteins | sample 2SBtaG_FD_89579 | JGI IMG/M metagenome (GOLD analysis project Ga0114931, IMG submission 89579) | Deep subsurface microbial communities from Kolumbo volcano to uncover new lineages of life (NeLLi) - 2SBTROV14_V59a metaG | ecosystem: Environmental > Aquatic > Marine > Volcanic | place: Kolumbo...
CCCGCGAAGTTTCGCGCCCCCTGCCCTGCCCCCGGTTAACGAAAACACGAATGTTCGCGGGATGCCGTGGCTGTGTACCCGAGAAAGTGCTACGAGAGTGATGAATCAGAAGACTTCCTTCCCAGTAATCCGCTCCATCCTGCTTGTCGTCGGATTGGCATCGCCTGGGCTGTCTCAAGAAGCCGCACCGAGGCTCTTGGCGCGGAACGTGGAAGCGCCGTTCTGTTATGACCGAACGGGTACGCGTTCTTGGCAGATTTTCGATCGTCGTCCAAGGGCAGATGACATGGTGTGGCTGACGGCGCGGCGCGAGCGTGAGCTTCTTGCCCATGGCCAAACGCTCTGTTTCGCTGGACTATCGGTGTCGGTCGACAAGAACGGTAAACTCATCATCAACGCGCGCATTGAAGATCACGAAGATACCGAGAAACAGCCGCTTCCATTTGAACTTGAAGTATCTCTACAGCGTTCCGGGCAGACGGTCCAATCGCAAAAACTTCATGTTCGGGCGGCGCCGCCACCGCGTGCCATCTCTTACGTTGCCGACTTAGTGGACGACCTGATTCGCATCTTCTGGGATCAACGAGCGGGACAGTTTCGTAAGATTGAGAAGAGCGGATTCGATCAGTATTTCCGGCGACTGCAAGCCCATGGGGTTGAACGATTGATCGTGTGGCAGAGTCCGTTTCCGTTCTCGGTGGATCCAGGCTACCTGTCCTTGGAAGACTGGTCGCGCTACCAGAAGCAGGCCACCGCCATTCTCGATTCCGAAGAACTGACCCAAGGCATGGCGGACGCCATGCTGCCGTCGTGGAAGTGGGTGCGAATGACCATGCGTTTGCGGTTGATGCCGGAGTTCGGCGAGATGTTCAGCCGCGGCGCGAGCGACCACGGGATCAAGTTAACGGCAAGTTTTCGCCCGCTGGAGCCGGCGTTGACGAAATATTACGAAGTTCCGACGTTCGATCAACACGGCAACTGGCTGTGGGGCTTCTTGCCGATGGCATGGCCAACCGTGAACTACCATCCGCGACGTGTGTGCTTTGCGAACGTTCGAACGATTCTGAAGAAGATGAACCGGTCGTCGGAAGCCGACCCGGAGAGCATCGAATTCACGGATGTCGCCAACGCAAGAACCCTGGCCGATCGGTTTGCTCAAGACAAAACCGGCCTGCGCATCGTGGCGTCGCACTTTCCACCGATCGCGGCCGATTCCTTCGTGTTGGTTCGCGATGCGGAAGGAGAGTTCACGCTCAAGCGATACAGCGATGTTGCCTGGGAGGCCGAAACGCATCAAGTTGAGTTGTCCGGTTTTGAAGTTTCGGCCAGCGATGACCACCTGCGAATCAGCAAGCTGCGTGTACCCCACGGCTATCGATTCGTGATCATTTCGCGTGCTAGCGAATCGACCGACATGATCCAGTCGTCCGTTGGTCGTCCGATCGTCGTTCGGTCGCGGGCGGGAAATCAGCTTGGGCGAGTCAACGTCTACCGCGTCTTCGCCCCGTCCGATCCCGACGCACCGTTTACGCGGATCGCCGGAATCACGCCTACCGGCTCCTATCGCACCACGTTTCAGGCTATCGAGAACAGTATGGATCGATTGGGTGCCGATCCCGCCCCGGAACGTCTCGCGCGGATGAGCTTCGTGGTCGATCTTGGGTCCGACTGGTCGGTCGAAATGCTGGACTTCGAACGAGCCGCCACGTGCCAGATCGCAATTGCCCAGCTAAAGACCATGCTAGCGCATTCCGCGTTCGACGAGATCTTCATCAACACACGGTCACACTGCCAGTTGGGTGCCACGACCGCCGACGACTTGACCGGCGACCGTGGACTGAAGCCTTTGGAATACTATCGACTCAAACACATCCCCTACCGTCACCTTGGGATCGATCGCGCTTTTGCTCCCATCTCCTTAGCCTCGAACCCGCGCATGATTGATCTTGCGTCGAAAGCCGATACGGTTGAACAAATCACCCATTGGCAAGAGAACGAATGGCTCGCCCCGTGTCAGTCGCCGGACAGCCCCTTTGCGTGGCGTTTTGCGCGAAACCGCGCGGTAGCCAACGGCCTGCGTCAGCTCTTGATAGACTTGGAGCATGAATTTCCCGGCGTTCGCATCCGCGTGGTCATTCCTCCGAGCCAAGAGGTAGTCCACGCCGTGCGTTCAGGGCTGGATCAGATGCCCAAGCCCGGGGCGGGGTCTATGGAGCGGACTATTACAGGCATATCCGAAGTTCCCTGAATCACATTCCCGCGATCGGTGAAGGCATGACGATGGTTGATCTGACGGGGCTATCGGTCGAGCCCGTCTTTCTCGGGATTCGCTTCGCGCCCGAGAAGGCACCGTTGGATCTCTATCTGCGCGAGATCTTCCGCGACATGGCGACCAACCGTGGCTCGAATTTTCGCGGACCACGGAGTTTCTTTTACGAGGCACAGGAAACGCTGCGTGTGAACGATGAAGGCACGACGCGAAAGAAACGCGAATCGATCATTCGCGAATTGCTTGCACATCGAGACGAGATCAACGAAGTCATCCTTTACGAAGCCGCCGACTGGACCTATTTTCTACCCATTTCCGATCCGCGACAAAGCGGACACGCCTATTTAGACGATGTGCCATGACGCGTGGTGGGGAAGTTGCGGCGGAAAAGTACCGGAGATTGATATGGCTAGACTTCATTCACGCGTGGTGAGCACGATCATCGTTGTGTTCTGCGCGACACTTCTCGGATCATCACCGTTGGAAGCCGCGGAGATAACCACGCCGTCGATTTCCGAAGTTACCCGCCGGCTCGCCTCTGGTACAAACCATGTGCGCATCGCCTGCTTCGGCGATAGTATCACCGGGGTCTACTATCACACGGGCAGTCAGCGAGCATGGTGCGACATGCTGGGAATCGCGCTGCGCGGCGCGTACCCCAAGGCAAAGGTCGAGATGATCAACGCCGGCATCGGCGGACACACAACGGTCGATGCCCTGGGAAGAATCGATCAAGACGTGATCGCGATAAAACCAGATCTCGTCGTCGTGATGTTCGGGATGAACGATGTCACTCGTGTCGATCCGGAAGCGTTTCAGGCGAATTTGGACGAGATCGCCGAACGTTGTCTCGCCGCGGGTGCCGCGGTTGTTCTTTGCACGCCGAACTCCGTCTACGAGAATCCCTCTCGAACAAACGCGCGACTGAAAGACCTTGCCCACCGTGTCAAGAGGGTGGCAATCGCGCGGAATCTGCCTGTTGTCGACTGTTTCAAAGCCTGGCAGGATATCCGTCGACAAGACGAGACCGAGTGGATGCTGATGATGAGTGACACCATTCATCCGAACATGAATGGACACAAACGCTTCGCCGAGTTGATCGCCAGCACGATCGGCGGCAAGGACATTTCACTTGGCCACGTCGAACCGCCCGACGACGCACTGCACACGACGTTCGATCGACTACATCTTGGGCAGCCCGTCACGCTGATTGCGATGCCTCCTTACGACAAGCTCGTGCCCGAGGTTCTGCGAGAGCATTTTCCCGACGCGAGGTTTCAGGTCACTTCATGGCCGGTCGAGAGCAATTCGGTTGTCTCGTTAAGCGAATGGGCAAAGCGGATCCGCGACCTGTCTCCACATTTGGTTGTCGTGGCAGTCCCCGCGGCGGCGACCGAGCAAACGACGGAAGCGTATATTCGCAACTACGAATGGGTGCTGAATTGGAGCTTTCAATTCGGGCGTCGGGCGTGGGATGTTCTGCCGATTTTACAAACGGTCACCGCTCCAGTGGGCGAAGATCAACGAGAGCGCCTGACGTGGGCACGTCGGATTGTCATCGGCAAGGATGTGCAATTCGTCGATCAACAAGCGGACGAGCCACGCTCCACGAGAGAAATTCTGACGCAATGGGTCTCGGATCGAAAGAAACGCTGGGAGGCGGCTTCTCACGAGGAGCCTATTTCACAAACCCGTGGAGACGAGAATCAGGAACGAACTGCTTCTGGAATTCATTTCTCCGAACACCTGATTGCCGACGATTACTCCTATCCCTATGGAATCGCGGCGGCGGATCTCGATGGCGACGGCGATTTGGATTTGACCAGCGCCGATTGCAAGACAAACGATTCGCTCTATTGGTTCGAGAACGACGGCACGGGGCAGTTCGCTCGACACATCGTGCAAAACAAAGAACCGGCACGGTTGGAACGGCACGCGGTCGGCGACATCGACGGTAACGGGTATCCCGATATTGTCATCGTCAAGAACTTGAAGGGCCACTTGCTGTGGTTCGAGAACAGTGGACGCCCACGCGAGGGAAACCCGTGGCGTCGCCATGTGATTACCACGAAGCTGCCGGGGGCTTACGACGTTACGCTGGCCAACTTTGACGGCGACGGCGATCTGGATGTCGCCGCATCGAGTTGGTTGCTTGGGAATCAGTTCGCGTGGTATGAGAACGACGGCACGCCCGATGACGGCGCTTGGACCAAGCACCTGATCGAAGACGAGCTGGATGAAACCCGAACCATTCGCGCGGCGGATTTTGACGGCGACGGCGACATTGATCTATTGGGGACCGCGGCCGGAAATCCACGCGACACCGACGCGGACGGACAGTTGGATATCGTTCCGGGCGTGGTCCTGTGGTACGAAAACACGTGTCACGCGGGAGCGATCCACTGGAAGCGACACGAGATCGACCGTTCTCCGCGTCCGATGCACGGTGAACCAGCGGATATCGACGGCGATGGCGATCTGGATGTCGTGCTGGCTTTGGGCATGTCGGCACCCACGGACACGGCCCACACCCATCAGGTTCTGTGGTACGAGAACAACGGCGCGCCCGCCGCTGGTACATGGCCCAAGCACGTAATTGCCGCACGGTTTCCAGACGGCATCGAAGCGGTGGCTGGCGATCTGGACGGCGACGGGGACACGGACGTAGTCGCAAGTTCCTGGCGTGCGCCCGGCCGAATTGCCTGGTTCGAGAACAGCGGCGACCCCCAAAGCCAGTGGACCATGCACGTCTTGAAAGACAACTGGCGCAGTGCCAATCAAGTCATCATCGCCGATCTCAACGGCGATGGCCGTCGCGACATCGCCGCGGTGGCCGAACACGGCAGCTACGAGTTTCGCTGGTGGCGAAACGAAGGGACAAGGAAATTGGATGGTGAAGATCAACCTTAACCAGCCCGGGCCCGCGTTAGAACGGGAGAAGCCTTATTCACAACGTCCCTCGTACGATCCAAGCCTTGTCCCGCGCCCCTACCGCCCCTTCTTTTCAATACGCACAAGGCTGAGCGTGCCATCAGCGCTGTTGAGTTGAAAACTGAAGTTTCCTAGATAGCTCATACCCAACAGCGCGGGTGCGTTGGAGAGGCTTTCGGGAAAGACAGCGCACTGAACGTTTTCGACTTCAAATTTACCAACGCGGACTTTCTTCGCGAACATGAGTCGCGCTACGACGACACTTCCGTCAGCCAGGGTGAGTCGCACCTTCGGATCCCTGGAGTTTGGAATCATCTCGATGTCTTTCGCCATCGACCAGGGCAACGCGATCAGACTAGCGCCGGTGTCGACGACAAGCTCTTGGTGGAATTCGTCGTTGAAGGTCACGGGTACGAAATACGTCGCGCTCCCGCCTTTACGGAGCTGAACGGTCTCGGAAAGAACCGTCTTTTCGAGCTTGACGAGTTGTCGGACGTTACGCGTCATGCTACTGCTGGGCCCCAACTTCAAGGGCCGGCTCTCACCCTTGTTCATTGCCTCCAGCGCCGCGGCAACTTCCATGTCGGTTGCTAGTTTGGCGTAGGTCTGTTCGAGTTGATCAACGATCTTGCGGGCCTTCAAGATAACCTCGACGTAGGCCTGTCGCGCTTTGACAAGGTTTGCCCGAGCTTCGTCGGCTTCTTTGGTTAGAACGACCTGGCCTTCGTTGGCCAAATCGATTTGCGTCGCCAACGCATTGATCTCATCGACGATCTTGTTTCTTCTCTTCACGGACAGGTTGCCGTTGCGTTGGAGATAGTCGCTTCGCCCGACGCGCTGCCGAAGCATTTCCACGCGTTGCTTTTTCAAGTCATCGAGCCGCTGTTGGGCATTGGCCGTCGCTTTGGTGGCGTCGAGCACGCTTTTCTTCAAGTGTCGGACGCCTTTGAGCAACGTGCTCATCTCTTTTTCCGCTGGCAGGACATAGTTCCGGCCGAATTTTTTGAGTCCCTTGGACTCCAGGACATCCCTGAAAGACGCGCGATCATCCGCTTTATCATCGGCGGCGGAACTACCACCAAACAGTAGACACAGCAAGACAACGGCCATGACACCGCTGGAGAAGCGAGGAGAGATCGTACATCGCATCAATATCACCCCATTCTTTGGTTCACGCACGGGACTTCATTCTCTGGTATGTGAAAGTCTTGCAAAATCCCTTTACCAAATTTCCATCCTAATCCCATCACGGTACCCAACGTGCCTATCAGCGTCCAGTTTTTGCGCCAGAGGGTTCCCGACAGAGCCTTTTGTATTGCGGTGCGATAGCCTGGATTATTCATGACGATCGTCGCAAGGAGCACGCATTCGAGGCCGATGCAAGGAACAGGGCGACTTGGCTGCACGGCGTATTGGTGAATACGTGAGCAAAAACAAGCCGTTCCCTGACGAAGCAACCGACCAACTTCGGGATGCGCGGCGGATCGCTCATGGATCATCCGGCTTCGGATGGCTGAAATGCTCCCGCATCGCAAAAGCTACACCGCCGGCGTTTTCAATTCCCAGTCACGCATCCGCGCGAGCACGTCACGCTGGGTTATGTCGAAGCAAAGCGGTGTCAGTGTGATGTTGCCGGAGGCAAGCGCCGAAAGATCGCTCTCCTCATCGCCCGGGGTTGGTGGCGGATCGTTGGTGGCCCAAAAATATTCGCGTCCACGAGGATCGGTTCGCTTCTCGAAGTGTTCGCCATGGCGGGCCACTCCCATCGCAACCACCCGTAACTCCGCGTTGCCGTCGAGAGCCACGATCGGGATGTTCAAATTGTACAACCGCGGCTCCGGACCCTTGCGTTGGAGAACTTGTTCGATGATGCCACCGGCAAGTTTGGCGGCAACATCGAACGAACCATGTTCGTCGTACTCCAAAGATACGGCGATGCTGGTGATTCCAAAGAACGCCCCTTCAATGGCGGCCGCCACCGTACCGGAATAGAGGACGTTGATGCCCGCGTTCAGCCCGTTGTTCACTCCGCTAACTATCAGATCGGGACGTTGCTTACAGAACTCGAAGATGCCGATCTTTACACAGTCCGCCGGGCTGCCTTCGACCGACCAACCACGGCGCCGCGGGCCATCGAACATTTCCTGGACGATCAGCGGCGTAAGAAATGTAATCGAGTGGCCCACCCCGCTTTGTTCGGTTGCCGGCGCCACGACGGTCACCTCGCCAAGTTGACTCAGTTCGCGTTCCATGGCTTTCAGCCCGGGGGCGTGGATGCCATCGTCATTCGTCAGCAGGATGTGCATGGATGGTCTCTATTGGGGGTGTTCCCGGGGCGACGGATAGCCGATGGCGTTTGCTCCGCTCGTATCTTATCGCGACGTCTCCTGACGGCAACGCGACCCCCCTGCCACACGGGGTCGATGTACCTGTTGTTCGCAAGCGTGTTTCCGAACCCTACACGGTGCGGCGTGGTAATCGTATAATGCCTTGCTTCGAGGCCCGTCCGGGATGACGGGCTTTTTTGTTTTCGGCCGCTCGACAAGAGTGTCGGGGTCGCATGGCCGTATCGGCGGCGCAGCACAAGGATAGCCGGGATGTCCGTCACCAAGGACTCTCCGACCGCGGATTTGGGGCCGTTGGTCAGCCAACGCGTGTTGGTGCTCGACTTCGGGTCGCAATACGCCCAACTGATCGCTCGCCGCGCGCGTGAGCAGAACGTGTACTGCGAGATCGTGCGACACAACATCACCGCCGAGCGGATTCGTGAACTCGCGCCGGTGGGCTTGATTCTCTCAGGCGGTCCCGCGAGCGTTTACCAAAGCGAAGCTCCCCGTTGCGATCCGGAGATCTTTCGCTTGGGGATCCCCGTGTTGGGTATCTGCTACGGGATGCAGCTCGCCTGCGAGGCGCTGGGCGGCGATGTACAACAGGCCCCCGCGCGTGAATATGGAAGAGCATCTTGTGAAATCACCACGCCCGGCGAGCTGTTCGCCGGCGTACCCACGACGACCGAAGTGTGGATGAGCCACGGCGACCAAGTGGCCCATGTGTCCGACGACTTCATTCCTCTGGCACATACTTCGACTTGCCCGTTGGCGGCTGTCAAACACCGAAAGTTTCCGATCTTCGGGCTGCAATTTCACCCAGAGGTTACCCACACGCCACAGGGCCGCGCGGTGTTGCGAAACTTCTTGCACGATGTGTGTGGTTGCGACGGCACCTGGAAACTGCATGACTTCGCGGAGAGAACAATCGAACGGATTCGCCAGCGCGTTGGCGCCCGGCGCGTTGTTTGCGGGCTCTCCGGCGGGGTCGATTCCTCGGTGGTTGCCGCCCTGCTCTACAAAGCCATTGGAGAACAACTTTCCTGCATTTTGGTCGACAACGGTCTGTTGCGAAAAGACGAGGAAGAGACCGTCATTAGCGAGTTCACGCATCACTTTAAAACCGATTTGCACGTGGTCAAGGCCGAAGAGCGTTTCCTGACTTCGCTTGCCGGGATCTCCGATCCCCAGGAAAAACGCCGTCGGATTGGCCATGCGTTCATCGATTGCTTCGCGGAAGAAGCGGCCAAAATTGATGGGGCACATTTCCTGGCTCAGGGAACCCTGTACCCCGACGTGATCGAGAGCGGCGCGTCGTCCGATGGCCCGGCGGCGACGATCAAGCTGCATCACAATGTGGGTGGCCTACCAGAGGATATGCAGTTTGAATTGGTCGAGCCGCTTCGCGATCTTTTCAAAGACGAAGTCCGCAAGCTAGGACTTGATCTCGGCTTGCCGGAAGACATCGTCTGGCGACACCCCTTTCCTGGTCCGGGGCTGGCCGTGCGTTGTTTGGGAGAAGTCACCCGGGAAAAACTTGACAAGTTGCGCGAAGCTGACGCGATCGTGCTTCAAGAGATACGATCCGCGGGGTTGTATCGCGAGACGTCGCAGGTGTTCGCCGTGCTGTTGCCCGTGCAAAGCGTGGGGGTGATGGGGGACGCTCGCACTTATGAAGCCGCCATCGCGGTTCGGTCGGTCAACACCGACGACTTCATGACCGCCGACTGGTCGCGTTTGCCTTACGACGTGTTGGCCAAGATTTCGACACGAATCATCAACGAAGTACAAGGCGTCAATCGAGTGGTTTACGACATCAGCTCGAAGCCTCCCGCGACGATCGAATGGGAGTAGGCTCGATGGGTAAGCAATATATCTTTGAAATTGCCGACCTAACAAAAAAACATGGCCGGCGGGCGGTGCTTAGCAACATCTGGCTCTCCTTCTACCCTGGCGCCAAAATCGGTGTCTTGGGTAGCAACGGCGCTGGAAAGAGCACGCTGCTGCGAATCATGGCGGGGCTCGACAAAGAGTACGAAGGCGAAGCGCGACTCACCGCGGGATTCTCCGCCGGATATCTGCCACAGGAGCCAACGCTCAACCCCGGCAAAGACGTGGCGGGGAATGTCGAAGAGGCGGTCGCCTCGACGCGCGCGTTGTTGGATCGATTCAACGATATCAACACCCGCTTGGGTGAACCACTCGCCGAAGACGAGATGGAGAAACTGCTCAAGCAACAGGCTACCGTGCAGGACGAAATCGAAGCCCGCGGGGCGTGGGAGTTGGACCGGCAAGTCGAGATCGCCATGGACGCGATGAACCTGCCGCCCGGTGATGCACGGGTCGACAATCTCTCTGGCGGCGAATGTCGTCGCGTGGCGCTGTGCAAGATTTTGCTCGAACGCCCCGACTTGCTGTTATTGGACGAACCGACGAACCATCTCGACGCTGAAAGCGTCGCCTGGCTTGAACGCCATTTGGC
>Ga0114931_10012358_pt1 | contig 10008 bp, 10 predicted proteins | sample 2SBtaG_FD_89579 | JGI IMG/M metagenome (GOLD analysis project Ga0114931, IMG submission 89579) | Deep subsurface microbial communities from Kolumbo volcano to uncover new lineages of life (NeLLi) - 2SBTROV14_V59a metaG | ecosystem: Environmental > Aquatic > Marine > Volcanic | place: Kolumbo...
AGAGATCAGCGCCACAGCGGTTAGCGCCACACTGACCCCCACAATCGCGAGCACCGCGCGCTTGCGTGCCCACATGCCGGCGAGCAGGCCCCAGATATCAATTGTGCCTTGAGCAGGCGATACACCCGCCCGCGCGGGTGTCGAGGCACTTGGAGCTGGCTGAAAATTCCCCATGTTCATGCCTCGCACAGTGCGCAAATTGTGGTAACCAATCGATTAACGCGGAGATTTTTCGGCGACCCTTAGTTTTTCTTAAGGAAAGCAGCGTACTGGTTGCCACAGTTGGTATTTTGAGTGCGCGCGACATGACATTCGCAGGAATCTACAAGTTTGTACGGGCCCTGTGCCTCGTATCAGTGCTTGGTATTGTCGCCGGCTGCGCCGGCGAGCGTTCGCAATTCGGCGGCGGCGCGCCGGCAATGGTGGTGGCGTCTTCTGGCACCCATGGCAACTCAAGCCCCGCCAGCGCACCGGGCGCCTATCCTGTCGACAGCGGCGATCGGCTTCAGGTCCGGGTCTTCGGCCAGCCCACCCTCACCGGTCAATACGCGATTGACGGCACCGGCCGCATCTCCATGCCCTTGATCGGAAATCTGATGGTTCGCGGCCGCACCACGCCGGTCATTGAAGCGCTCATCACCCGCCGCCTCGCGGAGCGCTACTTGCGCAAACCGCGCGTATCCGTCGAGGTGGTGGTGTTTCGCCCGTTCTTTATCCTGGGCCAGGTCAACAACGCCGGCCAGTATCCTTATGTCAACGGCATGACGATTGAAACCGCCGTGGCGATTGCCGGCGGTTATACCGCGCGAGCCCGCAAGAGCCGCATTCGCGTGACCCGCAACAGCAGCAGCGGACCGCAGACCTCTTTCATGTCACCTGCCCAGCGAGTCTATCCGGGCGACACGATCTACGTGAAGGAACGCTTCTTCTAGGACCGCCGACACGGCATTCTTGCCGGCCCGCGCCCAGGATGGTTATCTGCCATGACTTCGTCCGCCCGCATCATCCATTGCATCCGTACACCCATCGGTGGTTCGTTCCGCCATGTTTGCGATCTGATGCACGGCCAGGCCGCGCTCGGCCATGAGGTCGGATTGATATGCGCCACCGGAATGGGTGGTGAGATGACCGAACGGGCTCTCGCGGGCATTGACGAAATCGCGACGCTCGGCGTTCACCGGATCGCCATGAGCCGTCAGATCGGCATATCCGATTTCACGGCATGGTTGCGGATCCGCGCCCTTGGTCGGTGCCTGCGCCCCCATGTACTGCACGGGCATGGCGCAAAGGGCGGTGCCTATGTCCGTCTGCTGGCCCGCTCGCTGGGCGCCCTTGCGTTCTACACCCCGCATGGTGGCAGCCTGCACTATTCACCCGCCAGCCTCCAGGGTTTCGTATATCTCACTCTCGAACGTGCATTGTTGAAACGCACCGACGGGCTGATCTTCGAGAGCGGCTACAGTCGCGATGTCCATCGCGCCAAGGTCGGCGCCGCACCCTGCATGGTACGCGTGATCCATAATGGTGTCGCTGCCGGCGAATTCGAACCGGTCGAACTTGATCGCGATGCCGCCGAATTTCTGTTCATCGGTGAATTGCGCCACCTCAAGGGCGTGGATGTGCTGCTCCACGCATTGCGGCAGGTCCGGATCAGCCGGGATGCCCGCCTCGTGGTTGTCGGCAGCGGTCCCGACGAGGATATATTTCGCGCGTCATGCCACGAACTTGGGCTCGATGATGCAGTTCATTTTGCCGGCCCCCTGCCGGCCCGCGCCGCCTTCGCGCGCGGACGCACGGTCATCGTGCCATCACGCGCCGAATCACTGCCCTATATCGTTCTTGAGGCGGCGGCGGCCGGCAAGTCCCTGATTGTCTCGAACGTTGGCGGAATCCCGGAAATTTTCGGCCCCAGACTGTGGGGGCGTGTGCCGGCTGGTGATGCGGACGCACTCGCGCAGGCAATGATGCAGGCAAGTGATGATCCGATGCGCGATTACGCCGCCGCCATCGAGCTGAGACAGCGTATCAAGAAACAGTTTTCAGTAACATCCATGGTCAGTGAAATCGACCGCTTTTACCGCCATTTTGCAACTGCCCCGGTCCGCGATCCGCAGGCATCGCCGGCACTCCGATTCCCGGCCGAGTAACGAACATTTAACTCAAAGACATCACTGATGAAGGGGGCGGTGCGATTGCCCCACCCCCCCTGTGTCAGGCATGTACCGGTGGCGCCGCCGCAAGCATCGTTATCGTGACCTGCCGCGGCAAACGGCATACGCCATGCTGGTGACCAGACGCCCGAACACGCTTGAGGATTGCCAATCCATGAAAACGGATCCCGGTCACAGGAAATCCCTCGCAAGCGCTGATGTGCTTGCCCGCGCGATGGGTGACGACGCCGCACAGTCCGGCGCGGTCCACACCACGCAACATGAAAACTGTGACAAGCGCTGGATCTCGCCGCTCGTCGTCCTGAGCACGGTCCGGTCGGTCGATCTGCTGATCGTGGCCCTCGCCGGCTTTGACATGTGGGCCGTTTATGTCCACGTACCGGGCGACCCGGTCAACCTCAACTATCTTTCCGTCATCCTTTTGACCAGTGCCGCGATACCGATCATTTTTCAGTCGCTCGACCTCTATACGGTGCCGGCACTCAGGCATCTGACTCCCCAGGGCACCCGGCTCATACTCGGCTGGACCGGCATGTTCGCGCTGTTGATGGCGCTGGCCTTCCTGACAAAAGTCGGCGCCGAATTTTCGCGTGTCTGGCTCATCGGCTGGTATTCCGTCGGACTGGTCATGATCCTGAGTGCGCGGCTCGCGACATCGGTTCTGGTACGCCACTGGAATCAGGACGGACGGCTCGAGCGCCGCGCCGTCATAGTCGGCGGCGGCAAGCGCGGCGCCGACCTGATTCAAGCGCTCGAAAAAAGCGACGACACCGATATCCGCATCACCGGGGTGTTCGACGACCGCAGTGACGAGCGTTCTCCGCCGCTTGTTGCCGGCTATCCCAAACTTGGAAACATCAGCGAATTGCTGGCCTTCGCTCGCGGCACGCGGATTGATCTGCTCATCGTATCGCTGCCACTGACGGCGGAGAACCGGCTTCTCGAAGTTCTCAGAAAACTCTGGGTCCTGCCGGTCGATATTCGTCTCAGCGCCCACACCAACAAGCTGCGTTTTCGCCGCCGATCCTATTCATTTATCGGCGATGTCCCGTTCTTTGACGTATTCGACAAGCCGCTCGCGGACTGGAACTACATCATCAAGTCAATCGAGGACCGAGTGCTGGCGGCCATTCTCATCGTGCTGGCGGCGCCCTTGATGGTGATGGTCGCGATCGCGGTCAAGCTCGACAGCCCGGGCCCGGTACTGTTTCGCCAGAAACGCTACGGCTTCAACAATGAGATGACCAACGTGTTCAAGTTCCGCTCGTTGCGCCATGAAACGGCCGATGCCGGAGCATCCAGGCTGGTCACGAAAAACGACGACCGGGTCACCCGCGTCGGGCGATTTATCCGCAAGACCAGCCTTGACGAACTGCCACAACTTTTCAACGTCCTGACCGGTGACCTTTCCCTCGTCGGACCGCGGCCCCATGCGGTCATGGCGAAAGCGGAAGACAAACTCTATATCCACATCGTCGACAGTTACTTCGCCCGGCATCGTGTCAAGCCCGGCATCACCGGCTGGGCGCAGGTCAATGGTTGGCGCGGCGAAACCGATACTGCCGAAAAAATTCAGCGCCGCGTCGAGTATGATCTTTATTACATCGAGAACTGGTCCATCTGGTTCGATCTTTACATCATCGCGATGACCCCGTTTTCGCTGCTCAACACGGACAGTGCATACTGATGGCGGTGGCGGTTGCAGCTCCGATCGCCCAAGCACCCTTCATCGGGCTTGCCCGGTTCGGCCTGTGGCTGGTTCTCGCAACCAGCGGTCTCGTTTACTTCGAACCCGCACCGTTCGATCTGTCAGCTGTGGCGCTGGCCACCGGCACCCTGCTTCTGGGCATGCGCATTCCGGGCAAGATCGCACCCCTGGTGCTTTTGCTGGCCATCATACTGATGTTCGGTCTGACGGGGGCGATGAACGCCACCTATGTCGGCGAGGCCACGAAGCATATTACCATCACCGCCCACCTCTCGGTCTTTGCCATTGTCGTTGCATCGGTTTTTCATCTTGACCCGAACCGCGCGCCCCGCCTGCTGATCCAGGGTTATGTCGTTGCCGCGGTAATCGCTGCGGCAGTCGGCATCGACGGCGCCCTGAACCTGACTGCCGGCGCCTATGACTTTGCCAGCAATCTCGGTCGCGCCCGCGGCACCTTCAAGGACCCCAACGTCTTTGCCCCGTTTCTGATCCTTCCAGCGCTTTACATGACCATCCACGCGCTCCGGGCGCCACTGCTCCGCGCTGTCGGGTCCGGCGCTGTCGCGGTTTTGTTGTTTGCCGGCATATTCCTGAGTTTTTCACGCGGCGCCTGGGGATCAGTTGCGGTCGCGGGGGCGCTGTCGCTGATTCTGCTGGTCATTTTCAGTGCCAATCCTCTGGTGCGTGCGCGCATTCTGATCCTTACAGTCACCGGCGCCGCCGCTCTGGCGCTGCTGACCGTCGCGCTGGTCGGACAAAAAGGTGCCGGGATGATGTTCAAGGAGCGCTTTTCCCTGACACAGAGCTATGATGTCAGCGGTCAGGGCCGTTTTGCCAACCAGCGTGCCGCCATTGACGTGATACTGGACAAGCCGTTCGGTCTCGGCGCGAACGAGTATGCCCGCTCTTCCGGGCTCGATCCCCACAGCGTCTACATCAAATCGTTTCTGATGGGAGGCTGGCCCGGCGGCATTGCCTACTTCTTGCTGATCATCGCCACACTCGGCGTTTCGGTCCGCACCCTGCTCCAGCCTTCACCACACCGTGACCTCGCGATCGTGCTGTTTTCGACATTTCTGGTAAATGCGCTCGAGGGCATGGTGATCGACACTGATCACTGGCGCCATTTCTATGTCCTGGTCGGAGCGATCTGGGGGCTCTATGCCATCCTGCCGGACAGTCGAGGCAGGCAGGTCAAAGTGACGACGGCATGCCCGAACCCGGCAAGCTGAGGTCTTCCTGCCGCCTGTGCTAACCATCCGAATTCACCAAACGTTTTCAGCAAACGTGACGGTAGAGCAATCCGTCACGGGCCGTTCATGCGAGAATGACGGCCGATGATGGCTAACCAGAAAGAAAACAAATGACACGCGATTTCACGACCTGGCATTTCGGTGTGCTGCTGATGGGGGCAACTCTGTTCGCTACCCTGCTGTTCGGTGACCCTGAGGCGGTCGCGATCATCGCCAGGCAGGAGGGCCTGATTGAGGACCTCACCGCACTGTTTTACTTCTTCGGCGCCGCCGCCAGCCTGATTGCCATCTACCATCGCAAGTTTGTCATCGTTGCCGGCCTGTGGCTGGCGTTGTGTATCCTGTTTCTGGGCGAGGAGACGAGCTGGTTTCAGCGGTTTTTCAATTATCATGTGCTCGCCGTCGAAAATATCAGCGGCCAGAAAGAGTTCAATCTCCACAACCTGAATTTCTGGGACTGGCAGGAATTTATCGGCGAAGACGGCAGGTTCCGGTTTTCCTTCGGCAAACTGCTTGGCGCGCAGGCGATTTTCAGGATTGGATTTTTCAGCTATTTCCTGGCACTGCCGCTGCTGTTGCTGAACAGCCGGATCGCGCGGTTCGCCGCCCGGTTCGAGATTCCGCCCATGCCGGCGGGTTTTCTGGCGGCAATCTGGACGGTCGTGATCGCGTCCTTCATTTTGACACTCAACACCGAGGGTCCGCTCAGAGACATGATTTCCGAAACCCGCGAATTCTTTTATGCGATTGTGATCTTCCTCTATACGCTGCTGTTTTTCGAACAGACGACGGGTGCGGATACAGCCGAACAGGCACCACGTGGCGCTTGATGCCGGCGTGAAATCCACCGACAGAGGCTTTCAGACGGGACAATCACGAAATTGCCCACATCGTGCAATTCTCTCGCCGCAATGCCGGGCGACGATCAGATGCCGGCCTGACCAGACATGGACCGCGTTGTTTTTGTAGCCGGAGTCACGCGTCTGTGTATAGTCAGTGCCGGCACTTTGCCGTATGCTTCCAATTGGAACCACCAGCATGCACGATCGCCGCAGGTGGCGGGAAGCCGGATCCATGTTGAATATAAAGCCGAACGTCGATCGCGACCATCGCTATTTCGACGAAAAGAAAATTCCTGAAGATGTGTGGCTTGTACTCGAGGCGACATCGCTGCTGGGCATCGCCGAATTCAGGCTCTTCGAGATCGCCTACAAGGACTGGTTCGGCGAAGACGGCGACGAAAAAACCATCGAGCGCTATTTTACACCCTATATGTTCGGCGAGGTTGTGCCGGTCTGGGTGCGCCATCTGAGCCAGCGCATCATAAAACTGGACCGGGAGGACGCGCTGCGCCCGCGTGATTTCGGCGTTTATCCGAAAATTGCGACCCGCGAAGACCTGAGAAAGGGTCTTGATTTTGCTGCATGGTTGGTGGTTTCAATGGTGGTTCTGGTCTTGCTTGGCAAGGCCGCCGGCAAGGCGCTGTCTGACATCTGCATGTTTCCGCCCTGCTACTGAACCGCTGGAGTGCCAACGTGGATGAATCCTTGATCAACTGGATTCTGGTCGTCGTCACCGCGCTCGTCGCGGTACACGGTCTTACCTACCGCGACAGGAATGGCGAACGGCCCTGGGTGCACCTGCTGTTCGGCTGTATCGCCCTGATATTCTTTATGCGCTTCTTGTTCGTCGACATTCTCGCGCTGATATAGAAAACCGCGCAATAATCCCGTTTTGGGAATGACCACGGTGCGGCGCCTTATTGCTCGTAACCGCGCTGCTTCTGATCAAGTTCGGGCACCCTCATCAGGCGCTCCGATTCAGGTTTTGCCAGTTCCGCCTTCAGATAGCGCAACCGGTCGGCGACGGTTGGCGGCTTGGTCTGGACATTGCGGAGCAATCGGTCGAGCCAATGCATGCCGTCCGCGATCTTCTTGTCCAGAGCCAGCCCTTTTTGATAGTCGGCGACTGCCTGCTGGTAGTTGCCGAGATAATCGTTGACGATGCCCCGTATCGCATAATTGCCGCCGAAATCAGGCTCCATCGCGACAACCTTGTCCATCAGGGCAAGGGCTTCCTTGTAGCGTTTCAGCTGAATCAGACTGTTCGCCAGACCGCGCATGGCGGGGGTGTGTCCGGGATCTTCCGAAAGAGCCTGCCGGTAATCCTCGGCGGCGCGCTTGAAGTTGCTGTCTTTGAACTGCGTGTTGCCGGCAAGATAGGCGAGATCGCCCGGCTCTCTTTGCGCGAAATGCTGGTACAGTGCATAGCCAAACCAGCTGAGGGCACCAACAATCGCAAATATCTTCAGAAATCGGTTGAACTGGTCGCTGATCACTTTGGAATCCCAAACACATTATAATTGAACATGGCGGCGAAAATCACCGCGAGCAGGATTGCAATGAAGCGGGCCCGCTGTTTCTGCCCATGCTGCACCCGCTCGCTGAGCTCTTCGCCGGTCTTGTGCTGAAGCCGGCGAATGCTGATCACATAGACCAAATTCATGATCGGAAAATGCAAAGCGAACGCGAGCACCGCTGTCGTAATCAAATAGTACGTCATGACCCTTCACATAACCGCGCCGGCCAACGCAGACAAGACATCCTTTGGCATCTGCAAAAATACGGCTTCACATTTGCGGACGCAAACGGGCCGCCCCATCAACTGAGGGAGCGGCCCGCCTGTTTTCCCTCAACCGGCAAGCGGTTGAGTGATCCTGTCAGTCTCAGGCCTTGCTCTTGACATCACCGATGTCTTCCACAAGCGCCTCGACTTCCTTATCGGGAACAGTCGACATCTCCATCTTGTAGGCCAAGAACCACATCATGAAGACACCAAGTGCCCACCAAAGGATCTGCCACGCCCAGATCGAAGGCATCCCGAATGTCCAGGCTTCTACGCCACCATTCGGATCGCCAAAGATCGTGTTGCCGATCACGGCACCCGGGCCAATCCCGAAGAAGAACCAGATGAGTGTCAACACCCATGCGGTCGGGATCAGTTTGCGTTTCTCGGGCGACAGGCTGGCATGCTCGCGCAGGAAGTCATGGAACTTCATGCGGTGCTTGAGGTCACCGTCGTTCTGGGTAACGGCGGAAACAATGATTGCCGAGCCCAGATTGAACAGAATACCCCAGAACGCCGAATGCATGGTCCACGGCCACCGGCCCCAAGGCAGGGTTATATCGAAGATCCCGGCAATCTGCGCACCGAAATTCTCGGTAAAGATCACCGCAAGAATGCCCAAAAACAGGCCCACCGTGATGCCCTGACGCGTGAACCACGGGAAGTAGCACACCGACATCAGCGACGGCCACATCTGGAAGCCGAAGGCAACCGCAAGGCCACCCAGCAGCACCAGAGCGTCGGTCGCAGTGGTCGCCACGACAAGTGCCGCAAGCACGATGAAGCCAACGCCGACACGGCCCCAGAACTTCTGCTGGGTATGAGATGCATTGGGCATGACAAAGTGCTTCAGCAGGTCACGGGTCAGCATGCCGCCGGCGGTCGACATATAGGCCGCACCGGTCGACTGCATGGCCGCGAGGGCACACACCGCCAGCAACCCGACGAACCAGGGTGCGGCGTCGCCGACCAGATGGATCAGCTGGGGCACGAGCATGCCCTGCTTGCCGGCCGATTTCATCAGATCGGTGCCACCGAGGCCAACGCCCATCACGTTGTTGGTCAGTTCAGGAAACTTCTCGGCGAATGCGAGATCGGCACCAAGAAAATGACCGCCAAGACCCTGGAACGCCGTGAACACGAACAGGATCAGACCGATACCGAACGAAGACGCCCACACCTGCTGCGGTGCAAACGGCTTGGGACTGGTATTCGAGAACGACCACATCGTGAACGCGGGCGCTGAATGAATGCCCATGAGGGCAAACATGTAGGTCAGGATCATCATGCCGGTCCAGGCACCGCCAACAGCTTTCGGGCCACTGGCAACGAACTGGATCACACCAGGTATCGCAATGTAGTGACTGTAGCCATCCGGCGTACGCTTGGCGTCCATTTCGGCCAGCGCCGCGATGCCCTGATTGAGCCTCTCAAAGCCCCCAACGGCCTGAATCGCAATAATGCCGATTGCAATGATGCCGAAGGCGAGCAGCAGGCACTGCAGCGTATCCACATAGGCCACCGCGCGAAGACCGCCCGACGCCACATAGATAAACACAACAGCGCTCAGCAGCCACATGCCAACTTCCACCGACAGCAGACCGTCAGTGAGCACGTTGAACAGGAAGCCGGAAGCGCGCAACTGCAGTCCGAGATACGGAATTGAGAAGCAGAGCGCGACCACAACCGTCAACAGTCGAACCATGTCGCCCCGGAAATAGGTCGCGAGCATCTCGCCCGGCGTGACAAAGCCGAAACGTTTACCCAGCATCCACTGGCGTTTCAGGAACATCACACCGGTAAACGGAATGGTGATCGCATAGAACGACGCGTAAGCGTATTGGAACCCGTCTCTGTAAAGGAGCCCGGGATGGCCCATAAACGTCCACCCCGAAAACGAAGTGGCCGTCGCAGCCAACACAAACACCCAAAGTGACAGACGGCGCCCCGCGATAAAGTAGTCGCTCGCCGTCTTTGCCATCATCGCACCTCTGATGCCCCAGAAGATGCAATAGGCCCAATAGAGGCCGACAAAGACGAAAAGCCAAATGACTTTCGCTGACATGGGGAATCCCCCTTTCTTGAAGTCCGGCACGTGCCGAACGGGAAAGATTATAGTTGAGCAGAAACCACGCTTGAGCAGTTTCCTCCCAAGACACCTTGGTCAGGCGGTGCAGCCCTCCTGGTCAAAATTGCGCTTAAAAGTGCCGCACAATCATGCACACGGAATCGCCCCACCTACCACGATGCA
>Ga0114931_10012359_pt1 | contig 10008 bp, 8 predicted proteins | sample 2SBtaG_FD_89579 | JGI IMG/M metagenome (GOLD analysis project Ga0114931, IMG submission 89579) | Deep subsurface microbial communities from Kolumbo volcano to uncover new lineages of life (NeLLi) - 2SBTROV14_V59a metaG | ecosystem: Environmental > Aquatic > Marine > Volcanic | place: Kolumbo...
GAAATTTGAGACCCCAGAAGAACTTCCTGACGAGTATGCAAGCCTTTTGAAGAAGATGCTCTTTGTGCAAGCAGATACTGAATTTGCAAGTGTTCAACAGCATTTGGAGTGGCAAGAGAAAGCACCTTCTGCAGAAGATAAGTGGATCCTTTCAAGAATAGTTACTGACGAAGTAAGACATGGATTAACCATGACAAGACTGATGAAGGAGTTTGGCTCGGAAGGTGAGGCAATGGTCGAGAAGGTACTGTCCCGGAAGATTGGTGAGCATACCTTGGATTCATTCAATATAGAATTTGACAATTGGGAATCAGTTGTGGCATTTACCTGTCTTGTTGATCGGGTAGGGATCTACCAGCTTGAGGCTTTCCAAGAGTGTTCCTACGCTCCACTTGCACGACAGATGCCCCTTATGCTAAATGAAGAGAAACTGCATATCGGATTCGGCTATAATGGACTCAAGAAAGTCATCACCGATTCAAAATATCCTGGAAATCGAAATAGTGCTCAGGAAGCAGTCAATTTCTGGGTTCCAAAGGCACTTGATATGTTTGGACATTCACAATCGAAAAATGCTCAATTGGCAGTAGAATTGGGTATTAAGAGATGGGATAATATTGAGATGAGGAACAGATATTACAAAGAAATTGATCAAATCTGCAAAAATCTTGGGCTGAATACACCTCCTATTGATGCAAACAGGAACATAGATTAGTCAAGTAATTTTGTTATTATTCCAATCCCTCTTGTACGACCTTCTCTAAATACTACCCGAGAACCCTCTTGTATGTACTCTGGTCTGTACATAAACTCGAAGGTGATTTTTGCCTTGTCACCAGTACGAAGGTACTTCCGGTCAATATCAATAATTCGAGCACTCTGCCTAATAGATTGGATATGCACAACCGGGGAGTACCCTTTCTTGATAGTTGTTGAGTGATAGAGTACATATACATCTGCCTCGAATCGAAGAACAGATCCAGGTTTGTGATCCATTCCTAAGAGTATCATTCCCTTTCTGACATCTGACTTCTTGAATCTTGCAAGAGCAAAGGTATAGTTCTTACCAGTTTTCGCTTTGCTTGTTGGAACCCTCTTGTAGTGAATCGACTTCACTCGTACTTTCTTGAATGACCCCTCATCAAATGGGCCTATTTGCACGAAATCATTCTGGGCAATGGTACCAGAGTATACTAAGGCTGTCACTACAGTGCCTACTCCTGATACACTGAAGATATCATCAATATAGGCCTTGAATGGATCATCCTTCCTACTGGGATTTATCTCCTTAATAGGAAGTAATCTGAGGAAATTCTTGAGATGTTCCAATCCTATTCCCTTATTATTTGATACACTAAAAATTGGAACTACGTTTCCGGTATAGATATTTCTTGAGGCCAGCACAACATCATCAAGTCCATCAATCATCATGGGTATTTTAGATACCCCTGGTATTTTGAGGATTTTCTTGACAGATTCAATTGTCTTTTTTGTGACACCAGTTGGAGTCATATCAACCTTTGTGAGAACGACAAAGAATGGAATTCGCAGAGCGATCAGCAGTCCTAAATGCTCTTTGGTCATAGGAAGAACCCCCTGATTAGCTGCCACCACCAACATCCCAAAATTAGGTTGAAGACCTGTCAATCCGAATACAGTGGTCTTCAAGTATCGCTCATGTCCCGCAAGATCGAAGAAAGTAATGGTCTTGATGCTTCTCTCCAAAATCTCCAGATCGGTTACTGGATGCACCTTGTCATGGGTGACAATCTCTCCCCTCACATCAAAACCAATAACAGTAACACTTACAGAAGAAGTTCTTCCTGATTCAAGTTCATGAAGATATCTTACAACATTACTCCGTGCAGCTCCTCTACCATCATCCAACTCTCCTCTGAGTAGAACTCCTATCAGAGTACTTTTTCCAGCGTCTACATTTCCTGTAGATGCAATTCTGATATCGTTCGGAATTTCATTCGGATTCTTCTTGCGAACCACAAAAATCTCTGCAATTGTCCCCTCCTCACCTTGAGCTTCCCGGAGAATCCGTGTTCTCGCTCCAGCAAGATCAGCTACCTTCTTTAAGACTTGAAGGCTCATCTTCAACTTAGTTGACTCAAGACCCAATTGTATACCATCATCAGTTACTCCAATGTAATAAATGGCTTCACCATTTCCTTCAAACAGACGGTAACGCATCTGGGAGGCTAATTCCTCAATCCGCTCCTGATTCTCATTCTTGTCTGAGAGCGTCAGCTTGTACTCAATATTACCACTATCAGATTCAGGAGGAAGGTACCTCATCAAGTTTTAATTACACCTGAAGTATAAAAATACTCTAGAATACGAGAAGGAAGATTTCTTTACGAGATACTTAAAAAATCATTCGTATTCTTTAGAAGTATGGGAGTTACAAATCTCTCTTCTGTTCTCAAAGAACTTAGCACAATCCCCATTATCAAGGAGAAAAGTGTAGAAGATTATAGTGGTAAGATATTGGCATTTGATGCATTCAATGTGCTCTACCAGTTTCTGGCAACGATCAGAGATCAAAGAGGGATGTCCCTCACTGACTCTGAAGGACGAACTACTAGCCATCTTATAGGGCTTCTTACCCGTAATTCCCAACTCCTATCTAAGGGCATCAAGCCAGTCTTTGTCTTCGATGGAAAATCACACGAATTAAAAAAGTCAACGGTTGAAAGGAGATCCGAGATTAAGGAGAAGGCAGAAAGAGAATACAAGGAGGCACTCAAACAGGGTGATATGCAGCGTGCGAAGAGTCTAGGACAGAGAATCTCGAGATTGGACTCAAACATGATCGATGATTCCAAAAAACTCCTTGAATTAATGGGTATTCCCGTTGTTCAAGCACCGGGTGAAGGTGAAGCTCAAGCTGCTCAAATCGTTATAGAAGGCAATGCATATGCAGTGGCAAGCCAAGATTATGATTCACTCCTCTTTGGAGGAACGATATTAGTTAGGAATCTAAATATTTCAGGGAAAAGAACACTACCTTCAGGACATGTAAAGACTATCCATCCAAATGAACTTGCCTTGGAGGATATGAAAAAAGGACTTGGATTCACCCAAGAACAGCTCATAGACCTTGGCATACTAATGGGTACTGACTTTAATCCAGACGGATTCAGGGGAGTAGGTGCAAAAATAGCATACAAATATCTTAAAAAGTATGGTGATTTTCTCACCATCCAAAAAAATGAGAAGAAAGTCCGTGATGTTGTGTTTGAGAACTATGAGGAAGTACGTTCTATCTTTCTCTCTCCAAATGTAGAGAAGGGAGTTAAATTTTCATTTGGAAATTATGATGTAGATGGAATTCTCAATTTCCTTGTAGATGAAAGAGGATTCAATAGTAATCGCTATAAAAATCTTCTCAGATCAACTGCAGAGGCTATAGAAACCATAAATAAACAAACTTCACTAAATGACTTCTTTGGTTAACTACGCATGAGCTAATGCTTATTATATCTCAAGATCGATTAATATTGTGAAGAATCCATTCAAGAGACAGACACCTGTTGCACCAGAATATACTGAATATGGTTCACTGTCCAAAAAAGAGAATAGAGAACGAGTTCCACCTGGACAGCGTCTTGCTCGAAGGTGGCCCGTCCTATCTGCAGAAGCTACTCCAAAATTTGATGGGGTAAACTGGGACGTATCAGTTGAAGGTTTGGTAGAGAATCCAGTTACTTGGTCTTGGAAAGAGTTTAAAGAACTTACAAAGGTAAGTCAAGTCAATGATTTACATTGTGTCACTACATGGTCACTCCTTGATCAGAAATTTGCTGGAGTCTCATTCAAGTACATTATAGATTTAGTCAAACCAAAACCTGAAGCAAAATATGTTACATTTGAGGCTAAATCTGGTTATACAACTGCTCTCCCTCTTGCTGAGGGATACCTTCTTGAGAATGATGTCCTTCTTGCTTATGAGCATGAGGGAACTCCTTTAGAACCTGATCACGGAGGACCATTGAGATCACTAGTTCCCCAATTATATCTCTGGAAATCAGTCAAATGGTTGCAGAAAATTATTTTCACAGAAGAATGGGAGAGGGGATATTGGGAGGTGCGAGGATATCACCAGCGTGGAGATCCATGGCTTTCTGAGAGATACAGCTCTCAAGAGAGGGTAAGTCGAAGGAAGTAATATTGCTTCAAAATGAACCGAGATGTCCCCATTATTCTGTTAAATTGAAAATAGTTTAATATATCTCTCTATTATTTAGGCTTCAATGGTTAAAGTCACCATAGATCGAGAATTAGCTTATGAGTTAGTTGATTCAAAAGTTGATCAACTCAACAAAAAAATTACGATCATCCTCGAAAATTGGGACTATGATGATGTTGGTAAATTTCTGTCTGATATCCAATATAACGAGATTGAGAATGCAGAAAAAGCTGGAAAAGAAATTCGAAATTCTCTCGATAAGATCAGTTTCCTCGTCTCTCTGAAGTCATATTGGGAAGATTTGGATGAGGACAATTTCACACCTGATTTTGAGTATGAAGAACTGGGAGAGGATGATGAGATTGACTTGGTCTTTCAAGATCCAATCCTTGAGGATGAGTTGGCTGATGCAATAGATAATGATTATTCTGGGGACTATATTGAGATTGATGAATACGATGAAGATAACCTTATCCTGAATATTGATGATGATGAAGAGTAAAAGGTAGGTGGCTAGTTGCAGGATCGAGCAATTTTGATTCATTTCTTGGTTTGATTAGATAGAAGAGTCTTAACTTTCAAATAAGTTAATAAAACATATGAGATAGTAATGGAAATATCGAACTACATCTTCAAGATACTTGTCTTAGGAAAAGCTTCGTCAGGTAAAACATCTCTTGTTGATCGGTTCGCGAAAAGTATATTTTCCAAAAAATACAATCCTACCCTTGGATTAAATCTCGTTTCTAAGATTATTAAGATAGATGACAGATCCATAAATCTGTCAATATGGGATACAGGAGGTTTCTATGATTTTGACAAATTGACCTATTTCTACTTCAAGGGATCGTCTGGGGTCATAATTGTTATAGATTCTACAGATCCTAAGGGTATTCAAAAATTGGATAAATATATTAGTAGCATCGAAGCTCAATGCTCTCATATTCCCATAATCATCGCACTCAATAAGTCTGATTTAGATGTCAACCTTCAGGAAGAAGTTGAAAAAGTAATCAAACCTTGGAGAGAGCACTGGAGAAAATCTATCGAGCTCATAGAATGCTCCGCTAAACTTGGTGAGAATGTCGTTGAGATTTTCACTAGCCTCAGTTCAGAAATTCTTCAGGAAGTCATAGAAGATGAGAAATTCGATGTGAATGAGTATATTTAAGAGTCAGAAATCTTTTTGTACAAATCTTTTAGAGACCCCTTATAATCTGCTTTCACCCCTTCAAAATCGCTAGTTAGCCATGTTCTGATCCCCACTTGTGCAGCTCCCATATCCATCGTCGGATCATTCCCAATCATTAATGTCTCTTCAGGTTTAGAATCAATCTCACTGAGTAGCCAATTGAAGTATCGAGGATTTGGTTTACTTGCCTTTGAATTGAGTGCATGAGTAATTATCGAGAAGTCTTCAGGGTCTATTCCTGCCCACTTTACTCTCTTTATTGTAGCCAATTTGTAGAATATGGGTTGAGTAGCAAGTACTAACTTAAAACCCTTATTTTTAGCCTCTTCTATGACTTCCTGAGCATAATCGACTTTACCAGAAACTTTCTGTAACTCGTCAAAATTCGTCTCATAGAATCTTACGAATCTGTTCATAGTAGTCTGCCTGTCTAAATCAACATGCTTGCAGAAGTAGTCGAAGAATGCCTCAACGACATAGTTGTCATTGTCACTCCTCAACATCTCCTGTGTTCCAGCAATAAGGTGATGTACAAACTCCTCGAAGTTATCAAATTGATCTGTGAAATTCTTATAAGCTTCCGATGCATATGTTGTCATAAAATGACGATCCTCAAGTTCATTGAGAGTACCATCCAGATCAAAGAAGAGAGTGGTAATACCTTTGAGCATAAACGTTGAATATAAATGAGATATTTAGCTATTTTTCTATAGTGGAAGTGCAGTTGATTTATCCTTGGATTTACTCCGTCCTCTCAGCACATAAGCTAGTAGTCCTATTATTCCCGATATCGCTGAGAATCCGTAGAGATACAGAAATTTGGGTTGAAGGAGATCCTGGGGTACACCAGAGATATATCCTATCGAAGCAGGAACTCCACTTACAGCCATTGCAATATACGAGATCAGGGTCGAAGCTCTATGCGTGATTACTGACGATGGTAACAACAACTCTGAAATGACATTATCGTCCTGTTCAAGCACCACTCTGCAATCCATTTTACCTTTAGACATAGGAGTGGCGTAGAATCTAACTGAGACAAGATCCTTCTTTGGATCTACCAATCTTGTACTCGGTTGTGTAATACATCCGGGGAAGATCGCACGAACCAATACAGGTCGATTCAAATCAACAACTGCTTTTTCCACCTTCTCTGTCTCCCTCTCTCCAGACAAGATGTTAGTGGATTGTTTCTGTGCTCTCAAAGTTCCAGTGGATATCGTCACGTCAACAGGGTAGGTTCTATTTATGACCATTTTGTCGAACCACTTTACCTTCACTGATTTAAGTACGTTCTCCTGTTTAGTCTTATCCATAGATACTGGCATTAATTTTCCGATGTCATCTGCTCTCATTCCCCCAGTTGTAGCCATCTTTGCAGGTGTTAATTCATCAGCTTCCATGAAGTCATCAAGATCATCTTCCACTATCTCCTCCTTATTTACAGCAACGGGCATTGGTGGGAGTTTTCTAGATTTCTTCTTCATCTTCTGTTCTACAGCTGGCATTGGCGGAGACAATGATGATTTTTCTTTTGATTTCATCTTACTTCGGGATGGGGCACTAACAGCCTCTGGTTTTTTAACCATTGGAGGGGAAGATCGCTGTGCTGACTTTTTATTTCGGGAGGGTGAAGGTACTGCCTTTGGAGCAGGAGCTACTTTTGGTGGAGAGCTGGGTGTATCTACAATTCCTTTAGAATGTACTGATGAGACTGCAGGAGGACCACCTGGGGTTTCTTGGTATTCTAATATTTCCTCTTCCTCCTCTTCAATTGACGGGATATTAGGATGACTCTCTTCAGCAGCTTCCTCCACCTCAAACTCTTTCATAATCTCCTCTGGAGTCTCTGATTCTGAGATGTTTATAACTTTAGCTCCCTCAAATTTCAGACCAAGCATGCCAAATTTCATCAGGATTTGGAATGAATTTTCCGGTAAAGGAATTTCTTGACCTACAAGAACTCCTTCTAGCAACTCTCCACCGATATACATTGTGGTCACTATATCCCTTATCCGTTTGTTTAGTTCTCTAAAAAAGTTGACTGGTGTGGTACTCTTTAATGCAATATGTAATGCATCTGATGATGATGCATCACATTTAACCATAATATCATACCTCTTCCCGTCAAGATAAATGTCCAACTCAAATTCTGCAAGATGGGGGATAATTACTCCCCCCTCACCTTCCTGTTCTGCCTCTACATAGTAAGCTCCATCTTCCTTGATGCTCTTCCACTTCAATTCAGATTCGTTAGTATCATAGAGAAGAATGGCACTATGTCCATCTTGTATCATCCCGTAGGGACCTTTTTGTCCATTTTCTTCAGAATAAATCCATATACCGGGTGCATTGAATGAGTCAAAGATATCCTAAAACATAAGATGCTCGTCTGGTAAGGTTTGACCAGAATCCTCAGTTACTTTGATTATTTTCACAAAGTGATTCTACCTTCCACCAAATTAAACTGTTGCAAAGAAAAATGACTTATGGTGAAAAATAATTTATTGGAAATTATTTTGAAGAATTAAATGGTTTAATTTACTTCTCAATTCTTGTTATATTTTTTGTTAATTATTTGAATTACAGGAATAGAAACAAATGTGATTACCATCACAATGAATACAGAATTGATATCCGAGGGAGATGTACTAGTGTTTGAATTTATTGCGCTAGTAGTAGAAGTTGTCATTGATGTTTCCGATGTTGTTGGAAAATCAATCACGTTCAAGGGTTCTGGACAATTCACAACACTTGTGTGAATATTTTTTGTATTTGTTTTATATTCACTGTTGCCCACTGATTGATCCATTGCCCCATTCTGAGCTTTACCTGAAACTACATTAGACAGATCACTCCCTCCAATCAAATTGAAAGTCTGCACTCTATAATATACTGTTATTCCTGCTCTAATTGAAGAGTCGTTGTATGCAAAACCATTGGTCTCTGCGATTTGAATGAATCCAGTGTCTTGAAATACAGATCTTGAGATTGTTGTTCTAGTAATAGGACTTCCATTTGGAGAAGATGTCCAATTTAGATTAATATAACCTACATGTGAGCTCGCACTCAGCACTGGCGCCGATGGTTGATAGATTCGTCCATAACTACTATTCACGTAAATATATCTTGGAGAACCATAATTCCCATTTACATCAGCAGGTACAATCCAATAATGATACAGTGTATTTCCCGTCACATTTGTGTCAAGAAAACTTGTAGCTGTCTTGTCAAGCTCTGTGATAAGACAGTCATCCTTCCAAATCTGGTACTTGAAAATATCGTCTTCTGTATTGGAATCCCAGACCACTTTGACTGTATCCGATTCTATACTTGCATTCAATCCACTTACTTGAGTTGGAGGTCTAAGATCAAATTCATCATATCTCATGTTGAGGGTTGAGAGAAGAGGTCTGTGATCAGCCCCATTCAACCCAGCTTTAGTTGTCACAACTGTTGAATTGACAAGTGTGTTTGTAAGATCTTGGTTTACGAAAGTGTAATCAATTCGACTTGCATACTGCAGATCCACATATGTATATCCTTTGGAAAATGGGTTTAGTGTCCGATATACATCTGTAAAGGTGTGTACCTTAGATGCATGAGGATTTGATGAATTGATCAACATGTCAATTGGTTCTGTACCTAAATTTGAGTCATTTGGTCCAATTTCTCCTGTGTCCTGTGGAGAGTGTGAATTAAAGTCACCTGCATAGATGATTGGCACTGTTCCTAGGTCATCTAGGTAGTTCATCAGTCCTTCTTGATCCCTGACCCGCTGTTCTATTCCACCTGAGCAGCATGAGAGATGGGTGCCAATGACGTGCACATCTAGCCCATTAATCTCCACAATTGCATGCAGAAAGTCATGAGCTGGTTTGAAAGAAGTCCCATCATCAAGTGTCAGATTGTCAAGTTGTTCCTTCAATCTGATTGGATATCTTGAAATTAAAGCTTCACCATCCGTCGACGAAACTGCATTAGTGGCAAATCCTTGGTAGGGTTTCTCTAAAGGATTTAATGCATTCATCTCTGATAAGGCAGTATCAAATGTACCATCAGAAGAGGACCATTTGCCAGTTTCGACAAAAACAGCGATATCCGGATTCTCTTCCTTCACTACGTTAATCCATGTAATATTCCTTCCTGTTTCCCAAATATTGTAAGTGAGAAATTTGAAAACTCCTTCTGGACGACCAATTGTGACTTGATCATTTGTCATCGAAGGAGAAGAATGCTCATTTACAGATGAAATACTTTGAATTGGGACTACAAGAAGTACGAAAATCAAGGTGTAAGTCGTTATCTTGAACACTTTCGTGTACTTCATTGACTCGCATATTGCATAGAGAATTATAAGTGATTGTATAATTCAGTAGTCTTTGGAAATTCTCTTTGAATAGTAAATGAGATCTTTCGACTCAATATAACCTTGTGATTCGAATAGATTGCGAGATGCTATGTTATCTTCCTCAATAAGAGCAGCCCATAGTCCTATTTTTTTGATACGAAGAAGATCTTCTGCCTCTTGTATAAGATTTTTTGCAATTCCTTTCCTCCGGTATTTTGGATCTATTGCAAGTCTGTTTATCCAACCTCTTTGTCCATCATGCGTAGC
>Ga0114931_10012360_pt1 | contig 10006 bp, 8 predicted proteins | sample 2SBtaG_FD_89579 | JGI IMG/M metagenome (GOLD analysis project Ga0114931, IMG submission 89579) | Deep subsurface microbial communities from Kolumbo volcano to uncover new lineages of life (NeLLi) - 2SBTROV14_V59a metaG | ecosystem: Environmental > Aquatic > Marine > Volcanic | place: Kolumbo...
GCCGGGCTGAAGCGGGAAGGCATAATCGTCGTCAGTTTGACTCTGTTTTTTTGACAGGCATCGATGATCGCATCGCAACGCCCAAGCGTAATTTCCAGCGGTTTCTCGACGACGACATGCTTTCTCGCCTTGGCTGCGAGAACCGCCGATTCCTTGTGTAATCCGCTGGGTGTGCAGATGCAAACGGCATCGATCTTTGGATCGTTTAACATTTCTTTCAGAGACGGATAAAGACGGCAGCGATGTTCTTCGGAAAACAACTCCGCTTTGCAAAGCGACTTGTTATAACAACCGATTAACGTCGCACCTTTGATGTCGCCGATTGCTTTGGCATGAAAATGCGAGATCATCCCACAGCCGACAATCCCAAATCCAAACGTCATCGAATCTCCTTTTTCTATTCGTCATATCCTCGGAATCTTTAAGATTCCGGGGATATGTCACCCTGTTCGGGAATCAATCGGTCGAGGATGCCGTTAATGAACTGCGACGATTGTGCGGTGCCGAATTTCTTCGCCAGTTCGATCGCTTCATCGATGACGACGCGCGGTGGGACATCGGAAAAAAACAATTCGAAGCATCCCATCCGTAGAATGTTCCTGTCGGTGGGGGGCATGCGATGCAGACTCCAGTTTTCGGCAACTTCAATAATTTTCTCGTCGAGCATGTTACGCTGTTCTAACACTCCCGAGAACAGATTCCAGGTGAATTCCTGCAAGGCCTCGTCGGAAATTTGTTCGTCGATCATTTCTCGAACGGTCATCGCCTCCACGTCGGGATTCATATCGACCTGGTAGAGCATCTGGAGGCAGACTCCACGACCTTTACTGCGACGAGCCATAGTGTGCTGTTGCCTTGAAGGAATTGCGAAAGAACGACCAGCTATTCTACGAGAAAATTTCACCAGGGGAATGGCGTTCGCAGAAATTGCAAGCGGAATTCACTCATTACATTGCCGCGAGACGCTGACCATTTCAATCGCAGCGAGTGCCGTTTCGCTGCCTTTATTTCCCGCTTTGCCTCCGGCTCGGTTCATCGCCTGTTCCAGGGTCTGGCAGGTGAGAATGCCGAAGAGCACCGGCTTAGCGTGTTCCAGTCCGATTTCCATTAGCGAATTCGCCACCGAGTGATTAATGTATTCGTGGTGTGTCGTTTCCCCTTGAATGACCGCTCCCAGACAGCAGACTGCGTCGATTTCTTCGTTTCCGGCCAATATCTGAGCCACCAGCGGGATTTCGAACGCCCCCGGCACCTTCACTACGGTGATGTTTTTTTCGGGAACGAGATGTCTGCGAAACGTATCGAGCGCCCCTTCGAGAAGCAATCGGGTCACAATTTCGTTGAATCGCGAAACGACAATGCCGAATTTGGCCTTCTTGACAGCCAGTTGACCTTCGATGATTTTGACCATGAGATCTATAAACTGAAGTGATTTTGGGAAGGATCTCGCGTGAAATGCTTCGGCCGCGAAGATGTGTTCCAGTGTAGCAGCGGGGCGTGAGTGAAGGGAATAGGGAGCGAATCGATTTGAGACGATTTCTTTGGCGTGTCTTCAAGATCGCGGAGAATCTCTCTATGATTCGTATCGATAGAAAATTCAGAACAACTTCACAATGGTTTCCCACATGGCTTCCACATTCGATATCGACGCCGTCCGCGAGCAATTTCCGGCACTTCAAAAGCGGGTCGGAGATCACCGTGCGATTTACTTTGACGGGCCTGCTGGAAGTCAGGTTCCTCAACGAGTGGCCGATGCCGTCCACGATTATCTGCTGGAAACGAACGCTAATCATGAAGGAACCTTTGCCACCAGTCAGGAGAGTGATCGCATTCTGGAACTTACTCACGCTGCTGTGGCGGATTTTTTAGGTGCGCCCGATGCCGATTGTGTTTCGTTCGGCGCGAATATGACGTCACTGACGTTTGCGCTAAGTCGTGCTCTTGCTAAAACCTGGAGGGCAGGGGACGAGATTATCGTTTCGCGACTAGATCACGATGCGAACGTCACACCTTGGGTTCTCGCTGCTAAAGATGTTGGCGTGAAGGTGAATCATCTTGAATTCCAGACACCCGACTGTACTCTCGACCTCGAACAATACGCAGCACTTCTCAACGAAAAAACCCGGCTGGTGGCGGTCGGTTTTGCGTCCAACGTGACCGGAACTATCAACCCTGTAGAGGAAATGACCCAGCAAGCACACTCTGTCGGAGCGGAATTTTTCATCGATGCTGTGCATTATGCGCCACATGGTCTGATTGACGTGCAACAAATCGATTGCGATTACCTCATTTGTTCGGCGTACAAATTCTTCGGTCCGCACATCGGAGTGATGTATGGGAAACGTAGTCGGATGGAAAAGCTTCAACCCTACAAACTGAGACCGGCACCCGATTCATTACCCGGACGATGGATGACGGGAACACAAAACCACGAATGTATCGCGGGGACTCTGGCCGCTATAGATTATCTGTCCGATCTTGGTTCGCATCTGGAACCACAGGCTTCAGACCGTCGGACATCAATCGAAGCGGCATTTCGTGGAATCACCGATTATGAAAACAAACTTTCGGCTTATTTTCTGAAACAGATCGCCGAATTCAAAGGAATCACCGTTTGGGGAATGACAAATCCCCAACAACTTCACGAACGAACGCCAACATTTTCGATGACGGACTCCTCGAAAACACCGATGGAAATTGCAAAAGATCTCGCGAGAGAAGGAATTTTCTCGTGGGCGGGAAATCACTACGCTCTGCCTTTTACGACGGCTGCTGGATTGGAACCCGAGGGGGTCTTGAGAGTCGGTTTTCTACATTACAACACGACCGCAGAAATTGACCGTCTGATCGACGTGCTGCGAACAATTCTGTGCTAACCGCTCGAAGCAGTTTCAACCGTAGCTGGATTCCCCAGAATTCAGCCGACAGGCCGTTGTTCAATCCGAATTCCGTGGAGGGCGATATTTCTCTTTCGGCTGAACGAACATACTCAACAGAAACAGAATCGCAAATGCAGGCAAGGCAATCATCAAGGCTAATTTGGGAGACCTTGCGAACATCACCAGGACAGCAACAGCGATGGCGATCGTTCCGGGAGAGAATCGCGACCACGCTGCCGGTCGTTTTTTTGTGGGAAGGGTCAGCCAAAACGCCAACATCAAAATCCCCACACGGACGAATGCTCCTGGCCATAAACCATTATTGGCATCCGGGCTGGAATTCGTCGCCAGATATGCCCCCGCAAGCAAACAGCCTACTGCAATCGCGGAGACAAGATGTCGATTGATTGGAATTTTTTCATCATTCATCAGTCGATTATGACGAAACTGGGGGGTATCAATCAATACAGAAGCAATTCGAACGGTTTTGATCAGCTTGCCTGAGTTGACATAGGAGAACTTCTGGTTCGCGACTAAAATGTAGTCAGCATAGGCTTGTCAACGTCCATCCCTTGATCATGGAACGGATTCTCCCATGAAGATCTCGGAACTTTTTCGACAAAACGAGTTCGTTCTCTCCGTGGAGATATTTCCACCGAAGAACGAAAAAGGCGAAACAACCCTTCAGCAAACTCTCGAAAAACTTTCTCGTTACAACCCTGCATTCATTTCCTGTACCTACGGTGCAGGCGGAAGCACACGAGAAGCAACATTCCATTGGTGTGACGTGATTCAGCAGAAATACCGCCAGACAGCCACGGCACATTTTACTTGCGTGGGTTTCGATCGCCAACAACTCTGCAACTGGTTGAGCAAAGCGAGAGAATTGGGGATCGAAAACATCATGGCGTTGCGGGGCGATCCTCCGCAGGGTGAAGAAGCCTTCCAGACAGTCGAAGGCGGGTTCAGTCATGCCAACGAATTGGTTGCCTTAATTCGTTCGCAGTTTCCCGAATTCGGAATTGGCGTTGCCGGATATCCGGAAACACATCCCGAAACACCCAATCCCCAAACCGACCTCGAAAACCTCAAACGCAAAGTCGAAGCCGGTGCCGATGCGGTCTTCACACAACTCTTCTTCGACAACAACAAATTTTTCGAATTTCGTAGTCGCTACGAAAAGATCGGCATCGCCAAGCCGCTCGTTCCCGGTATCATGCCTATTACAGAGTTCTCGCGAATTCAACGGATTACCTCCATGTGCGGTGCGACCATTCCCGAAGAATTGGCATCGCGGTTGGAATCGGTTCGGGACGACAAAAAAGCCCAGTTTGAAATCGGTGTCGAACATGCCATCCAACAATGTCGAGAACTGAAAGAACGAGGTGTTCCCGGCATTCACTTCTATGTTCTTAATCGAACCCGAGCTTGTGAGCGGATTTTGAAAGCCTTGGGTTTTTTCGTTGAGGATGCAGCATCTCCCTGAAATCACTAGATTCGCAAGGTGGAACACCTCAAAACTTACAATCTATGTGCGTACTTTCCGTAGTTTGTGCTATCATTCAGAGTTGGAACGACATATTCCGTCAATTGTCCGAGGTCTTGAGATTCTTCTATACAGCAGGGATCCCAGAGACCCTCTGAAAAGAAGAAACTCCGTTCAATGTCAATGACAGTGGAAACTAACACGCTAGAATCTCTACAGGCACAATTGGCCGATCGAATTCTCGTCCTCGATGGTGCCATGGGGACAATGATTCAGGCTCTCGGTCTTAGCGAAGCCGATTTTCGGGGTGAAGAATTTGCAAATCACTCCTGCGACCTGAAGGGGTGTCTCGATCTCCTTTCGATCACGCAGCCCGAACAAATCAAACAAATTCACCGCGAGTATCTCGATGCCGGTGCCGACATCATTTTAACAAACACCTTTACCTCAACCTCGGTTTCTCTCGACGATTACAAGCTTTCAGATCGCGATTACGACATCAACTTTTCCGCTGCAAAAAATGCCCGGGAAACGGTTGACTGTTATCCGACGACCTCCGATAAACCCCGCTTCATAGCAGGAAGCCTGGGACCAACCAACCGCACAACATCGATGTCGCCCGATGTCAACAACCCCGGTTTTCGGGCCGTTACGTTCGACCAGATGAAGGATTCGTACAAAACAGCCGCTTGCGGTTTGATGGACGGCGGTGTCGACATCCTCATCGCCGAAACAACATTTGACACATTGAACCTTAAAGCTTGTCTCTTCGCAATCTCCGAATTATTTGAAGAAAAAGGACGCGAGATCCCAATGATGGCTTCGATGACAATCACCGATGCCAGCGGCAGAACGTTATCTGGACAAACGCTGCGAGCGTTCTGGAATTCGGTTTCACATGCGAACTTGCTCAGCATCGGCATTAACTGTGCTCTAGGTCCGGGCGAAATGCGACCCTATGTCGAAGAACTTTCCCAGTTGGTCGGACTACCTGTAAGCTGTCACCCCAATGCCGGTCTTCCCAACGCATTCGGTGGATACGACGAAACCCCCGCACAAATGGCAAAGACACTTGGTGAGTTTGCACACGAAGGGTGGGTAAATATCGTCGGAGGTTGCTGCGGAACGACGCCGGAACACATTAAGGCAATTTCAGAAACAGTTCAAAAAACTATCCCGCGTAAAATTCCCATTACTCAATCGCTTTCCCAATATAGTGGGTTGGAACCGTTCGAGATTCGTTCCGATTCCAACTTTTCAATCATCGGCGAACGAACCAACGTCACCGGTTCGCGTCGGTTTGCAAGACTCATCCGAGAAGAAAAATACGAAGAAGCCCTCAATGTTGCCCGTCAGCAGGTCGAAAACGGGGCGAACATCATTGACATTAACATGGACGAAGGGCTACTGGACAGCCCGCAGGTAATGACGACTTTTCTCAATCTCGTCGCAGCTGAACCCGAAATCGCCCGTGTCCCTATCATGATTGACAGTTCCGACTGGAAAGTCATCGAAGCGGGGCTGAAGTGCGTCCAGGGCAAGGCGATTGTCAACTCAATCAGCATGAAAGAAGGAGAAGAGAAGTTTCTCGCACAGGCAAAAAAAGTACACAGATACGGTGCGGCAGTCGTCGTCATGGCGTTCGACGAACACGGACAGGCGACCGACCGCAAACGAAAAGTCGCAATATGTCAACGAGCGTTCCAGCTTCTGAAAAAAGAAGCAGGCTTTCCTCCAGAAGATATTATTTTCGATCCGAACATTCTCACCGTGGGAACCGGAATGGAAGAACATGCCAGTTATGGAGTTGAGTTCATCGAAGCAGTTCGAGAGATCAAGAAGGTCTGTCCCGGTGCGAAAACTTCCGGAGGAGTGAGTAACGTCTCTTTTGCGTTTCGAGGCAATAATACCGTTCGCGAAGCGATGAATGCCGCGTTTCTCTTTCACGCCATCGAAGCCGGACTCGATATGGGTATCGTCAATGCCGGTCAACTCGCGGTTTATGAAGAGATTGAACCGGCACTCTTGGAACGGGTGGAAGATGTCATTCTCAATCGTCGCCCCGATGCGACCGAACGTCTGGTGGAGTTTTCTGCATCTGTCAAACAGAAAGCCGAAACCGAAGACGACTCTCAGAAACTCGCTTGGAGAGAAGGAACCGTTGCCGAACGATTGCAACACGCCATTTTGAAGGGTGTGACCGATTTCATCGACGAAGATACCGAAGAAGCTCGGCTGCAATACGGTAAACCGCTCGATGTCATTCAGGGGCCGTTGATGGATGGAATGACCGTCGTGGGCAGGTTGTTTGGCTCGGGGAAGATGTTCCTGCCTCAAGTGGTGAAGAGTGCGCGGGTGATGAAAAAAGCGGTCGCCTGGCTGACACCGTTCATGGAGGATGAAAAAGAAGAAGCAACACAAAGCAATACGCGCGGAACCATCGTGATGGCCACCGTTAAAGGCGACGTTCACGACATCGGTAAAAACATTGTCGGAATCGTTTTACAGTGCAACAACTACGAGGTCATCGACCTCGGCGTGATGGTCCCCGCAGAAAAGATATTACAAACCGCCATCGAGAAGAAAGCGGACCTCATCGGTTTGAGCGGGCTGATAACACCGTCTCTCACCGAAATGGTTTCTGTCGCCGGTCAAATGAAACGCAGGGAGTTCACGATTCCTCTTCTGATCGGTGGTGCCACCACGAGCGCCAAACACACCGCCGTGAAAATCGCTCCGCAATACCAAGAGCCGGTCGTTCATGTTGTTGACGCGTCGCTTTCTGTTCCCGTTGTCGAAAAACTTCTCGATAAAAAGAAGCGATCCGAATTCATCGAAGAAAACGTCAAAAAACAAAACCGTGACAGAGAGACGTTCGCCAATCGTCAGAATCAGAAACTCGCTTCCTATGGAGAATCGAAACAAAACCGTTTTCCCACAAATTGGGCCACAGCACAAATCGACGACCCTTCTTTTCTTGGAACCAAGGTGTTGGACAATCTGCCTCTACAAGACCTGGTTCCCTTCATCGACTGGTCACCATTCTTTCAAACATGGGAATTACGGGGAAAATATCCCGCGATTTTGAAAGATTCCGTCGTCGGCGAACAGGCGACGCAGTTGTTCGAAGATGCTCAAAAATTACTCGATCGCATCGTTTCGGAAAAACTTCTCACTGCCAAAGGCGTTTTCGGATTCTGGCCCGCTCATTCGGATGGTGACGACATAATCGTCTACACCGATTCCGAAGTGATCGACCACTGGAACAACACGGGAGGGGGGTTGCTTCCTCTCCCCTTGAAGGAAGATCGTCAGCAGGGACTGACGATGCAATTCCCCATGCTCAGGCAACAGTGGCAACGCAAAGGGCAATCGGTTTTTCGATCGCTGTCCGATTACATTGCCCCGTTCGAAAGTGGACGTACCGATTTCCTCGGGGCATTTGCAGTCACAACAGGAATAGGGTGCGACGAACTGGCAAAACGATTCGAAGAAGAACAGGACGACTATCAAGCCATCATGTGCAAAGCCCTCGCAGACCGTCTTGCCGAAGCATTTGCAGAAATGCTTCACCAGAAGGCACGAAACGAATGGGGATACGGCAGCAAAGAATCGTTAAGTCACAAGCAGTTAGTCGCAGAGAAATATCGGGGAATTCGCCCCGCGTTCGGTTACCCAGCCTGTCCTGACCACACCTTGAAGCGACCGCTGTTCGAGTTGCTCGATGCCGAAAAAAACACCGGCATTTCTCTGACGGAATCCTTTGCGATGATGCCCGCTTCATCGGTAAGCGGTTTGTACTTCGCCCATCCCGAGGCAAAGTATTTCTCTGTCGACCGCATCGACAAAGAACAGGTGGAAGACTACGCTAAACGTATGGGAAAACCGACTGCCGAAGTCGAACGCTGGCTGCAACCGAATTTGGGTTATTGACCAGAATTGGTAGCTGGATTCCCAAGAATTCAGCCAAATCGGAGAGCGTATCCTCAATTGTCTGAACTTTTGCGAGTTCAGAGACAGCGTCAGGTGAAACGCCCTGAGTCCTCGAAGGGCGTGGACGTTTTCAAATGTGAAACGCTTTCCAGCGGTCATGGCTCTCATTCACTGGTAGAGCAATTGGCAGTCGACGAAACCGCGCCCTCCTTCTATCAGGAAGTGCTACCCAACCTAATTCGGACGATCTCAACTCACTCAAAGGAAATCTCGATGAGACTTTGCAGGTATGAAAAGAACGGAACGATTCAAGTCGGTTTCTATGACGAAGCGAGAATCTCTCCTCTACAAGCCATCGCTTCGCAATCTGGTGTCACGGTTCCCAAACCGATTCGCTGCTTGCGTTTCTCCCCGGTGGAGAGTTCCAGGCACAGGCAAAAAATCTGGCGACGGAGTTCGATTCTCTCTCCGAAGACGATATTGCAGCGTTCTCTATTCCCACATGCGAAACAGCTCTCAAAGTTCCCGTACCCAACCCCGAAAAAATCCTGTTGCTTGCGGGAAACTACGCCGAACACATCGAAGAGGGGGGTGGGCGGTCAGAAGAACGTGCCCGAACATTCCCCTACGTCTTCATGAAACCGCCGAGCACGACACTCACAAATCCAGGCGATCCAGTTATCATTCCCACCATCTCGCCCGATTGCATCGACTGGGAATTGGAACTCGGTGTGGTTATCGGAAAGCGATGCAAAGTAGTTTCCCAAGCCGATTCTCTCGACTACGTCGCCGGTTACACCGTCGTCAACGATATCTCGAATCGTAAGTACCGTCCAAACCCACAGCGAGCCGAGCGTCCCAAAGACAAGTTCTTCGACTGGCTTCACGGCAAATGGCATGACACCTTCTGTCCGATGGGCCCGTGCGTGCTACCCGCCGACGAAGTCGACGATCCGCAATCGTTAAAACTGACACTGAAACTCAACGACGAAATCGAACAGGATTCCTCGACATCGCAGATGGTCTTTCCCGTCGCTGCCATCGTTTCGTTCATTTCGCAATTGGTCACTTTGGAGCCGGGCGATGTCATTTCCACCGGCACTCCTTCAGGTGTGGGGTTCCCCAAAGGGAAATTTTTGAAACCGGGAGACATGATCGAAGCAGAAATCGGCAGTATTGGCATTCTTCGAAATCCCGTTGAAGCTGAAAGTGCTGGTTCATAAAATTCTCGGATTTCGATGTATTGGTGATTTTCTTTCGAGAATCGGTCGATATAATGCCGGTACAAGGCAGTGGTTGCGAGGTCGCTGCCCTTTTCTTTCACACCGAACGCAAGCAACAAAACAGAAAATAACCATGACGCGGGGTGGAGCAGCCCGGTAGCTCGCGAGGCTCATAACCTCGAGGTCGCAGGTTCGAATCCTGTCCCCGCCACTTGTTTTCTCGGTAGTGAAACTCGGGCACCGCAGAGTTATACGGAAGGCCGGCGTCGAGAGACGTCGGCCTTTTCGCGTTCTATCGCCAGCTCTGGCAACACTTTACGCCACCTCTCACCGTCTCAGACTCTCCCCTTACGAGACTCGCACGCGACATCTGTTTCGCCACAACGCCTCTTCACGGACTCGATTTCGGCCCAAACTCTCGGCACTCTCTCACTCTCGCGTTCTGTGGGTTAACGGCTGTTGCTTCCGGCCTATCGCTCACAACC
>Ga0114931_10012361_pt1 | contig 10005 bp, 14 predicted proteins | sample 2SBtaG_FD_89579 | JGI IMG/M metagenome (GOLD analysis project Ga0114931, IMG submission 89579) | Deep subsurface microbial communities from Kolumbo volcano to uncover new lineages of life (NeLLi) - 2SBTROV14_V59a metaG | ecosystem: Environmental > Aquatic > Marine > Volcanic | place: Kolumbo...
CAAACTGGGGGCAACTGGTCTCAGTCCTACAGAGGTTATTCGTGAGGTTTCGATCGCAGCACAGGCACCATTTGAGGTCGACGGGACCATAACAATGGTCAACTATCACGACTTGGAGCTGCTGATCTCGAACAGCGAAAATATCGAGGCCATTCTGCGCCCCGATTTTAACATTCATTAGACATTCTCCGCCCTGTTTCTGTCCTGTAGGGTATGGCAGTTTTCTATCATGACTAGCGTGATGGAACGGCCATGCCGGTACTGCCTGCAGACCTGAAAAAATACGGCGCTCTGAGCCGCCCCGAGGATGATGTCTCCGTCAGTGGCGGCGGCATTGATGCCGCTTGCGTTCTGGACGTGACGCAGATGGCCGCAACGGATCAGCTGCGCGCCGTGTCTGATAATGCCGCGGACGCCATGAATCTGACGATCACCGGGCGCGATGCCGCGGGCATCATCGTCAGCGAGACGCTGGCACTGAACGGAACAACTCCGGTCGTCTTTGCCACTACATTCGAGCGTTTCCTGAAGGCGGTACTCTCCGCCGCGCCGGCGGGCAATGTCACTGTCGAGCGCAATACCAATCCTTTTGACAATGTGGTGATCCTGCCTATTGGCAAGACCACGGCCAGCATCCTGTTTATTGATTCCACAAGCGAGGCCGCGATTACCACGCGCTTTGAAAAGGAGTTCTGGCGGAACGAGCATGTATCCCTGGCGCTCACCAATGCAGATATCACACTGACGGCAGACCCCTCGGCATCGGTCAGGATTGGTGTCGAAGCCGCAAAAAATGGCGTATCGAGCGTTGCCAACCGGAAAACCATCCCGTCTGGAGTGACGTTTGTGGACGACTCCATTGCCCAGGCCGTGCCCAGTGGGAATCTGGGCGCCAGTGAGGGCATCGGCGTCTGGATTGAGATGACTCGCGGCGCCGATGCCGCAGCGATCAAGACCAGTTACACCACCCAGCTCGCGGGGACCACGGTATGAAGACACGCATGATCTGCCGCGGCCCGTTGGCAGGCACCTACTCAAAGGAAGACGCCGAGGCGCTGGGTGAACCAAAAATGACAGGACACGCGCGCCGGGGCCGTGTCGTTGAGGAGCCCGTATACCAGCGCGATGAGTCAGGCAATGTGGTACTTGATGACGAAGACAACAGTCCAGTCATAGAGAAAACCATCCATCGCGTGGTGCCCTGCGGCTTTGACCTGACGGAGCAATATGATGCCGTTCCTGCTGACGGGAAAGACCATTTTATCAAATGCCCGCGCTGCGGGAATGTCAGCCGGGCCATGAAGACGCCCGCAGACGATGATGGTGAGTGACGATGCTGATTGCCGGCGAGTTCGGCAAGAAGATCCGGATCAATACGGCCTACGACCTCTCCGGATCTACGGACCTTTCGTTGGCGGTGACGCGGCCGGACAGCACACAGTTCACCAGGACGCAACCTGATCTGGTTGTTGGCACAGCCACCATCCAGGCAGAAGTAGAGCAGTTCGATGGCGCTACGGTGACCCAAACATTTTTGGCCAACGAGTATGTGGAATACGCACTGAAATCCGGCGACCTGACCACACCAGGGCGATACCGGTTTCAGCTGCAGGTGGATTTCGGCGCATCGGTGCGGTTGATCACCATCGAACGGGACGTAAAGGTGCGCCGATGAAAACAGGAATACCCGTGGAGGCGGGGCTATTGAGGACAGGAACGAAAAACCAGAGGATCTTGCTGGATCATGGCGGTGCCCCTGAGGGCGGCATCCGTATCCTGTGCGATCGCGTGGATACGCGGCAGTTGGGAGAAGGCAATAACACGATCACGGTCAATATCGCCCGCGTGGTGATGTTCAACGATCCGTTCTACGGGAAAGTTGAGCTCAGCCGCAAGAAATTCAATCGGATGATCCGCAATTTCAATGAGGATGTCTATGGACAGGAGGTCAACCTCGATGTCGCGCATATGCCGTCTGACGGCTCTGCCGGCGTATTCAAACGTCTGTTCATGGATCGCAACAAATTCAGGGGCGAGGTTGAACTGACAGAATACGGTATCGAGGCCATCAAAAAACGCGGCTTCCGGTATCTCTCAGCAGACTACACCGAGAACTATACCGATCCGGAGACGGGGAAAGAACATGGCCCGCTATTGTTCGGGGCCGGTCTGACGGTGCGCCCGCGGATCAAGCGCCTGGATCCCATCTCACTCTCATTCGATGACAAGCCCATGCTAATCAGCCCCAGAGCTGAATATCTTTTTACACAGGAGATCGAGACAATGAACGAATGGTTAAAAAAACTGAAAGCCGCACTGGCCCACAAAAATCTCGCGGAGAACCTGATCAGACAGTTCTGTGAGAACTTTGAGACCGCCGGCAAACAGCTAGGCGATGATGAGGAAGCCCTGCAGGGTCTCTACACCGCCTTTGAGACGGCCGGCGTTCAGCTGGCAGAGAATCTCTCTCAAGAGGCCCATACGGACGCCATCACCCTGGATTTCTCCGGGCTGAACCTGCAATCCGGCGGCAATGGCATCAGTGAGGACGACGTTCGGCGTCTCCTTGCAGAACAACAGCAGGCTGCAGATGAGGAACGCCGCCAGCTTGAGGAGCAACGCACTGGTAACGTGACCTTATTCACGCGCCTGCTGAGTGAGGCAGAGGGCCTACAATCATTGAGCGAGGAGGATCGCACTCAATTGAGCGAGGCCGCAGAGCTGATCACGCCTGAAATGAGTGAGGACCAGGTTCGTAAACTGGCCGAACATCAGATCGCACTGGGCAATCGCATGGCCGTCAACGCTCAGCTCAACAATCTGGGCTATCAATGCCCTCAGGGCACAGTGCACATCAGCGTGGATGACAGCAATGCTGCTCACCAGCTGCAGGAGGATATCCTGACAGGCCTGCGGGGTACGGCATCACACGCCACCGGGCGACTGAGCCTCGACGAGCAGGTCAACCCGTTTATCGAGCGGGTGCTGGCAGAATTCGACCGCATCAATGCGCCGCGCATTGCCCATGAGCGCAAATTGCTCGCCGGCGGCACCACCAGCATCAGCGATACCAGTCTGCCAGTGGGTTTTCAGCGGACCGTGATTCGTGAGGCCCTGTCGGATCTGCGGGTTCTGGATCTGGTGCAGACCCTGACCGACTTCGGCGCCACAGCCACTACGCAGATTCCCTATGAGGTTAGGGATACCAGCGCCGTGCAGAATGACGGCATTGTCTATGAGAGCCAGCCCATCCATCGTGCGAGCGTGACCCAAGCCATGGATCTGGCCTATATCCTGCCCATGAAGTTGGGCTTCCTGATCACCAACGAGGTGATGCACTTCAGCCAGGCGAGCCAGATCAACTGGGATGCCTATGGCCGCAACGTGGAGAGCAATGCCCGTGTCATGCGGGAATTGGTTGTGCGGCGTATCTGTAACGAGCTGCAACGCAATGCCGATGCCTTCGGGGCACTCAACATCACCAACGAGGGCTTCGATGCGCAGCTGGATGGCGCGACCGTCAGTACCGTCAAAACGGTGCAGTTCCCTATCGTGCGCCCCCATCAGCAGCGCGATCTGCAGGGTAATGCCGTCGGTGCCGCAGAGAACCCCATCACAGTGCGGCTCAACGGCGCTGCCATTGCTGAATATGATGGCACCGGCACCCAGCCGGCCGCCACTTATTACCGGATCACCAACTACAATCTGGGCTACATACAGTTTGTCGACCAGACCGGAGCTCCGGTCACGCCGCCCAATGCCGCCGGTGCGGACGACATCAGCTACAGCTATGCCACCAATCTGGCGCGGTTCGACCTGGATAACGGCGCCATCGAGATCGGCCTGCATCTGAACGGTTTGCTGCGAACTTTTGGTGCGCGCAAGGCGGTCATGGCCAACGATCGCTTCGTGTTGCCTGATTTTTCGCTGATGAGCTACACCTTCAACAATACCGCCACCAACGCCAATAATTTCGAGGTGGATAGTAAGCGGAACGGGACGGACACCAACAGCCAGGGCGACCTTGATGCCATCAAGGCGGTCCCGGCGTTTTCGACCAACGCACCGGGCATCGATCTGGGCGATGAGCGCGCCATCATGGGCCAACGTGGCACGCTGACCTATACCATCAGCAAGCCCTTTGTCACCGGTCAGCCCTTCGAGGCGGTGGATGCAAATGGGAAGGCGCTGGGTCAGAAACAGGCCTATGGCGAGGAATACAGCGCCATCAAGGTGCCCACCCCGATCCGCAATCGTCTCACCTCGGTTTTGGCGTACAGCTTCACTGCCAGGTAACCCTAAGCACCCGGGCGCAGCATGAGCTGCGCCCTCAATCGAGGAACAGACTATGGCGAAAATACCCCACACCAACACGACTGAGAACATCCAGCATATCGGCAACACCACCCTGTGGCCGGGTGATACGCGCGAGGTCGAGGAAAGCCTGATTCCAGGGAAGGCCCCCGATCAGGAAGCGGCCCCCGATCCAACAGATCCGATTGCCGAGCTGCTGGCCGAGAACAAGGGCGTCATCGAACGACAGATTCAGGCGCGTGATGAAACCGGGCGGCCCATCATCGATATGGAGGCCCTGTTGACGCTTGAGGCTGCTGAGAATGCCACGGAAAAACCACGCAAGGGTGTGCTGTCGGCCATCGCCGAGGAAAAACTGCGGCGTGCTCAGGAATTGAGTCATGCCCCGGCACCCGACGAGACCGCTTGAGCGCGACGTGACGCGCCTGAAGTCATTTAGCACAGAAGCTCTGCGCACCACACGACGCGCCGCCATCATACTGGAGCTCCGGCGGGTAGTGGCGGCTATCGATGCCGTCCTCGATGAGCGTATTTTGCCGGCAGCAGGAAAAGGCGGGGATTACTGATGGCCAGCCGGATGCTAAGCGATCTCAATCCGGAGGCTTTCGAGAAAGCCATCGCATTCACTGAAGTGGTGGAAGACGCGGGACTCGATGTCCTGATCTATTGCACCTGGCGATCCGAGCGCGAGCAGGCCGTCCTTTATCGCCGTGGCCGCCCGCTCTCTGAGATCGAGAAAAAGGCCATAGAGCTCAGCGAGCGCTGGGCGCGCCCAGATTTGGGTGAACTGCTGATGTCCGTGGGACCGCAGCATGAACCACGCATTGTCACCAATGCAGGCCCTGGGCAATCCCTACATCAGTATCACGTCGCTTTCGACTGCGTCCCGATCCGTGAGGGCAAGCCGGTGTGGGGCGATAGCGAGGCGCAAGACCAGATGCTCTGGCAACAGCTGGGGGCATTGGGTGAACAAGTGGGGTTGGAATGGGCCGGGCGCTGGCATAATTTTCGTGAAATGCCGCATTTCCAGCTACCAGGTATTGATTGGCGTGCATTGATTCTGGGAATCGATGGAGGTGTCCCGTGAGCGATATTTCAAAAGACGATATCAAGACGGCCATTCATGACGCCATCAGCGAGTGCACTTTTATCGATTTCGAGACGCATACCGCACACCACCAGTTCGTCAATGAGATGATCGAGCGCCGTCAGCGCCGACAACAGCTCTATGACAAGGTGCGGCAGCACGTCATCGGCTGGGGCGCGCTCAGCGTGATCACCGGCCTGGGGGCGTTAATTTATCAGGCGATCATCAGCTTTGTGCAGCGCAATGGTGGTCACGGATGAGCGGAACCATGAGCTTGCCAGACCTTGTTGAATCGCTGCGGGGCATGCTGATGAGCGCGGCGGAAAAGTTTCATTCACAAGATGGCTCGGACTTCGAGCGTCACCTGGAAATTGCTGCTCGGGATCTGGCGCGGGTTCGCCGGCGCACGCTCACGGGATCACTGACACTGGTTGCAGACCAGGCCAATTACAGCGCGCCGGCGGATATTCTCGAGCCCAAAATCCCCCTTTGGGGCACGCAACAGCGGCGTGCGCGCAAACCCTGGAACAGCAATTGGCTCGGCAGGTTGCCGACGCTGCGTCTGGTTGAAAATGCCGGTAATCAGGAGCTGTGGCTCGACCCGGCGCCAACGGCGGCGCAGATCGCCGACTTGGGATCCACCTATGATTATTTTTACTTCGCCAATCATGTGCTGGGCACAGACCCTGCGCAGACCACAGTGAGCGCACGTGATCGGCCGTTATTGATCATTCGCGCCGCTGCCCATTCACTGCAGGAGCTCGCAAACAACAATTATTCCAAGCCTGTCACACTGGGCGACGGTGGGGTGGGCAGCATGCCGAAAAACGGCACGGCTGCGGCACTCAGTCAGTCTCTGATGTCGCTCTTCGAGCGGATGGCCGCATGACCACGCTGGCGCTCACTGTCGATACAGAACGCCTACAGCAGGCCATGGCCCGCGCACCGGTGCGCCTGGTCAGTGAGCTGAATCGCGCCATCGGCAGGATCGTATTGGAGATGGCCAGGGCTGCAAAACGCAAGGCCCCCAAGGCAACCTCGCTCCTGACCAATGCCATCGGTGGTGTGCAGGTCTCGCCCATCGAGGGACTGGTCTTCGCGGGCGTGGACTATGCCAGCGCGGTGGAGCAGGGCACCGGCATTTATGGCCCGCAGGGCGCCGCCTCAGGGCGGATGCCGCCAACAGCCAACATTCTCGACTGGATCAAGGTCAAGCGAATCCAGCCTGATGATCCCCACATGTCACCGCGCGATCTGGCTTTTGTCATCGCGAGATCCATCGCCCGCAAGGGGACGCCGGCACAGCCTTTTATGGCGCCGGCCTTTAAAGAGAACAGCGCGCGCGCAGAAAGGCGCATCGAGGCCGCGATCGAGCGGGCGTTGAAATGAGCCCTCAGGCGCCAATCCGCCGGATGGATGACCGTATGGACGCGGTGTTTTCGAGTCTCACGGCCGCACTGACCACGCGCCATGTTTCGCGTAGCTGGCTGAAGCGCTATGACGACCACACGCCACAGGAATTGGCCGATGGCGCCCTGATGCTGATTTCAGCGGGCGAATCAGGCTATTCATCTTCTCCCGGGATGGTCGCCCTCAATGGTACGCACAGGATGATCCTGATCGGCCATCTCAAGGTCGCAGACGCCAGCCAGCCCCAGGATATCGAGGCGGCAGAACTCGATTTGATCGAGGAGATCAGGAGCTGGGTCCGCAGCGGTGTTCCCGGCGTCGGTGTGGTGCTGATCAGTGCCGAGCATTCACGCCAATTGGAGCATCCCTATGGGTGGGTCGTGGTCTACCTCGATACCGGAGAACCCGGGGCAAACATTAACTAGACAGGAGCACAGCCATGCCAGAACTATTCGATTCAACTTATTTTCGTGGCCAGGGCCCGCTGATGGTAGCCGACCGTGATGTGGCGGGGAATCCAACCGGCCTGGAATTTGTGGGCGATCTCGATACCGTCCAGCTCACCCCGTCAATCGATCGCTTTGAAGTCATCGAGAATACCTCGGGGGCTGGCGCCGTGGGCGCGAGCGGGGTCAAGAAGACCAGTTATGGGCTGCAGATCGGTTTCCGCTCGGTGAAGCCGTCTCATTTGGCGCGCGCATTACAGGGCGCATTAACCGTCAAGGCCTCCGGAAACGTCGTCGATGAAGCGCAGACCGCGTATCTCGACAAATTCACGCCCCTATTGAATACCAACGTCAGCACCGTGGTGGTCACCGGAGTGGGTGGCACGCCCGTCTACGTTGCCGGCACGGATTATAACGTGCATGCCAATGAGGGCCTGATTGAATTTATCAGCGGCGGGACGATCACGGATGGTACGCCGGTGCTGATCGATTATGCCTATGCCGCGCAGCAGCATGTGGCAGTCGATCCTCAGAACCAGGACAAGTACCTGGTGTTCTCAGGGATCAATACGGCCAACAACGACAAGATGCTGCGCGTGGAGATGTTCAAGGTGCAGCTCGACCCCGGTGCGCTGGATAATCTGATCAGCGACGAGCCCCAGCCCATGACCATCAACGGCGTACTGCTGCGCGACACACTGCGCACGGCGGGCGATCAGCTGTTTTCCGTCAAGGCTCAGGATTAAAGGAATAAAAAAACCCAGGCCTGCACGCCTGGGTTTTTGATCGCGCTGCGCAGAGTTTTTGTGAAAATCGAAGACTACGAAGTGATTATCCCGATGGCAATCAAGTGGCGCACCATCACGGCAATTTTGATCGGGGTCATCATTTTGAAATTGCCGGAAATCATACAGGCACTGGCGCCCAGTGGCGTTTTCTAAGCAGGAGGTAATCATGGCAGAGGAAAAGGTAAAGAAAACAAAGATCAAGCTGAAAGACAACACCGTTTTCCAAGGCGGGAACCCGTGTCGTGAAGGGCAGGTGATCGAAGTGCGCACGGACCAGGCAAAACGGTTGATCGAAGCAGGGTCTGCGGAGGCGGCATGAGCAGCAGCGCTGACGATCTCGCTGTCCTGCACCCGGAGATCGATCTCGATATCGGTGGAGAGACGGTCACCGTCCGGGAATTCTCGTTTATCCAAGGGGTAAAGCTGAGCGCGCTCGTGGCGCCTATCGTCAGTGATTTGAGTGCTGTGCTGGCATCAGAAGACGAGGACATCGACCTGGGTGTTCTGGGTGAGCTGATGGGGAACCATACGGAAACAATGATCAAGCTGATGGCGCAGTCTGTTCGCCGGAAACCGGAGTGGGTAGCGGCGCTCCCGGACGGTGACGGGCAGCGCCTGTTTATGGCGTTCTGGGAGGTGAACAGTGATTTTTTCATGCGGCGGCTGGTGATGACCCTGGTGTCTCATCAGCCGCAGCCCTCACCATCGGCGCCCTCTACGCCACACTGATCGATCACGGGCACAGTCCGGAGCGCCTGCCACATTACACCCGGCGCCAGCTGCAGTTGTTCTACCGCGAGGCGTTGCACCGTGAAAATCTGCTGCGCGCCGACCGTATCGAGGATCTCAGCATGTGTTTTGGTGGAAAGATTCCGCAGAAGACAGTGTCATCATTGAGGAAGCGTTGAGTGCCTGGGTCAAAAGACAAAGAATTTCTTATTCGCGTCCGTGCTGACATCCGCAAGGCCAGTGCAGATCTCAAGAGAATAACAGGTCAAATCAGTGGGGTTGGTGGGACAACAGTAAGAACCAAACGCGAAGTTAGATCCCTTGGCGGCGCATTTGGGTTCCTGAAGGGCGCGGTTGCTGCTTATCTTTCCCTCAGAATTGTTCAACAGACTGTACGCCTGGCGGATGCTTATAACGTCCTGCAGGTCAGAATACGGACCGCGACCAAGGCGACAGGCGACTATGTCAAGGTATCAAAAGAGCTTCAGGCCATTTCCAACCGCAATGGTGTCGCGCTAAACGAGACCGTATCACTGTTCCAGAATCTGGCGAGAACGGCGCCCGAGTTGGGAGCCACTACAGATGAAGTCCTTGCGCTGACAGATGAGATACAGCAGCTGGGCGTCATCAGTGGCGCTACCAAGGGACAGCTCGCTGCTGGTCTTCTGCAGTTCAGCCAGGGACTTGCCGGTGGCGTATTTCGCGCAGAAGAGTTCAATTCAATCATCGAAAACCTGCCTGAAGTCGCGGCACGCATCGCAAAAGGGCTGGGGAAAACCGTAGGGGAACTCAGGCGTGCGGTCATCAATGGCAAAGTGCTGTCTCAGGATGTCTTTGATGCTCTTCTGAAGCAGGCGCCAGAGGTCGCTGCAGAATTTAAGGACATTCCTGATTCTGTCGGACGATCTGGAGAAGCCATATCGAACAGTTTTTCAAAGTTCCTTGGGGCTCTGGACAAGGCGATCAACGGCACCGGGACCATCGCGCGTATTGCCCGGTTTATCGCCGACACGATGGACAAAATATCGGGATCACTCAACGGCGACGGTAAAGCAAAAGGTCCCGTAGAGCAGGCGCGGCAGCGTCTTGCAGATCAGGTAGAAAAACTAAAAGCAGATCAAGGTCTCCTGCGCCAGCTTAATCTGGACTCTTTCAGCAGAGTGGATATCGCTTCGCGCTTTGGCGCCAGCGCCTTTTTTGAATCAAAGGCAGATCTGAGAAAACGCCTGAA
>Ga0114931_10012362_pt1 | contig 10005 bp, 9 predicted proteins | sample 2SBtaG_FD_89579 | JGI IMG/M metagenome (GOLD analysis project Ga0114931, IMG submission 89579) | Deep subsurface microbial communities from Kolumbo volcano to uncover new lineages of life (NeLLi) - 2SBTROV14_V59a metaG | ecosystem: Environmental > Aquatic > Marine > Volcanic | place: Kolumbo...
GGGATTGATGCGGCCCTCGAAATTGCGGTTGCCGGAGAGCACGCTGGCGGCCACCAGATCACCATCCGAGATGGCCTCTACCACCGGAGCGGGCAGGGGACCGCTGTTGCCGATACAGGTGGTGCAGCCGTAGCCGACCACATAAAAACCCAGCTGTTCTAGGTAGGGCAGCAGCCCGGTGTCGCTCAGGTACTCGGTCACCACCTTCGAACCGGGGGCCAGGCTGGTCTTGACCCAGGGCTTGGCTTTTAGGCCTCTTTCCACCGCCTTCTTGGCGACCAGGCCGGCGGCCAGCATCACCGAGGGGTTGCTGGTGTTGGTGCACGAGGTGATGGCGGCGATGACCACATCGCCGTGATGCAGGTCGTGCGAGGCGCCCTTGAAAGACAGTTGGGAGGAGCGCTCCATTTCCTCCTCGGAAAGACCGAAACCGCGTTCCTGATAGGGCCTATGCAGATCCCGCCGGAAGGTACTCTTCATGTCGCCCAGCAGGATACGATCCTGGGGACGCTTGGGTCCCGCCAGGCTGGGTTGGACGGTGGCAAGATCGAGCTCGAGGGTGTCTGCGAACAGCGGATCGGGGTTATCGTCGCTGCGGAACAGTCCTTGGGTCTTGGCGTAACGCTCGACCACCTCCACCTCGTCGTTAAGCCGGCCGGTCTGCCGCAGGTAGCGGAGCGTCTCGTCATCTATGGGGAAAAAGCCCATGGTAGCGCCGTACTCGGGCGCCATGTTGGCGATAGTCGCCCTATCGGGAACCGTCATGTTGGAGAGGCCGGGGCCGAAGAACTCGACGAACTTACCGACCACTCCCCTGAGGCGCAACATCTGGGTGACCACCAGCACCAGGTCGGTGGCGGTCGAGCCCTCTGGTAAGCGGCCGGTGAGTCTGAAGCCTATTACCTCCGGCGTCAACATGTAGATCGGCTGCCCCAACATCACCGCTTCCGCCTCGATGCCACCCACCCCCCAACCGAGGACGCCGAGGCCGTTGATCATGGTGGTGTGGCTGTCGGTGCCTACCAAGGAATCGGGGTAAACCACCTCGAACTCACCATCACGGCGGTGCTGAACACCCTTGGCAAGATACTCGAGGTTGACCTGGTGGACGATGCCGCTGGCCGGTGGAATCACGTTGAAGTTCTCGAAGGCCTGCTGCCCCCAATGGAGGAACTCATAACGCTCCCGGTTGCGCTGGAACTCGATGGCGGCGTTGTTGGCCAACGCCAGGGGGCTGTCATACTCGTCCACCTGGACGCTGTGATCGATGACCAGGTCGACGGGAACCTGGGGATTGATCAGCTTGGGATTGCCGCCGAGACGCTGCATGGCGCTGCGCAGGGCGGCCAGATCGACCACGCTCGGCACCCCGGTGAAATCCTGGAGGATGACCCTGGCGGGTTTGAAAGGCACCTCCGTCCGAGAAGGATTCCCGGGATCGTAAGCGGCCAGGGAACGAATATCTTCGGCGGTGACGTCATAGCCGTTCTCGTTGCGCAGCAGCGATTCAAGCAGGACCTTTATCGAGAACGGCAGGCGGTCTATGTCACCTAGTCCCGCTTCTAGCAAGGCGGCAAGTCGGTAGAGGTACGCTCGGCCGGATCCCGTCTCGAAGGTGGTTCTGCTGGCGAAGGTGTCTTTCGGCGTCCTATCAACCATCACACGTCTCCTAAAAAGTGGTTGTTGCTCCTGAAGTGTCACTCTCAAAGGATCCTGCTCTCAAGAGTATCGCTCCTAAATGAGGGGTGAGGTGTGAGGTGGCTGGCTGCCGAGTCGAGCTCGAGCGCCTCCCGGACTAGCTCGCAACCCTTACGCAGTACCCACCACCCGGTGTTCGTTGCGTGGTGGTCCTCGTGTCAACACCGCGCTTATGAATACCTCGCCCGATGAATATCCCCGATCGACACCCTTACCCGAGAAATCGCCCGACGAACATTGCAGCGAGCTCCTTACTCGGGAGATGCCGATCAGGCTCCACCACCTCCAGTGTTGCGATAAGCTACATGAAATGAAAGTAGAAAAATCATCTAGATACTCCCCGATCACCCTCGAAATCCGTGACGGCAGGGCGGCCGATATCCTGACGAACCCCAAGAGTCTCCGCCATCTCGAGCCCTTCCTGGGTTGCGTCAATACCGTCACCGAGGCAGCCCGCGAGACCGGCGCCAAGGCCAACACCACGCTCAGGCGCGTCCGGCGCTTTCGCGACCTCGGCCTGCTAAAGGTGGTGGGTGAGCGTCGCCGGCCGGGACGCAGCATCAAGCTCTACCGCAGCACCGCCGACGTCTTCTTCGTGCCCTTCGACGCCACCTTGGCCGACTCCCTCGAAGCGCTTATGCATGCCCGTGACGCTTACTGGGAACGCCTGCTGAGGATGAACGTGGTGCGGTCGCGCCAGGAAGCGGTCGGCAGCTGGGGCACCAGGATCTATAGGGACGCCCGAGGTCGACTTCAGATCCAGACGGCCGTTACCGCCCGCCAAAACACCACCACCCTTGAACCCGCCGACCCCGCCGTTCTCAGCTCCTGGCGCGACAACGTCTACCTCGACTTCCAGGATGCCAAAGCTCTTCAGCGGGAGATGTTCGCCCTGCTGCAACGCTACCAGCAGAAGCAAGGCGCCCAGCGTTACATCATTCGGCTGGGTATGGCCCCCCTAGTCACCAACTGACCTAGTCCCCAACTGATATTTCCCTATGGTGGCCCCACGCCGGCGGAACGATCTATGATGAGGCATGGTCATACCCAAGGCCCTGATGCGCGCCTGGCCGGAGCTGATCCTGGCTCTGGCCCTGAGCGCTTGTCTCCCTCAGGCGACCAGGCAGGCGTTCGCCTCCCCTGCCGCCGTGCAGGCGGAACGGACCGCCACCATCGCCTTCCACCGCATGGAGATCGGTTTCCTGGAACAGGGAAGCTATACCACCAACGTCCTGGTCGATCTCAAACTTCCAAGGGGTGTCATGTGGCGGCTCGAGGACTTCAGTGGAGACAGCTATAGCCTGCTCTTCACCGTAGACAGCATTCCCGATATCGCCTGGCGGGTTTCTCCCAGCGGCGTAAGTCGCATAACTACCTTCTAACACCCTGGTACTGCACCCTTTCCACCGGCGGCCGCCGTGCCATTCATCACAGAACGGTGGTAGAGAGAACATGTTACCGTTAATCAGTATTCACGAGGCAGCACAGCGCAACGTCCCCAATCCCCAATAGTCGTGCGATGCGACCTAAATCCATATATAAACGACTTGCGTGCGCGACCAACCTCGGATGGTCATCTGTCCGCCGCCTCCAGGCCCGAGGCATCACCGGTAGGGGTAGCTAAGCAGCCCCGGAACCGAGGCACTATGACGTTAGGAGATAATCGCATGACCCATTCTCGAACCCTACCCCTGTTCCTGATGGCCGCACTCTTACTACTCGGCGCGGCATTCGCCCAGCCCCTGGCGAAGCTGGCGCCGGCCGATGCCGTTCTCACCCTCGGCCTCACCCCGCAGGAAACCCGCATAGATACCCTGGCGGAAGATCTCTCCAAACTCGACTGGGAGGGGGCCGGGGCGACCCTGGAAGCCCTCCTGACCGCCGCCGCCGACGATCCATCCCTTAGCGACATCGCCGATCTCAGGGGAATCCTCGATGGCTTCGGTGATCCGGGGGCGCTGCTGAGCGAACTCGAAGGAATCTGTCCCCAGCTACCCGATGTCGCTGCCGCTATCGACCTGAAGGGGTTGGCCGACGATTACCTGCTCACAGTCAGCCTGACACCCTTCAACCCACTGCCTTCCGTGACCGCCTTCGCCCACGTCACCGATGAGTCGTTGGCGGCGGCCGCAGGCCTCGAGGATGCTCTCGTCAGCTGTTTCGCCTCGGAAACACCCCTCGAGCAAGACGATACGCCCATCTACGTGCTGGCAGACGGCAGCGATTTTCCCATAGTCATCGCTTCCCTGGACCACACCTTCATGATCGGCAGCAACCCCGACGTGCTCCGCGCCGCCATCCGCCTGGCAAGCGGCAGCGACGAGCCCAGCCTGGCCGATACCCCGCTCTGGCAGGCAACGCAACGCTTCAACCCCGGGGGACTGAGTTTCTCCTTAAATCTTGCCGGGCTGGTAGATGCCCTCCAGGGGCTGGCCGGCCCCCTGATCGACGGGCCAGATAGCGAGCGTCTCGTGGAGCGGGTGAGTGCCGCTCTGCGGACCGTGGGTGGGATCGCCGGCCGCCTCGGCACCACCCCCGAAGGGATTCTTCTGGAAACGGCGGTGGCGGTGAACCCAGACGGTGGTGATAACGAACTCGCCGACCTGCTGCTGTGCCGCCAGTGCGCCGTCTCGCGCCCCTCCCTGGCTCCTGAGTCGAGTGTCTCGGTCAGCTCCACCATCTTCCCCCTGAGAGAAGTCATCGACTACCTACAGGGTTGGCTGGATGATCTGGCTCCCCTCGCCGGTGAGAACCTCGACATCCGAGGGATGCTCGACGAGCAACTCGGCCTCGACCTGGACCGGGCGTTGCTCGACTGGCTGGGTGGCGAGATCCACATGGTCGAGCTCGAGCCGCTAAGCCCCGACCTGAGGAGCCTGCTCTTCCAACCAGCCCGCGCCGTCCTGATCCCGGTCAGTTCCAGCCGTCGCGCTCAGGAGGGTCTGGAAATGTTGGCGACGGCGCTCGAGCCGTTTGCAGGTGAGCTCGTCACCGCGCTCGATCCCATAAGCAGTCTCCTGAAATCGTTCGGCGGCGCCGATATCCAGGGAACCTTCAGCACCCGAACCTACAGCTACCAGGGGATCGACATCCACCAGTTGCGGTCGGGCTTCGGCTTCGACGTGGGCCTGACCTTCGTCGGCAACACCCTGGTGGTAAGCTCTCCCGCCAAGGCCGCCGAGCGTATCATCGACACCTTCCGCGGCGGTCGCAGCATCCTCGACAACCCCGACTATAGGAGCGTGATCGCCGCCAGCCCCGCCAACGCCGCGGCGCTGAGTTACGCCAATACCCAGGCCAGCGTGCGGGGCATCGCCGAGTTGCTGAAGCTGGGAGCGCAACCGCTGGCTTTTGTCATCTCGGCTGGACTGCAAAGAATGACGGCCCCACCACCCCTCGTCGACAACTTCAACGGAGACCTGGGACCAGCCAATCTCTCCGGCATCGAGGCCAGCGATCTCACCACTCCCGGAAGTACCGAGGGAATTCTCGAAGAGGCCGACGCCAACAATTTCTCCGAATATTCCGACTACTACCGGCTCAGCGGCCTCGAAGCCGGTGATGAGGTCAACATCGAGATGACAAGTGAAGATTTCGACACCTACCTCTACCTGATCGACGCCGACGCCGAAATCTATCTGGATGCCAACGACGATGCCCCTGACATCAGCCGTTCGGAGATCAACTTCACGGCCGAAGACGGGGTGACTTACTGGGTCGAGGTGACCAGCTTCAGCGGTCAGGAAGCCGGGAGCTACAACCTCTCGGTAGCGGTTTCATCCGGCGGTCCCAGCCTCGCCGAACCAGGTAGCGAATCTCCTCCACCCCCGAGCTTCGCCGAGCTTCTCAACCTCACCGGCATCTTGCCCGAAGCGTTGGGAGTACTGGCCGATCACCTGAGCTTCTCGGAAGGGTTCACCGCCATCGACGGCGACACCCTCTACAGTCGTGCGCTCACCCGTATCCGCTGGTAATGCCGGCGTTGGCAGTGTAGATGACATTACCTTGACGACGGGGTCAAGTCGATGGCAAGCGAACAGGGGCGGCCGGCCAGCCGCCCCTGTATTGATATGATTTCCCGCCGTGTGGAACGCCCACCGAACGGACCCCGACGCGCTTAACGCGTCTTATATCCTCAGTTTACAGCGGCCTCCATGTGCTTTTCGATCCGCGCCAGATAGGAGCCTTTACCCTGCGCACCGATCATGGTCTCGACCGGCTCGCCATCTTTGAAGAGGATCACGGTGGGGATGCTCATCACCCGGTAACTCATAGCCGTAGTCTGATTATCATCCACATTGAGCTTGCCGACCTTGATCCTACCCCGATAATCCTCGGCCAGCTCCTCGATGATGGGGCCCACCATACGGCAGGGGCCACACCAGGGCGCCCAGAAATCCACGAGTACAAGCCCTGCACTAGTTTCGTTTCTGAAGTTGCTATCCGTGAAGGTAACGGTGTTCTCAGCCATAATTCCTCCAAATCAAATGTAGTTCAGGCCACCCAAGGAGTATGTCACGCAGTGTACACGCTCCTCCCTCACGTAAAAAACTTCATATTTGCCTGTCAAGCCGGGTCCCTCCAACTTCCCCTCCTCACCCAGTACCGAGAGATCGTCCCCCAGGAGATCCCTGACCAGGAGTCCGGCTGGGCCACAGGTGGAGGCCGGCAAGCGGGTCACCCCTGACGAAACGCGGAGGTCGCATCCCCAGGGCCCGATATCCTCCCTTGACGGCGGATCTTACCAGCGCCAGCGGGCTGGCTTTCGAACCATGCAGCTCCCTGGCGGCCCACAGTTCTTCCTCGACCGAAAGTGAGGGGCTGGAAGCGCGCGAGTCGGTTCCCAGGGCCACCGTCACCCCCAGGCGGGCATACATCTCCCAGGGGAAACGCCCACAGGCAAGCGCCTCGTTGGAACGCGGGCAGTGAACCACCACGCAACCGGCCCGCCGAACCAACCTGGCCTCCTCCTCATCCACCTGCACCATGTGCACCAGGGTAGGCTGGGCTTCCAACACTCCCAGGCGCGCCAGGAAGCGTACGGGGCTCATACCCGGCGGCTGCCACCCCGGAACCAAATTCTGCAAAGGACCACCGCCCTCGTGGTACAACGCCACCTCGGCGGGGCTCTCCGCCACATGGATCTGCATGGGCAACCCTGCTTGCAGAGCGTAGCGCGCCAAACCCTGGAGCAACGGTGCGCTGACGGTATGAGGAGTGTGGGGAGAGATCCCGACCCGCACCCCCCCGGGGCGCTCGAGCCTTCGAAAGCGCTCGAGCTTGGTCCTGGTCTCCACGAGCATCCCAGCGGCAACCGCGGGGTCCGGGCCGATCACTTCCCAGTAGGCCACCCCGGATAATCCCGGGTGCTCGAGCAGGAAGGTCATGACCTCCTAGCGGGTGACGATGTCGCCAACCACTCGAGTCCCACCGTCGAGCAGCTCGCCGATGCCCTGCCGGGCCGCGGCCAGCGACCGCCGCCCCGCCCGGGTGTGCTCGATGACCCCGGTGATGAAATCGGGGTAGCTGCTGGGGCGGTAGGGCATGGTAGTCAGGTCGAGGTGGGTATGGGCGTTCACCGGGGGCGGGGTGATGGCGAAGCCGACGGGTCGCTCGCGAGCGGTGGGGAACCTCGCCCGGGCGGCCTCGAGACTGTCGACGGCAATTACGGTGGCAAGGTCACCTACCTCCTGGACGACCACTGCAGCATTAGCCCGCGGCGTTCCCAGGCCGTTGTAGACCACCTCGGCGGTAAGGAGGGTGGTGCTTAGCACCCCAAAAGACTAGCACGCCGTCACCGGCGCGCCGTTGCTCTGGTAGCAGTTGCTGCTTACAGCAGCTTTCATAATTCTTCGAGCGGGAGTTGGAGTGGGTTTATCACTCGCTCCACCCGGGAATGATCAACGCTCAATCCCAAGCCGCCAAGCGCTTCAAGCTTCTCTTGCACCGACCGTTCTCAGGTAGGAAGCGCCGAAGGAGGTGATGACAGCGCCTGGGGCGCGGGAAAACCGTTCGGCAAGGCGCACCAGGTAACCGGCAGGTAGCAGCAGGGAGATAGGTAGGGCCAGCCAGACCCAGAGGCTGGGGGAAAAGATCAGCAACCCCAGTAGAGCGACGGGAACGAGGTAGAGGATGAGGAAGACCCGGGCCTGCTGTGGTGTCAGGATGGCGTCTTTCATGCCCCCAAATTAGGAATTCAGGTGGCACGGCATTCTTACGAACGGTCTAATGTGACAACTATCACGCCGGCAGCGCCCCCGCCTCCGATTCGGCGGCCAGCATGGTGCCGACATCGGGAGCGCGGACGATGCGGTAGAGACTATCCCGCTGGCAGGGACGGAACCCGGCATCGACGATCTGCCGAACTATCTCTCGTTCCGGAGTGTTCTGATGCCTGGCACCCGCCTGCGACACCACATTTTCCTCCAACATGGTGCTGCCGAAATCGTTGGCTCCAAAGAAGAGGGCCGTCTGCGCTACCTTGTAACCCATGGTGGGCCAGGATGCCTGGAAGTTGGCGATGTTGTCGAGAAACAGGCGGCTCACCGCCAGGTTCTGCAGGTACTCGTGAGCGCCCGCCCCGGGCACCCTGCCGGCGATGCGAACGCCTCAGGTCTGCAACGTCCAACCGATGAAGGCGCTGAAGCCGTTCCCATGGCTGGCAAGTGAGGCGTCCTGCAGCCCCCGGATACGCGCCATGCTTGCCAGTCGTTGTGCTGGCGTCTCACCGAAGCCAATCACCATGGTGGCGGTGGTGTAGAGCCCCAACGACTGCGCTTCTCCCATGATGCCCAGCCACTCCCCGGTGGAGATGCGCGCCGGGGCCACGTGCCGAGCGCGCCTCACCGCATCCACCAGCACCTCGCCGCCGCCTCCCGGCAGGCCATCCAGGCCGGCCGCCTGCAACTCGGTAAGCACCGCGAGGCTGCTCATCCCCGTCAACTTGGCCATACCCTTGATCTCCTCGGGGCTGAAGGCCTCGACGCGAATCCCAGGGTGATGCTCCTTTAGGTAACGCAACAGCTCCAGGTACCAGCTGAACGGCAGGTAGGGATTCACTCCCCCCTGCATGAGAACCCGCGTTCCGCCGAGCGCCTCCAGCTCCCGAATCTTGGCGCCGATCTCCGAAAACTCGAGGGTGTAGGCGTCCGCTTGCCGCCTCGTGCGGTAGAAGCCACAGAAGCTGCAGGCCACGCTGCAGACATTCGAGTAGTTGATATTGCGGTCGATGAGATAGGTGACCACCCGGGGATCGTTGCGCCGCCGGCGTACGGCATCCGCAGCCGCCGCCAGTTCGAAGAGGGGCAAACGGTAGAGTTCAAGGGCCTCATCGAGGGTAAGGCGGGCTCCCGAAGCGACTCTGGCGAGAAGGCTCATGTGGTGAGTGTAGCACCACCCTCACACCCTGGAGGTACCACAGTAGCCATCACAGCACCCAGCAAGGCATCGACTCATCCCGACAGCTGCCATCCCGATCAGGGTAACGCCTCGACGACCTGGGGTTCGGACCCCGAATTTCATCAGCCATTGCCCTTCGAAGATAGGGACAGACAACGGCCGGGACGCCGAGCCCTCCGTCGCCAAGGCTGTGTACTTGTTTACTTTTCTCCGGTAAACTGAGCGAGATGGCAGCCAAAGCGTCATCCGATCACCCCAGCCCCTGGCGCCGCATCTTTGAAGAGGTTCGCCGTGAGGTCGGTGCCCAACGCGACAGCAACGGCGTGATAGGCAGCATCAACTGGCTTCGCAAGCAGATGGAGGCCCACGGGGCAAACCCCAATGTGGTCCGCAACATCATCTACCGAGACAAGGGCAAACTCAGCGACAAACGGGTGCTCTTCGAAATACTGAACGGCCTCTGGGAAAGCACCGGGAACCCTCCGCTCAAGATTCCCGAGTTGGAGGTGCTGCTCGCCCCCGGTTCCTCCACCGAACAGGAGATCCTCCAGTTGCTTGGGCGCGAGAAACGGCGTGCTTACCGCGCTTTCGTCGGTGGTGTGCGCGGAGGTGAGCACCCCAAGTTCCTGCTGACCGGTCGCCCCGGCTCCGGCAAGACGCTGCTCATCGACTACATACAGCAGGCTTTGGAGATGGCACCCAAGGCCGCCGAGCGCATCGTTCGCCTGGACTTCAACAGCAATGACCTGGCGACGGCGGTAAGCCGGCTGGGACGTGCCCTGGAAGTCTCTGATGAGTTGATGGCCAGCAAGCTGGTAAAGATCGGAACTTCGGGCGCCTTCGCCGTCCAGGCGGATGCCCAGGCCGATGTGGCTCGCGTCATTCTCGAGGCAGGCCGGCACCTCGACA
>Ga0114931_10012363_pt1 | contig 10005 bp, 8 predicted proteins | sample 2SBtaG_FD_89579 | JGI IMG/M metagenome (GOLD analysis project Ga0114931, IMG submission 89579) | Deep subsurface microbial communities from Kolumbo volcano to uncover new lineages of life (NeLLi) - 2SBTROV14_V59a metaG | ecosystem: Environmental > Aquatic > Marine > Volcanic | place: Kolumbo...
ACCCCGTCGCCGAACAGCATCCCGCGTTCATCGACACTCATGAACGCGGCGCTCTTGGGAAGGAAGCCGCCATTGAGGTAGATGATCGGGTCGGCCTTGGGCGTGAGGGGATGGGGTCTGGGGGATGGGGTATGGGGTATGAGGTCTGGGGTATGAGGTCTAGTCCGGTGGCATAGTCGTTTGCGGTTCTTGTTTCTGACCAGACCCAAGACCCCATCCCCCAGGTCCCATGCCGAACCCCGGCAGGTCATTCTATCTATCGGCGGACCACCCCGCGTATCGTTGAATTGGCTGGTTTGGGGTGCCCGCCCGGTGTTGCAGGCTTCCGGGCCCAACACTACACTCGCCTCTTTCACCCAGGGCCCGGCTATGCGATTTGAACTGATCGACCGAGTTCTGGACCGGCAGGAGGACTCGTTGACGGGCGTCAAGGCCGTCACCGCCGCGGAAGAGTACCTGGCGGACCACTTCCCCGGATTCCCCGTGCTTCCGGGCGTGATGATGCTCGAAGCGCTGGTGCAGGCCGCGAGGCTGTTCGTCGCCGGGCAGGCGGTCCGCCCGGTCCAGCCGCTGGTCGTCACGCGGGTCCGTAACATGCGTTACGGTAACATGGTTCGGCCGGGACAGGCCCTGAAAGTCCGGGTCACCCTCCGCAAGCACGAAGCCGGGGGCTACGACTTCCAGGGGATCGGCACGGTGGATGAACAGGTGGCTGTTCAGGGCAGGTTCCGTTTGGAGCCGTTGAAGAGAACGTGACCCCGGTGCCTGCCACCGGACGATACAAGTTCGGAGAGATCAACCATGACACATGATGAAGTGTTTGAAAAAGTCCGGGAAGTCCTCGAAGAAGCCCTGGGTGTCGACGAGGACGAAGTGACCCCCGAGGCGACGTTGGGCGGCGACCTGGGGGCGGAGTCCATCGACTACCTGGACATCGTCTTCCGCCTGGAAAAGGCTTTCGGTATCAAGATCAGCCAAGCCGAGCTGATGGCCGACAACGTCCTGAGCGACCCGCAGTATGTGCAGGATGGCAAGGTCACCGACTCGGGCATGGCCGAGCTGCGTAAGCATCTGCCCCACTCGGACCTGGATAAGTTTGACGGATCGCGTCTGGTCGACGATTTCCCCAACATCTTCACCGTCGAATCGATGGTGAAGTTTGTGCAAAGCAAGGTGTAAGGCGGGGTCATAGGGTCTAGGGGCCGGGGGTTGGCCAGCAATAAGAAACCGACACGACCACGTCTTCGGACTAGACCCTGAACCCCAGAGCCCATCCCCCACCCCATGCGTTGGATCTGGATAGACCGCATCCTCGAGCTCGAGCGCGGGCGGCGCTGTGTGACGATCAAGAACGTCAGCGCCGCGGAGGATGTCCTGCACGACCATTTCCCCGCCACGGACCAACGCCCGGCGATGCCGGTGATGCCTAACACGCTGGTCATCGAGGGGATGGCCCAGACCGCCGGGATCATGGTCGGGCACGCGGGGGACTTCAAGGAGAAGGTCATCCTCGCGAAGATCACCAAGGCCGTGTTCACCGACGCGGCACGCCCGGGCTACACCATCCGCCACACCGCCGAGATGGACAGCTTCAGTCAGGCCGGCGCCTCGACCCACGGCCAATGCGAGCTGATCGACCCGGACACCGGGCAAGCCAGGCCGCTGGCCGAGATCACCCTGATGTTCAGCCACGTCGATCACAACATGACCGGGATCGAGTTCCCCGAGCACAACTTCGTGTTCACCGGCCGACTCATGGAAATGCTCGAAGTCTCCGGTTTCAAGTCACCGAGTTGATCAGGCGTCCGCACAGGTGGGCCAGGAGGCTTGCCGTTGAGCGGGCGATCGCGGATCGCCGGTCGGCCTCATCTATGCCCTAGGCAACAAAACCTCGCAACCGACCGCCTCCCCCCATACAATCCTCTCATGGGAGTCGGCCGGGTCCACAGACTGCTTCGGCTCATCACGGTCCTGCAACGGGATGAGCCCAACACCACCGCCGGGTTGCTGCGTGAGCTGGGCGTCAGCCGACGCACCTTCTTCCGGGACCTGAAACTGCTCCAGGAGGCCGGCATCCCCTACCGCCACGACCGGGCGCAGGGCTACCACATCGACAAGGGCTTCTACCTCCCGCCGATCAACCTTACTGTCCCGGAGACACTGGGCCTGATGCTGCTGGGCAAGTCCGCCGCCACCCAACGCGGCCGACCTATGGTCGCCCCGGCACTCTCGGCGATCTACAAACTCATCGCCACCACCCCCGACCCGATCCGCGAGGCCTGCGGCGAGCTGATAGCCAACGTCTCGATCACCCCCGACCCCGCGCCCGGCGGCGACCTGGAAGCACGCTACCACACGACCCTGCAACGCGCTATCGACCAGAGCGTCACCTGCCGGATCGTCTACCAGAGCCCGGTGGAAGACGACAGGCTGCACGCGATGCTCAGCCCGTACCTGCTGCACTACGTCAACCGCGCCTGGTACGTCCTGGGCTACACGGATGTCCACGACGAGGTCCGCATGTTCAAGCTCGTCCGCTTCATCGAGATCGAGCCCACCGACGAACCGTTCGACAAGCCCGAAAACTTCCGCGTCGAAGACAAGCTGGGCAAGGCCTGGCGCTTGATCCCCGAGGGCAAGGAATACAAGATCGTCCTGCTGTTCAGCAAAAAAGTCGCCACCAACGTCAGCGAGGTTATCTGGCACAAGTCCCAACGGCACAAGCTCCTGGATGATGGCCGATGCGAGATGACCTTTACCGTCGACGGCATCGGAGAGATCGCCTGGTGGGTCTGTGGGTACGGGGACCAGGTTCTGGTCGTCAAACCGCCGGCGCTGCGCGACCGGGTCGAGCAGATGCTGCAATCAGCACTGAAACAATACGGGCCCGCTCAAGCCCCGACCGCGGTGATCTCCAGGCAGAAGCCGAAGATCAATCCGAAACACAAGCAGACACCGCGGTGATATACCCGCTGTGGTGCGACACGCATGAGCGGTCAGGCCGTCGCGGCCGGGTCTTTGCGGTGGGTTTGTGATTCGGCCAAGACCTTCACACCCAGGCTGATATAGGGTTGCGGCGAGTCGGGCTTCGGCGCCTGCCCGGCGGAGGCGCCGTCGAGAACCCGGATCGGGATCGGGCTGGCCGGGACGGTGGTTCTTCGCCGGATGCGGCCCCACATCAGCCGCAGACCCCAGCCCAGCGTGCGGCGGATCGTGTGCGCCAGGCCCAGCATCCCGACCACCTGCATGAGCGCGGGCTTGATGGCCACCTTGGTTTTCCTGTGCTTGAGCGCGACCAACAGCCACAGGGGGTTGTAGAAGTACAGGTAGCCGGCCAACAGGTTGAACTGCTTGCGCCAGGGCTTGGGGTGGCGGGAGGCGACGACGTAATTGCCGTCCACCATGTACGGTTGGATGCGCCGGCCGCCGACGCTCTCGTACACCTGCCCGGAGGTGTACGTCTCGTCGTGGAGCTTGGAGCCCGGCGAGGGGGTCAGCATCAGGACCTGCAGGGATACCGCCCCCGCCTGACGCAGGATCTTGATCTGATTCAGCAGCCCGTATTCGCTGCCCCGTGTGTACAGGGGTTGCGGGTCCGAGTGCATCATCATCGGCATCGGGCAGATGCCCACCGCGCGCAGGCGCTGAAATGCGTCGATGGTCTTGTCGACGCTCTGGCCCTTCTTGACCAAGGTGGTGGTCATGTCTTCCACGCCCAACCACAGGGCCCGACAGCCGGACCGGCTGATCAGCCTCAGGTGGTCTTTCATCCGCAGGGTGTCGTGCACGGTGACCTCGGTGTGCCACCGCGCCCGCCTGCGCAGCGGCACGCCGTCGAACTGCGCCCGGGCCAATGTCTCGACGATACCCAGGGTCCGGTCCTTGTTGTTGAAGAAGTTGTCGTCGGCCCCGAAGAAGTATTTCAGGCCATACGCCTTGTGCAGGCGCCAGAACTCCTCGGCGATCCGCTCGCCGCTCTTGGTGCGGTACTGCCGCTGGTTGTAGGCGGGGATCGGGCAATACGGGCAGGCGAACTTGCAGCCAAGGGTCAATACGATGGAGCTGATCGGACTGAGTTTCCCGATCCGTTCCGCCGGGACCGGCTGTGACCCGAGCGTGGCCCGCCGGCTGGCGGGTTCCACCATCGCATAACCCGGGACCGGGTCCGGCAGCTCGTCCAGGTCGCCCAGCAGGCGTTGGACGCCCGTGTCCACCAACCGCTGGGCCAAGCCTTCGCGATCCCCCTGCGGGTACATCAGCCCCGCGATGCCTTCCAAGGCCCCGCTGTCGCGCGCGCGTAGAAAGGCCGAACGCACCGGTTCATTCTCCGCCCGATGCGACAACACGACTTCCAGCAGGCTAAGCAGGACGTATTCCTCACCCCTGACCACCACGTCCGCGCTGGCGGGGTCCGCCGGGTCCGTGCTGAACACGTCCCAGGGCTGGTAGATGGACCGGGGCCCGCCGGCGATAATCAGCGGGCGATCCGCCGGGGCGATCCGGCACGCGTCGCGGATCAACTCCATCCGGCGCTGCATGTGCAGGTCCATGCTCGACACCATAAACAGGTCCGGGACCCGCCCATCCAGCCTCATCCGCGACGGTCGGAAGCCCTTGTTCCATTGCTGGAGGACGATCCGGGTTTTGTGGAACCCCGAATCGACCATGGCCGACCCGATGGCGCGCACGCCCGCCGGGACCATCCGCAGGTCCGCGAAGATGAACGGCAACATCCGGGTGCGGTGGTCGAACGCACAGGCGATCACGGTCGTCAGGTCGTGGCGGGGGGCCAACCTCCGCAAGCGCTGGCGCAGGTCCAGCAGCTCGCCGGGTTTGAGTAACTCGTCACCGCGCGTACGACGAGGCAGTTCCATGACAACGTTCTCCTGAAAATAACGGCCCGCCACGGCTGGATGATTGACTGCACACAGTATATGCGATCCTCTTATTAACCCACAAAAAAGCAAAGCCCGAACCTCGACGGGGCCCGGGGAAAACACCTGAGCGGTCGCTGCGCCGCGGACCCCGCCGAACCGATCGGTCGTCCCGCCGAAGCCGCGGGGATGGGCCCAACCCGGCAAGGCGTAAAATCAAAGCTCATCCGCCTGTACGGCACCGCTGGAAGGCGGCGGGCAGTTCGTCGGTCAGGTCCGCCGCACGCAGGCCGGATCGGCCGTGGCGTTTCGCCCAGTGGTCGCCGGCCAGGCCGTGGACGTAGGTGCCGAGCACGGCGGCGTCGAAGGCGGCCAGGCCCTGGCCTATCAATGAAGCGATCAGGCCGGTGAGCACGTCACCGCTGCCGGCGGTCGCCAGCGCGGGGTTGCCGGTCTGATTCACATAAAGTCGTTGGCCGTCGGTGACCACGGTGTGTCGGCCCTTCAATAAGACCACACTGTGGAGCGCCAGGGCGAGTTTGACGGCGGCTTGTGGGCGTGAGGCGGGGTCGGTGGGGCAGTCGGTGATGTCCAGGGGCTTGGCGAGTCGTGCGAACTCGCCGGGGTGCGGGGTCATGACCAGCTCCGCGCCGCCGCTACCGCGGGGGCGCGGCCGGGGTCGACCGGTGCGTGCCAGCAGGTTCAGGCCGTCGGCGTCCAGGACGATCGGGCGGTTCCCGTGCAACAGCGCCAGCACCTTCTGCCCACCGCCCCGGGCCAGTCCCATCCCCGGGCCGACCGCCAGCACGGCCTTGCGGTCCGGGTCCGCCGCGTCAATCCCGTGACGCCAGGCCTCGGCTTCGCCGGACAGTATGACCCCCGTCGCGCAGGGTTCGATCGTCAGCGCATGAGCCAGCACGTCCCCGGCCGAGGCGATCTTCACCAGACCGCTTCCGCTGCGCAGCGCCGCCCGGGCGCACAGGGCCGGGGCGCCGATCATGGTGGCGCTGCCGCCAACGACGATCACCGTGCCGAAGGTTCCCTTGTGCGCATCGTCCGGACGTGACGGCAGATCGGGGAGTTTTTCGACCGTCGTGAGATCACTCATGGCTGACCCCCAGCCGATTAATCAGGCACGCGCTGTACGCTGCGCCGAAGCCGTTGTCGATGTTGACGACGGTGACACCCGAGGCGCAACTGGTGAGCATGGACAACAAGGCGGTGACGCCGGCGAACGATGCGCCGTAGCCGACACTGGTGGGGACCGCGATGACGGGGGCCTGGATCAGTCCGCCGATGACGCTGGGCAGGGCCCCTTCCATCCCCGCGATACAGACCACCACCGAGGCCTTGCGCAGAATCGGGATGTGCGGCTCCAGGCGGTGCAGGCCCGCCACGCCGACGTCGTTGATCGCCACCGCCGGGTGCCCCAGGGCCTTGCAGGTCAGCAGCGCCTCCTCGGCTACGGGCCGGTCGCTGGTCCCCGCGGTCACGATCGGGATCGTCGGCAGGCCGGCGATAAAGTCAGGCGGCTCACCGACGATCAGCGTCCCCCCGCGCGAACCCGACTCGATGGGCATCCTGGCAAACGCACCCCGCAGCGCTTCATCGTGTTCCGCCTGGGCCCGGGTCACCAGGACACGGCCCTCACGCCCAAGCAAAGCACGGACGATCTCGACCAATTCCCCCGGGCTCTTGCCGGCCGCATAGACCACCTCCGAAAATCCACAGCGGCGTTTGCGGTCGTGGTCGATCGTCGCGAAACCCAACGGCTGGGCCCGCAGCTTCAGCAAGGCCTCACGGGCCCGGTCCGGTGACAACGCCCCTTCACGGACCTGGTTAAGGATGTCATCCAGTGGATCGATCATTGATGCGCTCAAGGTATTTTCAAAAAGTTTTCCGCTGCACCCGACACGGTGCCATACAGGTGACACCGCCGGGCCTGACAATACTCTAAGTTATCCAACCCGGTTCGGGTCGTTTTCCGGGACGGCCTTAGCCGACGAAAATCAGGGCCCGCCCGCGGTGGGTACGCCCGCTCCATCCCCACCTCCCGGGAAAGGAGAACCTTGGCCGACCTCCCACACCGGCCTGTCCGGCCCACCGCGGCGGCGTCCTTTATTTTTACTCAAACTGACCGATTGGCCGGAGCCGTAAACCGCAAATAAACGCCGATCACAGGGATCGATGCTGAGAATCCTTCACTTCACCACCCCTTGACCCGTACCCGGATTCTTGTTGATCTGCGTTCGTCGGCGGCCAATCCCGTTCTGTTTGGTTGGTTTGGTCAGTTTGAGTATTTTAAGCGCGGATCATTGCGTCTGGATCACCTTCACGTCCAGCCGGCCGAACACCGGCAGCATCCCGATCATGTCGTTGACCATCTGCCCGTCCGCCATCGACGACACCGACAGGGCGATATGCGCCGCATCGAAGTCGTGCCCCTCAAGGACCGCGTCCAGGTCGATCCATCGGCCACCCGAGGGCCCGCCCCCGCCCCCGGATGTGTTCTCCCCGGGATGTTCCCCGACCGCTCCACCTGATTCCCCGGTGACCCAGGCCTGGGTCCACATGTGATACCCGAACACACCCCGTTGGCCGAGGAACCGATCGACATAAAGTAGCCCCGTCACCGTCCGGGCGGGGATGCCGTTGCCCCGCAGCAGGGCGGTGAGCAGCACGGCGTGCTCGGTGCAATCGCCCTGCGCGGTCGCCGCGACCTCACCGGCCGTCGCCAGCCCCACGGACAGGTCTTTCTCGTCGATGTAGTCATGGACAAACGCGCGCAAACGAGACGCCTTCTGCACGTCCGACATCTCGCGATCCGAGTCGGGCAGCGCACGATCCAGCAGCTTCCGGACCGCGTCGCTGTGGTGATCGATCATGTTCGACGATTCGAGGTCAGCATCCGTCGGCAGGTCATCGATCGCGTTCACCGGCTGGTCCAGGTCCAGGACCACAGCGGCGGTGGACCGGTTGTCCCAGACGACGCGCTGGTAACCCGTGCGCGGCAGGGAAATCGCGGTGCCGTCCGCGCCCTTGACCGACACCCGGTAGATGGCGCTTCGTGACGTGCGTGGCGATTGGATCGGCTGATCCGGGCGGATCAGCGTCTGGGCCATCACCCTGGGCGGATCGACCTGTGCCTTGGCGAGTTGTTCGTCGGCCTCGATCATGGTGATGTCCATGCCCGGCATGAGTTGAATCGACGACTTGACCGACCGACCCTGCGTATCGACGTATTCGCGCATCGTGACCCCCGGCAGGTTCGAGGCCCGGGTTTCCCAGACCACCGCCGGGACCACCTTGCCGAACACCTGGACGTTCTCCTTGCCGGCAAGCGTCATCGACGTGTCCAAGGCCGTGACACCCATGCTCGCGTCGATCAGCCCGACGGATATCTCTTTTGCGCCCTGGGCGATCCGCTTCTCGACCAGGCGCTGCGCCGCGGCGGGCGGGAGGTACGACCCATCCAGCGCCGGCACGGCCGTGGTCCGCGCGGCGTTGCCTTGGCCGGTCGTCAATTCGATCCGGTTGTCGGTGAACTTGGCGTGCTGAACAATCGCGACCGCGCCGGGCTTGAGTGTGCTGGACGCCTCGATGGGTTGGCCGTCCAGCGTCTCGACAAACCACATGGCGTGCTCGATGGTGATCGCCTGATCGCCACGCCGAACGGTTATTTTCATGTCGGTCTGTGAGACGATCCGATCGCCCTTTCGCCGCTCGGTGGTGTGGGCCCAGCCGGCGTGTTCGCCGGACATCTCAAGCATGTACCACCGGTCGAACGTGGTCGCCGCGTCGCCGGGCGGCGGTGTCTGCGCCGAAACCACAGAAGCCCCCACCACGGCCAAGCAACACAGGATAAGACTATGTCTGGTATTCATGCCGAAGATTGTACACCGACTCCGGAACCCGACCCGGGGTCTGCCCCGGGATCTATCCCCAAATCCCCGGCCAGCGTTCTGCGGAGTGTGCGGAGGCTGTCCGGCGGATACAGGGCGAAACACCAGTCACGCCGAGATGCGACCCGGGTGTTCTTCACACCGGCCCGTGCTCGGGACAAACACCGCTGCGCCGACGCCAGCGCCTCGGGGTTCTGCTCCGCCAGCCCGCTGTTGATTTGGTGCAACTCATCAAACGCCGCACGCCGACGGGCCCGCCCCCGGGCTTGGCCCCGGTCGTCATCCATGTGCTCGATCAGCTCACGCTTGCGCCGCACCGCTTCACCATCGAGCCCAAGCACGCGGTCCAGGTTGTGCGGCAGGTGGTGCATCCGCCAAATCGCACGCCGCAGCGCCGCCGGGTCGGCGATCGGTGCGCGCAGGTCCAGAAACACGTCCGCGGTCACCGCAGCCATGGGGGCCAGTTCTTCCCCGGCCCAGTCACGCCACCACGCCTCGGTCACCTTGTCGTAGACAAGCCCGCCGGTGCCGTGGATGAACAGGTCGCAGAGGTATCCACGCATCACCGCCGTGAGCAGCAGGGCCCGGGGCAACAGCGTCACGGCCTCGCGGTCGATCGGTTCGCCGTCGTCATAAACACAGATCGGCATGGAGTCGGCCAGGTCCACGAACACGCGTCGACGCGGTTGGTTCCAACACACCGCCCACAGCGGCAGCTCGACCAGCTCGCGCCCCACTACCATCGGGGTCATCCCGGCCCGGGGGTGATCGGCGACCTGGTGGTTGTAGATCGTTGCGCAACGGTGCGCATCATCGAGCATCCGCGACACGACCGATTCGTAGGCCGGCAACCCCGCCAGGTCGCTGACCATCATCACCGGCAGGTCCCCGGCATAAGGTTTTTTCAGCCTCGCCAACACGACCGCGATCTGCTCGGCGAGCGATTCGCATCCGGGCAGGTCGCCCAGCGCTTGATTCAACAAACCCGTCAAAGGTGGGTCTAAACCGTCAAGCCTTTTTTGAAGCTGACTCTCCTCGGCCGGGGGCTGATACCCGGTGGGCACGCCGGGCTTCTGGTCGGCCAGCAGCGCCGCTTTGACTTTCAGTTCATCGCCATCGACAAACGGGGCCTCAAGCCGCCAGGCTTCATTGGCGTCCTGATCCACGATCAGGTGCAGCCGCTGCGTACCTAACCTTTCGGCGGCGAGGGCCAGGGCGATATCTTTTGC
>Ga0114931_10012364_pt1 | contig 10005 bp, 5 predicted proteins | sample 2SBtaG_FD_89579 | JGI IMG/M metagenome (GOLD analysis project Ga0114931, IMG submission 89579) | Deep subsurface microbial communities from Kolumbo volcano to uncover new lineages of life (NeLLi) - 2SBTROV14_V59a metaG | ecosystem: Environmental > Aquatic > Marine > Volcanic | place: Kolumbo...
CGTCGCGCAACGTCTGAACGCCGAACTCCACGATCGGCGGGTGTATACGAGCGCCCCGGATTTCGACCGGGCCTGGCTGAGTGTGCTGTTCGACGCGGCGGACATCGAGATGCGGTTCACGGTCGGTGACCTGTGGGAGCCCTTCCACCCCTTCGTCGACGATCAGAGCGCGATGTGGCGGGAGGTCGAACGGGCCCGCGAGGCGATGGGCTACGGCCATCGGGCGGGCTCCGATGTCGAGCAACTGCTGCGGGCGTGGCGGGCGGTGGCAAGACGGTGACGACAAACAACAGACGGATCGCGGCCGACGGAAAAATCATTTTGATAGAGGTTGATGGTTCACTGATAGTTGCGGCGGACACCCTCCGGGATGGGCACAATCAACACCGTACCGGGTGGCCGGAAGAGGTTGAACGAACGACAGGATCCGCGAATCGTCGGTTCTCGAAACAGACAAACGCCGATCGAGCACATCCACCCGATTTTCCGCATGGACAACCTCTTGAAAGCTATTGACATCCCTCCGCCCGAAAGGGCGCGAGGATGCCAGGGTTCGAGCTATCCCGCGTCGCAGAGCTCCTTCGTGCCGATCGAGCCGAGCGATTCCGGAAAGCCGCTGAAAAGTGATCGGCTTCAGCCGGATTCAGTGGTCGGCTTGCGCCGGAGTACGCATGCTCACCGCGCATTCGACGAATACCTAGACTTCATCCACACCGCCAAGGGTCCAATAAGATTCCGGGTTGCGTTGGCCTTCTATTGTCACGTTGCGGAGGCCAGTGGCTTTTACGAAGTCCCCAAGAACATGCTCCGCGTCGTCGGGGGCGAAGGTCACGTGCTATGGCCCTTCATGCACTTGGTCGAGGCTCACAGGGCCACTGGCACTCGAGTCGCTCCGAACGCAAACAAAGTCTTAAAAGATCTGGCTGGTCATGCGGAAACCCTAGGGCTTCACGAGTTAGCAGAGGTCTTTCGAGACGCCTTTGATGCCGACATCAGGAACGGCTATGCGCATGCAGACTATGTGATTTGGAATGATGGACTGCGACTTATTGACCCGGCCACGAAATGTTGGACTCTTTGCTGATAACAGCGTACCATTGCGTGCATGAAACGACAGGACTCCAGAACACTTCCGATTCCGGTGCTGAACGAACGACGCCGACGTGCGGTGAAGCTGCGACTCGGTGGGATGAAGCTGGCCGACGTGTCGGCACAAACAGAGCTGAGCCCGACGACTATCATTGCCGCGTGCAAGGCCCACGCCGCGGGCGGATGGAAGGCGGTTGCGGTGAGGCGACGCGGTCGCAGCGTGGGCGATGGGCGTCGGCTCACGGCGCAGCAGGAAAGCGAAATCCAGCGCCTCATTCGTGAACGCACGCCGGACCAGCTCAAGATGCCCTTTGCACTGTGGAGCCGCGGGGCGGTGCGCGAGTTGATGTACGCGCGCTTCGGTATCGATGTGCCGGTACGAACGGTCGGGCACTACCTCAAGCGCTGGGGGTACACGCCGCAAAAGCCCATCAAGCGTGCCTATGAGCAGCGTCCGGCCGAGGTGCGGCGCTGGCTCGACGAGGACTACCCGGCCATCGCCCGGCGGGCCAAGGCCGAAGGCGCCGAGATCCACTGGGGCGATGAGACCGGGCTTCGCTCTGACGATGTCCGCGGGCGCGGCCAGACACCGGTCATTCGCGTCAATCAGCGACGCGAGAATGTGAGTCTTATCTCGACGGTGACCAACCAGGGCAAGGTGCGTTGGATGGTGCTCAACGGCGCGATGAACACGGACAAGATGGTCGCGTTTCTGAAGCGCCTCATCAAGGACGCACAGCGCAAGGTGTTCTTGATCGTCGACAACCTTCGCGTTCATCACGCCAAGCTGGTCAAGGCGTGGCTGGCCGAGCATGTCGACCAGATCGAGGTCTTCTACCTTCCTTCCTACAGCCCGGAACTGAACCCCGACGAGTGCCTGAACGCGGATCTCAAGGCGGCGGTGACTACCCAGGCGCCGGTTCGGCGGAAGGGACAGTTGAAGAAGACGACGATGGCGCAGCTTCACCGTTCGCCGGCCCGTGTTAGGAAGTACTTCGAACATCGTCCGGTGCGCTATGCGGCGTAAATGCAACATTTCATGGCCGGGTCAATAGAAAGCGCAATGGCGGCCATCCGCGCAAGATCCCATGGGATGCATTCGGTACTCTATTTGATCGAGGTGTAAATCTGTTTCATATTCTGCGTCAACTCGTGCGCGAGTCTATTGAGTCCTACTCCGAGGCACGCACGATCAAAGCCAGACTACAGAAGGAACCTGAAATGGATTGGACCATCTACTACGATTCCGATGGACGCTTCGCCATTACTTCAGGAAGGCATGAAAGCAAGACAACCTAACAGGCGATTCTCAGGGATCCCTACGAATTCACGCGAATCGGGTTCGGTGAGCGAGCAGATCGGGAAGCTATTTGAGTCCGTCAGGCAACTCCGAATAGGTAGGTCCGCACATAACTGAGCACTAAGCCCACACGGACTCCCCCCAACTCGGGAACGATACATCGATGACGCCAATCCAGCTCTCGCTGCTTGACTATCCAACACTCAAGCTCTTATCTGAGAGGCTTGAAGATCTGGGCTGGGTACGAACATCAGAACTGGGGTTCCATGACCTCATCTTCCCAGACGAACAAAAAATAACTTTTGACCTGACTAGAAGTGCATCCGGCACGGCACGGGAGTCGGATCTAAGCGCCCTAACTCTAGGCGCACTCTGCGGGTTTACGGCGCTAATCCGCGCCGCGTGTCACGCCAAGCAACAGGTCATCATCAAATGGCCCCGTCCATATAGAACTCGCCCAAGTAAGATGCAAAAGCTCCTGGCGGGGCTCCAGTTCCGAGCACTATTTCAAGGTTCGGCAAGCCGCGACAGCAGGTGGTGGGAAGGAATCTCTCACGACGAAGGCCGCGCAGTCGACGCCCCGCTCGATAGCGAGGAAGTCCTGCAAGAAACCTTATTTCCGATGATGTGGTTCGACCATCTTTCATATCCCAGCTTCAGCCCAGAGTTAAGGTACCAATCCGAACTGGTGCGCGACACATCTGTCGCTGACAAGATTCGACTAAATTTGACTTATAGAGGTATATTACCTCCACAAATCATAGATTCATTGGTAGAAACCGTAACCGATGAGCTGGCACAGAACATTGTCCTCCATAGTCAATCCGAAGAAGATATTGAACCGTTCGGAATCTTCGCCGCACACGTCTTGCGTCCAAGAGCAGGCAAACCGAATGTCTTCGAATTCTGTGTCTTGGACTTAGGACGTGGTATCCCCGCGACGGTGCACGTTCCTTTCCGAGAGAGCGCAGCCGGGGGTGGGGTACAATCTTCACCAAAGAAAAGGCATGAATCCGTGTATTGGGCTGTTGTAATGGGAGGTACGTCTCGGAAAGCCTTTCCGACTCATTATAGTAGTTCCGCGGTTCGAGGGTTCAGCGCGATTCGTGCAGAGCTACCGAAAGATTCAATCCTCCGGGTTACAACTGGGGACGTATATTTACCACTGAAGAAAGAGAACGATTTCGAAGCGCCGGAATTCGATCGTCCAACAAAGGTCACATTTCCAGGTACGGCGATTTTTGCTTACCTACCCTCCGCCCATCATTCGGAGAGCAGCGAGAGGATACAAGCGCGCTGGAGCGCCGAAATTGGGGATGTGCTACTCGCCACAGATTCTGACAGCCAGCATCTCGCGCCGGGCGCTCTCCAGAGACACCTTCGAATGAGAGATATTCGTAGGGATACCTGGGTCGTTATCGATTTCGGGTTTGCTGATGACCGCCACTACATAATGAAGACGCTTGAGTCCTTGCGTGAAGTGCGCCAAGATCTTGGTTTTCTTCTCTGGAACGCTCAAACAATCGTCGAGATTCATGAGGGTGAACTCGCACAGTTTTCACCGGTGGCTTACCAAGACAACTACAGCACGGTTACGGCCTTTACATTGACCGTTGCGAGAGGTCAGCGGGATGGTGCCCAAAAGCCAAAGAGTCTGTCTTTTGAACCACAATTTTTGCAACGACTAATCCGCAAAGCGAATTCGAACTACCTCGCAACGGCTTTCCATGCGGCACGTACGCCAAATGGGTTCTTTCGTGGGGACATCCGGGTAACGCGAAATTCAGAGCCACTTACCAACTTTTTTGCGCTGGAAGCAAATATCCGAAACGAAAGCGGCCCAACAGCTCGCCGATGGCGTAGCGGTATATCGACTGCACTAGCGGAAACTCTGCGAACTGGCGCAAAACCGGAAGTTATTCTCGGAATTGGGAAGGGGCTCGCACAGTTGCTACCAGACGCGGCGCGCGAGGCGGAATGCGAGGCAGAGATCGCGGTCATTCCCAGTGGGGATCTACCGTCGCGCGAAAGCTGGAGAAGTCAGTTTGGAATTCGACGTAAGTTCATTGTCGTTGTAGATGTGTGGTCAAATGGAAGTCTATACGAAGGTCTGTTGGACATAATCCGCCGAACGCAAGGGGCGATACTTGGATTGGTTGTGGTCGTAGACAGACGGCGACCCGAAGTTTTTTCTATAGAAACTCTTGCCGGCACTGGATACATCGGAGCGACGTGGACTCTTGCGAGCTTTCCGGAGGATGCCGGGGAGGGGGGGCTTTCTAAGGAGAGGTACTGGCTCGACCCCGTCTCGTATGTTCCTGTCGAGCAGGATATTGGGGCTTCCGATCTGCCCAAAGACTTCACGGAGTCGCTAGATTTATTGCAGGATTCGCCGTCGGTAGGTTATGGAAGGTCGGTGTTTGAATCGCGCAGCACCTCTGTGTTCGTGAATACTACGGAGTTTTTGCGTGAGCACGAAGATTGGGTAGTGGAGAAATTGCACCGTGTTCTCGCGGAGGTGCGCGAAAGGGAAGGATGGCGCTCGTACGAGCCGGATACGATTCTTCACCCCGAAGGTACCGGTTGGGTTAGAGCGCTAGTTTCCCGAGATGCGATTACGCAGCAGAGCGCGCCGGGTCGGCACGCCGGTAGGGAGTTTGCGAACCTTGCACAAAGGTCGGTCGCGCTAGGCGCTAATGTGACTTCTATCCCTAGGGCGTACGACCTGTCGGGCGCAGGTCGCGTTGGCCACGAGTCACTTTGGTGGACCGGTGAGGCCGGATCCGATGTCTTGTTGGTCGACGACGGATATTGGAGCGGGGGTACCGCGCGGGCCATTTGCGGCAAGCTAGCCAGACTCGGGGTTCATAGGATACTTGTCGTGGCACTGATTGCCCGAGTAGGCGTGAAAGAATTCCAGGAACTTCAGTCCAGCGAAGTTCGTATGGAGGGCGCTGTCGGAGTCACTCTTGTAAGGCACAAACTCATCACCTTGCTTCCGGTGCCGTACTATCGATCGGGAGAAGATCCCTACGAACTCACAGTGACGCGTCTTGAGCCATATATCAATACTCAGGCGCCATCTGGGCGCGCCGCGATCAGAGCGCTCAAGACGATTGGGTATGGCGAAGCGAGGGAACGGAAGCAGGACGCGGGGGAACGGAAGTTTTGGGTACGCCTTCGAACACTGGCGCAACTTGCGCTCGAAAGCGAAGACGCCGGGCAGCTGCTCAGGGACTTAATTGAAGCCGCAGACACGGATGAGCTGCTGTGGGTGCTCTTTCGAGTGTTTGTAGAGGAGTGGGAATTGGTGGCTAGGCGGCGGCTTCGAAAACTCGTTTCGCGCCAGCTGCGAAGAAAAGCGAAACAATGCCTTTTGGGCGAATACGGGGTGTTGTCTACGGAAACTGTCGAGGAATGCATGACGACAGTAAGGTCGCACTTCCGCGATGAGTATTCAAGATTGGTGGAACCCGCGCTACCCCGGATAGTGCATGACGCGATACTTTTTGATCGGTTCTTGCTGCATGTACAAACGCTAGACGAGGAGACCCGCAAGAACTCAGCGGTTAAGGAACTGCTATCGCGCGCGGCGATGGCGGTGCAAGATGCTTTCGCGGAGACGCCGGAACCGGATTTCCACGAGCAAGTTAGGGCACAAGTGCAACAGTTGGAGAGTCTTTCGATAGCGGCTCGGCAAGAGCCAGTGATTGTCCAACAGAGTGTGGTAGCGGATGCCGTAGAGAGACTGCGCCGAATATATGCGGAGACTTGGGTGCTGAGACATCAGATGTCGGAGTTTAATGAAATTGGTACGGGCGTAGTGCGGGAAAGAGAGGATCTACGAGAGGTAGAGGAACAAGTAGCAGTGACTTGGCCTGAGACAAGTAAGATCCTTAGAGAGGAAATTATGCCTTTGATCTGGAGGTTGAAGGACGTCTTGGCCTTTCGGACAGACTCTTTATCACCGGTGCGAGATCCGAAGGTAACATATCTTACAAGCAGTGGTGAGACAGCGTCGGACGGCGCGGCGACGGACATACATTATTTGGATGCGAAATTTGAGTCAGATTCAACGGACGTTTCTAAGGGCTCGGTGTTACTAGGCCCGTATGGCGAGTCGGTAATAGGTGCGATTAGGCGTCTTTCTGATGGCCTAGTCGGAGACACCAATACCCTTTTAGCATTTACGGAACTGACAACGTCTGTGAGAGTGGGGGATTTTGCAGAAATGGCAAGGAGTGTTTTCTTTCGAGAACTAGATCTACTTGTGCCGGAAGGCGAGCGAGGAAAGTGGTTTCGAGTTGAAATTCGAGTGCCTGAAGATTTGCGTTTAATGAGCACGCCGGGATTGTTGCAGCGGGCGATCGAGATCTGGGCTGCAAATATTCGGAAGCATGTGTTTGGGCCTATGGAGCGAGTGCAAGACTACGGGGTATCGATGCTGATTGAGAGTGGTAGGGGGCGACCGAACTTTGGCAGGCTAACGATTTCAGTGAAGGATGAGGGGCCCGGATTGGCGGTCGCGATTCCGGTACTTAAGGCGACGATGGCGGAGTTTGAATCCCAACTCCGGAAGTTCGGCTGCGACTGGATGCTTCCTGTGGACGCGCGCACCGGAAATGGCGTTGTTCAGGGTCTGCAGGTTGCGGTTGTGTGGTAGATGCCTTTGGAGACCGCGCGTGGATGTGATGTTGGTCGAGGATTCCGGACCGCGAGCGGAGCGGCTTAGGAAGAAACTTTCAGCCGTTGCGGAGCGGGTCATCTTTGTTGGGGGATACGAGGCGGCCTTGGAAGCTGTTCGGCGTGAGGACTTTGACGTACTTGTGGTGGATGTATTCTTGAAGGACTACACCGGCCAGGAAAGGTCCAAATGGGAAGAGGAGGGCGTAGATTTAGCCGAAAAGGTACGTGAAGAGCGGTCCGACTGCGCGATTGTCGTCTATACCTCACATTTGGGTAAGGTCGGGACGGATCGAGAGGAAGAGAGGGCGTGGTTCGAAACCGCGAAGAAGTGTGCAGACGAGGTGCTTCGAAGAGAGGACGTTGCGGGTAAGAGCACGAAGGAGCTTTCTGATTGGCTAAGAAGATTGTGCGCCGGGAGAATTGCAGAGGCGTATTCGGGGACTCCCTTTGAGAGAGACACGGATCTTAGGACCAACGCTTGTGTGGAGGCGATCGGGGAAGCGAGGTTCGAGAGGATGATTCGGCGACTCGCGGGCAACGGTTCACTGAAAGTTCGGTGTGTTGGAGGCGGCTACTCAGGTGCGTACTTGCTCAGAGTGGAGGCGAACGCAGTGGCGGGGGGCGGCTCGCGGAAGATCATTGGAGTTAAGGTGCAGAACCGGGGCGAGGAGCTGAGAGCAGAACAGGCGAAGGCGCCTATGGCGGGGGAGCCAATGTTTCGTTTCGGACTTGGCATTGTGCCGCCTGTACTTCGGTTCGGCGGTTGGCACGCAGCCACTGTCCACTATGCGGACGATGGCGTAACTTTGGAGGAGATTCTCGCGAAGAGGGAGTCTTTTGATGGACGGGAAGCGATTTTCCAAGCTGTTGTACAGAGTTGCGTCATTGAGACATTGCAGAATGTGGGGGAGGTAGGTGATGCGGCTCACGAAGTGGTGGGTCCTTTTCGGCCGAGCTGGGGATGGACGCTGTCGGTCGTAGAGGCGATCGGGGAACTCAAACTGTGGGGACTGGAAGGTGAACTGGTTCCCGAGGGTCGGCTCGACGGTATCGCTGGGTTGGTGCAGGGGCGGCGAACAAGCACGCGAGGATTCACGCGAGCGTGTACAGGTGTAGTGAGGGCACACGGGGATCTTCACTGTCGGAATATCTTGGTTCATTTGGGCGCGAGCGGTCGGAACGTAAGTGTCATTGACTTTGCTCGGGGGGTGCTTGCGCCGCGGTTTTTTGACGCGGCGAGTCTGTTTGTGGATTCGGGCGTCGCACAGTGGAGATGTTCATACGAGTGTGGCGGAAGGAAAGGGGTCGTTGGCAGAGCGGATGTGCTCGATGCGATAGTAAGGGGGAAGGAATGCGGTGGAAGAGAGGACGGGGATCCGTCGCTGATGTTTTGCGTCGCCCTAATGTCTGCACTGAGAGCGGACGGACTGGTGCGAGAACTCGGTGAGTTTTTTGAGGCTGTTGGTTGGCAACTGTTGAGGTACCTCCGGTTTTCGAGACTGGGACCCATGCGGCGAGCGTTGGTCTGCGAAATGTTGTGGAGGCTGACGGCGGACGAAGTTTTGTAGGTTCGGTCTGCGCGTCGAGAGGATGTGCGGAAATTGAGCTTTTTTCGCCAGGGCTTCACGCTAACTCATTGATTCTTCAACTACGGTATGGCACAGGCCAAGCGCCGCAAGTAGCTGTAAAATAAAGAGAAACCAGCGTTTCTGGCGAATCTACGAACCAGGGGGGTTGGGGGTTCGAATCCCTCCGGGCGCGCCAACTGCGGCGCCGCGCGTTCCCGCCCTCCTGTACCAGCAGTTAACGAATACGCGCGCTGCTGGTCCCTGACTCGCGTGCTCCCTGATGTGAATGGCGACGCTTTCGGCCCACCGTGGGCGTCGGTGCGGTGTTCGGCCGCCACGATCGAGCCACCGGGCGATTGGAGATAATGGATGAGCGCACACCCGACTTTCGACACAGCGGACCTGCAACGAAAGGATAACCAGGTCGTGCATCCTTGGGACGATCTGCAACGAGCCGGGCGCAACCGGCGCACCGTGATCGGACGTGCCGAGGGCATTTACGTCTACGACACCGACGGCAATGAACTCATTGACGGGCCGGCCGGTATGTGGTGCGTCGACGTCGGCCACGGTCGCGAGGAGATCGCACGGGCGGTAGTTGTTGCTGGCTTCGTGCGTGAAAGCGCGCACAAATGGCTGCGGAAACTTGACAATCAGCGATTCCGTGCTACGCGGGTCCGCCAGTTCGTAGAACTTCGCAGATCTGCTCATGGCAGCCGAACACGGAATCGTCGTAGGGGGGGGTCAAGGAGGAGTTCCGAGCCTGCGAGGAAAGCTCCTTGACCCCCCTACGACGATTCGTAACATCGCCGCGGCGATGAGCTGGTCGGCATGGAGCAATTGTGGGTGCAAATCCCGCAGCCATTTGTGCGCACTTTGTGGCAGCCGTTAACAATCGAGATCCGTGCGGAATAATTCCCGGTAGTGGCGCCGGCGTTCTTCCACATTTCCCCCGAGTGCCAGATAGAGCGTGTGATGGGTCAGAAGGTCGTCTTGCTCGCCCATCGCGTTTCCGCCATGGCTCGACCAGCGGTAACGCTCGGGTCGTGTCACCATCCCCGCCCGCACCGGGTTCAATTCGATGTAGCGACTGCAGCGCAGCAGATACGCTTCCGAATCCACCAGGCTCGATTTGTAACGCCCTTCCCACAGGCTACCCGATTTCCGGTACTTCGAATTGAAATCACGGACGTATCGTCTGCCGAGCAACTGCATCATGCGTGTAATAGCTTGCCTGTGCCGGGGTGTCACCAGAAGGTGGACGTGGTTGGTCATCAGCACGTAGGCATGCACCTCACAGCCATAGCGGTGGGCTGCTTCCCCGAGGTAGTCTCGATAAGTCCGGTAGTCCTGCTCGTCTGC
>Ga0114931_10012365_pt1 | contig 10004 bp, 8 predicted proteins | sample 2SBtaG_FD_89579 | JGI IMG/M metagenome (GOLD analysis project Ga0114931, IMG submission 89579) | Deep subsurface microbial communities from Kolumbo volcano to uncover new lineages of life (NeLLi) - 2SBTROV14_V59a metaG | ecosystem: Environmental > Aquatic > Marine > Volcanic | place: Kolumbo...
AACATCGCTTCCGGGTCGAGCATGCTCACGGTGACGCCGCCCTCGGCCTCGCGGAGCACCACGTTGCAGGGCAACAGCAGCCCGATCTCGCGGTCGGTCTCCAGCGCCTGGTGCGCAAGCGGCGGGTTGCACGCGCCCAGGATCTCGTAGCGCTCCATGTCGGCGTCGAGCTTCTGCTTCAAGGTCGCCTGCACGTCGATCGTGGTCAGGATGCCGAACCCCTGCTCCTCGAGGGCGGCGACGACGCGCTCCTTCACCTCGTCGTAGCTTCCCGGGACGCTCGCGGACATTCCGTAGTGGGCCATGACGTCTCTCCTCCAGCCTCGCGGGCGCTGTCGCTTCGACGGGTGACAACACCCCCTAGGGGTATAGAAGAGGCTAGCATCCGGTCATCATGCGAGCGTGTTTCGTGGCAGGCAACCACCAGTGGCACGGAGAACGGCAATCCGGCGGCCCAAACAAAGACCCCTAGCTACTCGGTGACTCTTGGCCCCTCGCTCGCACCCTTGAGGATCAACTCGAGCAGGAGCTGCGCGAAACGCTTCGCGGTAGGCGAATCCTCCAACACCCGCCGCTTCAAGCTGTCATGCGCCTCGCCGCTCTCCACTACAGCGTCCACTACCGCCTGCGGAAAGTCCCCCAGCATCACCTGCGCCGGCGGGTTGTTCCGCACCTGCTGCATCACCCGCTCGTTGCCCTCCACCTTCCGGCGGATGGTGTTCGCATACGACAGCAGGTCATCGTTCGTGAGGTCGCTGCCGAAGATCTCGTTGAGCTTCTCGAGGAGCTGCGACAGCCACACCTCCTCGTCCTCACGCGCGGTGCCCGTCCCCACGCTGGTCACGCCCTTGACGCCCTCAACGCCATCCAGGCGGATCTCCCGCTGCCGCTGCTTGCTCAACCGGTACGCCGTGAGCTGCACGTTCGACAAGTCCACCGACTGGTCGTCCTCCGGATCCCGCGGAAGCATCGGGAGCAGGTTCCGGCCGAACACGCTGAGCTTCTCCAGGTCCGGATCGTCGAAGGCGATCACCTGGCTCATGAATTCGTAGAAGCGCAGGAACCCCCGCAGGTCCGAGCGGAACGTCTCCAGGGCGTCCAGCTCCTCGCCTGCCTCCCGTTGCTCGAGGCGCGCGTTCTCGGCCGCAACCTCGTCGTCGCGGGCCAGGGCCTGGTCCTCGGCTTCGCGCGCGCGCCGGCGGCGCTCGCTCGCCGCCTTCAGCCGGGAACGGTAGCGGTCCACCGCTGGCCGGCAGTACGTCTGCAGGTTCGGCTGTTGGCCCTTGGGGTCGAAGAACACCTCCGCGAACGCCTCCACCTCGTGCCACTCGTAGATGCGCGCATCCCGCAACTTCTCGAACAAGTCGTACACCAGATTCGGCTCGCTCGTCTCCGCCAACAACGTCGTGCGGTAGTACGGCGCGAACGCCGCCTTGATCTCCTCCGGATCGTTCACGAAGTCCAGCACGAACACGTCATCCTGGCTCTTGCCCGGGAACGTCCGGTTGAGGCGCGACAGCGTCTGCACGGCGTCCACGCCGGAGAGCTTCTTGTCCACGTACATCGCTACCAGCTTCGGCTGGTCGAAGCCCGTCTGGAACTTGTTTGCCACCACCAGGACGTTGAAGCCTTCTTTATCGAAGACCTCCCGCAAGTCCCCACGCGCCCCCGGATTCATCGTCCGTTCGTTGAACGCTAGCCCAGCCTCGGTCTTCTTGGATTGCTGTCCGGCCAGACCCAGGTCATACCCCTGGAGCGCCGCAGGAGCCTCGTCAACGTCTCCCGAGAACGCCACCAGGGCACGGACCCCCTCGACGTGGTTGTCGCGCGCGTACGCGTCGATGGCGAGCTTGTAGCGCACCGCGTCCTTCCGGCCGCTCGTCACCACCATCGCCTTCGCGTTCCCATCCAACAGCGGCAGCACCCGCGTCCGGAAGTGCTCCACGATCACCGCCACCTTCTGACTGATGTTGTGCGGGTGCAACCGCATCCACTTGGCCAGCTCCCGACCCGCCCGCCGACCCGGAACCTCCACATCCTCCATCACGTTCCGCTGCCCCAGCCGGTACGCCAACTCGTACGGCGTGTAGTTCCTCAGCACATCGAGGATGAACCCCTCCTCTATCGCCTGCCGCATCGAATAGACGTGGAACGCCACCGGCTTGTTGTCGTCGCCGACAGGCAGTGACGGATTGGGCGGCCGCCCGAACAACTCCAACGTCTTGCCCTTCGGCGTCGCCGTGAACGCGAAATAACTGATGCTCCCCGCCTGCTTCCGCGCCTCCAGAAGCGCGTTCAGCACATCCTCGCCGGTGAGCTCCTCGTCCTCCTCGAGCTGCTCGCTGATCAGCACCTGCCTGAGCTTCACCGCCGTGCGGCCCGTCTGCGAAGAGTGCGCCTCATCCGCAATCACCGCGAAACGCTTGTCCTTCAACGTCGTGCGCTCCTGTACCGCCTCCAGCACGTGCGGGAACGTCTGCAGCGTCACGATGATGATCGGCGTTCCCGCCTCCAACGCATCCGCAAGCTGCTGACTCTTACTCCCCTCCCCCTCCTCACGATTCACCCGAGCCACCACCCCACCCCGATGCTCGAACTGGTAAATCGTCTCCTGCAACTGATCATCCAACACCGTCCGGTCCGTCACCACGATCACCGACCGGAACAACTTCTCCCCACCATCCGAGTACAGCGACGCCAACTGATGCGCCGTCCACGCGATCGAATTGCTCTTCCCAGACCCCGCCGAATGCTGCACCAGATACCGCTGCCCAGCACCCTCCACCCGAGCAGCATCGACCAGCTTCGTCACAACATCCCACTGGTGATACCGCGGGAAGATCATGCTCTCCTTCACGGCCTTCCGGCCCCGCTCGTCGAGCTCCGTCGTCCTTTCCAGGTGCACGAACCGGCCCACGATCTGAAGCCAGTTCGCCGGCGCGAACACCTCATCCCACAAGTAGCTCGTGTCGTACCCGTCGGGATTCGGCGGGTTGCCCGCGCTGCCGTCCTCCTGACCACGGTTGAAGGGCAAGAACCTCGTGGCCGCGCCCTTTAACTTCGTCGTCATGAACACCTCTGCCTGACTCACCGCGAAATGCACCAACGCCCCACGCCCGAACTTCAGCAGCGGCTCGTCCTTCGCACACGTCGGATCCACCGGCGAACGATCCTCCCGATACTGCCGCTTCGCCACCTCCACCGCCTGACGGAACACACTCTTCAACTCAAGCGTTGCCGTCGGAATCCCGTTCAAGAACAGGACTAGATCCAGCCGGCCCGGCGCGCCATGCGGGCTGTACGTCACCTCCGGCACCACCCGCAGGCGGTTCAAGCCATAGCGGCGCGTGACGTCCGGATTCAGGGCGTGATCAGGGCGGAACTGCGCGAGACGCACCATCGCGCCACGATCCTTGAAGCCGTGACGAACGACATCAAGCGTGCCACGCTTGCCAAGCTCGCGCGCTACAGAGTCCAGTAGGGCCTTCTCAGCATCCTTCGGGTAGCGGTTCTGGAACCTCGCCCACTCTTCGGGGAAAGCCTCGCTGAAGAACCCCACCACATCCTCGGGATACAAGGCCCGAGCCTTGTCGTAGCAGTCGCTCTCGCCGACCAGCCAACCCTGTGCCTCAAGACCGGCAATCGTGTCGTTCTGGAACTTGATCTCCCGAGGATCAGCCATCTCTCAGCCCCCCGCAATCATCTCCAGCTTGGCCGAAGCCTCGTCCCGCCAGTGACGAACGTCGATCTCACCCGTCACAGCAGCGGTGATAACCGCGGTCCGCCGCTCCGCGAGGAGGGCGGCCAAGTATTGCGCCTTAGAAATCAGGGCGTCGATTTCGCCAACCTCTTCGTTGATCTGGGTGACAATCCTGATCTGCTCGTCACGACCCGGCACTGCCACGGGAATCTCCTGCAAGATCGGGACGCTAATGTTCCTTTGCGCACTACCCCAACTCATCTGGTCGAAATAGGCGCTTGCCGGGCTTGAGTTAAGGTAGTGGCTCAAGAAATGCGCGTCGACATCGCGGCGAGGCGTCGCCACCAACAACGTGAAGCACTGTGCCCTGTCCAATTCTGGTGGCACCACGGCGCTCGTACCAGGATTGCCTGTTCTCACCGTCACGACGTCACCAGCCCTGAGGTACTTCGAGCGGTTCCTTTCAGCGAACTCGGGAGTGATCGCCAACAAGTTGTCAAGCTCAATGCCATCAGAGCGAACATTTGTTGAACGGACTATAGGAACGCCATCCGGCACATACGCTTGAGTGGCTGCCTCTGCAATGCCAACGTCAACACGCGATGTCACGTACTTGTATGGAACAACTCGCCAATGTGCAGGCAAAGAGCCCAGCCAATCGACGCCGCTATCCTTCATCGGCCGCGAGGCGTCCAATCCCTTCGTGACAAGCCCCGAAACCACGGAACTGCGCTTCTCGAGGAGAAGCTCCGTTAGCCGCTCTTGCTTCGCAATCAAAGCGTCGATGCGAGCCGTCTCATGGTCAAGGAAATCCGCAATTGCAGTCTGCTCTGCAATGGGCGGTTGAATGCAAGGCATCCGTGCCAGACCCTCTCGACTGAGTTCAATCTGGTTGGTCGCTCCCGATGTGATCGCCGAGTAGACGAAGCCTTGGAACAAGGGCGTCGACAGGAGACGCGCCAAGAAACGTGGCTCGCAGGCAGTTCGCTGCGTGCGCACGATCGTCACGTGACTGTCTGCCATGTACGTCCGGTCAGGTTCATCCGGAAAGAACACTTGTACTCTGCCCAGCGTCCCTGTGCCGGTCGAGTTGACTAGCACATCGCCTGGTTGGAGCAACCCTTTGCCCACCGGGATGTCTGACGGCTGGTGTTTGGCGTTCGAGAGCCTCAACCCGTCCCACTGCACGCAAGCTTGATTGACAACGATGGTCGGAAGCAGCTCATGTTCGCCGTCCGGGTCAGAATACTCGGGACTCTCCCCGCGATTTACATGCTCAACAAGGTGCTTGAGGGGCGTTACACCCCAATCCGTCGGAAGGTCGGGGAGCCAGCGTACGCCAGAAGGCTTGCAGACGCGCTGCCGGTCAGGAGGCGTCATGAGATCTGAACGGCCCGCAGCAACCGCACGATCTCTGTGGCAACCCTGTCGAGGTCACGATCAATCTCGTTCAGCGGTCGTGGAGGGACATACTCGTAGAAGTGCCGGTTGAACGGGATCTCGTATCCAACGACGCCAAACTCGTTGTCTTGCGAGTCAGTCTTGGTCCGGTCAATCCAGGCGTCAGCTACGTGCGGCTGCACCTCCTGAGCGACGTAGGCGTCAACATCTTCTGACAGCGGCACGTTCTCGTAGTCCCGCAGCCTCGGATCGGCCTCAGGCTTGCCCTTCACCAGGCAAACCTCCGCCGACTCGTCGCTCTCAGCGAGATGCTTCTGAAGGAGCTTTTTCAGCGAAGCCGTCAGCTTCAACTCGGTGCCCTCGAGCGCCTGCTGGAGCTGCTTGTGGAACGACTTTCGACTCGGGATGCGCTCCGGCAGTGTTTCAAGAGCTGCCAGGAGGGCCGTCTGCTCCTCGGGCTTCAGCCTCGCCCAGCCCTTGTCCGCCTGCAGAGCCTCAAGCTTTGCCTCGTCGAGAGGCTCGTACGCCAGCCGTAGTGGCCGCTCCACCGTGATCCGCCGGTATCCGAAGTCCGTCGTCGCCAAGATCTTGCTCCGCTCGTTCTCCTCGAACGCCCCATACAAGCGCACGATCTCCTCGGCCTGCTCCTCGATCGTGTTGCGCTTGCTCCCCAGGCTGCGGCGCATCTTCCCGAACAACTCCGTTGCGTTCACGAGCTGCACCTTGCCCCGCCGCTCCGGACGCTTCTCGTTCGACAACACCCACACGTACGTCGCGATCCCCGTGTTGTAGAACATGTCCGTCGGCAACGCCACGATGCCCTCGAGCAAGTCGTTCTCCAAGATGTAGCGGCGAATCTCGCTCTCCCCGCTCCCCGCACCACCCGTGAACAGCGGGCTGCCGTTCAGGATGATCCCGATCCGGCTCCCGCCCTCCTTCGGGTCCTTCATCTTGCTGATCAGGTGCAGCAAGAACAGCATGCTGCCGTCGCTCACGCGCGGCGTGCCCGGCCCGAAGCGACCGTCGAAGCCCTTCTTCCGGTGCTCGTCCTCGACCTGCTTCTGGACCTTCTTCCAATCCACCCCGAACGGCGGATTCGACAGCATGAAGTCGAAACGCTGCAATGGCAACTGGTCCTCGCTCAAGGTGTTGCCGTACTTGATGTTCTCGACGTCCTGCCCCTTGATGAGCATGTCCGCCTTGCAGATGGCGTAGCTCTCCGGGTTCAGCTCCTGACCGAACACCCGAACCACGACGTCGCGGTTCAGCTCCTCTAGGTACTCCATCCCGCTCGACAGGAAACCACCGGTGCCGGCCGTCGGGTCGTAGATGGTGCGGATCACGCCCGGCTCGCTCAACGCGCCGTCGTCATCCATGAACACCAGGCTCGTAACCAACCGCACGACATCGCGCGGCGTGAAGTGCTCCCCGGCCGTCTCATTGCTGCTCTCGGCGAAGCGCCGGATCAGCTCCTCGAACACCAAGCCCATCTCGTAGTTGCTGATCTTGTCCGGGCTGAGATCCACTTCGCGGAAGCGACGAGCCACCTGGTAGAGCAGGTTCACCTCGTCGAGCTGGCCGATGAAGTCATCGAAATGGAAGTACTCGAAAATCTCCCGAGCGTTCTCGCTGAACGACTCCACGTAGTTGATCAAGTTGTCCCGCGTGTCGTTCTCGCCCAGCGTCTCCAGCGTGATTCGACCCGTGTTCCAGAAGCTGCGCCCGGACGCCTTCCGCAACAACGCCTCCCGCTGCACCTAAGGACTCGAACGATGCTCCGCTGCTACCCGCAACACTTCATCCCGGGTTGGCGCCAGCACGCACTCCAAACGCCTCAAGAGCGTGAACGGAAGGATGATGCGACCGTACTGGGACTGCTTGAAGTCCCCGCGCAACAGGTCGGCGACACCCCAAAGGAAACCAGCTAGGTTGTTCGAACCGGCCATGATGCGTTCCACTGTAACGCCGGGCCCACAATCGTCACGAGGCATTTCCGACCAGCACGACACGGACTCGGCCCGACGGCCACGGACCATCAGCCCTAAGCACCTAGAGCGCGAACCCACTCCGATGCCAAAGGTCGTTGACCCAGGCCGAAGCCCTACTCGCTGCGCCTCAGTGCGCTCTGGATCATTGCCGCGGTCTCGGAAGCCACTCCGGCAGCGTCCGCGTACGACGGCCAAGCTCCCACGACATCACGCGCCCGACGGATGACCTCCGTTGCGCGGCTCCGAGGGATGCTCGCATTCTCAGCTACGCGCAGCATGTCATCTTCGCCGGGATGCTCCGCCTCACCGGCAACGCTCGTGGTGTGCCAGCCGTTAATCCCCGCCGAGAACACGAGGTCATAGGCCGGAGCGAGCGTCCATTCGCCATCGGGCATCATCAGATACGAGAAGTTCTTGACGTGATCGTCCCGGTTGTGCGCGACAACGTTGAACACCATGCGAACGAACGCCTGCTCGACCTGCGCATGATCTCGCGTCAGCTCGAACGTGGCACGCAAGAATCCGTCGTAGTCCATGGACGGCATCCGGTGGCTCGCGTGGAGCAAGCCTCCGAGCGTGTGTTGGTGTCGACGCCGTCCACCGTCCCGATCAAAACGCTCGACGCCGAAGTAGCGGTTCCCATCACGAGCCTCGAACAACCGAACGGGCGGCACCTCAACGCCCATGTCGCGAGCCATCAGTGCGTACGCGAATTCAACAGCGCCAGCCCCCTCAACGTCCTCCTTCGCCGGAAACTTGACAAGGTATGGCCGGAAGCCCTCAGGAAGCTGCCCGGAACCCGACACCATGACACCGTCCCGCTCCCGGAAACCTACCAACACCTTCGGGCGAGCACCGCCCGGGGAACCACCGGCGACCCTGAGCTCGGGAAGCACCTCCTCTGCGCTGCCCTCCTGCAATCGCACCGCTTGCGCCGCCACGTCCGCGAGATCCACCGGCCAACCGACATCCGCCTCACCGTCGTCAGGCGGCCGGTATGCCAGCGCGCCCATGGCCCGCGACCCGATGTATGCCAACCGATCAAGAGGCGTCACCGAGTGCACAGGCACGCCCTTGCGCTGGAACTCACGATCCATCAACAGCAGGCCCCATCCGTCAGGAAGGGAGTCGTTGAACACGCCGTGAAGACCGCCAAACGTTCGCTCGGAGTCCTCAAAGACGCCCGTTTGGGCCGGCAGCATGAAAGGAGACAGAGGCAGGGGCTCGGCTAGGAACTCGGGGGAATACTCGAAGTAGATGCGCCGCTCGGATTCCGCCAGCGTCCCCACGTGACGCCGCTCGTTACCCCAATCCAGATCCACCTCAAGCCGCCGCATTAGCCGCCGCGCCTGCCACGCGCCCGTGACGGCAGTCGCTCCCGACGCTCCAACTCCTCGAGCGACCTAGCCTTCGGCAAGCGGAACAGCGCCTGTACGCCATCGACCGCGTTCAACACAACCGCAAGTTGCATGAGTCGCTCCATCGAAATCCGGCCCGTGCGCTCAAAACGCCGATAACTGGCCAGCGTCATCCCAGAGCGCCTAGCCAACTCCGGTTGCGTCCAGCCACGCTCCAAACGAAGCCGCTTCACACGCCCCGCAACCTCCAGCGCCAACTCACGAGGCGTCAACAATCCAAGTGGCAACATATTGGTAGATTCGTCCATAATTGGTCCTCAAGTGCCAATATATTAGCACGCGAGAGCCGCGATGCCGGATGCGCGCACAACCTATGCACCAGCCCATCGAAAGGATTCCTGGGCGCGTCCACCACCCCATCTGCTGCTATTGGCGACAGCAGGCTGGCCAGGCTCAGGACCCCGGCAGCGGACGCGTCTCAGCGGCCAGCCAGTCATGCGTCAGCTACAGCGCAGGGACCATCACGATCCAGATCAGGAAGTTCGCGCGCCACGAGCGGGTCCAGGCGGTCCGCATGACAAAGGGCCCACTCCCCCCAACTCGGATCACGCCCAGAAGTGGGCCCGCTCGACTCCTCAAGCACAGCTCGAACTGAACCGCCCCGGCTTTCCCGGAGAGTCGATTCCTTGAGAGGATGGCTTCATGGGTTTCCAGGGCAGGTATCCGGCGGAGGTCAGGGAGCGGGCCGTGCGACTGGCGTTCGAGCAGCAGGGCGGCTACGACTCGCAATGGGAGGCGATCGTGAGCGTGGCCGAGAAGATCGGTTGCAGCTCGGAGACGTTGCGGAAGTGGGTGCGGGCCGCTGAGCGTCAGCAGGATCCGCAGGCGCAGGCGGTGGACGCTGAGCGCTCGCGCGTCAAGGCGCTATCGCGGGAGAACCGGGAGCTGCGGCAGGCGAACGAGATCTTGCGGAAGGCGGCGGCGTTTTTCGCCCAGGCGGAGCTCGACCGCCAACCGAAGTGATGGTCGCGTTCATCGACGATCACAGGAACGTATTCGGGGTCGAGTCGATCTGCCAGCAACTGCCTATCGCCCCGAGCACCTACTACGAGCGCAAGGCCAGGGAACGCGACCCGGAAAGGCTGCCGGAGCGCCACCGGCGGGACGCACGCCTGCGTGAGGACGTCAGACGCGCGTTTCAGGCGAGCCGGGATCGGTACGGCGCGCGCAAGGTGTGGCGGCAGCTCCTGCGTGAGGGCGTCATCGTGGCGCGCTGCACGGTGGAGCGCCTCATGCGCCTGGAGGGCCTGCGGGGCGTGAGCCGCGGCGGGGTCAAGCGCACCACCGTTCCCGATCGGAAGGCTCAGGTGCCGGCGGACCTGGTGAACCGCGCCTTCCGAGCCAGCCGACCGAATGAGCTCTGGGTCACGGATTTCGAGCGCCATGAGGCGCTGCAAGACCGCGCGGTGATGAAAGGGCACCGCCATCAGTTCGTCGCAGCGGACTGAGCGAAGCTGGAGGCAGCCTGGGTGGCAGGGATGTGCTACTGGGGTGGAA
>Ga0114931_10012366_pt1 | contig 10004 bp, 8 predicted proteins | sample 2SBtaG_FD_89579 | JGI IMG/M metagenome (GOLD analysis project Ga0114931, IMG submission 89579) | Deep subsurface microbial communities from Kolumbo volcano to uncover new lineages of life (NeLLi) - 2SBTROV14_V59a metaG | ecosystem: Environmental > Aquatic > Marine > Volcanic | place: Kolumbo...
CCGAATAAGCTCGGAGGAGGGGTTCCGCGTCGAGTTGCATGCCGAGGCAGCTGAAATCGAGCACTTCGAGGTAGATGCCATGATCGTCGCGGGCATCGAAGTATCGGAAGTCGATGCAGAGCACCTTGCCCAGTGAAACGCCTCCCTGCACAACCATCGCATAGCCCGCATTCGTGATCGACGTGGCGAGCTCGTTCATGCCACGCTGGTAGATCCCCACGTGATGAAACGCGACGTCCGTGTCGCGGAGCGCGCGCGCGTAATGATCGGTGCCTTGGCCCGGACCGAGGAATTCTATTTGAGCTTTGCCCGCGTATCCGAGGGCGAACTCGAGCTTACAGTCGGGCCGGCGTGTGCCGTTCTCGATCCAGTTGGGTGCCGAGATCGTGGTGTGAAGAAACGGCCCGGCGCCCAGTGCTTCGGTGCGTCGCACGCAATCCGTGACGTCCCGGCAGGCGATTCCGTATTGCTGTGGAAAACGCAAACCGAGCCGGTAGAAAAAATCGCGAGACACCCGCTCTTCGATGTGCGGCAGGGACAGCTCGTCGAGCAGGCGGTCGAGTACATGGTTGCTGGTTTCCATCGTCCACTCACCTAGCGGTAGCTCTTCATGGCTTTGATCGCGCGGCGTGCCGTGGTGATCGCCCTGTAGGCGTCGGGCACCCGGGGCGGCTTGCCCTCCACCAAGGCATGGTGTCGCGAGTTGGCCAGGATGACGCCCGTGAGCGCAGGTCCGAGCCGCTTCATCAAATGGCGCGTAGGTCCAAGCTCGGCGCTGATCTCTTCGAAATAGGAGGCAGCATCGTGACGTTGATAGTCGAGTAGGGCCTGGGACTCCTCGGAGTCCACCCAGTCGGTCAAAAAGAGCGCATCGCCGAAGGCCGATCGGGGCAGCGGCGGAATTCCCATCGCACCAAACGCCATGTTCATGAACTCCTGATACCGGTAGCGGTTGCGGGCGCCCCCGCCAAGGCACAGCGTCCTGCCGACGACCTGTTCGTTCACCACCAGGGAGTTCACGATGCCCAGCGCCTGATCCTTGGGGTGGGTGAACTCGACGCGCATGTCGGGGTGCATGTCGAAGACGAACGGAGAGAGGGCGGCAAGGGCGACCGGCGGCGTCATCGCGATTCGAAACACCACGGTATCGAGGCTCGACTGCTGAATCATCGCCTCGCACTCTGCCTTCTGACGAGTGTAGTTGTCGCTCGGCGAGATGTCTTCGTCTGCGCGGCGCGGTCCCTCGACCTCGTCGTTGCGCCCCCAAATGGCTGCGGTGGAAGTGAAGGTCAGACGCGGCGGCTTGGGCTGAGCCTCACACGCGGCAATGATGATGCGCGTACCGACGACGTTGACGGCGTACCCCATCGCCTGATCGACGTCGGTCCCAGGAGGCACGATAGCGGCCAGGTGGACTACATGGTCCGTTGCGGACACGGCATCCGCCACCACGGCGTCACTGCAAACGCTGCCAAAGTACATGTCGGCATGGTCGCCCCAGCGTTTTGCTGTCTCTCGGTTCTTATTCGTATCGAGGTCGAGCCCCCGAACCGCGTAGCCCCGTTGCACGAGCAGATCGACCACATTGGCGCCGATGTTCCCGCATGCTCCCGTGACCAAGACCTGTTTCACGAAAGCTCCTTCGCAAGCTGATCGAGGGCAACGTGAAACGCCGCGACTGTACGCTCGATGTCCTCGTCACTGTGTGCCGTCGACACAAAAAACTTCTCGGCAGCCTTCCACACGCCCTGCTGCAGCAGCAGGTCCGAGAAGCGGATGTTCTTGTAGAAGTCCGACGCTTTGGAAGAGCGATGATCAAAGGGCGCCTCCTTCGTAAACCAGATCTCGAATACGCTTGGGATCCCGGTTACGCAGGCTTCGATGCCGGCCTGTGCAATCGCCTCGCGCAGGCCGGCGCTCACCCTCGTCCCTACCTCGCGCAGGCGCCCGTACACCCCTGGCTTCTCGAGCTCGGAGATGACCGCACATGCGACGCCAGTACAAACGGGGTTTGAGGAAAATGTACCGGTTTGCATCGCGTACGGCAGCATCTGCAATCGGCGCTTCGGGTTTGCGATCGTCATGATGTCTTCGCGGCCGCACAGGACACCGAGTGGCAAGCCTCCGCTGATCGCCTTTCCGAACGCGCATAGATCCGGCGTCACGCCATACACCTGCTGCGCGCCGCCGAGCCCCATACGAAACCCGGTCACCACTTCGTCGAAGATCAGCGGAATGCCGAAGTTCGCCGTCACCTCTCGCACGCCTTGGAGAAATCCCGGCTTCGGCTCGAACGTTCGCTGCACGGGCTCCATGATCACCGCGGCAAGCTCGTCTTGGTGCTTCGAGATGATGGCGGCAGTTGTTTGCAGGTCGTTGAAGGGGGCGATCAGGACTTGCTCGTTGAGCACGCGCGGAATGCCATGGGTGTTTGGAATGGCCTTTGGATACGGAGGCGAGCCCATCGTCCACTGATTGCTCATCAGCGCGTAGTCATGCATCCCATGGTACGCGCCTTCGAACTTCAGGACCTTGTCGCGCCGCCGATACACACGGGCCAAACGCAAGGAGAAGAAGGTAGCTTCGCTGCCGCTGTTGTGCAGGCTGACCATTTCCGCGCATGGCACGTGCTCGATGATTTTCTTGCCAAGCGCGATCGCATTTTCGTTGACGACCAGGTACGAAGTTCCGCTCTCCGGGATCGTTCGTAGCGCCTCCAACACGGCCGGGTGTGCATGCCCGAGCACGTGTGGCCCTGACCCGAGCAGGTAGTCGATGTACTCGTTGCCGCTGACGTCCCAGATGTGGCTCCCTTTTGCTTTACCGACGCAACAATTGAGGTCCGGGTCGAACGTGAGGCAGCGGGTGGACGTCGGAAAGATGCACTCGGCGTCGGCGATCAGCGCCCGTTCTTTTTGAGACCGCTCGATCATGAGGCGCTCCGCGTGTTCTTTTCCAGTACGCGCGGGAACTGGTCCAAGTAGGCGGCATAGCGTTCGTGAACCTGCGCTGTGGATTGACCATAGTCGTCCCGCGCGTAGTTGTGCGTCCCAAATTCGCCCGGCTTATGTGCTTGTCGCCATCTCGTCAGTGCCTGTTTAGCGCGCTCCGAAAATGGCTGGTCGAAATGCCTATATGCCTTGGCGGCTTCGCCGATGGGATCAGCGAGGAAGTCGTTGAAGTACATATCGTGAAACTGATGCTCGCGTCCTTTGCGCAGCCGCATCCCGTTTTCGACGGCGCGCGCCCATATTTCTTTCAGCTCGATCGCGATGAGCGGGCGATCTACGTCCTTCTCGAACAGCGAGCGGAAGTGGGCGCAAAGGCTGACGTAGGACGCCAGAACATCTGCTGGGTCGCGGTGCGTCCAGATGATGCATGCGTCAGGGTAGGTATCGAGCAACGCGTCGAGGTTACGCATGTGGACCGGATACTTGAAGAGCCAGCGCTTGTCAGGCTCGTACGAACCGATCAATTGCATCACCCGTTTGTGCCGCGCGTAGGTCGCGTGGTGCACGGTGTTCATGTACCACTCCGAGTAGGTTGGCACCGTCGAGACGACCTCGAAACGGTCGTCGCTGAAGTTCTGCCCGAGCACGCGCCCTGACTCGTCCGGCCGCTCGGCGGTCATGTAATGGATGGCTTCGAGCATCTTCTTCTTGCCTGCTCGATACATCATGTCGAGCTCGATGCGCGCATGTTGGAAGTCGGTCGCCGCATCCCACATCGCGCGGGGAGGGCGGGGCTGCGGATGCAGCGCGAGCCAGTATTGCAGGCACTGCATGTCGGGGTTCGCGCCCATGAGGTACTGCAGGGCGGTGCTGCCCGTCCGTATCAGGCCGGTGATGACGATCGGCCGTTCGATGGCGATGTTCGCGGACTTAGGCCGCCATTCGAACCAGCGCTCGGTGCGTAACCGGCTCGCGAGCAAGCCTACCGTTTGATAGATGAGGGTCAGCTTGCCCACCTGATGCAGGTGCGCCTCGTGGTCGTACGAGTAGAGAAGTCGTCGCAGGCCTTCGAGGTAGCTAGGGTCGCCGAAATTGTCGTATCCGTCGACGGCGCGAACGGCGATTTCGTGAAACTCCTGCTCACGCGATGCGAAAGACGTGCGACTGAGTGGATTCCACCGCATGAGGGCGCTCATCGTCTCCTTCCTTCCGGCCACAAGAAAAGCACGGCGGGGCTCAGCAGGGCGCGTGCTGTGCTGAGCGCGGCTTCTTTCGGCCCGCCGGGCAATAGGCCAAGCTGTAGATCGACTGAGTCGCCCGCGACACGGATCTCTTTGACGCACAGATAGCTGGTCGCGGCGGCGATCGCAGTGCGCAGCATATCAGCACGTTCGATGGCTGGGATCCGCATTAGATCGATCACGATATCCGGTCCACTCGCTTCGACGATCGCGTCGGGCAGCGAGATTATGTTGCCGATCAAGGTCGCTGGGTTGTTCGTGTCGATCATCCCATTGCGAATCGCATCGGCCAGCGGTCCGGGCGCATCGTCGGTCGTCGAAAGCTCTACCTTGCTCAGCCGGATTCGGATCGTGCGGCGCTCACCTTCAACATGGACGCCGTCCGCGTCGACGCGCGCTGCAAACAAAATGGGTGCGCCTAGCGCATGCGCCTCACCCTGGACGCGCAGCCCCGGGCTCACCGGCTCGATCTCAAGCGAGACCTTTTCGGAAAGCCGCGTGAGGCGGTTGCGCAGCAGGGACAGCGGAATCGAGATTCGTCCCCCAAGCGTATGGGTAAGGAACCGCAGCGCCTGGGCAGGCTCTAGTCGTGGCGTTTGAGTCATTGGCGGCCAGCCGCCACGATGGCACGGACGGCGCGCGGAGGCACTCCGATTAAGGGGGACGGTCTTTACTTCTTTCCTTCTTTTCGTTTCGCTTGGAAAGAAGTAAAGACCGTCCCCGGTTAGTTCAGGGTGCAGGTGGGGTTGACGCAGTAGCTCGCGCCGTCGCCGCTTTCGTCGAAGCACGCGAAGCCGGCCGGGCACTGGACGTTGCTCTCGCAGGTCAGTTGGCAGGTGTTGCTTGCCGGATCGCAGATCAGCTCCAGGTTGTCGCGGTCGTACCGCTCTTTGAGGGCAGCGGTCATGCACGCGGCCGGATCAGCAGCCGCCGTGCATTCGACGGTGACACACTGGGTGTCATCGCTACACGGCCAACCGATGTCCGCGTCTTGCGGAGGTGATGCTTGCAAGCACTCGAAGCGAATGCGGGCGCCGGTAACCGGGGCTGCGCCTTCGGTGAAGCTCACGCGCTGCTGTTCGGGGTTGAACGTGCAGGCAGAAACGGTCTCCGGTGTGAAATCGTCGTAGAACCAGCCGAGACCCTGAGGCACACCGTTGCTCGGATTACTTGGAAGCTGGGTGATGCGGCAGACGTCGCGCCCGTCTTCGGTTGCGACAGGGACTTCCTCACGGCCGCGGCCTACGGTTGCGCAAGTGACACCTTCGGGCTGCACTTCGCGGACTTCGCAACCCACCAGGTCTTCGGAGTTGCGGTTGAGCGGTCGCGGAAGGCACAGTTGGCGCAACGCCGCAGCGATGCGGTCGACGATCGCGTTGAGAGCGGGCGCATAGTCCGCGGCGCAAATCGATTCGACGACGGTTCCGACGCCGGTGTCTTGGGCGAGCCCCTCCATCGTTCCGACGATTCGGACCGCCGGCGCCGCCGACCCGGATCCATCCGTGGCCACGCATGCCGGGGTGAGCTGCTGACCCTGCGTGTCATCGGCGGCAGGATCGGGGACCTCCGCCATCGCATTTGCAGCCAGGATTGCGGCATAGCGGTCCTCGTCGCTGTTGAAATTCTCGCGGTCCAGCGCGCTATCCTCGGGAATCCCCGTGATCGCGGCAAACACGACTTGGCTCGGGTCGCTCTTGAGTCCAACGATTCCGTCGACATATCGCTGAATCGCTTGCAGCGCTTGCTTGTGTTGCCAGCAGCGTAGGTTGAACTGAACTTCTCCCGTCGAGGTAAACGGCCCCTGGTACGGGTTGCTCGCGCGGGGCTCCACATCGAAGACGCGCGGGTCAGTCGTCGAGCAGTCGTCCTCGTCCGTGATCATGATCACCGCTAGCAGTGCGCCGTCCCGGCTGAAGCCGCTGTTTGCCGTATTGCGGCCCTGCGCGAGGACGCTTTCGAGTTGCTGCTCGAACCCACAACCGTCGGTTTGCCCGGTAACGCACTCGACGTCGTTCACGAACTGGACGTCGAACGCTGCGTCTGCATCCGATGGCCGGTTCAGATAGAGGGTTCCCTGGGGTGGTGTTTGCGCAGTGCACATCACGCGCGGCGTTCCGGGGTCGTTATCGTCATCAACGAGTCCCTTCACCTGCATGAAACCGGCTTTGCCGTTGCCGTTGTTGGTTTCGCACGCAGGCGTCGGATTGAAGTCGTCGGGCGGCGTGAAGTTGGTCGGTGGATCGGTGGAGTAGCCGAGGTCCGGCGTAATGATGCCGACGTGAAGGCTTTCAATGGCCGGGAACTCGCCCACTGGTGTGGACACGCCATCCGTATCGACGCCGCCCGTGAGAAGCAGATTGACGAGCCGCGGTACTTGCTCGGCGAGCTTGGCCTGCTCCTCCGTCATCGAGGGCGAGTCGTCGATCAGGATCAACAAGTCCAGCGCACGCTGCGGGTTGACCGGCACGTTCTGGACGACGCCGTTGATCGTACATGGGTTGAGGGCATTGAGGGACCGCTGCGTACAACTGCCAACGGCCGCGATGAGCCCCACCATCACGAGCAAAAAAGCAAAGCGGATCTTCATGTCTTCTCCCCCTACCCGACAGCGAAATCATACCTACTAGGGCATGTTAAAGCCAATCGAGCGAGAACTTTACAGCAAGCCTCACTCTAGGAGCCGGAAATCATGAAATTTTTTTCATGTCTAGCGATCTGCTATGCAGAAAGTATCGGGTTAATCCATGCGCCGTGTTCTGATCGTCGACGATGAAGAAAACATCCGGGTCGTGCTCCGCACGCTGCTCAAGAAGCACGACTATCAGGTCGAAGCCGCCGAGAGCGCCGAGACGGCATTGGAGCAGCTCGAGCGCTTCGACCCGGACTTCGTGCTTGCCGACGTCCGCATGAGCGGCATGACAGGCCTCGAGCTCTGCGCGGAGCTGAAGGCGCGCTCCTCGCTGGCCACGGTGATCTTGATGAGCGCGTACGGCTCGGTGGACCTCGCGATCGAAGCGATGAAGGCGGGCGCCTACGACTACATCTCCAAGCCCTTCAAGCAGGACGAAGTGCTACTCGCGCTCACCAAAGCTGAAGAGCGTGAGTCACTGCGGCGCGAGAACCGTGCGCTCAAGGAAGCGATGCGTAAGGAGCGTACGTTCCATGGAATCCTCGGCAAGAGCGAGGCAATCAACAAGGTCTTCTCTACCATCGACAAGGTCGCTGATTACAAGACGACGGTCTTGATTCAGGGTGAGAGCGGGACCGGCAAAGAGCTCGTCGCGCGTGCTCTGCATTCTGGTAGCTCGCGCAAGAACAAGCCGTTCATCCCACTCAACTGCGGCGCGATTCCCGAGACCCTGCTCGAGAGCGAGCTTTTCGGACACAAGAAGGGCACGTTTACCGATGCGCACGCCGACAAGAAGGGGCTGATCGCGGAGGCCCATCAGGGCACGGTCTTCCTCGATGAGATCGGTGAGCTTCCTCTGACCTTGCAAGTCAAATTGCTTCGCGTCTTGCAGGAAGGACGCATTCGGCCGCTAGGTTCCACGCGCGACCAAGAGGTGGACGTCCGTGTGATTGCCGCGACCGTGCGCGACCTCGGGCGCGAGGTGCAAGAGCGCCGTTTTCGCGAAGACCTCTACTATCGGCTGAATGTCTTGCAGATCAATGTCCCGCCCCTGCGTGATCGACGCGACGACATCATGCTGCTGGTGGAGCATTTCATCGAGCGCAACAACGAGCGCCTGGGCACGCGGATCCATGGCGTGGAGCCGCGCGTCCGCAAGCTACTGCTCAACCATCCATGGCCCGGCAACGTACGCGAGCTGGAAAATACCATCGAGCGCGCCGTGGTTCTCACAGAGGGAGAGACGATCAAGGTGAGCGATCTCCCCGAGAGGATGCGAGAGCCGGCAGATCCTGTTGCGGCCAGCCTTGCCACCGGGGAGCTTTCCATCAAGAAAACCGCTCGGTTCATGGAGGAATCTTTGATTCGGCGGGCGCTCGAAAAGACCGGCGGAAACCGGACGGCAGCCTCGAAGCTCCTCGAGCTCAGCCACCGCGCTCTCCTTTACAAAATCAAAGATTATGGGATTCAGTAGCCGCCAATGGATACTTGGGAATGCCGTGGCAAGGGAGAACGTTGATCCTGTGATGTGCTGTATGCGTAGAGTCGTAACCGCTATGGCGCTGCCTGCGTTGCTTTTGGCGGCGCTGGGGTGTCAGAAAAACATCCCAAACACCACCGTGAAGGACACGCCTGCGAATCAGGCGGTCATCACCTTCATGGAGCACTACCGACATGCGGTCGAAGCGCGGGACGTAGGGGCGCTCCTCGCCATGGCGAGCCCGCAGTACTTGGACGATAATGGCACCCCTACGGGTGACGACGACATTGACTACCGTGCCCTTCGGGACAAGCTTAGCCGCTGGCGGGAGCGAGTCACGGAGGTCCGTTACGAGATCAAATACCGCAAAATCACTACGGAAATGGACCGCGTGCGGGTGGATTATCGTTACAGCGCAAGCTTCCGAATCGCGTACGCCAAAGACGACGAGCGCTGGTCACGTCGTATCGGGGAGAACCGGCTCGTGCTGACCTACGACGACATCCAGAACCGCTACTATGTCCTTTCAGGCATGTGAAAGTTTTGCGTCTATATTGAATAAGCAACCGAATTCGCGCTACGATTCTGTCGATGCCAAGCTGAAACGGCACAAGTGAGTGTGCTTGCCCACAAGCGACGAAGCCGATGAGATTCGAGTGCGATAGCTGCCATGCAAAGTACAAGATCTCCGATGAAAAAGTTCGGGGTCGCGTCGTGCGTTTTCCCTGTCGCAAGTGCGATCACAAGATCCTGATCGACGGTCGCCAACGCGATCCCGATGTCACCGTTCCGGCGGGCGCGGCGTACGGCTTCGATGAGGTCGCGCGCAAGTCTCAACCGGTGTCATCCTTTGGGCACGAGGCGCCTACGGCGCGTGCGCGCAGCACATCCTCACCGGTCCGTCGGCGCCCACCGTCGGTGCCGCCGCGTCGTTCATCCGCAGCGTCGCGCAGGCTTTCGTCGGCTCCTGCGGCCGCGAGCAGTGCGCTCGTCGGCCAGCATCCCGGGTTGGCGCCTCCGGTTCCAGACATGCGCGGGCGCGTGTCCGTTGCAGGTGCCGCCGACGTGCCCGAGTGGCACGTGTCGATCAATGACGTTCCGGTGGGTCCGATTCGCCTGGAGGAGATGGCGCACAAGATCGATTCCGGCGCCGTGAGCGAGTACTCGTTGGTTTGGCGTGAAGGTTTCGACGAGTGGCGTCCCCTTGCCACCGTTCCGAAGCTCATGGGCTTGTTGCACGAGCGCCGGCACTCTGGTCCACCATCGCGGTCTCGGTTTTCGTCGATGCCGCCGTTCGTCGACTCGCACACTGCGAGTGCAGCGCCTGTCCGGCCGACAGGATCGCCCTCGGCCGCGCCTGCTTCCCGCGCTGCCCAGGATGAGGTCCCTGTCGACTTCGCGCCGCTTGCCGAGGCGTTGTAGCCGGAAGCGGACCTGCCAGGCGTTCTCAGGGAAATGTCACAACCACCTGGGCCGATAGGGCCGGCGGGCGTGTTCGAAGCCTCGCCTCAATTGGGGTCGTTCTCGGGTCTTCCAGCTGCGCCGGACGAGCAGATTTCGGTGCCTTCTGTTCCACCGCCGGGCGTCCCCGTGGCGCCTGAGCCGCAGGGCAGGCTATCGCTCGGCGTTTGGGCGGTGCTCATCGCGGCGGCCATGTTTTCCGGAGTCGCTGCCTTTGTCGCGTTCGATAGGTTCGGCGATTC
>Ga0114931_10012367_pt1 | contig 10004 bp, 10 predicted proteins | sample 2SBtaG_FD_89579 | JGI IMG/M metagenome (GOLD analysis project Ga0114931, IMG submission 89579) | Deep subsurface microbial communities from Kolumbo volcano to uncover new lineages of life (NeLLi) - 2SBTROV14_V59a metaG | ecosystem: Environmental > Aquatic > Marine > Volcanic | place: Kolumbo...
AGGTCCGCTGCATTGGGCACGAACACAAACAACAAAATCGTGGAAACCACCAGGGCGTAAATGGCCGGCGATTCGGTGATCGCCATGCTCAAGAACATCGTTCGCACCAACGAACCTTGCTTGATCGGCTGGCGCGCGATACTGGTGAGGGCTTTGGACGCCGCCACGCCGATCCCCACGGCAGCACCGATGGCGACTGCACCCATCGCAATTCCCGCGCCTAAGAATCGTGAAACATCGATGACATTCGCTCTAAAGTACCCCACGGTATCAGGCACCCCCATCACGAAAATGAGGATCATGGCAATCACCAGCGAGTAAATGGCGGGCGATTCGGTAATGGCCATCCCCAAAAACATCGTCCGCATAAAGACCCCGCGCAACTTGGGGCGCTGGGTCATGGCGTCGATGCCGTATTTAGCCGCCACCCCGATGCCGTACCCTGCACCAATGGCGCCCAGCCCCATCGTCAGCCCCGCGGCCAGCAACCGAAACGCGTTGACCCAGTCCGATCCCTGCAGGCTGTCGGGGTGTCCCCCGCCCACGGTGAACAGCAACAACATGGCCACCACCAAACCATAAATGGCCGTCGATTCCGCGACGGCCTGGCCGATGAACATCGTGCGGATAAACTCTCCTTGTTGCTGCGGACGACGCACCATGCTGCTTAATGCCCCCGTGGCCGCGGTCCCAATGCCCATGGCCGAGCCAATCGCAGCCAACCCCATGGCCAACGCCGCCCCCACAAAGCGGGCGGAGATGACGAGTTGTTCTCCAGTCAGATCAAAAAGCATCTTAGTGCTCCTCTGCCATGCCAATATAGGCCACGGACAATAGCGTGAAGACCATTGCCTGAATCGAACCGACAAACAGGATGTAGAAAAAATTCAAAAACACGTGCAAGGGAACCACCCACAGCGGGATCAGATTGGCAATCACCAGCAACAGGATGGCGCCCCCCATCAGGTTTCCGTAAAGACGGAACGAATGAGAAACGGGTCGCGCAATTTCTCCTACAATGCTCAGCGGGATCATGATCACGCCCATCACGCCGGGTGCTTCCATATAACTCTTGAGGTAGCCGATGGGGCCATTGATGCGAACTCGATAATAATGCGACAGCACAAAGATCATCAACCCCAGGCTTAACGGGATGTTGATCGTTTCCGTGGGGGAGTTCATCCCCGGAATGAGCGCCAACCAGTTCAAAAACACGATATACAACCCCAAGGTGGCCAACATCGGGAACAATTGGTTGCCCAGCGCTTCAGAGTGAAACCCCCCGGCCAACTGGTCGTGCAACCCTTTGAGCAACAGTTCTAAAAACGCCTGCGGTTTGGAAGGCACCTCTTCAAAATCACGATTCAGCTTCAAACCACGACGCAACACCAGCGCCCCGCCAATGAGGATGGCGATGACCAACCAAGATTGGATCAGCATGCGAATGTCCAGTTTGATGGTGGCACCAAACAGGTCAAACGCCAAGATCATCTCTTTACCAATTTCTTCCATGAGACCTCCGTAGGAAAGGACTTAAGCCAATGACCAGTTTGGGCAAAAACAATCCTCCAGCCACGGCAAATACGTTCAGCCAGGGTAACAAAGCACCGGCAGCCAAGACCACCGTCATAAGCAGGATGCTGGCCAGCGTGCCTCCAATAGCCGCGCGCTGCACTTGGCTTCCCGTTTTTTCATACATTTGTTCCGAAAGTTTTTTGAGATGTAACCAGGAAAAGTAAGCGCCCACCAGACCTGCCGCCCCGCCCAGAGCCACCCCCAGCCCCAGCGACAACTCCCAGTTTAACAGGGCCACAACAACCAGTAAAAGTAATGGGATGCTGAACTTTAAGGAGACCAGCTCAACAAAACCCTCGCCTGTGCGCTCGTTCATATTCGCGGTAAAGAGCGGCGCTCTCCCTCTCCCAAATTCGTTTGGAAATACTTTAAAAGACCCTTATACCCCAACTAAAAGCTCAAGCACCCTAAAGGCCTTGAACCGGCCACAGAACCCGCTTTGGCCTTACGACCAAAACGCCTTCAACCTGCCAAGCGGCATTGTACCAATCACCAAAATCAGTTTCAAACCGTTTTCAACTGCTTGTCTTTTGCCGCAATGCACTCGTCTGCCTGACCGCAGTATCGGTGTGTCAGGTCATCCAAGTCATGGAGTTCTCGATGAAGATCATCTTCGGGCAACTGACCGTCGTTTTTCATCTTTTCCAGTTCTTCTTTGCAATGACGCCGAATGTTGCGCACGGCCACCTTGGTCTCTTCGCCGCGTTCGTGCACGAACTTGATCAACTGGAGGCGGCGCTCCTCGGTGAGTTTGGGCACCTGAATGCGCACGAGGTCATCGTCCACCAGGGGGTTAAACCCCAGGTTGGCCTCCAAGATGCCCTTTTCAATCGCCTGCAGTTGGGAGGCGTCAAAAGGCCTTACCACGATCTGATCGACCTCCGGCGCAGAAATGTTGGCCATGTGTTTTAGCGGCGTTGGCGCGCCATAATAATTCGCCTTGACGTCTTCGATCAACGCGGGATTGGCTCTACCCGTGCTCACCTTGGCCAATTCTTCTTCCAAAACATGCAGGCTTTTTTTCATATGCTCTTCAGCGTCTTTTAACAATGGATCGTCGCTCATAACATCACCTCGAGCAGGATTATAGAAACTCCTTCGTAAAGCGCGCAACATGGCCTTCGCTCCCCCGCCACCGTATCTGGCAAAAGGGTGAATCGTTTTCTGTAGGCATAGTGACGTTTTGTGAAGGCGCATTGATGTGCTATCCTAAAAGACGTGCAGAACTTCAATAGCTTGCGCCGCTTAAGGCTCGCTTGCGCCGCTTAAGTCAGAGCGTTTTCATTGTAACAGGTAAGCGCGCTTAAGGTGGGTTACACTGGCAACGGTTTAGAAGAAGTGAAAAACACGCGCAGGCCGTGAGTCACGCAAACGTTAACGGCAGGAGGCAATGACAATGATCGAATTTTCTATGGGCTTGTTGGCCGATTTTGATTGGGAACAAGGCATGCTGGCGCTGGTGATCACCGCGACGGTGCTGGCCGGGCTGGTGATGGTAGAAGCCATTCACCAACCTCGTGGGCGCGGCGCCACGGCCCGCGAAAAAGAGTCCACGCCAGTTGCACCCGTGCGCTGGGGTTGGGCCTTGCTGGCCGGGTTGTTCGCCACCGCTGTGATGAGCGGCGTCTTGGCCATCCTGGATGCGGCCGGCTTGCCCAAACTCGATCCGCCGGTCAGCCTGGCCGCATTCATGAAAGTGGAGGTCACGCTGGGCTGGATAGCCCACTTTATGATCGGCGCTATCCTGGCCATGCTGTATGCACTGCTATTTGCCGGGCTGCGCTGGCAACGCCCCTGGTTGAGGGGAACGATGTTTGGCGTTCTGCCTTTTCTGGCCGCCCAAATGATCCTTGTACCTTTGATGGGCGGCGGTCTGTTTTCCACCCAGATGGCGCAAATGGTGGGCCAACCCGTGGGTTTGATTCTGCTGGTGAGCTTGGTCGGGCACCTGGTGTACGGCGCCGTGGTGGGTTGGATTTACGGCGACCCCCACGCAGAGGAAGGCGATGCGCTTTAAGCCAGCCACACCCAAACCCACGCGCCCAGCCCCAACACCCAGCAATAGTAGGCAAACACCCGCAGCCCGCGACGCTGCAGCAGCCGTAACAGCACGCCAATGGCCAACAACCCGGCGGCGAACGCCACCGCCGTACCCAACGCGTATTGCGGCCACAACGCAAGGTAGACGTTCCAGTCCCTGAAGGCTTGAAGCACTTGCAATCCAGTGGCCCCCAAAATAGCCGGTATCATCAACAAAAAAGAAAATTCCGCCGCCTGGTCTTTTTTTAACCCCACCCACAATGCGGCCACGATCGTCATCCCGCTGCGAGAGACCCCCGGGAACACCGCCAGCGCCTGGGCCGCTCCGATGACGGTCAACTGCCAAAGCCTAAGACGTTCCATTGACTGCACTCCGGGCTGTTTGCGACCGCTAAAAAAGAGGACAACCCCCGTCCAAAGCAACCCCGTAGCCACCAACTGAGGCGTTGAAAATGCCACTTCAACGGCATCTTTAAACAACAACCCCACCACCGCGATGGGCAGTGTGCCCAGCGCCAGCGCCAACCACAATCGCCGCGCCTGCGGACTGAAAGGATGGCGCACGAGCGCGAACAACCGCTCATGGTAGAACACGACCACCGAGGCCACCGTGCCCAGATGGACCAAGGTATCGAAGAGCAAGCTGGGGTTTTCCAACCCCATCCACCACTGCGCCAGCGCCAGGTGCCCCGAACTGGAAATGGGCAAAAATTCCGTTAGCCCCTGCACCAAACCCAACACCAAAAATGGAAGCATGACCGCTTATCGTAGGAAGACTTGAAGCAGAAGGCAAACGTGAATCGAAAGACGTACCGGCTTTAGGCTGCCAACGCGGGACGTTTTAACAAGGATTGATAGCGCGCCAGCAGGTGTTTGCATGTTTTACTCGAACTATTGGCCTGCGCCAAAGCCAGGGCACCCTCACAAAAGTGTCGGTAGGTTGCTTCGTTTTTCAGCAGCTCCAACACAGCCTGTGCAAAGGCCGCTTTATCCTCGGCCACCAAACGCCCGCTGACCCCATCATCGACCACGTCGAGCACGCCCATTTCTCCAACGGCAACCACCGGCGTGCCGGCGGCCTGTGCTTCCAGCAGCACGATACCCTGGGTCTCGGTTTTGGACGCGAACACGAACACATCCGCCTGGTGATAGCAGTCGATCAGCCGCTTTCTCTCCACGTACCCCGGGAAGCGCACGGCATCCTCAACGCCAAGCGCTTGCGCCCGTTGCTCCAGAGGCTTTCGCGCGGGCCCGTCCCCGGCCACCACCAACACGACGTCCCCGATTTCTCGGTGGATGTGGGCAAAGGCGTCTATCACGAACCCGAAGTTCTTCTCCGGCCCCAGCCGACCGGCCGTTAACAGTACCTTGGCTTCAGGGTCAACCGCCCATGCCTTGCGTAAATCGAAGCCAATCGGCTGTTGAAACGCGTCCAGGTCGATGCCAAAGGGCAGGGCTTCAATCGGCGTTTTTACCCCGTATCCACCCAACGCGTTTTTCATTTCTTCAGAGGGCGCCAGGACCAAATCGCAACGGTCGCAAAAGGCGCGGCTGATTCGCTCGGCCGCCCGCTTGGTGGGCCGAATCGGCCTTGGGATGTAATGGCGGTATTCGGAAAAGTAGGTGTGATAGGTGTGGACGTGCGGCAGCTTGTAATGCCGCGCGGCCCACAACGCCAGCAAACCCAGCGCAAACGGGGTGTGGCTGTGGATCACATCAAGTTCGGCCAACACGGCTGGCACCTTGCGGCGGTAGGGCCAGGTCAGACGGCTTTCGGGGTGGAAGTTCACTTTTCGGGACGGAAAGCGCAGTATTTTTGTGGGGTCTTCTGCAGGTTGGTTGGGATAGGCCGGTGCAAACACGACGGCTTCGTGTTCCAGCTTGGAAAATTCGCGAACCATCATTTTCACCACGGTGACCACCCCATTAATCTGGGGGGTGAAGGTGTCGGTAAACAGTCCGATTTTCATGGTTACACCCTATAAAATTGAAAGCACTTCTCTCTTGTATGCGCCCTTACTATACCCCATCGCGCAAAAATCGACAAATACTTTCATTTGGATCGACCCCGCTTTTCGATCGACTTTTGGGGATCATCTTTTGCCTTCCAATCGACAGCAGGCACAAAACGCCTCGGGGCTGTCGTGGTACAGGCCACAACCAGGACAGCGCTTTTGCCCGGGTTGTTGGGCCTTAACCGTTTGCACCTTGGCGTAGGTTTCAAATAAGTGTTTGAGGGCGTCTTTCAGGCGATCGTCCTCGATGGCATCCAGCAGCTCGTTGATCTTGGCTTGCTGGGATGAGTCCAGGTCCACTCCATCCAGCGCCGGCATCGGTGCAGGTTTTTGGACGGGCCTTTTGATGGAAGCCACCTTAAAGCGAATATCCTTTAAAGGGCGCTTCAAACGCTGGTTGAGGCGCTGCAGCATGGTTTCCCGCATGAGGGTGTATTCCTGGGCGAAGACATGGCTGCCCACCTCGACGTATAAAATACCCTCTCGCACGATTAAAGGTTGGGTCAAGCGGGCGGTTTGCTCGCCGACGGCGTTGGGCCAGTGGAACAACGCCTCCTGTTCCACGAACGCCTGGCCAAGGCCGTAGCCGGAAAACAGCCGGGCTAACTCTGAAAGTTGCATCGCTCATCCTCGTTCAACTCGCACACCCGGCCTTTCTGGATCCGAAACACCTTTCCCTCCCGCCGCGCCAACGGCTCGCTAAGGTCGGTTTCTGTCAAAAATAATTGCAGATCTTGGGGCAAATGGTCCAGCAACAGTTGCGTGCGTTGAGGGTCCAGTTCGCTGAGCACGTCGTCTAAAATGAGAATCGGGTATTCGTGCAAGCGTTCCTTAAACAGGATGAGTTGCGCCAATTTCAGGGCAATCAGAGCCGTTTTTTGTTGCCCTTGCGATCCAAAACGGCGCAGTTCCACACCCTCTTGGTCAAACTGTAAATCGTCACGGTGGGGGCCAACCAAGCTGACCCCTCGGTCCCGTTCTCGGCGCAACGCCGCTTGCAACGCCGCTTGCAAATCTGCTTCCACGCTTTTGTCAAATTCGACCTCGCTATCGTATTGCAGACGCAACCATTTACCGTCCTGGTTGAGGTCTTGGTGCAGCGGCCCTAAATAGCGGTTGAGGTCTTTTAAGTAGGACAAGCGTGATTCAATCAGCAAGGCACCCTCTTGGGCCAGTTTTTGATTGTAAACGGCCAGTAAATCTTGGTCCAAGCGGTCGCGCCTGAGCAACGCATTCTTGCGTCGGACGACCCTCTCATACGTCAGCAAGGTGTGTCGGTAGACGGGATCCAGGTCAGCGATGCTGCGGTCTAACAGGTGTCGGCGCTTGACGGGGCTGCCTTTGATCACCTGGAGGTCATCCGGGGTGAAGATAAGCACTTTGTACACTTCAAACAGATCGCGTTGCCGAACCGTCTGCCCATTGAGTTCCAATGTTTTTCCGGGCGTTTGTCCGTTGAGCACGATGCGTATTTGGGTATCTCCCACTTCCAGGGCTAACAAACTCCACCCGCACTCCCAGCGGATCAACTCGCGTTGCCGTTCGCCTTTGAGTAATTGTCCCCTGGAGGCGTAATAGAGCGCCTCGCACAGATTTGTTTTCCCCGAGGCGTTCAGTCCCACGACCAGATTCAAGTTTTCATGTGGGATTAGGCTAAACGGATCCAGGTTGAAATTGCTTTACGGTGAGTTTTGACAATTTCATACCGGAACCTCACGCACTTGCATGGATGAAGTCTAACCCGGTATCGAATCGGAATCAAAATACGCTGGCCCACTGCCTACAAATAAGACGACTTTTTATGCATATAAGAATAGTAGTCTTAGTAGGGACAGGCCAAATTGTTGAAAACTTGAAGAATTTGTGAGCCCACAAGTTTTTAATGGTCCCTCTCCCTGTTGAAAACCTGTTGAAAACCTGTTGAAAACCTCAATGGAATTGTTGAAAACCCCTGTTCAAAACTTTTGACCATGACTTTTCAACAGGGGTTTTCAACAGGGAGCAGGTGACTTTTCAACAGGTTTTCAACAGGAAGGGGGGGACTTTTCAACAGGTTTTCAACAGGCTAGTTATGAAAGTAATTTTCAATTTCGATTAAAGGGGGAAAATTTTGTAAATTGTTTTTCATTAACAACTGGATGGTGAAGGGCCCCGACGCTTCCGTCGCCCGACGTTTCCGTCGCCCGACGCTTCCGTTGCCCGACGCTTCCAGAGAAAAAATTGCACCCGAACCAGAACGCAAGTATGATATGCTCTAGAAAGGGTGTGATTTTTCATGGTTACGATCACCGAAAAAGCAGTTTCGGCCGTCAAGGATTACTTGAAACAGGAAGACAAAGAACACTACGGGCTGCGCATCGTGGCTCAGGATGGGTGTTGCAGCGGCATGAAGTATGGTTTCTTTCTGACCGAAGGCGGCAGTGAGGATGACACCGTCATCGAATGCGAAGGCGTGAACTTCTTTGTAGATCCAAATAGCGGAACGTTGTTGGCCGGCGCCAAGGTGAACTACATGGTGGGCGAACATGGCGAAGGATTCTACATTGAAAACCCCAATGAAGTTCAGTCTCAAGAAGGAGAAAGTTGTGGCTGCCAAGGGGAAGGCGGCGGCGGTGGTTGCGGTTGTGGCGGATGATTTGCCACAAGACTTACGTGTTGGAAGGGGTCTGTGCATCCAGCAGGCGTTCTTCATAAATCCTGCGAATGGTGTTTTCCACCTCGGGTTCACGGACGGTTAAATCGGCGATCTTAAAGCGCTGGGCCAACGCTTGGATCAAATCGGATGCGCTGACCGTTTCTCGTGTGAAACGATAGGTGACTTGACGGTTGGCCCGAGCGCTGATCGAGGCCAGGTCGATATCCACCTTTGCATAATCCTCTGCAAAATCCACCACCAACTCACGGTCCGCGCCAAAGCGCCGGTGCAACTGGGCCAAGGGGCCGTCGAACAATAACTTTCCCCGGTCGATCAACATCACCCGCTGGCAAAGCTTTTCCACATCGCCCAAATCGTGGGTGGTCAGGATGAACGTGACCCCTGCCGTTTTGTTTAGCGCCTTGATGAAAGACCGAATCCGATCCTTGGCCACCACGTCCAGTCCGATGGTAGGTTCGTCCAAAAACACCACCTGCGGATCGTGCAACAGCGCGGCGGCCAAATCCGCCCGCATGCGCTGGCCCAGGCTGATGCTGCGCACCGGGGTGTTAAAAAACGAGCCCAAGGCCAGCATGTCGTCGAAGCGCTTGAGATTTTCACGAAAGCGTTGGCTGGGGATCTTGTAGATATAACGCAGCAGGTCGAAGCTTTCGACCACGGGTAGATCCCACCACAATCCCGTGCGCTGCCCAAAGACCACCCCGATGCGCCGGGTGTGCTGGGTGCGTTGCCACCAGGGCACCAGACCGTCTACGCTCAAGCTGCCCCGGCTGGGGACCAGGATGCCGGTGAGCATTTTGATCGTGGTGGACTTGCCCGCGCCGTTGGGTCCCAGATAGCCGACCAACTCACCCCGGTCCAGCGAAAAAGAAATGTCGTCGACGGCCTTGATCAAAGTGTGTTGGCGGGAAGCCAGGCCGCGCACCGCGCCCCAGAAACCACGCCGATGCGCGGCCACTTTAAAGGTCTTGCACAAGGCGTTTACTTCTATAAAAGCCATCGCATCCTTTCAATCCTCAATGCCCCGTGCTGTGGTAGTGGCGCACCCCAACGTGCCAGAAAACCAGGCCCGCCAGCAGCACCGATGCGCACAATGGAAACGCCAAAAACGGCATAAAGTCCGGCAAACCAAACGGATCCGCTTTTTTTAACAGGTACAGCGCCGGATAAAAATTCACAAAAGCCAGTGGCACGATGAAAATAAAAAAATTTCTCATCCACTCGGAGAAAATGTTTAAAGGGTAGGAAACCAGCGTCACGCCACCGTAGGTGAGGATGTTCATGACTTCCAGCGATTCCACCGTCCAGAAAGAAAACGTACCGCCGATGATGAACAACCCCGAGAAAAAGACCACCCCACCGGTCACCGTCCAGGCCAAAAACGCCCATTGCCCAAGGCCCCAATCCAACTGCAGCCAACTCAACCCCAGCGCCAACACCAACGCCCCTTGAAACGCGCGACCCAGGCGTCGCACCGCAAAATCCGAAGCCAGCACCTGAAACAACGTGTTGCGGGGGCGAACGAGCACCCGGTCGAAATCGCCCCGGCGCACCAGTTCCGGCACGCCATCAAATCCCTTGGTCAACACCTGGGCCAGCGCCAGGGAAAGCTCCGCCGTGCCGTAGAGAAAAGCGACCTGCGCCAGCGTCCAGTCGCCCAGCACGTCCATATGCAAGAACAAAACGACGGTCCCCGCAAACTCGACCAGCGCACCGAT
>Ga0114931_10012368_pt1 | contig 10003 bp, 9 predicted proteins | sample 2SBtaG_FD_89579 | JGI IMG/M metagenome (GOLD analysis project Ga0114931, IMG submission 89579) | Deep subsurface microbial communities from Kolumbo volcano to uncover new lineages of life (NeLLi) - 2SBTROV14_V59a metaG | ecosystem: Environmental > Aquatic > Marine > Volcanic | place: Kolumbo...
ACGCCCCACGTGTCAACCGCTCGCGTAATTGCCTCGCGAAAGAAGTAACTACATCACCTTAAAAGGGCTGGTGGACGCACCCAGCTACCTGAAAACGCCCCGTGTATTCGGTTTCCACGGCGTCTACAAGCGCCTTGCGGTGCACCTCGGACTAGTGAACGTCCACCTCAGGCCGGGACCGAACACCGAACGGGTGGTGGACGCGTGGGCACGCGGGCAGCGATTGGGAGGCCTCGCAGGTGCCAAATCACACCTGGCGGGATGGTCTACGGCGGTTCGCCTGAGCCTGGCTCATGAGCCGCCGCGCACCAGGCCCCATTGGAACCAAGCGGATTGGGCCGCACTCGCCGGGGCCTTCGCGCCGGCCGCTGCGACGCGCGGTGAAAAGCGGCGCCTGCGCGACCTGCTCCTCTCGCCCGATGACGCGCTGGCCGGCGCCTTAACTGTTCTCTGGCAGCTCCAGGCCGCCTACCGCGATGACGAGTTCGAAGAGGAGTCGCTGCACCGCGACCTCGAAAAGCGGGAGCCGGTCTATGCCCCACTGATCCATGCCATCCGGAGCTACGAGGCCTTCGCCCGTGGTCTGGCCGATGGGTTCGACGTGCTCCGGGCCGAGGCCGCAGGGCTGGATGCGCGAGGGTATGCGGTCCCCGACATTGGCCGCCACGAGGGGTTCGCCGCCAGCGTCGCCGGACTCGATGAGCGGTTCGCCGCGGCCCACCGTGCCCTCGGTGACGTCAGCCTCGCGTCCGGCACGCTTCGGAATCTTTTCGATGAACGATTCGCCGTCTTTGCCGAGCCGATGGATCCGGGGGGCACGGCGCTGGCGCTGTGCGATCACCACGAAGCGATCCAGCGCGCGAAGTCCGCCGACGGTAAGCGCGCTTGGTTTGACCGGATGGGGCCGGAGCGCATCTACATCCGCCACGCCTACCGCGTCGACAGACGGCCCATCGAGCCGGGCCGCTACGTGCACGACTACCGCGGCCGCCCGATCCGCAGGTTTCGGGCGGACCTGATGTGAGCAAGCGCAAGGGGGCGGCCGGCTCGGGCGCGATGCTGGACCTTTGGCGCCCCCCTCTCGGGGCGGATGATCCGATCGGTTGCCTCGCGAGCACGTTCACGTTCAACCTGGGGCTCTTCGACGAGCGGTACCTCGCCCGGTTTCTCGAGGTCGAGTCCGAGCCCGATCGCGAGGACCTCGCATTTCTCCTCGAGCGCGAGAATCGGCTCGGGAGCGTCTACGCGGGCGTGCTGGTCGACCACACCCAAGCAGGGGTCGAGCATTCCCTGCGCTGGGATGTGTTGCCGGTGCGGATCGGCACCGGCAAGCAGCACGCCAAGCTCAGCCTGCTCGCCTGGAGCCGCCACATCCGGATCATCGTGGCGTCGGCGAATCTCACCGAGCCGGGGTACCGGACCAACCGCGAGGTGGCCACAACAGTGGACCTGAGTCCTGACCGCGCCGACATGGATCTGATGGGGCAGGCGATAGCCTTTCTGCGCAGCCTGCTCTCGTTCGTACCGGGGCCCAGACGGACCTGCCCGAGGTCCGCCGGGCGCTCGCGTTTCTCGAGCGGGTCGAGCAGCGCACGCGGGAGTGGAAGCCAGCCCGCGGACGACCTGCTCCGGATCCTGGCGGCCGCGGATCCGAGCGCCGCTTTTCGCGCTCGGGAGCCCTCCGAAATTTTCGACACCGATCTCGATTCCGCGGCTCCCATCGATCTCGACCCGCTCCGCCGCCACGACCCTCACACCACGTCCCTGCATCGGATCCGCCGCCGGGCACGCATCCTGGCGCAGCTACCGAGGAATCTGCAGCGACCGGTGTGGGGAGCTCAGGCGCTGCAGTGGCGGTTAAGGGGCTCGATCGGTATCGGGCTGCTCGCCGAACGAATGGCCCGCGAGGCCGAAGGCAGTGCCGGCAAGGCCGCCGAAGCGCTGCTGACCCTTTCTGATCTTCTGATCGTCCTGCGGGAGGTGGACTACGAGCCCGGCGACGGATGCCTTTCCAGGCCCGGGTTTCAGGAGATTTTCCAACCCTTTCTGCAGCAGTTAGCGGGAAAGCTTCAGCGAGAAGTCGCCGTGCAGCGCGCCGATGTGTCAGCCGAGGTGATGGGATTCTGGGACCGGGTTCTAGACCAATGCCGGTAAGTAATGACACGTACCAGGTCGCGCCGGGCCTGGTCCTCGGGTGTCCCTTCGGCAAGCGTGCATGATCCCTCGCGAGGCTGGGCGTTATTGTGAAGGGTGGTCTAGGAGTCTGTCGGATTAAGGACCCTTCCAAGGGTAGTGAGATAGTAGAATAACGGTACTGCGATTACCGGTAAAAACCCCAGAGATAGCTGTTGAATTCGTACCCATCGATCGCGATATACCGTACCTTTTGCCGCCGAACGCGCGGGACTATCTGCCGGAAGATCATCTGGCGCGATTTGTGGCGGAGATGGTGGATCAGTTGGATATGAGTGCACTGCTGGGCGTGTACGCAGGAAGAGGCAAGAGGCCGTTCACCCGCTGATGCTGTTCGCCTTGCTGTTTTATGGCGACGCGACGGGTACGTTTTCCAGTCGCAAGCTGGAGAACGCCACCTATGATTCGATTGCCTATCGGTATCTGCGTGGAAATGAACATCCGGATCACGACACGATCGCGAGTTTCCGCAAGCGTTTCCTGAAGGAACTGGAAGTATTCTTCGTTGAGATATTGGTGCTGGGCCAGGCGATGGGGCTGTTGAAGCTGGGCACGGTGAGTCTGGACGGGACCAAGATGAAGGCCAACGCCAGCAAGCACAAAGCGCTGAGTTGGGCGTATGCGACCAGGCTGGAAGCGCAGCCAAAGGCCGAGGTCGAAGAATTGATGCGCCTGGCGAGTCAAGCCGACAACAGCGCCGTGCCTGGAGAGATAGATACACCGGCGAAACTGCGTCGGCGCGAAGCACGGTTGGAGAAGATAGCCGCGGCGAAGGCCCAGATTGCGGCTCGTGCGCAGGCGCGTTTCGAGCGTGAACAGACGGAGTACGAGGAGAAAATGGCCCGGCGCGCGGCCAAGGAGGCCGATACTGGAAAGAAGCCAGGCGGCCCCCCCCCCCCGCCGGGTGCCGCAGCCACCCTCGTCTGAGCCGAACGATGAAGACCCAGTCAATCTGACCGGTGAAGACTCGCGCATCATGCCGAGCAGCGAGGGCTTCCAGCAGTGCTACAACGCCCAGGCAGGCGTTGACGTCGACACGCACCTCATCGTCGAGCACCACCTTACCCGGCAGTCCAATGACAAGCAGGAGGTCGCCCCGGCCTTGGAGCGGCTGCAACACCTGCCCGATGAACTTGGGACGACTGATGCGTGACTGGCGGACACCGGCTACCACGGCGAAGCCAACGTCAATCGATGCGATGCACAGGACATCACGGCTTACATCACCGAAAGCCGTCAAAGCCACAATCCCTCGCTCCAGGAGCGCTACGCGAATGATCCCTCCGAACGCGAACATCCAGAACAACTGAGTCCGCTCGATGCGATGACCTTTCGGATGACAATCCAGGCGGGTAAGGCCATCTACGCGCACCGCAAATCCACAGTGGAGACCGTGTTCGGGATCATCAAACACGTCTTGGGCTTTCACCAGTTCCTGCTGCGAGGGTTCGATTCCGTGGCGAGTGAGTGGAGTCTTGTCTGCATTGGCTGGAACCTGAAGCGTTTACATGCCTTGAGCCTCTAACGAGATAGACAAGGGGCAAGTCGCCTCGAAAATGGTGGTTTCGATCAACGATATCGGTCAATTGGCCCCTTGAGGGCCTTCAGGTTGCGCTCGTGCGCGCAAATATACAGATTCACCATCGACTATTCGGTTCGTCGGCGGGCGCGGGAATCTACCGCCGGTCAAATCCGACGGGTTCCTGGCTATATTGCGCTCGATTCGATAGTGTTGTTACTCTTTAACGCCTAGTATGACGTCTTGTTGTCGCATTTATCGTAACGATTCCGTCATTGGGTTCCGAAATGGATGATCTCATTCGATTCAGCTGGTCCTCGGAGCCGATCTGCGAGTGGTTTGGACGTCGAGATGAGCGACGGGTACCGGGAGTGGACGGACCATCCCGAGTGGGGCAAGCGGTTCCTAGTCGTTCGCTCCCGCAATGTCGATGACCCCACCAGGAAGCGCTTCGACGCCACCAGCAATCCGCCAAATGTATTCGAAGAGTTCGCCGGAACGCCCGCCACGGAGGAAGGCATTCTGCAGTTTGCCCGCCGCTACGGGTTCCTCGGGCGAACATGGGTGCCCCGAGAGTTCGAGGCGGAGCACGTCGTGGGGGAACCCTTTGGCCGGTAGGCAAATTGGATCGGACTATTTCATGCGGTAGTGAGCCAATGGGATTGGATCTGCTCGGGCAAGAGTGGTGAAGCACCCCAAGTAGATAGCCGTCTCTTCGAGGCCGAACCGACGATGGATGAATGGGAATCGCTCGCAGGCGCGATCAACGAGATCGGGGCGAACCGGTACGATCTGCGCGCAGAGCCGACGTTCGCCGAGCGTGGGCTGCGTGGGGTGCTGCACCCTCACGACCTGAGAAGCTTCATGAGGTTGCAGCTGATCGCGTCCCTGTGGGATTCCACGACCTGCGACACACTCGCGCGACCCAGCTCCTTGTCGAGGGTGTCCACCCGAAGATCGTGTTCGAGCGACCCGGTCACTCGACGATTGTGATTACGCTTGACACCTACAGCCACGTTCTGCCTGGATTGCAAGACGAAGCCGCGGGCAAGGTCGATGCGGCGCTGCGTGCAGCGATGGGGCGCTCAAATCCTGGCACCTGACTCTCGGCCAACCGCACCCAGCCCAGCGCGCCGGCTGGCAAGTGGCGCGTGGAGCACACCTCACGATGTCTACCGACCGCAACCCGCAGCACCGTTCCTCGGCACGTCCGAGAGCAGCCGGCGTGGAGGACCCCGTGACGGCTCGGCCATTGGTGGGCAACGGACGGCACCTCAAAGTCATGTGGGCCATCGGTGGGCAACCTGGGGAATGAGTAAGTACCCGCTAACGCCGCGGGCTCACCTAGGTCATTGTGGCGGAAGAGGGTGGGAGTTGAACCCACCAGGGACGTCTGACGCCCCTCATCGGATTTGAAGTCCGTGCGGGCCACCGGGCCTCGATCCTCATCCGCGTTCGATGCTAGCACAGTGGCCGGGGAAGGAGGGAGGGAACGGGATGGGATGGCCCGAGGATGAGTGAACGCTCACTTTTGAGCATCACCGAAGATGTCCTCGGCCGATTTAATCACCCGACGCTCGTCGCCGATCCGGCGAGTGAGTCCGGTGCCGTCCAGGTATTCGAGCACCTGGATCGTCAAGTTCCGGCCGATTCCGGACGCGTCCCGATAGGCCCGGGCGTCGAAGAGCCCCCCCTCGTTCTGCCGAGCCACGTCTTCGGCGATCCGAGCGAGCTCGAGAACAGCCCGAGGGTGAAAGAAGCGATTCGGAGCCACTCGGACGAGCTGACCTCGGCCGACCGACCGGCTGAGAAACGCGATCAGCGGCTCTTTCTGCACGCCGAGCTGATTACAGAGCTCGCTGACCACCGGGGGCTTCAGCTCATCGGGCTTCAGGTGGTGCCCGAGCTTGTCCCACAGGGCCTGGTCACGTGGGGAAAGGGTGGGCTGGTAGTCGGGCAGACGGAGATGGGTTCCGTCCCGGACCATCCGTGCGTCCCGGACGAGCGCGGCGATGACCGCCGTGATGACGTCCTTGGAGCGGCCGGCTCCGCTCGCGAGTCTCAAGCGAGTCTCGTCGGGGCCGACCTGGTCAGGGTGGTCTCGATGCCATTCTCCGAGGCCGTCGAGCAGGGAGCTCGCCATCGACTCCCAGTCGTCCCGGGCGAACCCGAGCCGTGCCCGGCGAACCGAGACCTCCACCACTTCCAGGCTACGGAAAAGGACTTCCGCTTCGGGTGGCGTGAGATTCCAGGCGGTGGCGAAGGCGTCGAGGGCGACGCCTTGCGGCTCACCACGAAGGCGTGCCACGAGCCCTTCGGCGGGGTCGGCGGTCTGGAGGCCTCGGAGGACCTCCAGACGTTCTGGTCGAGCCCGGCCCCGGTGCGCGCCGTAGGGGTCGATCACCTCGCCGCCGGCAATCGTCCGGCGAGCGGACTGGTCCCGGATGATGAAGCGGTCTCCCCGGACCGCGAGGGTAGGTTGATCGAGAACGAGCTGAACCAGCCCTGTGCCACCCGGCGGGATCCGTCTGTCTTCGAGCAGCGCGACCCGGCCGGTGAGCGAGGCCGATGCGAGGTGGACGTGCACGGGCGTCCAATGCGCAAGACCGCGTTCCTCGGCCGGGAGGACCCGGAGCTCCGCGTCGAAGCGGCGGGTCGCGTCGCCGGACGGCGCCCCCACCAGCCAGTCACCTCGGTGTATCCCCGTACGATTCAGCTCGCCGCCGGCGATGTTGAGAGCGCAACGCTGCCCGACCGTGCCGACCTCGGCGACCTGATTCTGGGCGTGGATCCCTCGCACGCGTACCTCTATCCCGGCGGGCGCGAGCACGAGCCGATCCCCCACCCTGACCTTGCCCGCAAAGACTGCGCCGGTCACCACCCGCCCGGCCCCGTGGACCGTGAAGTCGCGATCGATGGCGAGGCGAAACTTCGTCCCCAGCCGACTCTGGCGCGCCTCGTGCTCGGCAGCCGCGTGCCGAAGATGGGCGTCCAGCGCTTCGATGCCGACACCTGCCTCGGCGGCAACCGGAAAGACTGGCGCTCCTTCCAGCACCGTCCCGGCCACGAGCCCCTGGATCTCGGCCGTCACGGCTTCGATCCGTTCCGACCCGGCCAGGTCGATCTTCGTGAGCGCGACCGCTCCCTGGTCGACGCCGAGCAAATCGAGGATCGCGAGATGCTCCCGGGTCTGGGGCATCGGTCCGTCGTCGACTGCCACCACGAGGAGGGCGAAGTCGATGGCAGCCACCCCGGCCAGCATGTTGCGCACGAAACGTTCGTGCCCGGGGACGTCAACAAAGCCGACGACGTCGTTGCCTCCGAGTTCAGCGTAGGCAAAGCCGATGTCGATGCTCAGACCCCGCGCCTTCTCCTCTGGCAGCCGGTCGGTATCGACGCCGGTCAAGGCCTTGACCAGCACGGTCTTGCCGTGATCCACGTGTCCTGCAGTAGCGATGAGCATGCGCTGAGTCCCGGTACCTCGGAGCCTAAATCTATCACGGGCACCGGCGAGGAAGGACGCGAGCGTTCGCCGCGTTTCCAGCCGCTCGGGCCAGGCGAGAAATCGAGCGCGGATGAGGTCTGGCTCGATGGAGGCCTGTCCAACGAACGCCGTATCGAGCGAAAGCGCGAGAGAATTGTGCCGGGGGGTCGACCATGCCGTTCGACGGTTGGGACGAGATTGACCGAGCGCCCTGTCTCCAATCCTCGACCGGTCCGTCGAGGGGCCGTCTCGCTACCGGCAGGGACCGGGGGACGGCCCCCGAGATCCGACTCGGCGGGTAGGGCTACCGGTGGTGAAGGTCGCTCCCGGTGTGGCGCCGCCCGGCCGGAACTCTGCGTTCTGGCCGGGTCCCCGGCCGCCTCCGCTGGCGTTCCTACGAGTCGTCCCGCCCGTCAATCGAGCCGGCGTACGGTAGCGGCGATGAGGGAGGCCCAGTAGTGCGGGTCGCGAAAGTCCGTGTTGACGACCAGGTCGAAGTGAAGCGGGCTGTCCGGCATCTCGGCAAACTCACCGAGAAAGCGGCTTCTTTCTTCCTCCTCGGCTTCGAGAGTGGCCTCCGCGCCCGCGGGGGGGAGGCTCCTGGCTGCGGCCAGCCGTTCGATCCGGCGGGTCCGAGAGCCGACGATCTGAATGCGCAGCGCCTGGGTCTCATCGAGCAGAAATGTGGCGCCGCGACCCATGATGACCGCCGATCCCCTGGCCGCGAGCCCGGATATCACCCGCCCGAGGGCGTGAAGGTAATCGCGCTCGGTCCAGGTCGAACCGCGAAACGTGTCGAGCAGCCAGCGATCGAGGCCGTGGCGAACATGCTCGTCCAGATGGCTGACGATCTCTCGCCCGACCCCCTCGGAGCGCGCGATCTCATCCACGATCTCGATGTCGAAGAACCCGTAGCCGAGCTGCTCGGCTACGAGCTGCCCGATTTCGACCGCGGGGGTTCCGGGTAGTCGCGAGAGGGCGACACAGGGCCGGACCCGGTTCGGACTCTCCTTTTGCGCCTGCTCCCACCGCCTGATCTGTTGTTCGATGAGACTCGATGCAACGTTCATCGTTGTCTCCTTCCCAGCCCGGTACCGAGGGTCATTGTTCGCGGAATTCTTCGAGAAAGATACCGCCTGGCAATTCGACAACAGCGGAATCTGCGTGGTTCCCCATACCGATCACGTCGCGCAGCTCGCGAACCGCATCGTGGATTCCGGAGAAGATTGCTCCCGACTTCTCGGGCGATCTCGAGCCGGGGGCGGCGTGGCGTTACATCGGTCGCCGGTCAAAGAGCGCGCTCGCCGGCTTCCGTCTCGACGACGGCGCCAGCCGACCTCGGATCATTGCATGATCCGACACGGCGAGGACGAACGGTCCCCGGCCTCGTCAGGCCTCGGGAAGGCTCCCGGCAACGAGCTGGGCGAGAAACCCCGCTTCGTCCTCGAGGCAGCGCAAGTCGAACAGCAGGGCGTCGTCCCGGATCCGGCCGATGACCGGTAGGGGCAACGACCGGAGCGTCTCGCCGAGCCGGGTGAGCCATTGCCCGGCCGCCCTGCCCTCGGGCGGACGGATCCGCACCGCGTGGCTTGGCAGGGCTTCGACCGGCAGGGCACCGCTACCGATCTGGGATTGGCAGGGGATAGCGTCGACTCGGGCCCGTGTGCTGAATTTTGCCCCCATCGCTGCCGCGACCCGATCCGCCGAGCGCCGGATCTCGTCCGCGTCGCGGGCGAGTAGCCGCAAGGCCGGCAGTCGATCGCGAAGTCGCTCCGGGTCGGAATAGAGGGTGAGCACTGCCTCGAGGGCGGCAATCGTGAGCTTGCCGAGCCGCATGGCCCGCTTCATCGGGTTGCGCTTGATCCGTGCGACGAGATCTCCGCGTCCAACGATGATCCCGCACTGCGGGCCGCCTAGCAGCTTGTCTCCGCTGAACGTGACGATGTCGGCCCCGGCCGCTATGGTTTCCCCGGCGGTTGGCTCGTGGGGCAGGCCATAGCGATCGAGATCGACGAGGGTACCGCTCCCGAGATCATCGATGAAGGGAACCTCGTGTCGGTGGGCGAGCTCGGCGAGCGCGTGCTCTTCCACCTTGGCGGTAAACCCTTGGACGACGTAGTTGCTGGTGTGCACCGTCATGAGCGCGGCGGTGCGCTCGCCGATGGCGTCTTCGAAATCGGCCAGATGAGTCCGGTTCGTGGTGCCGACCTCGACCAGACGGCACCCTGCTTGAGCCATGATATCGGGCATGCGGAACGCGCCTCCGATCTCGATGAGCTCGCCCCGCGAGACCGGCACTTCCGCGTCGAAGGCCAACGTGTTGAGGGTCAGCAGCACCGCCGCCGCATTGTTGTTCACGACGGTGGCTGCCTCGGCGCCGGTGAGGTGGCGGAGCCAGTGCTCGACGTGGCTATCCCGGTCCCCGCGGCCGCCCGATTCGAGAGCATACTCGAGGTTCGAGGGCGCTCGAGCCACGGCATTCATCGCCTCGATCGCCTCTTCGGGCAAAGGGGCGCGGCCGAGATTGGTATGCAGGACCGTCCCGCTCAGGTTGAACACGGGCTTCAGGCTGGGAGACGTCGTCCTGGTGAGGTGCTCGTCTACCTCGGCGATGATTCTGCTCCGGACCGCCTAGGGATCGGGTGGATCAGTGTCCGGGGTCAGTGTGCTCCGGAACGCGCTCAGCCGTTCCCGGGCGCACGCGACGACGAGGGTGCGCCCAAAACGCTCGACGAGCTCTCCGGCCGCCGGCTCTTTGAGGAGCTTCTCGAGCGAGGGTAAAGAGGCGAACGGATTGGGCCTCGTCC
>Ga0114931_10012369_pt1 | contig 10002 bp, 8 predicted proteins | sample 2SBtaG_FD_89579 | JGI IMG/M metagenome (GOLD analysis project Ga0114931, IMG submission 89579) | Deep subsurface microbial communities from Kolumbo volcano to uncover new lineages of life (NeLLi) - 2SBTROV14_V59a metaG | ecosystem: Environmental > Aquatic > Marine > Volcanic | place: Kolumbo...
CACCCGAGCCGGGCTTCGAGGACCTGCGACAGCAGGAGCTGTCGGACGATGCAGAGGCGTACGCAATCGAGCTGGGCTGCTCGCGAGCCCAGGCGTTCGAGTTTCTGCAGGCGGCCAAGCGAGGAGATGTGCCAGGGAAGCGACCGCGCACCGATCGGCTCAACGGCCGCACGGCGTCAGCAATGCCGAGAGCGGCGCAGCGCATGCCGCTTCGATCGGTTCCCGCCGCAATCGCCTCCACCCCGCCGCTCGATCTATTCGGTGATGACGTGGGCGCGCTGTTCGCGCGGGCGACCAGCGGCGCAGGCAAACCCCTGCCGCACCGCGAACAGCTCGAGCGCGCGTTCGGCGAGGACTTGAGCGATGTCGAGCTGTACACCGGCCGGACCGAGCTTCGCGAGATCGGCGCGCACGGCGCAGCGAAGGATAACAAGATCGCGACGGTCAGCGAGATCCCGATATCGGCCTGCTGGCGCACGAGGCCACACACACCATCCAGCAGCACAAACACCGTGCTTCGAAGCTTGCCGCCAAGGGCGAGGTGAGCGATCCAAGCCATCCGGCCGAGCGTGAGGCCGACGCCAACGCTGCGATCGCGGCGCAGGGGTTGGATGAGAACACGAAGCTGAGCGCGGACGCGTCGCCGGGCCCGGGGCTGCATCTGGATGGCGACCATGGGGCGGCCCCGACCACGCCGACGAGCATGTATCGGAGCGCGCCGATTCAGACTGACAACCGCCAGGTCACGGATGCCGACATCTACGGCGCGAGCGACGCCAAACAGAGTCCGCGGCGCGCAGCAATCCTGCCCAAGAACGAGACCGAGGCACGCCATTATCTGGAGATGGCGGTCGCTCGCGGCGGCCTCGGCGAGATCGACAGGCTCCTGATGGACGCCGAGCTTCAGATCAGTGGCAAACCGCCGATCAGCGGAACGGCGCCCGCTGACTTCCGCCAACAGGACGACGGCGATCTCAGTGCTGCCCTTGACCTGCTTCGCAGTCAAGCCAACGTTGTCAAGCGCGACGCCTACGCCTTTGTCGAGACGTTCAAGGCGAACGCGATGAAAGGCGCCAACGCGCTGCTCGACGCAAGCGAAGCGGAGATTGCCGAAGCGCTCACGTCGTACGGCGCGGTTTCGGCGGGCGACAAAACCGCGCGCTCTATTGCCGCCAACCTGATGCGGGCGGGCAGCGACGGTACCGCCGAGGCGATGCTGATGGCGCAAGCATCGGGCGGGGGCGCTGGGTCGACAGCGAGCCCGGAAGCGACGAACCAGGCGGACCTTGCAGCGGCGAGCAGGGAGCTACAGATCGAATGGCAGCAGAAGGTCGCGCCGCTGTTGACCTTCATCAAGAACCAACAGGTCACCACCCCTGCAATGTATTTTCGTGGGCCCGGGGGGCGCAGATTCGGCGGAGAACAGACCGACTACTTCGACCCGTCACCCCTGGCACTCCCACCCGGCCTGTGGCAACCCGATCTACCAGCCGCCGAGCAAGTCGAGCGCGTGAAGGCGGCGCTGACCAAAGAGCGCGAAGCGTTCCTCGGCAAGTGGCTCGCGTATGAGCGCAAGCACCCAATCTTGGCGATGTATCGCGACCGGAAGGGACAACCCAAAGATCTGGCGGAGCTACAGAAGACGGGCGCCGAGCGGCAACGCGCCATGATCCGGCAGGTCTTGCCGAAGCTTCGCGACATCTATCGAACCCGCGACGCTCTTCGTGACGGCGACCTCGATCCGATCAAGCTGCCTCCCGCCGTGCAGATGACCAAGAACCTGCTGCACGTGCGCCCCGGCTCGATGCAAGATCGCCTCGCCACCGACGCAATGAACAGCGCGATGAGCGGCGGTTGGAAGGATTGGGCCATCGCCGCTGTGTCGGTGGGACTCATCGTGATCTCGATTGCCGCGACGGGTGGCGGCGCGGCGGCGGCCGAGGTCGCAGTCGCTGCCGAGATCGGCGGATTGGCGCTCGACCTGAGCCTGCTCAACGATGAGATCGTCAACTACTCCGCACAGAAGCCCGCCACCAACACGAGCATGGATCCGAAAAAATCGCTCGTGCAACGCGATCCATCGCTGACGGAGCTCGTTGCCAATGTCTTTGGCGTCGCCGTCGGAAGCACCGGGTTTCTCAAAGCGCTCGACCACGCCATCGCGCTAAATTTGCTGAACGGTTACGGTCGGCGAAGCCGCCGCACTCGTTGACGCCGCCCGACGGAAGGATAGGAAGAATCAGCTCGAAAGTCCGAAACCGGGCTGGTATCGAGTGAGGGGGTGTGCGCGGAGACGAGGTCGAGCGGGGATAATGGTGTAAGGCAGCAGACGCGGGCTTAGTTAGTTAGGGCTGTGGCGGGGCGATGCTGGGTTGGCAACGCAGCGGTGGCGTGACGACGCGGCGCGATCCGGCCGCGCCGAGCGCGCTAGCTGTGGCGAATGCCGTCGACCAGGTCCTGGCCGAAGCGGGGCGCGAGCCGATCGGCGATGCTCAGCGCGTGGGCCTGGAAGCGTTCGCGCTGGCCGGGCTCCATCTCGATGATGTCGATGCCCTGTTCGGCGCAGCGCTGCTTGGTCAGGGTTTCTTCGGCCAGCGCTTTGGCGCGCTCGATGCGACCGGCTTCGGTGCCGGCGTCGAGCAGGGCCTGCTTGTGCTTGTCGGGCAGCGTGCGAAAGAAGGTCTCGTTGACGCCCATCATGGTCATAAACAGGCTGTGACTGGTCTGGTTGACCGTCTTGAACAGCCGGTTCAGGCCCGACGACTCGAAGCGCACGTAGGTGATTTCGGCGGCGTCGATGGCGCCGGCAGCGCTCAGGGTCGAGATGTCCTCGAGCGGCGCGGCGATGGCCCTCGCGCCGAGGGACTCGTACAGCGCACCGGGAACGGGATTGCCGGAGGTGCGCACGCTGAGGCCGGCAAAGTCTTCGAGGCTGCGCAGCTCGCGCTCGAGGCTGGGCACGATGCGGAAGCCACCGCTGTAGGCGAAGGTCAGGCCGCGGATGTTCTTGGCGACCAGCTCGTCCATGAGCTGGCGCGCGACGGACCCCTGGAGCACCTGCTCGGCGTGGTCGTAGTCGCGGAACAGAAACGGCAGCTCCAACGCCCACAGGCGCTCGTGGATGGAGCCCATGGCGGCCACGTACGTGTGCGCCATTTCGATTTCGCCCGCGGCCAGCGCGCGAACCAGCTCGGTGCGGCTGATGTCTTCGCCGCCGCGCCGTTCGCTGTACTCGTCGCGGGTGTACATGGTCACCTCGACGTCGCCGTCGGTGCGTTCGCGGACCAGCTCGATGAACTCGCGCGAGGCGTCTTCGAACACCACGGGAGGATCGTGGGCCAGAACCCAGCGGATGTTGTAGAGACTCGTACGCGGCTGTACGGGTCGCTTGGTTCGGCTCGACGCTTGCGAATTTGTGTCCATCGTTCCCTCCAAGGCCGATCGAGTCGGCGCGGGCTCATGATACCCGCGATCGCCACGCGCAACAAACCATATGACGGCTTGTGTCCGCGCCGAACAAGGCCGATGATCGACGAGTCATGAGCGCGCCCAACGTCGCCAAGGAGATTGTCGGTCTGCTCGAAGAGCAGCTGGGCGCGCGCCTCGCGGCGGTCTATCGCTTCGGCAGCGTGTTCGCCCGGGGCGCCAGGGCGCCGGCCGCACGCCTGCTGGTGCTGGTGGACCGGGTCGGTGCAGGCCTGCTCGACAAGCTCGCGAGCATCGCGAGCCGGGCGCGCGACGCGGGAGTGAACCTGCGCATCGACACGGCCGACAACGTGCTGTGCAGCGCCGACGTGTTCCCCATCTTCACGTTGGAGTTTCTGCACACCCGCGAGCTGCTCTCGGGCAAAGACGCGCTGGCGGACCTGGCCGTGAGCCCCAAGCACCTGCGCCTGCGCGCCGAGCAGAGCCTGCGCACGGTGCGCCGCGACTTGCTCCGCGCCTACATCGGTGCCAGCGGCAAGGACCAACAGATGGCGGCCGAGCTGCGCCGCTGCGCGCGCCGCATCATCCACCTGCTGGAAGCGGTGCTCATCGTCGCCGGCGCCGAGGTTCCCGAACCGCCGACGCCCGATGCGCTCATCGGGGCGCTGGTCGAAGCCGACATCTGTCCGGACCAGGCCGACGTGTGGCGCCGGCTCAAGCAGTTCGCCGCGTTCGAAGCCGTCCTGGAGCGCAGCGACTTGCTCGGCCTGACGGGCGAGGTGATCGAGGCGCTGGAAGCCCTGGTAGGCGTGGTCGACGCCCTGCCGGCCGACAACGGCTGAGCCGACTAGCCAACCATGCGGCGGTGCAGGTCTTCGACCACGCGCATCATCGCCACGGCGGCCTCCGGGTCCGCCGCGCGCGGCCGGGGCAGCTCGATGTCGACGACCGCGCGCAGCCCCGTGGGCTTGGTGCCCATGACGCCGACGCGGTCGGCCAGGTAGGCGACCTCTTCGAGGGAATGGGAGACCAGCACCACCGTGACCGAATGGCGCTGCCACAGCTCGAGCAGATCGTCCTGCAGCTGCCGGCGGGTCATGACGTCGAGGGCCGAGAACGGCTCGTCCAACAGCAGCACGTCCGGCTCGACGAGTAGCGCGCGAGCCAGGTTGACCCGCTGCTTCATGCCTTCGGACAGCTGATGGGGAAAGTCGGCGACGTGGTCGGCCAGCTGCATGCGCTCGAGCAGGACCAGCGCGCGCCGTTCGGCTTCGTCCCGGGCCACGCCCTTGCACTCTAGACCAAACGTGGCGTTGGCCAGCACCGTCCGCCACGGCATGAGCGTGGGCCGCTGAAAGACCATGGCGGTCGTCGCACCGGCGCGATCGACGCGACCGGACGTCGGCGGCAACAGCGCGTTGAGCACGTGCAAAAGCGTGGTCTTGCCGCAACCGCTGGGCCCGACGACGGCCAGAAACTCGCCGTCGTTTACCTCCAGCGACACGTTGTCCAGCACCTGGAGCTCACCGGTCCGCGTCGGATAGCTGACGCCGAGCTCGTGCACGCGCAACATCAGAGCCCCCGCGCGCTTCGAAACGCCGACGGCCGCCACGCGTCCACCCGGCGCTCGAGCCAGTGCACCAGGCTGGTACACGCCAGGGTGAACACAGCCACCATGGTCATGCAGACGAAGAACGCATCGACCTGAAAGTTGGACATGAACAACACCATGCGATAGCCCACGCCTTTGCTCGACGCGAAGAACTCCGCGATGAGCGCGCCCACCATGGCGTAGCTGATGCCGACCCGGAGTCCGGACAGCACGTACGGCGTTATGCCGGGCAAGACGATGGCCCGCATCATGTGGCCGCGACTGGCGCCGAACGAGCGCGCGAGCAACACGTAGTCTCGATCCAGGGTCTTGACCCCGGCATACGTGCTGGTGATGACCGGAAAGCTCGCCATGAGCGTGGCCAGAAACACGTTGGCCGACATGCCGATGCCCAACCACAACACGATCAGCGGCATGAGCACGATCTTGGGCAGCGAGTTGGCTGTGACGATGAACGGATTCATCACGTGATACGCCAGCGCCGAGTAGCCGATGGCGAAGCCCACCAGCATGCCGGTGACGACCGCGGCGATGACCGACACGCAGAACACCTCCAGCGTGAATACCAGGTCGGCCGTGAGCGCGCCGGTGCTGAGCAGTCTCCAGCCCTCGTCGGCGATGCGCGTCGGCGAGCTGAGCAGTACCGGGTTGAGCCAACCCAGGCGATGCGCGGCCTCCCAGCCGAGCACGAACGCGCAAACCGCACCGACCGACAGCCACATCCCGTGGCGTTCTGGCCAGGATGCGGCCACTACGGTGACTTTCCGCCGCAGCGCCCGGCGCGTATCAGCTCGTCGACCAGCGACGGGTCGACCAGTTTCTTCACATCGACCTTGCCGGCGGCCCGCGCGCCGATGAACTCGACCACGTTGGCGAACGCCTTGGTGCTGGCAACCGGTGGGTATGAAATCATCGACGGCCCGGCCAGGCGGTAGCGCTCGTGGGCGGCGGCCTCGGTGTCCGAGCCGCGCAGGTGGTTCTGAATGATGCGCAAGCTGCCCGCTTCGTCCTTGCGATACGAGTCCGAGGCCTGACACAGGGCAGCCAAAAAACGCACGAGGGTGGCGCGGCGTTTGGTCAGATAGGAGCGCTTGACGACCACGACTGCGTAGGGGAAGGGCACGTTCCACGCCGGCAAGTCGGCCAGCACGTGAAAGCCGAGCTTGGCCAGCCGGCTCACGGGGGTTTGCGACGTGGTCGCGTGAATGTCGCCCCGGGCCATGGCCGCCATGCGGTTGAACTCTTTGCCCAGGTTGAGCACCTTCACGTCGCTGCCGTAGCCCAGGCCGAACTTGCGCAGCGCGTACTTGACCGCCATGTCCTGGGGCCCGCCCAGGAACGCCAGACCGATCTTTTTGCCGCGCAGGTCCGCCGGGGTCTTCACCTCGGCGCGGGCGATCAGGCGATGGTAAAAGCGATTGACCAGCCCGGCCACGACGACCAGGTCGGCACCGGCGAGGTTGGCCTTGATCACCGCATCTCCGCCGGCGAGCCCGACGTCGATGCTATTGGCCAGCAGCCCGCGCATCGTCGCTGCCGAGCCGCCCATCACCTGGACCCTGGCGTCTATCTTGTGCTTTGCGAACAGACCTTTGTCGTCGGCGATCCACGCCACTGCATGCACATACGACGGAATCGCGATGCCCAACGAGACCTTGCCGGCCGGGGCGACGCGGTTGCTCCGACAGGCGCCGGTCATTACCAGGGCGAGCAGCGCGATCCGCAACGAGGTGGTCACCGGCGCGAACCTAGCACGACTTTGGCGGTCGTCTGCCCGCGCCGCCACGAACAGCGGCCAATCGGTTTGCAAGCGCGCCGGTGAAGCTGGATGATTCAAGGCATGCGTCGGTCGTCCCTCGCGCTGTTGCTCTTGGTGAGCACGCTCGCCGCGGGCTGCTACTCCCGCGAGCTACCCAGCGACGAGATCCATGAGCTGTACTCGGGCGCGACGGTGCGAGGCCGCCACCTGCTGGACGGCTACTCGTTCGAGCGCGAGTTCGACGCCAACGGCACGTTCATCCAGACCCATGGCCCGACCGGGTCGGGTTCCTGGATGGTGCGGTACGACTCCATTTGCATCAGCTGGGATCGCGGCCACGCCAAGGCAGGGCGGCAGATGTGCCGCGCCGTGCGGACCGACGACAAAGGGCGCTACTGGAAGGTGCTGGTCAAGCGCAACGGCAAAGAGGTCAAGGTGGTGCGCTATACGGCGTTCACCGGGCCCGACGGCGCCGATCGCCGACGCATTCCCGGCACGGTGGAGCGCTGGAGGCGCTGGATGTCGACCTGGCGCGGCCTGGTCGTGGTCGCGCTCCTGGCGGTGGTGCTGTTCTTCGGCCTGCGCCGACTGGTCAGGACCTGGGACAAACCGCTGAGCACGCGCAACCGTTTGCGCCGGCGCCTGTTCGGAGTCAAGGCCGGCGACCTGAAGTACTCGTACGGCGCGCTCCAGGGGCTGGACGAAACGCGACAGCTCGAGCTGCTCGACGCGTGCGTCAGACAGTCCCGGTGGATCGAAGTCTACTGGATCGTCGAGGTGATCTGTAACAAGGCCACGCGGCAGCAGGGGATCGCGACGTGCTGGCGTTGTTTCGCAGAGCTGGACGACGTCATGGCGGAGCGCGCGGTCATCGCGGCGCTGCCGTTCTTCGAAGACGACAAGGTCAACATCGCCGCCACCGATGGTGACTCGCGCTGCGCCTACGTGATCGGCAAAGCGTTCATGACCGAGGCGAGCTCGCTCCAGCGCACCGACCAGCTGACGTTCGAGCGCTACAAGCAAATCTCCCTGGCCCACTTCGAACACGTGCGTTCGAAGGAACCGGCACCGCCACCCGAGGTCACCGCGGCTGCGGATCCGTATCGCGGCAGTCCCTCGGAGCCGTCCACCGCCGACAACTACGCCGCGCTGGTGGGTCCGCTCTACGAGAGCATGATGTACATGAACTTCATCGCGCCGGCGAAGAAGTCGAGAAGCTACTCATCGTCGGGTTACTCTGGGGGCGGCTGACCCGTGTCGGCGCTGGTGGGGGCCTGGTCGCTGCGGGACGAGCCGCTCGAAGAGCTACTGGCGGCCAGCCAACGCCACCGCCTCCAGGCGGCGGTGGGCACAATCGGCGCGCTCGGCGATTCGCTGCGCGAGGTCGACGAGGGTCGGCTGTGGCTGTACGCGCCGGCGAGCAGCATCGTCCAGGGCAACCACGCCGTCGTCGCCGGCGAAGGCTTCTTCGCCGAGCCCGGGCTGGCTGCCGCCCTCGACGCGAACGTGACTCCCCAGGGGCACTTTTCGTACGTGCGTCACGATCGCCGGGCCGACACCCTCACCCTGTTTCGCTCCCTGTCCGGCGGTGAGTGCCTATACGTTGCCCGCGCCAACCCGGACGTCGTCGTATTTGCTACCTCGGTGTGGCCGCTGCGCGCGCTGATAGGCGCTCGGCTCGAGCCCGCGGTCCTGGACGAAGTGCTGCTCACGGGCCTGACGATGTGCGGCACCGAGTCACTGCTCGCGGGTGTGCACGAGGTGTTGCCGGGCTACGAGCTCGTCCTCGGCGAGACGGTGTCGGCCCAATGCCTGCGCCACCCCGAGGTGCTGACCGCGCCGGTTGGCGATGCGGGCGCCCTCGCCCGCGAGTTTCGCGACGAGCTGACCTCCGCAGTCGCGGCGGGCGCCGGCCCGAACCGGCCCGTGGTGGTCGCGCTCTCGGGAGGCATCGACTCCAGTGCCATCGCCGCGGCCGCGATCGAGGCTTTCGGCGCCGACGCGGTCCACGCCATCACGTACGAGTTCGACGATCCGGGCCACTCCACCGAGACCGACTACGCAAAGCGGGTGGCCGCAACGCTCGGCATTCGCCGTCATCACATCTTTTCGCTCGCGGCCTCAGACTACCTCGCGGCGATCCCGGAGATGGTGTATCGTTCGGAGAGCCTCGTCCACTGGCCCAAGGCGTTCATGCTGCTGGTCGCGCGCGAGGTCGCCCGGCTCGGCTACGACCGCTACCTCACCGGCTTTGGTATCGGCTCGCACATGTCGTATCTGAGCGAGCTCGGCCGGGGATTGCGCCGCACCCCGCGGGCGATCCTGGCCTCGTGGAAGCCCGCGCGCTTTGCCCAGCGAAGCTGGCCGCACCGCCTGGGCCGCGTGCACCCGGCGTTCGAGCCGCCCCACCCGCGCCTGTATTACCTGCTGGTGCGGCTGCTCGCCGCGCGCGGACTGATTCGCAACCCCGAGCGCTTCTTCCCGGCGCAACTGCAGCCGCTGTTGCGCGGCGATCGCATGGTCGACGATGGAGACGACGCCCTGCCTTTGGGCACCTGGCTGCAACGTCAGGCGTTCGCGCGCCGCGTGGCATGCATCGATGTGACCCGCTCGGAGAAGGCCTCGCGAGAGCTGGGCGTGTACCGCGTGTCGCCGGCGCACTTCGATCGTTGCGTTCGGTACGCGCACTTTCCCATCGAGCCACGGCCGCGCCTGTACTCGAGCGCGCGCAGCCTGCGTCCGGGCAAACACCTGCTGCGCCTGGCGTATCGCGACGTTTTGCCCGACGAGGTGCTCTACCGGGTCAAGTCGTGGGGCGACGCGGTCGCGTCGGACCGCTGGCTGCGCGCCGGCCGCCGCCTGATGCTCTCGGTCCTGCCGCACTTCCCCCGCGACCTCGACGAGCACGGGGCCCACTACCCCGCCGCCATTCAGTACTGGGAGTCGAAGTCGATCATGGCCAGCGGTCTGGCCCTGCGCCTGTACAAGCGCATGTTCGTCGAGCTGCCCCAGGCCGACACGCCACCGAGCTGGCACGACCTGTGGTCGACCCTCGGCGAGACCAACTAGGGGGTGTCCCTGGATATCGCTTTCGCCCGCTGAGGTCAGCGGAATCAATGGCGAGGCGCGAAGAGGGAGTTGGGTGGACCCCCAGCGACCGACGAGCAACAAAGCCAGTGGTTTCGCGGGGCCAGCCGGCGGAAGC
>Ga0114931_10012370_pt1 | contig 10002 bp, 9 predicted proteins | sample 2SBtaG_FD_89579 | JGI IMG/M metagenome (GOLD analysis project Ga0114931, IMG submission 89579) | Deep subsurface microbial communities from Kolumbo volcano to uncover new lineages of life (NeLLi) - 2SBTROV14_V59a metaG | ecosystem: Environmental > Aquatic > Marine > Volcanic | place: Kolumbo...
ATCCACGATGCGGCGCGCCCGTTCGTTGATGCGGCAGTGATTGACCGGGTGATTGCAGGTCTTGGTGACAAGGATGGCGCCCTCCCTGTGCTGCCACTCACCGATACGATCAAGCGATGCGAGGCCGGACTGATTGCCGGGACTGTCGACCGGACCACTTTGGGCGCCGCCCAGACGCCCCAGGGTTTCGTGTTTGCGGCAATTCTGGCCGCTCATCGCAGAGCTGGCGCCGACGGCGACACCGAATTCACCGATGACGCCGCCGTCGGCGAATGGGCTGGTCTCAGAATTGCCGCGGTCGAAGGTGCGCCCGGCAACATCAAGCTGACAACCGCGCACGATCTTGAGACTGCGCGGCGGCGCATGACCGGACTGGCCGAGCTGAACGACGTCCGCACCGGGACCGGCTTCGATGTCCATCGCTTCGCCGGTCGGCGCCCGCTCATGCTGTGCGGTGTGGAGGTGGACCATGAACGCGGGCTTGCCGGCCATTCCGATGCCGATGTCGGGCTGCACGCGCTCACCGATGCAATCCTGGGAGCACTCGGGGATGGCGATATCGGCCACCATTTTCCGCCGTCGGATCCAGCATGGAAAAATGCCTCATCGGACCGGTTTCTGGCCGATGCCGCGCAACGGGTCGCCAGACGCGGGGGCGTGATTGCCAATGTCGATGTCACACTGATCTGCGAAGCGCCGAAGATTGCCCCCCACGTTGCCGTCATGTGCCGCCGGATTGGCGCAATTCTGGGAATTGAACCGGGCCGGGTTTCGGTCAAGGCGACGACGACCGAGGGTCTTGGCTTTACCGGCCGGGCAGAAGGCATTGCAGCGCAGGCGAGCGCAACCGTCAGATTGTGATTGGGGTGGGGGATGGACGGTACGACACTTGAACTGGCCGCCGAGGTTCTCGAAATGGCGCGTCGTCAGGGTTTGCGGCTGGCGTGCGCTGAATCATGCACCGGCGGCCTGATCGCCGCCTATCTTACCGCCATTGCCGGTTCGTCCGATGTTTTTGAACGTGGATTTGTCACCTACACAAATGAGGCGAAGATTGAAATGCTCGGGGTCGACGCGAGCCGTATTGCGAGCGAAGGCGCGGTCAGTGAGGTGGTTGCCCGGGCGATGGCCGAGGGCGCGCTGCTCCACTCGCCGGCCGACGTCGCGATTGCGGTCACCGGCATTGCCGGGCCCGGCGGCGGCAGTGATGACAAGCCGGTCGGCCTCGTACACATCGCCTGCGCTCGTGAAGGATACCCGACCAGTCATCAGAAATGCCTGTTCGGCGATCAGGGCCGGAACCGTATCCGGCTGCTCAGTGTCGCCGCCGCTCTTGACATACTCGCCGCTCAGATATGTCTGCCCGTCACCGCCTGAACGCCATAGACCTGATCGGCCCGGCGCTCAAAGGCGTCCGCAAATCGGCCAAAGGCCTTTTCAAACATCGCGCCCATCAGAATCTGAAAGGTGCGGGAGGAAAATCCATAGGAGAGGTAAAATTCGGTTTCCGCAAAGCCGCCCTCGAGATCGCGGAATGCCCAGCGGTTTTCAAGATGCGACAACGGCCCTGCCAGATAATCGACGTGCACTTTCAGTTCGGCCTCATCAAGCAAGACCTTGCTTGAAAAGGTCTCCGAGAACATCCGGTAGGAGACGGTCATGTCGGCAACGATGATCCTGGTACCATCATTGCGATCCTCGCGAGAACGCACAATGAGCGACCGGCACAAGGGCAGAAATTCCGGATAGGCCTCGACATCGGCAATCAGCGCGAACATTTGCGCGGCGGTGTGCGGCACCCGTCTCGTGGAGTGAAAATCAGGCATTGGCGAAAAGCATTGTTGAATTGTCCGGAAATACTCAGCCCGTCAGTGCGGCGCGCGCCTTGCGGAGCGCGGCGAAATCTTCGCCCGCATGATAGGAGGAGCGCGTCAGCGGGCTTGCCGAAACCATGAGGAAACCCTTGGCCCGCGCAGCTGCCTCATATGACGCGAATTCATCCGGAGTCACGAAGCGGGCCACGGTAAGATGTTTGCGGGTCGGCTGCAGATACTGGCCGATGGTGAGGAAGTCAATATTCGCCGAGCGCATGTCGTCCATCACCTGCAGGACTTCATGCCGGTTCTCGCCCAGCCCCACCATGATGCCCGATTTGGTAAACATTGAGGAATCGAGTTCCTTGACCCGCTGCAACAGCCGCAGCGAATGGAAATACCGCGCGCCCGGCCGCACTTCCAGATAACGCCCGGGCACAGTCTCCAGATTGTGGTTGAAGACGTCGGGCCGTGCTGCGACGACGATTTCGAGCGCACCGTTCTTGCGCAGAAAATCAGGCGTAAGGATTTCTATGGTGGTGCCTGGTGATGCCAGCCGCACAGCCGCAATGGTGGCCGCGAAATGCGCGGCACCGCCGTCGTCGAGATCGTCGCGATCGACAGACGTGATAACGACATGCTCCAGGCCAAGGCTGGCAACAGCGCGGGCGACGTTGTCCGGTTCGGCCGCGTCGAGCGGCGCCGGCAGTCCGGTACGCACGTTGCAGAATGCGCAAGCCCTGGTGCAGGTATCGCCCATGATCATCATCGTGGCGTGGCGCTTCGCCCAGCATTCACCGATGTTCGGGCAGCCTGCTTCCTCGCACACCGTCGACAGATTGTTGTCGCGCATGATCTTGCGGGTTTCCTGATAGACCGGAGACCCCGGCGCCCTGACGCGAATCCACGGCGGCTTGCGCAGCATTGGCGTGTCGGGCCGGTTGGCCTTTTCAGGGTGCCGGGGGCGACCGTCGCGAGGCGTCGCCGCTGAATCAAGAACTGTCACCATGGCTTGTCTTACCTGCCGTTCAGGACCGGCGTCAGCGTTTGATTGCCCGCAACACCACCAGAAGTACGACCGCACCGACGGTTGCCACGATCAAGGTTCCAAGGAAGCCGCCATAGACCAGTCCGAGAGAGCGCGCGGCAAAACCGCCGATAACTGCGCCGACGATGCCGACAACCAGATTCGTCAGCAGGCCATGACTGCTGTTTGTCGCCTTTTCGGCAATCCAGCCGGCAAGCAGGCCGACCACAATTGTCCCAACGATACCCAATCCGCCCATTGTTCCCTCTCCTTGTCGTATATTCCGACATACGCAAAACAGCACCCGCCCGTCCATCAGTCGATGCCGCCAAGCATAATCTCAAACGCCGTGGAGTTACATATGTATCACCCGGCCATAGGCATCAAGCACGGCTTCGTGCATCATCTCGCTCAATGTGGGATGGGGAAACACGGTTTCCATCAGTTCGTGCTCTGTGGTCTCAAGGGTTTTTGCAATCGCATAACCCTCGATCAGTTCGGTCACTTCGGCGCCGATCATGTGGGCGCCCAGCAATTCTCCGGTCTTGGCGTCGAACACGGTCTTGACCAGTCCGTCCGGTTCGCCAAGCGCGATGGCCTTGCCGTTGCCGATAAACGAGAACCGCCCAACCCGCACCTCATGACCGGCCGCCCTGGCACCTGCCTCGGTCAGGCCGATGCTGGCGACCTGGGGCGTGCAGTAGGTGCAGCCGGGAATGCGCGATGTGTCGAGCGGCCGAACACTGTCAATGCCTGCGATCTTTTCAACGCAGATGACACCTTCGTGGCTCGCCTTGTGCGCCAGCCATGGCGGGCCTGCGAGATCGCCGATCGCATAGACCCCGTCAACGCCGGTGCGGCACCACTGGTCGATCTGCACATGGCCGCGATCCACATTGACGCCGACATCCTCGAGCCCGATATTTTCGACATTACCGGTAATGCCGACCGCCAGTATGACCCGCTCAACGGTCAGGCTCTGACTGGTACCGTCGCTTGACTTGATGGTCGCGGTGACGCTGTCGGCCCCTTTCTCCAGCTTTTCAACGGTGGCGCTGGTGAGGATTGTCATGCCCTGTTTTTCGAAGGCTTTTCGGGCATGGGCGGAAATGTCTTCGTCTTCCACCGGCAGCACGCGGTCGAGTACTTCCACAACTGTCGTTTTGGCGCCCAGGGCGTTGAAGAAGCTCGCAAATTCGATACCGATCGCACCCGACCCGACCACCAGGAGCGATTTCGGCAGTGTGTCCGGCACCATCGCTTCCTTGTAACTCCAGATCAGCCTGCCGTCCGGTTCAAGGCCCGGCAGCGCCCGCGCCCGCGCACCGGTCGCCAGAATAATGTGTCTGGCGGTGACATCAGGTAGAGCTTTGCCGTCCTTGGTTACCGCGACGATACCGCCACCTTTGAGCCGGGCCTGGCCATCGATCACCCGGACCTTGTTCTTCTTCAGCAAATAGGCAACACCGCTGGAGAGTTGGGTGGCAATCTTGCGCGATCTCCTGACGATCTTGCCGACATCAAATGACACATTATCGGCACTCAAACCAAATTCATCGAGGTGGTGCAACAGGGTGTAAATCTCCGCCGAGCGCAGCAGCGCCTTGGTCGGAATGCAGCCCCAGTTGAGGCAGATGCCACCGAGATGTTCGCGCTCCATGATCGCCGTTTTCATGCCAAGCTGGGCGGCGCGGATCGCCGCCACATAACCACCGGGACCAGCACCGATCACCACAAGATCATAGGATTGATCGCTCATTTGCCGGCCTTCCTGTTGATGCTCCGGGGTCTCGATGATTGTTTGCGGTCGCCGAGCGGCGATCGGGCGCGCCTACAGCAGCATTGTCAGCGGTTCTTCGATAAAGCCCTTGAAAGCCGCCAGCAACCGCGCGCCGAGCGCCCCGTCGATCACCCGGTGATCGGCGGAAAGAGTCACCGTCATCATGGTGGCGACCCCAACGGTGCCGTCCTCATTGACAATCGGGCGCTTGGCGCCGCCCCCGACCGCCATGATCGCAGCCTGTGGCGGATTGATGACAGCAGTGAAGTTCTTGATGCCGAACATGCCCAGATTGGATACCGAAAATGTGCCGCCCTCATATTCATTCGGCTTCAGTTTGCGGTCCCGCGCCCGGGCGGCGAGATCTTTTGCTTCGATGGCTATTTCAGCAAGCCCCTTGGTATCCGCCTTGCGGATGATCGGCGTGATCAGACCGCCCTCGATCGCCACCGCCATCGAGACATCCGCGTGATGATGATAAAGAATATGGGTGTCGGCCCAGGTGGCGTTGGCTTCCGGCACCCGGCGCAGCGCCAGTGCGGCCGCGCGCACGACAAAATCGTTGACCGAAATCCGGTACTGGTCGGTGCGGTCGTTGAGTTTTTTCCGCATCGCCAGCAATTCGTCCAGCCGGCAATCGATCGTCAGGTAGTAATGCGGGATGTCGCGTTTGGATTCCGTCAGCCGGCGGGCGATCGAGGCGCGCATGGAATCGACCGGCACCGCATCAAAACTGCCGGCCTCGAAATACACCGTCATGTCCGGCCGTTCGATGCGCGCGATTGCTGTCCCGGTAGCCGCCGGTGCGGCGCCGGCGGCCGGTTGAGGTGCAGCTTGCGGGGCAGACGGTGCGCCGCCCGCACGCGCCGCCTCGACATCGCGTTTGACAACGCGCCCATGGGGCCCTGTACCACTGATCATGGTGATATCGAGACCGGCATCACCGGCCAGACGCCGCGCCAGCGGGCTCGCGAAAGTCCGGCCATCGCCATTTGCCGCAGGTTGCTGAACCGGCATGGTTGCTGCTGCGGGTGATGGCTGCACGGCTGTTTGTTGCGGCGATGCCGGCGGCGGAGACACAGGTTGCGACTGAGCCGCTGCCGGGGCGCCGTCGAGCGCGCTTGCGTCCTCGCCATCTTCCAGCAGCAGCGCGATCAGCTGGTTGACCGGCACATTGTTGGTGCCTTCCGGCACGAGGATTTTCGCCACCGTTCCCTCATCGACCGATTCGACCTCCATGGTCGCCTTGTCGGTCTCGATTTCGGCCAGAATATCACCGGCAGAAACCGCATCACCAACCTTTACCAGCCATTTGGCCAGATTGCCTTTTTCCATGGTCGGCGAAAGCGCCGGCATGAGGATTGAAATCGGCATTCCGTTTTCTCCTAACGATACAGCACGGCCTTGGCCGCCTGCATCACATCATCGGCGCTCGGCAGTGCCAGTTTTTCAAGATTGGCGGCATAGGGCATCGGCACATCCTTGCCCGACACCCGCATCACCGGCGCATCCAGATGGTCGAATGCCTGGACCATCACAACGGAAGCGATTTCCGCGCCGATGCCACAAACGCTCCAGCCCTCTTCGATGGTAACCAGCCGATTGGTCTTCTTGACCGAGGCGATGATGGTTGTGATGTCCATCGGCCGGAGCGTGCGCAGGTCGATGATCTCGGCGGAAATGCCGTCCGATGCCAGCGCGTCGGCCGCTTCAAGCGCATAGGTCAGTCCGTGGCTGAACCCGACCAGCGTGACATCGCTGCCTTCGCGCAATATGCGCGCCTTGCCGATGGGCAGGACATAGTCGTCAAGGTCCGGCACCTCGAAACTGCGGCCATAGAGAATTTCGTGTTCCAGAAAGATCACCGGATTGGGGTCGCGGATGGCGGCTTTGAGCAGACCCTTCGCGTCAGCCGCCGAAAACGGCGCGATCACCTTGATACCCGGAACATGGGCGTACCAGGAAGCATAGTCCTGACTGTGCTGGGCGGCGACCCGGGCAGCCGCGCCATTGGGGCCGCGAAACACGATCGGACACCCCATCTGACCGCCTGACATGTAGAGCGTCTTGGCGGCGGAATTGATGATGTGGTCCATCGCCTGCATCGCAAAGTTGAACGTCATGAACTCAACAATCGGCCTGAGCCCGCCGAAAGCGGCCCCGACGCCGATGCCGGCAAAGCCGAGTTCGGTGATCGGCGTGTCAATCACCCGCCGGCCGCCGAATTCCTCCAGCAACCCCTGGGTCACCTTGTAGGCGCCCTGGTATTCAGCGACCTCCTCGCCCATGACGAAAACTTTATCGTCGCGGCGCATTTCTTCCGCCATCGCATCCCGAAGCGCCTCGCGCACGGTCATTTCCGCAAGCTGGGTGCCGGCCGGAATGTCGGGATCAGACTGCGCCGGCATCACTGATTCCGGTGCCGGCGCGGTTGCCTCGGGCGCGGCGGCGGGACTGGCTGCCGGCGATGCGGGTTCAGGCGCCGAAGATGTGACGGATACAGCAGCGCCCGCGGCCGCAGAAACATCCTCGCCGTCTTCCGCCAACACCGCAATCGGCGTGTTGACGGGCACGTTTTCGGTGCCCTCCCCGATCAGCAGCTTCGCAATGATCCCCTCGTCAACCGCCTCGACTTCCATCGACGCCTTGTCGGTTTCGATTTCAGCGATGATATCGCCGGCCGTCACGGCGTCGCCCTCGCTGACCAGCCATTTTGCGAGTTTCCCCGTTTCCATGGTCGGCGAAAGAGCCGGCATCAAAATCTCGGTCGGCATCCGTCGTTCCCCCTCAGGCTCCGGCCTCGATCAGCACATCTGTCCACAATTCGCTCGCGTCGGGCTCAAGGTCGGCCTGCGCGAACTCCGCCGCTTCGCTGACGATGGCGCGCACTTCGCGGTCGATCTCCTTGAGTGTGTCCTCGGTGGCGCCCCGTTCCATCAGGCGGACCCGGACCTGCTCGATCGGATCATGCTCGGCCCGCATTTTCTGGACTTCTTCGCGGGTCCGGTATTTGGCCGGGTCGGACATCGAGTGGCCGCGATAGCGATAGGTCATCATTTCAAGGATCATCGGGCCGTTGCCGCCGCGCGCCCACGCCGCCGCCCGGTCGCCGGCCTCCTTGACCGCACGGACATCCATGCCGTCGACCTGCTCTCCGGGAATGCCGTAAACCGAACCGCGATTGAACAGTTCCTCGGATTTCGCTGCCGAGCGGGTGACGGATGTGCCCATGGCGTAGCGGTTGTTTTCAAGCACATACACAACCGGAAGTCTCCACAGCGAGGCCATGTTGAAGCTCTCGTATACCTGCCCCTGATTGGTGGCCCCCTCGCCGAAGAATGTCAGCGACACGCGATCGTTATCGAGATACTTGTCCGCGAAGGCAAGGCCGGTGCCGATCGGAACCTGGGCGCCGACAATGCCGTGGCCGCCAAAGAAGTTCTTCTCGCGGCTGAACATGTGCATCGATCCACCCTTGCCCCTGGAATATCCGCCCCGGCGGCCGGTCAGTTCAGCCATGACCCCCCTGGGATCCATTCCGCAAGCCAGCATATGGCCGTGATCGCGATAGGACGTGACCATCTGATCGCCCTCTTCAATCGCCATCTTGAGACCGGTTACGATGGCTTCCTGCCCGATATAGAGGTGACAGAAGCCCCCAATCAGACCCATGCCGTACATTTGGCCCGCCTTCTCCTCAAAGCGGCGGATCAGCAGCATTTGCCGATAGGCATGCAGATCCTGTTCCGGGGTGAATTCCGCCGGCGACGCCTTTGGTTTTGTGGACTTTTTCTTCCGGGCAGGACTGGTTGAAGAGCGCGCGGAGGAGCGGGCAGATTTTGGTTTGCTTGCCGTTTTGCCGGCATCCTTGCTTCGCGCCATTCGCCCCTCCCTTTCAATGACCTTCCTGAAAATCATACGCGATTTGTCAGTCAAGCACCAGCGCCGAAAACGGTGGGTTGGGGATTATAACCCGTTGTTATCCCACAAATATTTATGATTAATCAAATTTCCGTTATTTGGTTGATCAACGCAGGTCCCCTATCTTGCAAGGGATCGCGGCGACGAGCGCGACAGATATATCGTCACCTCATCGGGCCGCGACACGTTCAGCGACATGCGGGCCCGTTCCTCCAGCATGTCGGGATCTATACTCTCGGGCCGCAACAACTGAACCCGGCGTTCCAGCGCCGCACGCTGCTCACGTATCTTTTGCAGGTCGCTCTTGAGGCGCCCGATCTCGATCTGGTATGTCCAGAACGCATAGAGCCCGCGTTCACCGCGCACCACGTGATAGCCGAAATAGACAAGGACACCGATCACGACCATCGGCAAGACGGCGAGACGCAGTGAAAAACGGTTTCGGCGGGCGGCTTGCATCGCGGCTCGGGGCTGGTTTCGATTGAAACCGACTCAACCGCAAAACCCTTAACGATTTCTGAGTGCCGCCTTCCCCGCATAGAGCGCGGTGGGTCCCAGCTCCTGCTCAATCCGGATCAACTGGTTGTATTTGGCCGTCCGGTCCGAGCGCGCCAGCGACCCGGTCTTGATCTGGCCACAACCGGTGGCGACCGCGAGATCGGCAATAGTGGCATCCGCGGTTTCACCGGAGCGATGTGAAATCACCGCCTTGTAACCCGCCTTCTGGGCCATATCGACGGCGTCCAGGGTCTCACTCAGGGTTCCGATCTGATTGACCTTGATCAGAATGGAATTGGCGATACCCTCGTCTATGCCGCGTGCCAGCCGGGTCGTGTTGGTGACGAACAGATCATCGCCAACCAGCTGCACCCGGTCACCAAGCACGTCGGTCAGTGCTTTCCAGCCGTCCCAGTCGTCTTCGGCCATGCCATCCTCGATCAGCACGATCGGATGGTTTTTTACCAGGCCCGCATAATATTTCACCAACCCATCCGCCTTCAGCGTCTTGCCCTCGCCTGCAAGCACATAGGCGTCGTTGTCGTAAAACTCGCTTGACGCGGCATCGATGCCATAGACGACGTCCTGTCCCGGCCGGTAGCCGGCAGCTTCAACGGCCTTGGTGATGAAATCCAGCGCGGCGTCAGCGGACTTCAGATTTGGCGCGAAGCCGCCTTCATCGCCGACATTGGTATTGTGGCCGGCCTTCTTGAGCGCCCCCTTGAGGGTGTGAAAAATTTCCGCGCCCATGCGCACGGCGTCGGCCATGGTCGGCGCCGACACCGGCAGGATCATGAATTCCTGAATATCTATCGGATTGTCGGCGTGCGCGCCGCCATTGATGATGTTCATCATCGGCAGCGGCAACCAGCGCACCGACGGCCCGCCGACATATCTGTAGAGCGGCAGATCACAAGAAACCGCCGCCGCCTTGGCGCAGGCCAGCGCTTCGGGGTCGAAGA
>Ga0114931_10012371_pt1 | contig 10001 bp, 10 predicted proteins | sample 2SBtaG_FD_89579 | JGI IMG/M metagenome (GOLD analysis project Ga0114931, IMG submission 89579) | Deep subsurface microbial communities from Kolumbo volcano to uncover new lineages of life (NeLLi) - 2SBTROV14_V59a metaG | ecosystem: Environmental > Aquatic > Marine > Volcanic | place: Kolumbo...
ATCCTGAAAGGATTTAACACGAATAACCCCGCACAATGCGGGGGAAAATAGAACGAACAGGTTTAAGAACCCTGCAAGGGTTCAATAATGAAAAGACGATTTGATTGAATATGTTAAGAATCAAAAAGAACATCATAAAAAAGTAAATTTCAGGGATGAATATATTGCCTTATTAAAAGAACATAGGATTGAATGTGATGAAAAATTCTTGTTGTGATGCATTGTGAACCCTTATAGGGTTCTAATGAATTTCTTTGGATAATTTCCCCGCATTGCGCGGGGTTATTCACATTAATCCACCTCTGGTGGATTTTCATTGCAAATGAGTGGACAGGTGAAACCTATTTTTATCGAATAAACTTCCTGGTACATCAAAATAAAATTTAGCCCTATTTTCGTCGCATGCAAATATATTCGGCAAACTGCTTATTTTTGCAATAAATGGACCCCTTTAAGATGCTTGAAAAGGAAAATATAATACTCAGGGCCCCCGAACCGGAGGATGTGGATTTTCTGTACCTGATGGAAAATGATAACCGCCTTTGGCACTTGAGCGGTACCCTCACTCCATTTTCAAGGTTCGACCTGGAGCAATATGTAATGTTGCCCGATAAAGATATCTTTGCCACAAAACAAGCTCGTTTCATCATAGTTAAAACGGAGAATGGCAATAAGACGATTGTGGGGACAGTTGATCTTTTTGACTTCGAACCGCAACATCAGAGGGCCGGTGTGGGTATAATGGTATTGGAAGAATTCAGGAGCAAAGGCATTGCCGGTACAGCACTTGATGTTGTGATTGATTATGCCTTTAATCTTTTGGGCCTGCATCAGTTGTATTGCAATATTGAAGAAGACAATACGGCAAGTTTAAAACTTTTTCAGAATAAAGGGTTTGAAATCAGCGGCATCAAAAAAGAGTGGAACAAAAGAGGGGCGAACAGGATTGACGAATACATGCTCCAACTGATCAATAAACAATAAACCGGACACTATGACATATTATCATTCAGGATACGGAACGCCACGAAAAAAACGGAAAAACCGTTTTCGTAAATTTTTACTGTGGTTTTTTCTTATCATTATTTTGGGTCTTGCAGTGGCAGCTTATTATATTTATCATATTGTATTTACTCCCAATGTCTGGACCCCGGAAGGGAAGGAAATATCGGTATATATCCCCACCGGATCCGATTTTGAAGATGTTAAGGTCATCCTATACAGCAAGGGTCTGGTTATTCATCGTAAGAATTTTGAGTGGTTATCCCAAAAGAAACGTTACCCGTCCAGGGTTGTTGCCGGGAGATATATCCTAAAACCGGGAATGAGCAATAATGAGCTCATTGATCTGCTGAGATCGGGAAACCAGGTTCCGGTGCATGTAATTTTTAATAACGTTCGTAACATTTACCAATTGGCAGGGATAGTGGGCAGGCAAATTGAAGCGGATTCAGCTTCCATAGCAAATGTATTGAGTGATACAAATTATTTGCGGCGGATTGGCTATACGCCACAATCCATTCCGACGGCTTTTATTCCAAACACCTATGATTTTTACTGGAATACCGATGCCAAAACCTTTGTTGAACGGATGTTGAAAGAGCATGATAAATTCTGGACGGATGAACGAAAGGCAAAAGCAGCAAAACTGAAATTGTCACCCGAAGAGGTGATCATCCTGGCTTCCATTGTGGAAAAGGAAACCAACAAAAATGATGAGAAACCCGCCATTGCGGGAGTTTACATCAACCGGATGAAATATGGCTGGCGTTTGCAGGCTGACCCTACTGTAGTTTATGCCATTGGCGATTTCAACATCAGACGGGTCCTGAATGTTCATAAAGAATATGATTCGCCTTACAATACCTACAAGCACCTGGGACTGCCTCCCGGCCCGATTTGTATCCCGTCAATCGCTTCCATTGATGCTGTTCTGAATTATCAGAAAAATGATTATTTTTTCTTTTGTGCCAAAGATGATCTTTCGGGTTATCACACCTTTGCAAAAACAAATGCCCAGCACAGGAAAAACGCAAAAAAATACCAGGAGGCCCTGAATAAGATAAAGATTTATAAGTAATTGTCCTGATGTTAATTGCACTTAATAATTCCCAATGGATAAACAGTACCACTTGAAAGCATTTAAAGCCTACGACATCAGAGGCGGGTGGGGGAAGGAGCTTACCCCGGGGATGGTGTATAAAACAGGATATTTTCTCCCGAAAGTATTAAAGGCAAAAAAGATTCTTGTAGGACGTGATGTCCGTTTGTCATCCGATGAGGTGCATGATGAACTGATCAAAGGGTTGAGGGATGCCGGAACCGATGTCTTTGATGCGGGACTGACTACTACATCAATGATTTACTGGGGAACCGGAAAACTTGATTTTGGCGCTTCTGTGATGATCACGGCTTCGCACAACCCGAAAGACCATAACGGATTGAAAGTATCGGGAAAAGGGGTAAAGCCCATTGGCTATGATAACGGGCTGAAAGAAGTGGAATCAATGATTGTTAATGATGATCCGATAAAACCGGTATCCAAAAAGGGGGGTATTTTTAAACTTGACCTTCAGTTACAATATCTGAATTTTTTACAACAATACACCAATGATTTTTCTGATTTGAACATTTCCATTGACTGCTCTGACGGCATGGCTTCTCTGTTTGCCAACCAACTGTTTGGCAAGGGTCCCCATTACCTGAATTGCCGGCCCGACGGCAATTTTCCTGCTCATGAACCAAACCCTCTTGAGCCTGAAAACCGGGAGCAGATCATAAAAGCGGTACTATCACATAAATCCGATATCGGTGTGATTTTTGACGGTGATGCCGACCGTGTGATGTTTATTGACGATAAAGGGAATTTTGTGTCACCCGACCTGTTGATCGCTTTGCTCGGCCATTATTTTTTTGACGGGAAAAAACAGGGACAGAAAAAACAGTCGTCCAGGATATCAGGACATCAAAGGCTGTTGGTGAATACCTGCAGCAGTTTGATGTGGAAATGATAACCTGGCGCGTGGGCAGGGCTTATGGCGCTACCAAACTAAAAGAGGTAAACGGTGTTTATGGCGGTGAGCTGGCCGGGCATTATTACTTCCGGGATTTTTATTATTCCGACAGCGGTTTGCTGGCAGCCCTGCTGGTACTTGAAATTGTTGCGCGGTTTCACCGGAAAGGTGTCAGGTTTTCCGAATTGATATCACGCATTTCGGGTTATTTCAATACTGGTGAGGTGAATTTCAGAATTGAAGAAAAACAAACCGCCATGGATGCTGTTAAAGCCTGGTTTTTTAAAAATGAACCACCCGTAAAATTTTATGATTTTGATGGTTATCGCCTTGAATTCAACAACTGGTGGTTTAACATCAGGCCATCCAATACCGAGCCTTATCTGCGTTTTATTGCCGAAGCCAAAACAAAAAAGCGGCTGGATGAAAAAACAAAGATTATTTTTGACATTGTTTCCCGTTTCAAATGAGCAAATCTTTAAATCATCGGTTGTCAGGTAAAGCGCTATGGCTGCTCACTTTTGTGTCAGTGGCCCAAATCACATCAGGACAGGTAAAAGAAAAAGAAAAGGACTCAATCAACCACAGAAGGTTGAATACAGTGATTATTACAGGCACAGCGGTTTATGCCACGTCACTGGTTATTCTTTATTACGGTTGGTACAAAGACAGCCCGATGACTTCCTGGCATTTTATTGATGATAGTCATTATTGGTTGCAAATAGATAAGGCAGGGCATGCCACAATGGCTTATACCATCAGCAATTACGGCTACTGGATGTTGCGCTGGGCAGGGGTCAGTAATAAAAAAGCATCGTGGTATGGCGGGCTCATTGGTTTTGGCGCCATGACCGTGATTGAGATACAAGACGGCTTTTCAGCTGCTTATGGGGCTTCGGCAACCGACCTGCTTGCCAATGCCGTGGGAACGGGAATTTCCGTTACGCAAAACCTGGTCTGGCGCGACCAGCGGTTTCGTTTGAAATTTTCGTACCACCCAACCGATTACGCACAGTACAATCCGGAACAACTCGGAAAGACCACCTTGCAGCGTATGCTGAAAGATTATAACGGCCATACCTACTGGGTGTCAATGAATATCCGGTCGTTCATAAAAAAAAGAAAGTCACGCTTTCCTGCCTGGATTAATGTGGCAATAGGCTATGGTGCCGACGGGATGCTCCACCCGGTTACCAATCCGGAATTTGATGACAACGGAGAACCTATTCCCCATTTCGACCGGGTAAGGCAGTACTATGTTTCGATGGACATTGACTGGACAAAGATAAAGACCAATTCGGGATTTTTGCGTTTTGTTTTCAAGGGGTTGAGTTTTGTAAAATTGCCATTTCCGACCCTGGAATACAACAGCAAAGACGGGGTGGTATGGCATTGGATTTATATGTAAAAAATGTTCCGTGGTATTTTCCCTGTCGGGAACAGGTAGAAGCCGGGGAATACATTCCATAACCGGGGTTCATTTTATTCTTTTGGAAGAAGCTACCGGCCGGTAGCTACGCATGGCACAGATGTGAAACACTGCTATTTTTGTTATTCCACCTTCTTCACCGAATCAATTACGGTACCATCCACCCATTTGATGACGGCGATGATTTCATCAGACAGATTGGGCTTTTCGGGCACGCCGCAGATGGCTTCGGCCTCTTCTTTCAACTGTTCAATGGTCTTGATGGGAAGTCCCGAATCTTTCGTTTTTTCAATCAGGTCTTTTCTCAAAGGATTAATGGCAATGCCCCTTTCCGTGACAATGACGTCAATCAGTTCACCCGGGCCGCACAGGGTGGTCACTTCATCACGGATAACCGGAATACGGTCGCGGAACAACGGAATAGGCAGAATGGTACATTTGGAAAACAGGCAGTTCTGCCAGCCGCCGATGCCGTGCAACAGGTAACCGTCGGAATGGGTAACCACATTGGCGTTGAAATGCAGGTCCACTTCCGTGGCGCCCAAAACCACAATGTCCATCATGGAAGCAAAATTCCCCTTACCGTGATAATTGTATGATGTAAACGGCGAAGTGTTGACATGGTTCGGGTTTTCCCGCATGGAACGCACTCCTTCAAGGTCGAAAGTCTGACCATCGAGGATGTAGTCCACAAGCCCTTCTTCCAGCATCTCCACCGCGTATTTGTTGCTGCCGGCACGTATGAAACGGGCTTTCCAGCCGTTCTTTCGCAAAATTTCGCCGAAATAGTTCCCGATGGATAAGGCAGTTCCTCCGGCGCCTGCCTGGTATGAAAAACCATCATAGATCAATCCGGCCTCCTCACAGAATTTTGCAGTCATTTCGGCGATCAGCAGCCGGTCGGGGCTTTTGGTGATTTTGGTGGTGCCCGAAATGATTTTCTCAGGGATGCCCACTTTGTCCACCTTTACTACATAGTCCACATAGTTCCCGTGAATCTGCCAGGGGATGGCGGGGAACGGAACCAGGTTATCGGTTACGACAATCACTTTATCTGCATATTGAGAATCGGCGAGGGCAAATCCCAGCAGTCCGCAGGCGGCATCGCCGTAAACGCCGTTGGCATTGCCGAAGAGGTCAGCCGTCGGAGCGGCGATAACAGCAATGTCAATCACCACTTCACCGTCCTGAACGGCCTGGTAGCGACCGCCGTGCGAGCGGAGAACCCCCAATCCTTTCATTTTTCCCTCAGAGGCAAACTTGCCGAGCGGCCCATTCATGCTGCCTTCTATGCGGTTGATAGTCCCGTCTTCAAGGTAGGGTATCAGGTGCCCGTGGCAGGGAAAAGAGGCCGAAGGAAACCACCGCAAATCTTTGATGCCCAGTTCACGGGCAATATCAAATATCTGATTGGCAATGAGGTCGCCGTTGCGGAAATGATGGTGGGTAGAGATGGTCATGCCGTCTTTCAGCCCTGCTTTCATCAGCGCCTCCTTTAATGTGGGGACGGTTTTATTTCCGTCGGCAGGATAATCAGAACAGCTTGCAATCTTTGGCGCATATTTTCTGCCATCGGGTTTGTATTTTCCAACACCCTGAAAAGGGATATGTTTTTCACCATTGATGATGGCGGGAACCATCCTGCCTGCTGCGTTTTTTATGAGTTTGTCGTATTTTTTCATGGGTTGATTTATTTTTTCATGTGATTGTTATACGATGGACATTTGCCCTTCGGGTGTCATTTGGGCTGGCCCGTCCATGCGTTGTCATTCATTGTCATGGGATTGTTTTATTTTCCTTATTTTTACTTAAAACTCCTAACTGACTTAACCCACATCTTCCCGCTTCATCCAGTCTTTTTCCAGTTTCCCCATATCCACTGCCATTTGTATGGTTTTCTCTGCCCGTTTTACCACCGGTGGGTCTATCATTTTTGAGCCGAGGGAAACCACACCAAGTCCTTTGGATTTAGCTTCTATAAATGCACGGACGATCTTTTTGGCTTTTTCAATTTCCTCGTCCGGGGGAGAAAAGTTTTCGTGGATAACTTTGATTTGCCGGGGATGGATACATCCCATGCCGTCAAATCCCAGTGCTTTGGATGCCTGAACGTTTCTGGCCAGTGCTTCCATATCCGACACATCAGAGAAAACGGAATCAATGGGCTGGATACGGGCTGCCTTTGCTGCATTAACGACCATGCTCCGGGCGAAAAACGATTCGTCGCCTCTGCTGGTCCGCCTTGTGCCGATGTCTGCAGTATAGTCTTCGAGGCCAATGGCCAGTGCAGCCACATTATCTGCTGCCGATGCAATGTGATAGGCATTGATGACACCCATAGCACTTTCAATGATCGGCATCAGCCAGACAGGATGAGTGATTTTGTGCTTTTTCCTAATCCGGTTGATCTCCTCATTTACTTTATGAATATCCGATGCCTCTTCACATTTGGGGACAAGGACCAGGTTTGCCTGATGCGGAATGCAATAATTCAGGTCCTCCAGTCCTTCTGGAATCTGGTTGATACGCACCATCCGTTCAGCGCCGTAAAAATTCAGGTTTCGTAAAGCATTCCTGACAAGAAACCGGGCATCAAATTTTTTCCCGGCGGCTACCGAATCTTCCAGGTCAAGAATGATGCCGTTGGGTTTGTGGATGCCGGCATTGATCATCAGCCTGGGACTATTCCCCGGCAAATACAATCGTGAAAACCTGAAATCGTCTTTCTTGCTGACTGATTTATTTTCTTCGATCACCGGTAACAGGTATTCTTTTTCCGTTTCAATCACTTTTTTTATGGCCGCCTCCAGGCGTGCAGCCAATACAAAATTGAGCGCACCGGCATCTTCAATGAGCACCCCGGCATTTTTAATTTGAAAAAAATTGAGGATGTCATTGACAAGGCCCTCAATTGTTTTTCCATAGAGCGCCTTAACTTTACTCTTGATTTTCAGTTGGATACCTCCTGAAGGCTTTATTTCAAATTTGATATAGCAATCGGAACGGACATCGTCGCCCCTGTTGCCTGCTGTTCCTGTTTTTTCCATAAAAAAGTTGTTTTCCATACAATGATAATGCATGCAAAGGTAAAAGCTGTTTTATTCATATTTAAATAATCGGTAATAAATTTGAGATATTATGGCCTGCCGGTGGTGTATTTTGGGAAAAGATGCTGTGTTTTGCCTTTCACCCAGGTGATTATTTCTTATTTTTGCCTGCCGCTCCCGAATCATTAAAACTTTCTCTCTACTTGCAGAATTAGAAATATCGGGAGCGGCATTTTACACGTAATAATTATGTTTTACGAAAAGATATATCCCTATATTCTGGTTTTTTTTCAACTAACGAGTTTGGTTTACCTCCTTTCATCAGCGCCGTATATCGCCTTCGATTATTCGGGCATACTGATTGAGGTGGCAGGCGTTTTCCTCGGCCTTATCTCTATCTTTGTAATGGGTGTTGGCAATGCCAATGTTGCACCCATCCCCAAAAAGAATGGGGAATTGATTACCTCCGGGCCTTACCGTGTCATCAGGCATCCCATGTACCTGGCACAGTTGATTGCCGTATTGCCGTTGGTCATTGATTATTTTACATGGTTGCGCCTCGTTGTTTTTGTTTTGCTTATTATTACCCTGCTGGTCAAAATGGTTTTTGAAGAGAAGCACCTCAAACAACAATTTCCTGATTATGCTGAATATGTTGCCAAAACAAAAAAGATAATACCTTTTATTTATTGATTGCTTACGGAAGTGAAATTTTGTCATGCCTGCAATTTCGGCACTTACAAATGGTTTAATTTTGCATTGGCATATCATTTGATTCAACACGTTAAATTTTCATGAAATATGGCATTAAAAGAGATCGGTTCATACGATGAAATGATGGGGAGCCTGAAAGAGGATAAGAGAAGTTATGTCCTTTTATTCAAAAAAGGTTCCGAAGCCAGCGACTGCAGCTATAACAGTATTGCCAATGTTGTCGGCGGGTTGAAAGATGTGAATGTGCTTGTTGCCGATGTAGCCCATGTGCGGGATATCCATCCGCGATACAATATTACTACTGTGCCTTCATTATTGATTTTAGAAGGTAAGAAATTTATTAAATCGGTTAAAGGCTGTAACGATGACAATTTTTATAAGTCGCTGTTTGAAAGTGCTTTTTATAAAGCAAAAGTCAAAGATGGTGAAGCACCCCAGAAAAGGGTGACCGTTTATTCAACCCCATCCTGTTCATGGTGCAACACCTTAAAACGGCATCTGGACAAGCATGGTATCCGGTATCGTGATATTGATGTCTCAAAAGATCAGAGGGCGGCTGAGGCCATGGTAAGAAGAAGTGGCCAGCAGGGAGTTCCGCAAACGGATATCAACGGCGAGGTTATTGTCGGTTTTGACAAAAACAGGATTAATACATTATTGGGAATCAATTAATGGAAACAAATAAGTTAAACATAAAATCATAATAAAAATGAAAGAATTACAACCGTTAAACGAGAATGTTTTGCTGGATATGTCACAGGAAGACGAACAGCAGAAAACACCTTCGGGGATCATTATTCCTGACACAGCAAAAGAGAAACCGCAGTATGCAAAAGTTGCAGCCATCGGGAACATTGAAAATCCGGGAATTGTAGTCGGAGACATTGTGTTCTTTAAGAAGTTCTCAGGAACTGAGTTTGATTTTGAAGGGAACAAATATCTGATGATTCCTTACGGCGACCTGCTGGCAAAAGTGGTTGAAACTGAGGAGATATAAATTGAGGCGGCTTTTGCCGCCTTTTTTATTTTCAAACCCTTAATTTGGTGATCAAAGACCTTCCGGGTCCTGCGGACTCCTGAAGGTCTTTTTTCCCCGCATCACCCGCGCCATGTCTTGTTAAATGCTTTCCCGATATTTTCAATAATATCACTGGCTACCAAGGCTTCCCGGCTTATCTTTTTAGCAGCAATATCACCGGCCTGTCCATGGAGATACACGCCGATAACGGCAGCCACACCGGGAGAATATCCCTGGGCCAGTAATCCGGTAATTATCCCTGTCAGCACGTCCCCGCTGCCGGCAGTCCCCATTCCCGGATTGCCTGTTGAGTTAAAATAAATGGTTTGGTCGGGGAAACAGATAACCGTGTAAGCGCCTTTTAGCACAACATAAACCTGATATTTAAAACAGAACTCACGCAGTTTTCCTAATTTATGGTAATCATCTCCCCATTTACCTGCCAGGCGTTCAAACTCTTTGGGATGTGGAGTGAGGATACTGCCTTTCGGAAGAAACGATAGCCAGGTTTTATTTTCGGCGAGGATATTCAAGGCATCTGCATCAAAGACAATAGGGTTTTTGTAGTTTTGTATCAGCAGCTTTAGCGCCATTTGTGACTGATGCTCTTTCCCAAGACCCGGTCCTACACCAATGGCATTGTAAGGATCAAGGTCGGGAACTTCCGAGAAATAATTTTCATACCTGTCAATACTCAGCATGGTTTCGGGAGTGGCTGTTTGCATGATCTGATATCCTGCCTTTGGGATGTGGGTATGCAACAGTCCCACACCGGACCG
>Ga0114931_10012372_pt1 | contig 10001 bp, 6 predicted proteins | sample 2SBtaG_FD_89579 | JGI IMG/M metagenome (GOLD analysis project Ga0114931, IMG submission 89579) | Deep subsurface microbial communities from Kolumbo volcano to uncover new lineages of life (NeLLi) - 2SBTROV14_V59a metaG | ecosystem: Environmental > Aquatic > Marine > Volcanic | place: Kolumbo...
AAAAGGGGAAGTACATTCCAATCCCTGCGCTGGACTATTACAACCAACTGGCTCGGTTCGTCGGCTGCGAAGCCGTCGGCGACCGGCTCCTGTTGTCCACGCTTCCCGAGGACGAGGCCGTCATCGACCGCAGGCTTGGCTCCCTCGATGAAGATCGCCCGCTGGTGGTGCTCAATCCCGGTGCGAACTATGGTCCGGCTAAATGCTGGCCGGCCGAGTCGTATGCCGCGCTCGCCGACGAAATGACCACGCGTTATGGTGCCAGGGTGGTCGCCTCGCTGGGGCCGAAGGAGGGGCAGATTGCCAAGTGCCTCGCCGCCGCGGCCCGGCGGCCGCTTGAGGTTTTCATCGACCCCCCGTTGGGGCTGGGCCCTTTGCGGGCACTGATCCGCCGCTGCCGGCTTCTGGTGACCAACGACACCGGCCCGCGACACTTCGCAGCCGCCTTCAACGTGCCGGTGGTGACTATCTTCGGTTCGAGCGACCCGGCCTGGACCGACACGCGGTACGCCGGGGAGCGGGCCGTGAAGCTGGATTTGGACTGCCAGCCGTGCATGAAGAGAACCTGCCCACTCGGCCACCACAACTGTATGCGGCAATTGGAACCATCTCGGGTGCTCGAAGTGGTAGACGAACTGCTCGCTGCCTGGCACACTGACCCGGCCCGGCAAGACCCAACGCGGTCGCTCAGGACGCGGATCCCGGCCGACCATGAATCACGCCGAAGCCCCGGCGTCCAGGCATGAGATGATGTTCGTCACTGATCACATGACCATCGACCGTCCCTTCCGCGAGCAACTCCGCCTTGCCGAGCTCGGCAGCGTGCCCGCCGTGCTGGCTCGGGTCGGCGACCGCCTGGCCGCCTGGAGCCGGACCACCGATACCATCGCCTGCGACCTGCCGAACGGCTGCGCATCGGTGTACATCAAGCGATATCACTTTCCGCGATGGAGCCAGCGATTTCGAGGAACCCTTCGCGGCACGTTCTTCAAAGCCAGCCGGGCCCGAAGCGAATACCGCGTGCTGCGGCTCATGCGCGATCTGGGGATTCAGGCGGTGCGTCCGATCGCCTATGGTGAACGCCGCGTGTGCCATTTCGTCCAGAGCTGCTTTCTGATCACCGAGGCCGTCCCCGACGCCATGCCGCTTTCGGCATTCATTCAGACCTTCGGCAATCATCGTGCTTCCGCCCGGGCGATCCGCTTCCGGCGGGAAATTCTCACGACCCTGGCCCGGCAGGTGCGGCACATGCACCAGGCGGGTTTCGTACATCGCGATTTGTTCTGGAGGAACGTGTTGATCCGTCCGATGCCCGGGGACCGGTTCGAGTTCTACTTTCTCGACGCGTCGGTCGGCAAGCGAATCCGCATGGCCCAGCGCCGACAGGACAGCATCGTCAGCGACATCGCCGCGATGGGCGCCGTGGCCCCGCACTTTTGCTCGGAGGCCGATCAAATGCGCTTCCTCCTGGAATACCTGGGCATCAAGAGGCTGGGCGAGGAGAACCGCCGATGGCTGCGCCGCGTCCAGGCCCGATCCGACCTGCTCCGCGACACGGAATTGCAACGCCTGCGCCGCGGCGTCGTCTTCGACGCACGAATGCAGCACGCCGTCGGCGCCCCATGACCACCGCCGGGCCTGCTTTGGAACGCGCGTTCGACTCCAACGCACATTCACCACCGTCATTGATGGCAACGCGACTGACCATCCTCGATGCCTCCATGCGGCCGCTCCTCGATTCGCAAGGATTCCGCCGTTACGAGGATTTTGTGGATGCGACACGCGGGGAGGTTGTCGGTCGATCGAGCACAAGCCAGACGCGCCGGATCGAACTGGGCGGTGCGTCTGGGGGCGAATCCGGCGTATCGGGGACGCCACGCCGTGAGGTGCTGTTCCTAAAAGTCTATCGCTACGCGGGCAAGACACGGCGGCTGGGGCTGTGGCCGGACAAGGGAACGGTCGAGACTCGCAACTATCGCATCCTCCGCCAATGTTGCGGCATCGATGTTCCCGACGTGATCGCTCACGGCAGTCGACGAAGCCGTGGATACTTGCTCGATGCGTTCATCCTGACACGGGCCATCCCCCATGCCCGACCTTTGGAGGAGTTCTTGCAACCTCGCCAGGATCAGGGCCGGGTGGGATCGAACCATCCGGAAGATGCCGCCGCAGTCGAACGGGACTCTCTGCGGTCCTATCTCCTCTGCCAAACCGCAGAAATGGTTGCGCGAATGCACTCCGCCGGCTTCTATCACATCGACTTGCAGTGGCGCAACATCCTGGTGAGCGACGACCACTCGCGACGGCCGCGCATCTTCGTGATCGACTCGGCGCGGGGATCGCGACGGCATTGGAAAGTCTTCCGGGCTCATGGCCGGCTGCGTGACCTTTCCAGCCTATACAAGAAAGCTCGCATGAGGTTGACGGCGCGCGAACAGATTGGCTGGCTGCGTCGATACCTCGGGGTTCGCCGCCTGGGCCGTGAGCATCACGCCATGATCCGTACGATCCTGGACGACCGCCGCATCAAGGACCGCCAGGATTGAAGATGAAGACGCACCTGGAGATCGACCCGGCATTCGAGTCCGCACTCTGCTCGGCGGGGTTGCAAGACTTCGACGCCTTCATGCGCCTGGCGGGCGGTCGGCCGACCAGCAAGCACCGCCACCGCGAGACCCTGCCGATCGAGATCGAGATCGACGGCAATCCACACAGATTCTTCCTTAAGCGCGTCTTCAAGGTGCCGATGAAGCACACGCTCTGGCCGAAGCTGCGCGGCGAGCAGGGACAGTCTCAACCGGCAATCGAATGGCGACGCTGCTGCGATCTGACCCGAGCCGGCATCCCCGTCATGCGCGCGGTGGCCTACGGCCAGCGATGCCGCCTGGGGCTGCCGGTTCAGGCGTTTCTCCTCGTCGAAGCGGTGCCGATGTCACATACACTGGAGAACTGGTTGGTGCCCGGCTTTCCCAAGCCGGCGCCGCTTGAGAAGGCCCAGCGAGATCGCCTGTTCCAGGAACTGGGGGCGCTGATCGGCCGACTCGGTGAGGCGGGGTTCACCTGGCCGGACATCTGTGCGAAGCATATTTTCACGGAGCGGAGTGGAACCGCATCATCCGACCGATCGTGGCGGTTTTGCCTGATCGACGTCGAGCGGATGGAGCGATGTGCATCGAACAGCAAGAGGGCTGATCCTGCCCGCCGGGGGGGCTTGCTTCTGAAGCTGTGCCGAAGTCTGGCTCCCACGTGTCTGAGCCTCGACGATCTCTTGCGCCTTTGGAGCGGATCGCTTCTTTCGGGCGAGAAGCGATGGGCACGTTGCGAGGATGAACGGACCTTGAACGATCCGCCGCTACCTGAATCATTGGCGGCACTCGCAGCGGTCCCGATGCCAAGGCTGCCGGATGATTATGAGCATCCGCGATGCGTGCCGTTGCGAAAGCTGGGCCGGATCCTCGCCGATCAGCGCGTAATCCCCTGGTTGGAGGCGGCCGGCATCCGGGGCTTCAAGGACGTGTTTCGCTATGATTCGGGCGACGCGATACGCAAGGCCGGCTTGTCGCCGCATCGCGATCGGATGCGGATGGTGTTGCGGAACGAGAAGGGTGAGGTACGCACGTTTTATCTGAAGCGCTATCGCAAGCCGCCGCTGATCGAGCAGCTCCGACGCATCCGCGAATGCGGACTGAGGAGCAGCAGAGCCTGGCGCGAGATGCACTTTATCAAGCGCCTGTCTCTGCTCGGCATCCCCACGCTGCGCGGGGTGGCCTTCGGGCAGAAGATGAAAGGCCCGTTGGAGAAGTGCAGTTTTGCAATCAGCGAGGAGATCAAAGGCTGCTCGCTGGAGAAGCGTGCCGAACAGGCCCTCGCCGACGGCAGCGCCGTCCCCTCGTGGACGAATCGGCGGGACATCATCCACCAACTCGCGCTGATCACCGCCCGGCTGCACCGCCACGGCCTGTTCCACCGGGACCTGTACCTGTGCCACGTCTTCGTGTGTCGGAATGCCGACGGTCGCATCGTCCTGCGTCTGATCGACCTGGCCCGGATGATCGAGAAAAAACGCCACAACCAGCGATGGAAAACCAAGGACCTCGCCTCTCTGGACTACAGCGCCCCCCCGCTGCTGGTCACCCGTGCAGACCGGCTTCGGTTTCTGTATGATTATTTTTACGCCATGAAGGGCCACGCCCAGGATCGCAGCGAGCGTCGGCGGACCGCTCGCGACTGGATCAAACGTATCCGAGCCAGGGTTCGGCGCACGGGCCGGCACGAGGCTCGACGCGCGAGGCCGTGAAACGCAGCCCGCCCGGAGCCGATCCGGCGCAGCACCGTACCGTTGGAAGAATGGTGGCGTTGGCAGTTTGCAATCGTCGAGAAAGAGGCAGAACCTGTAAGACATGAAGATCGCGGCGGTCATCGAGAAAATGGAGGCATGGCGCGGAGGCGCCGAAACCTCCTGCATGGAATTGGCCCGTCTGCTGACGCAGAGGGGCCACGAGGTCCACGTCATCACGGCGACCAATTCCCAATCGCTCCCGGACATCGCCGTTCACACGATCCGGTGTACGCACGTGCTGCGGCCCCTGCGCACGGCCGATTTTATCCGCAACGTGACCGAGTTTCTCAAAGATCACCCCTTCGATCTGGTCCACGCCATTGCCCCTCTCCCTGCCACTGACGTCTATCAACCCCGCGGCGGTCTGCTGGCCGAGACCATGGCGCGGAACGTCGCCACGCGGCCGAGCGCATCGCGGAAGCTCCTCAAGCGGGCGCTGATGGCGATGAACGTCAAGCAGCGATCCTTGCTGGACCTCGAACGGCGAATCTTCCGCCCTGACGGGCCAACCATCGTCGCCGTTTCCGAGTACGTCGCCCGCCAATGCCGGAAATACTATGAGGTGTCCTCGCCGCGTGTCCGCGTCGTCTTCAACGGCGTGACTGTGCCGATGGTCAGCCCTGAAGAACGTCGCGAGCGGCGAGCCGGCATCCGCAAGGAATATGAACTCGCGGACAACACCCTGGCCCTGTTGTTCATGGCCCACAACTTTAGACTCAAGGGGCTCTATCCGCTGATCGAGGCGGCATCACGGCTGGTCGTGGCCGGCTTCAAACGATTCCATCTGCTCGTCGTCGGCCGGGACAACGTCGTGCCGTTCCAACGCCGGATCAACGGCATGGGCCTCAACGAATATGTCACGTTTACCGGCCCGACGCGTCGCGCGATGGACTTTTATCTCGGCGCCGACGTCTGTTGCCACCCGACCTATTACGATCCTTGCAGCCGCGTCGTTCTCGAAGCCCTTTCATTCGGCCTGCCGGTGATCACCACGGCCTTCAACGGGGCAGCGGAGGTGATGCACGACGGCCGTGAGGGGTTCGTGATCGACACGCCGAACAACGTGGGGCTCTGGGCACGACGGATCGAGGACCTGGCCTCGCCCGATCTCCACGAGAGGATGTCTGCCAATGCCCTGAAGCTCCGCGACCAGATCAGCATGAGTCGACACGTCGGGGAGCTTGAAGCGCTGTTCAACGAGATCAGCGAAACAAAAGAATGCCGCACGAGGTGAACAGAGCCGTAAGGACAGGACGCACCGTACCCGCGCTACCTACGCCGCCTGCAAGGCTATGATTACTCAAACTGAGCGCTCTTGGAGGAAACGAGATGCATATTCCCTTCAAACCGCGGGCTTTTATAGCATTCCACGATTGGATGCGTCCCGGCCATGTTTGTGAAGATTCTCCTGCGGGAGTCCGCGCGGACTGAAGTCCGCGGCTCTTGTTGGGCGCGTGCAAACGTGAAACGCTCCACCCCGCTGCTTTTCGAGTAGGGAATTGATCAGTTTGAGGATGATGAGTACATCAAGAAGCGACACGAGTTCCGGAGTGGCCCGCCGTGCTTGAGCGGTTTTTCTCAAGACTGAAGAAGCGAGAGGAGGCGCCGCCTCGCGAGGAATTGCCTCTCAACGCGCCGACCATCGGGCTCTGCTTCGATTTTCCACACGGCATCGACTACACCAGTAAGTATCTTTCCGAAGAAGGCCTGAACTGCGTGCTCAAAACGCTCAAGGCGCACGGCCTGCGTGCCACCTTCCACTGCCCGGCCAAGCTCTGCGAGACCGCCGAGGACCAAGTCACCCGTATCGCGGAGTCGGGCCACGAGATTGGCGTGCTGGGCTACGCCGATGAATCACCTGCAGAACTCACCGACGATGCCCTCAAGCAACTGGTCTTCTCCTGCCGCAGCGCATTTGCCAAGCTGGGTCTGAGCCCGGTGGGCTTCCGGACGGCCCGCTCTCAATGGGACGAGCGGCTGGGCCCCGAGTTGGCCCGGCAGCGATTTCTCTACAGCGCCGAACACGACCATGCCAAGCGGTTGTACGTTCTGGTACCCGGCACCCCGCCGCTGGTGCGGGTTCCTATCCACACCGATGACCGTGGGCTGCGGCGCAGCGAGAACACCTACGACGCCACGGTTTCCAAACACCTCCGCCTTGCCCGCAAGGCCGTCCAGGAACCCCGCTTCGTCTCGGTCTGTTTCCATCCGTGGATTCTCGCCGAGGATATGCAGCGGATGGAACACTGGGAAAGTTGGTTGAAGCTGGGGCTCAAGGCCGGCGCGAAGTTGCTCGCTCTGGAAGACGCTCTAAAGGACGCCCTGCCGGCCGACTGGCGCGGCCAGCCCACCGCAGACGACCCGGCCTCATGACCTCCCTCTGGCAAATCATCGCCTTGTTGCTCGGGTCCTATCTGATCGGGAGCATCCCCTTCGGCCTGATCGTCTCCCGCCTGAGGGGAATAGACATCCGTCAACATGGCAGCGGCAACCTCGGCGCGACAAACGTCGGGCGCGTCCTCGGTCGTCGCTGGGGTGTCCTCGTCCTGCTGTTGGACGTGGCCAAGGGAGCCAGCACCTCCATCGGCGATAGTCTCTTGCTGCATGATGCCGGCGGCCTGCTCGGGGTGGACGATCCGGTGCATCGCGATTTGATCTGGCTGGGGACCGGCATCTGTTGCGTGATCGGAAACACCGCCCCGATCTATCTGCGATTCAGAGGCGGCAAGGGCGTCGCGACCACGCTCGGGGTCATCCTGGGCATCTTCCCATATCTCACATTGCCGGCGGTGGTCTCCGTCATCGTTTGGGCGTTGGTGGTCAAGTTCAGCCGCTATGTTTCGCTCAGTTCGATTATTGCCACCGCCCTGCTGCCGCTCTCTTTCGTCGTCTTCGCGCTGCTGCTCCATTGGCCCTTGACGGACCATTACCCGCTGCTGGGGTTGACCGTCGTGCTGGCCGCCGTGGTCGTTCTCCGACACCGCGGCAATATCGGCCGCCTCTTGGCCGGGACCGAGAACAAGGTCGGCGGCGGAGGACGCTAGAGGGGTTTGCCGCACGCGATACGTCCGGTTTTGGGGCGGTCCGATTGGCGAGTGCGTCAACAATCCGCGGCTGCTTGATCGCCTGAATCGGCAGGCATAAACTCAGTTGTACGTCCAATGCTCTGTCAAGGCTCTTGTGATCCTCATGCAGAGGGATGGACCGGATGCACGGTTGCGGGGTCGCTGCAATCGGTGCGTGCTTGGGGGAGACGAAGTTTCTCGCACTCCATCATCACCAGGGGACCATTGATCCCTGCCATGGGCGGGCCGACGCTGCCGACGGCCGCTCGATGCAGAATCAATGCGTAGGATAGGGGCAGATAGCAACAGGGGGCGGGCCGACCCATTGTCGGCCCGTGCAGCGATGGAGTCATTCCATGATGTCTACTGCAAAAAAGATTAAGAGCACATTCGTCGTTCTGGTCGCGGCCTCGGGGATGACCGTTGCGATGTCGGGGTGCGGTCTGCTCGAGGGCGCGGCGCCGCTGCCGTTCGGCCAGATCACCATGGTGCAGCTCTTCGACCAACCGAATTTCACCGTCGCCCTGTCCGTCGAGTCGGCGGTCACGGACCCGACACAGGTCGCCAAGGTCAACTGGGTCTTCGGCGACGGCAGCGGCTTCCAGTCGGGGCCGCCGAACGTTCGGACCATCACACACCGTTATCCGGCGAGCGGCCCGTTCGACGTCACCGCTTTCATCTTTGACGCCAACGGGTTTGTCGATCAGATCCTCACGCGGATCGTCGTTGCTCCCAATGACCAGGGGCAGCCGCCCGGGCCAGACAACGGCCCTCCGGCTACCGACCTTCCCTCGACGATCAGCAGTCCGTCTCCGGTCGACGGGGCCCAGGATGTCTCCGTCGATGCGACGCTTGCGTGGTTTGCCGGCCTCCTCACCGAAAGCCACGACGTGTATCTCGGGACCGTTCAGGCCGACGTCGAGAATGCCGACAACACCGACCCGGTCAACTTCCGCGGGAACCAGACCGACACCCAGTTCGATCCTATGGGACTGATGCCGGACACGGAGTATTTCTGGCGCGTCGACGAGGTGAACGCGGCCGGCACGACCAAGGGAACCGTTTTCAGTTTCCGGACTGCCGTCGCCGCGATGATGGCCGAGATGCCGGTGCCGACCAACGCCTCGACCGCAGCCCGCGTGGACCAGGTGCTCCAGTGGGTCGCCGGGGATGGCGCGACCAGCCACGATGTCTATTTCGGCAAGGATCTCGCGGCGGTCACCAATGCCACCACCGACGACGCCAACATTTTCCAGGGCAACCAATCCGCGATCAGCTTCGATCCTGCCGACGACATGGCCGTGATCAACGGCCAACTCCTGCCGAACACCGACTACTTCTGGCGGATCGACGAGGTCGGCCCCGGCGGCACCACCACCGGGACGGTCTGGAGCTTCCGAACGCAGGCCGCTCCGCCGAAAATCATGACGCCCGTGCCGGCCGACTTGGCCACCGACGTGGGCGTCACCCAGATTCTCTCCTGGACGGCCTCACCGAGCATCGAGAGCTTCGACGTTTATCTCGGCTTCGGCATGGTGGACGTGGCCGATGCCACGACCAACAGCGCCGAGTTCCAGGGCAATCAGACCGCCAAAAACTTCGACCCCGCCGCCCTCGTGTTCGGGGGAGCGCAGTTCTTCTGGCGGATCGACACCCTCGGCCCCGGCGGCACCACCAAGGGCGACGTGCTCAGCTTCACCACAGCCAGCCCGCCCGGCCAGGTTTCCGGTCCGTTCACCCCGGCCAACGCGGCATCCAACGTGGACATTGAAACCATGCTGCAATGGAACGCCGGCAGCGGAAACACCAGGCGATTCGAGGTCTTTCTCAGCACCGATAGCAACGCGGTGCAGAACGGCGCGGCCTCTGCGCTTCAGAGCTCGCAAGACGCGGCACTGACCACGTTCCAGCCCACCAGCCCGCTGATGCCCGGCACGGTGTACTTCTGGAGCGTCAACGCCATCGGACCCGGCGGCACGACGGCGGGACAAGTGTTGAGTTTCACGACCGGGAACCAACCGCAGAAGGTCGAGAACCCCGACCCGACCATCGGTGCTACGGCAGTGGCGCTCGATAAGTCCTTGGGCTGGATGGCCTCCGTCGGAGCGACCAGCTACGACGTGTACTTCGACACCAACCAGCAGGCCGTGCAGAACGCCGACGACCAGTCGACAGAGTTCAGAGGGAATGTTGGCGGCACGTCGTTCGTGCCCGGCGCGCTGTTTCCCGACGGCCTGCTCGATGGCGACACGCAGTATTTCTGGCGGATCGACGCCAAGGGGCCGGGCGGCACGACCACCGGCGACGTCTGGAACTTCACCACCGGCCCGAACCGGGCGACGGACCCCATGCCGATGAAGGATGAGACCGGCGTGGACGTCAACTCGCAGCTTTCCTGGTCGGCCTCCGGCAGCGCCAGCAGCTTCGACGTGTACCTGGGGACGGACGAGACGGCCGTGACGAATGCGGACCCGATGTCCGCGGAGTTCCAGGGCAACGTCTCGGTGACCAACTTCGATCCCGGCGGTCTCATGTCGATCACCGACTACTACTGGCGGATCGACACCGTGGACGACACCGGTACCGGAGGCACCACC
>Ga0114931_10012373_pt1 | contig 10001 bp, 7 predicted proteins | sample 2SBtaG_FD_89579 | JGI IMG/M metagenome (GOLD analysis project Ga0114931, IMG submission 89579) | Deep subsurface microbial communities from Kolumbo volcano to uncover new lineages of life (NeLLi) - 2SBTROV14_V59a metaG | ecosystem: Environmental > Aquatic > Marine > Volcanic | place: Kolumbo...
AAAGCAAACGCCGCGAACGACTACGGTTAAAATAAAAGTTGAAAGATGATAACCTCTGCTCCAACGCGTTCGCGTCAGTTGCCGGCAGGCTGCCGGCGTTCCGTCAAAGAAATCTTCGACCCAAACGGCATTTTGAATCTGGAAAAAATGGTTATCTAATGGTTATATAGGAGAATAAGAAGATGCCAAAATTGTCAGGCTCAAGCACATTAAATCCAGACGGACTAATTCCACCTTCTAAACAATGGAAATTTCAATGGGAACGATTTCTTCGTTCGAAAAAGAGAATTGATGAACTGAAAAAAGAAAACAAGAAGGAGCAATTGGATTTTTATGAAATTGTTGATCCTATTATTACCTTGTTACAAAATTGCTATCATTTGCGAGATTGGATTACAGTAAGTAAACCAAAATCAACTCAAAAAGTGAATGATTTATTCAAAAACAATTTTGAGTTAAGATGTTGTCGGGACGAGTTAAGATGTTGTCGGGACGTATGCAATGGTTTTAAGCATAAAAAGTTGACAAAGTAATCTGTTGATAAGGATTTTGTTATATCTAGAAGCTATAACTTTCTTCATAATATGCATCCATCCGAGAAAGAAAAAATCTCTACAAAATTTATTTTTCAGATGGAACAGATACAAAAGTGTTTGATTTGTTTAGCTTCTCTCATAGTTGCTTTGAAATTTGGGAAAATTTCATTGGAGAAGAACTCACATTGATACAGTTTAGTTTTGTAGTATTTCAGAGAACGCGTTTGGCAAACTTTTAATTGCTTCTCAATCTTCCGCCGCTTATAAAATCAATGATTGAAAAATAGCGCTTGCGGAAGTTCCTGGCGATGAAACTTAGCAGGCGGGAATCGAAGCCGACTATTATGCGTGGGTTTTTGGTTTTGTTTGTTAGGCTCATATGTTTTTGTGGTTATAAGCCGTTGAAAACGGCAATATATTTGTAGCTCACATCGCAAGATGTGAGAAATAGAAACAAAAAACTCCGAGCGGTTTAACAACCGCGACATAATAATATGCCGCCATTTTCAAGGGCTTTATCAAATCTCTAACATAATTCCTACGGTTTGCGCCGGGGGCTACAAATATATCGTCGGTTTACAGACTAATTTTTATCTACCTTCGTACCGCTCTTTTATCTTTAGAAAATTGTTTTGCAGGTTTTGCTTTGAATTCCATCACGCCATCATCAATTTGTCCGTAGCGAAACATTCGTATGTCTTTGATGTAATTTTGATTTACACGCCACGGGAGTTTTGATCCTTGTTTGGGTAAGGAGTCCATTGCTCTTTGGATGTAGCCGGAATTGAAATCAACCGGCGGTTCGCGTTTGATGGAAGGATCATTGACTCTCGGTGTGCAAATGGAGTAACCGTTTTGATCCATAAAGTTCAGCATGCGGCATATATATTGAGCAGTCAGATCGCATTTTAGCGTCCAAGAAGCATTTGTGTAGCCGAAGGCAGAAGCGGCGTTTGGGATGTCGCTATACATCATTCCTTTGTAGGTTAGCGTTTTGGAAAGGTCAATTGTTTCGCCGTCCACGACGAGTTCTAAGCCCGCCATAATCTTCATTACGAGTCCGGTTGCGGTTACGATTATGTCAGCATCCAGATGTTTACCCGATTGTAGTTTTAATCCATCTTGCGTGAATGTTTCGATTTGCTCGGTAACAATCGAAGCTTTTTCTTCGCGGATGGATTGAAAAAGGTCAGAATCGGGAACTAAGCAAAGTCTCTGATCCCAAGGGTTATAATTTGGCGTAAAGTGTTGGGTGGCGAGTTCTTCACCGATTTCTTTTGTTACACCTTTGGCAATGAGCTTTTTCATCGTTGATGGTCGTTTTCGTGAAAGTGCATAGAAAAACATTCCATAGAGCACATTTTTCCAACGCGAGATCGCATAGGCAGCACGAGAAGGGAGAACCGTACGAATGAAGTTTGCTATTTTATCTTGGGCGGGAAGTGAAACTATGTAGGTTGGAGAACGTTGGAGCATCGTAACGTGTTTGGCTTTTTCAGCGAGCGCGGGAACGAGTGTAACCGCAGTTGCTCCGCTTCCGATTACGACGATTTTTTTGTCCGCATAATCAATATCCTCAGCCCATTTTTGCGGATGTACGATTTGACCTTTGAAATCATCCATTCCCGAAAAATCAGGCGTGTATCCTTTTTCATAATCGTAATATCCGGTGCAGAGGTAAAGAAAATTGGAGGTGCAATGAATTTCTTTTTCGCCAACGTTTGCTGTTACTTTCCAAAGGGCTTCAATGGTTGACCATTCCGCTTTAACCACACGGTGGCTATAACGGATTTTTTCATCAAGTTGGAATTCTTTTGATGTTTCGCGTATGTATTCAAGAATAGAAGGTCCGTCGGCGATCGCTTTTGGATTAGTCCAAGGGCGAAATCGATAACCGAGCGTAAACATATCGGAATCCGAACGTATCCCCGGATAGCGAAATAAATCCCAGGTTCCGCCCATCGCTTCGCGTCCTTCGAGAATCGCAAAACTTTTATTCGGGCAATCCATTTTCAAATGTGCCGCCGCACCGATGCCTGAAAGCCCTGCACCAACAATTAATACATCAAAATGTTCCATACTTTCTAAATTAAACTAAATGTCTGTTTCATAAATAGCAAATTTGATTGGTTGTTTAGAGAGTGAATCTTTCCTATAATCGCTTCTAGATTTTTGTTTTGATATTTGTTTTGCTTAAATGATAAAAAAAATTTATTCGACGATTTTTGCCGCGTTTGTTTGTAGCTATTTTTTCTTTAGTGTCGCCTGCTCAGATTCTACGAGCCTGGGTTCTGTTATAAAACCAAAGGAAAGAAGTTTTTCGTTTGAATATGTTGCAAAGGTTAAAGATCTGCCGCAAGAAGCTGAAAAGATTGATGTTTGGATTCCGATTCCTCACGACAGTAAATTTCAGACAATAAAAAAACTTAAGATTGATGCGCCGCTTGAATATGAAATTCGTAACGGGGATTTTGATAACAAGTTTGCCCATTTTTCGGTCGGAAAAAAAGATCGAAAAGATTTTAGTGTCTCGGTAAGATTTGAGGCAGTTCGGGTTGAACATATAAACCCGACGCTGGCTCGAGGTGCGGTAAAAGGGCAAAAAATAGAAACCATCTCCGATGCAGATAGAAAGCGTTGGCTAAAGGCAAATCGGCTTGTCGCGACCGACGGGAAAATAAAGGAATGGGCAGAAGACGTTGTAAATAAAGCCGGCGCGAAAACTGATATTGAAAAAGCCCGGGCGATTTATAATCACATAATTGCAACCGTAAAATATGATAAAAGCGGAAAGGGTTGGGGGCGCGGCGATATCTATTATGCGTGTGATGAGCGTCGCGGAAACTGTACGGATTTTCACGCAATTTTTATTGGGTATTCGAGAGCTGTCGGGATTCCGGCGCGGTTTGCAATCGGTTTTCCGATTCCTCCGACGCGAGGAAAGGGCGAAATAAAAGGCTATCATTGTTGGGCGAAGTTTTATGCAAAGGGTTATGGCTGGATTCCGATCGATGCGTCAGAAGCGGCAAAGAACCCTAGAAGGCGCGAATACTTTTTTGGAGCCCATGATGAAAACCGCATCGAATTTACGACCGGAAGAGATTTGATTTTAACCCCTAAACAGAACGGTAAACCCTTAAATTATTTTATTTACCCCTATATTGAGGTTGACGGTAAAGAATTTGACGGAATCGAAAAACGATTTAAGTTTAAGGACACAAAGTAGAAAATCCGAGGTTGTAAATTCAGAGTTTTGGTTGATCAAAACACAAAAGAACCCAAGATAGGGATAACCATCTTGAGTTCTATTGAGCAAACATATTTTATTCAATATGTTATTGTCGTTGACTTTCTGGTTATTGACCGGAGTATAGCTATGTGCGGGTGTGCAAAGCGCGGTTCCCGAGTTTCCGGCATAACCCAGACTTACGGTTCCGGAGTACTCTACTCTATCAGTTGCGATTATCCGGCATAGTGCCGAAATGGAATAATTTTGCCTGTGTTCTTCTTGGGTTACTACTCGTCAGCTTGAAACGGATATTTTAGTCAAAAGCTACTTAATCTGGATATTGCACGAAGGCGATACAATAATTCAGATAAATACTGGGTTTTTCATCATGTTACAAGAGAAAACTGAGGTTTCAAAAATTACAGTTTGTATCTGAACGGATTTCTGACGAATTTGGCTTTGATTCTTGCCCAAAACCTCTCAAACCATAGCTATGACTAGGCTTTAAGAGGTTTTGAACAAGCCTCTTTGCCATATTAGCCAGAAAGTCCATTCCCTTCGTGCAATATTCAGGTTAACCATAACTTTCAAAGCTAGATGGAGTTTTCTGAGGGTATGCTATGGATATGTTTTTGCCCAATCTTTGCAAAATATACAGCGACTAGGAAAGAAAGAAACATTATTGCGGCAGCGACCCAAAAAGTTCGTTGAACGGTGAAATCGTCCAGTTTATTGAATGAATTATTCAATAAAACAGCCGCAAGCGCAGGACCAACAGCACGCGCCAAACTTGCTGCGGACTGCATGGTCCCTAACGCTTTTCCTTGATTCTTATCATCCGTAATTTTTGACGCAAGGCTTGTCAAAGCTGGCGACGACAAAGAATTTCCAAGCGAAAAAAAGGCGATACTAATCAACAAGGCGGTTAACCCGCCGGAAGTCGGTCCAATCTGCGGCAGGGTAAAAAGGCTGCCAACAAGTAAAAAACAACCGACAACAACTAACCATGCTTCGCCGAATTTCTTAACCAAGCGGCTAAAAAGTACGCCCTGAAAAATTATTGCCAAAATGCCCACATATGCAAAAAGATAGCCATTTTGCTCAGGGTCATATCCGAACCGGAACATAGTGAAAAGGGTAAAAGACGTGGTCATAATTGAAAAAGCAGAGACCACGAGAAAGTATAGGAGGGTGATGATAGAAAAGCGTTTGTCTTTCAGGGCTTCAAAAACCGCGGCAAATCTATTCTGCGTTCTTAGCTCAGCATTTGCTTGGTTATCAACTGTTTCAGGTAAAATAAAATAAAGAGCAAGCGCATTAGCAAAACTCAAACAAGCGGCAAACAGGAACGGAACATGAATTCCATATCTGCTCAAAATCCCGCCGATTGCTGGTCCGAAAACAAACCCAAGACCGAACGTTGCACCAAACAAACCCATGCCTTTTGCGCGATTCTCTCTGGTAGTAATATCCGCGATATAGGCTTGTGCGGTAGAGATATTTCCGCCTGTGACTCCAGCTACAATCCGACCTACGAATACCATCCAAAGCACAGAGGCATAACCAATAAAGAGATATCCGACTCCAGAACCAACCAAACTCAAAAATAGAATCGGGCGGCGTCCGTATTTATCCGAGAGTCCTCCGAGAATAGGTGCAAAAACAAATTGCATTGCTGAATAAATTGCGAAGAGCATCCCAACTTCAAACGGTGATGCATTAAAAGTTTCGCCATAATACGGCAAAAGAGGAATCACGATTCCAAATCCAACCAGATCAATAAATACTGTAAGGAGGATAATTACAAGAGGTTTCGTAAAGAACTTATCCTCGTGAGCTGGACTTTTACTGGTTGTCGCCTTCTTCATCTGATTTTTAAATTAAGACGTTAGAGCGAAATATGCAATTGCATATTTCTCTTTGTACGGCGTTGCTGAAGAGTTGCGAGATTTGTAGTAAGATATGAGCAAAAATACATCTAGATTGGAGTGTGTAAAAGTGTCTATGAAAGCGATAAAAGCCAAAGTTCTGTTTTTGTTACTCGTAACCTTTATTTTTTCAGCATATTCGGATGCGGATGCCCAAAGGCGAAAAAAGCGTAAAAAAAGACCGAAGCCAAAGGTTGTAAAAGTCGTACCCGTACCTCCAGTAGTGAATTACACGGTTTCTATGTCGAAACCCTGGACACACCTTTTAGAGGTCGATATGCGTATGGATTGGACGCAAATGCCTAGAAAAGTAGAGGTTAAGATGCCCGTTTGGACGCCCGGTTCATATTTAATTCGCGAATATGCAAAACACGTTCTTGATTTTGTTGCGTTAGATGGTGCCGGGAATTCGCTCGACTGGCGCAAAGTCAACAAAAACACTTGGCAGATTGATACAAAGGGCGCGAAAAGCATTCGTCTAGGTTATCGATCGTTCGCAAATAATCTAACCGTTCGGACAAACGAACTCAACGATGAACACGCTTTTTTCACTCCGGCGGCACTTTTGATGTTTCCTAAAGGGCAGCTCAAAGCGGCATCGATTGTAAAAGTTAAACCCTATAAAAATTGGAAGGTTGCTACGGGGTTACCGGAAGTCGAAGGCGTTGCAAACACGTTTAAGGCTAAGAATTACGACATTTTGTATGACTCACCTTTTGAAGTAAGTAATTTTAAAGAGAAGAAATTTGTAGTTGAGGGTAAACCGCATCGGTATGTAGTTACCGGAGAGGGCAATTACGATCTGGATAAAATGGCGGCAGATACCACAAAAATTATTGAAGAATGCTATAAGCTTTTCGGCGAACTTCCTTATGATAACTACACATTTATTCTGAACTTACGCGGCGGGGGCGGGTTAGAGCATCTTAATTCTACGGCTCTTCAATTCAATGCAAATGGTTTCCGAGGTGGCGCATACAGAGGTTTTCTTGGACTCGTTGCGCACGAATATTTCCATCTGTGGAATGTAAAAAGACTCCGACCTGATGCACTTGGACCCTTCGATTATGAGAACGAGAATTATACAAAGCTGCTTTGGGTAGCAGAAGGTGCAACATCGTATTATTCGACCGTTTTGCTTAAAAGGGCGGGTTTAGTACCGAGGAATAGAGTTGTCAGCGCGATAGGTGGAATAATTTCCGGCTTGCAGCGGAGACCGGGCAGGTTTCAGACAAGCTTAGAGGAAGCGAGTCAGGATGCCTGGATAAAATCCTACCGACCGGATGAGAACGCAGTGAACACTTATATTTCTTATTACAGCAAAGGACAGCTTGTAAATTTTTTGCTTGATTTGAAAATTCGTACACTTTCAGGCGGCGCGAAGTCGTTGGATGATGTTATGAGGCATTTATATACGGAATTTTACAAAAAGGGCAAGAATTACACGCCGGAAGATTATCAAAAAATATCCGAGATGTTGGCGGGAGCAAGTCTGGACGATTTTTTCGGAAAATATGTAAGAGGGCGCGATGAAATCGATTACAACAGCATTCTTAATCCGATCGGGATGAGGATCGAAACATTGCGCCCGGAAAGCAGTAAGGGATTTTTCGGTGCGAATTTGAGGACTACCAATAACCGACTGACAATCAGATCAATCCCTGCAAATACACCCGCTTGGGAAAGCGGATTGAACACGCAGGATGAGATAATCGCCGTGGATGGTCGCCGAGTCAATCTGCAATCATTAAATTCGTATCTGTCTGGAAAGAAGGCTGGAGACAAGGTCGTGTTTTATGTATTTAGGTTTAATAGGCTTCGAAAGTTCGAAGTTACGCTTGGAAAAACTCCGGCATCTTTATACCGAATCATGAGGGTTGAGAATTCGACGGCGGATCAGAAACGACTTTATGATCAGTTTATGACTGGTAATGCCGGTCAATAATTAGGAAAGATTCGATCAAAGTTATGCAAAAAAGACGCGTCTTTCGTTACTCAAATATGTTTCGTAAAAATCTTTCGATAATTTTTCTGTTTGTGTTTTTGTGCTTGTTTACGGGATGCCCGAAGAAGGCTAATCCTGAGGAAAATAGTACATCAAATTCACTGGCTGGAACTTATGCAATGCGTTTGAATTACAGATTCGAAGCCGACGTGCCCGCTCCTGAACGCGGAAAAAGCGAACCAATTGAGGAACGAAATGAGGCAGTTCAGAAGCATTTTGATGATAAGCGATTGGTTGAGGTGCTTGACCGTACAATTACATCGCCTGACAAAAAGAGGGTGTTGGCGGTCTATCGCGGGATACATGATGAGATCAGAGAGTTCAGGCTCGACATGTATTCGGTCGATGGAAAGCTCTTAGGGAAAATCACCCACGATGAAATGGCAGTGCATTTTCCGGACACGATTCGCTGGTCGCCTGATTCTAAGAATGTGGCGTTTATTGCGGTTGTTAGGGATGGGGAGACTAGTTCGGGCGATAAAAAGGAAGCGGCAAAACCTGATGAGACAAAGAAAGCTTTTGCAACACCCCCGCCGACGGTTGAGGCTAAAGAAAATGTAAACGCCGAAAAACCTAAATCGAACGAAAATACTAACTCAAATGTTGAAACACCGCCGGTTGAGCCCGAAGAGGTTTCGCCCGCCCCGAAGAATGTCTTAACCTTTCGTACCGAACAGATTTATATATGTGATTCAAATGGAGGTTCGGTTAAGCCGCTTACTCAAAATGAGGGCTTGATGTATTTCTATTTTGTGTGGGCACCGAATAGTGTCGGGCTCGTTGCTCTTGCGTCGCCTTTTACGGAGTGGCGTTTTAGGGAATTGCAAATGGCAAAAACGGGCGAAAAATTTGTACCAATGGGGAGACCACGGCTTATAGAAAAAAATGGTCGTGAACGTCTTTTAGATGATTTTCCAACGCTCGTCCAACCAGTTTGGTCGCCTGATTCAACAAAAATCGCTGTTGCGTTTAACAAGCAGATTCGCATTTATGATGGTTTCGTTGATAACCCAACACAGGCGGCTGTTCCCTTAAGAAATGCTCTTTTGCTTTCATCAAGAGCATATGACGATAAATTAAAGAAAGAGGACGCAGCTGAATCCAGCGCAAACAGCAATTCGAATTCCGAGAATTCGGAAGGTAAAGAAACAAAAGCGAAAACTCCCGCAGCGAATACAAGTAGTTCAAGTGCGAATTCAAATGTAAGTCAGCCCAAGAGTACTTTGCCCGATGCTCGCACTCTCGTTTCATTTAATCCGATCATTGGATTGAACTGGGAACTTGAAAATATGCTTTATTTTCAAACGGGCTATGTAAAAACGTTTGTTTATAACGAAGGGGAAAACCGAAGGAGCTATATGCGTTGGCACCGTTTGGTTTTGAGTCCGCAGTCAACAACGGTAAGGAATAAGGGCGGATAGTGATTTTATTGTAAAAGTGAAAAATAATATGAAATTCAGCACCATCAAAGAAATATACGGCGCAAATGATTTGGCGCGTGAGCAATTAAAAAATACTATAACTGATCTCGACGATGAGGCTTTGAATTTTATGCCTGCCGATGGAGGGTGGTCGGTCGCTAATACTGTTGAACATATTGCGATTGTTGAACGGGGAATAATGGGGATTTGCGTAAAACTTCTTTCGAAAGCAGAAGCCGAAGGTAGGCAATCAGACGGATCAGCTAATTTGTCATCAAGCTTTATTGCCAAAGCTAAGGAAATGAAAGATGAGAAGTTTAATGCACCGGATAGAGTCCAGCCCACCTGCAAGCAGAGTTTGAGGGAGTCTGTTGAGGTGTTGGATAGCACAAGAAAGAGTTTGAATGAACTTCGCAAAAAATTTGAAACCGTTGAAGGAACCGATTTTACATTTCCGCATCCGGCATTTGGCGAAATGACTGCTCACGACTGGCTCTTCTTAATTGGTGCGCATGAAGTAAGGCATACCAATCAAATCAAGGGAATTTTATCCGAACAAAATGAAGCGCAAGATTAAGATTCTAATCGCAGATGATGATCCGGTGCTGCTCCAGCTTTTGCCGGCGCAAATAGATTCTGAAGATTTTACTATTTCAACGACGGTGAACGGGCAATCTGTCTTAAAAGCTCTTCTTAAAGAGGACTATGATGTGATTTTGCTTGACGTGAATTTACCGGATATTTCCGGCGTAGAAGTGTTGTCAAAGATTTGTGAAGCTAAAGATGCGCCCGAAGTTATTATGCTCACCGCAGATAAGAGTCTCGAAACCGGTGTCGAAGCAATGCGTCGGGGAGCTTACGATTACATAACCAAACCAGCTG
>Ga0114931_10012374_pt1 | contig 10000 bp, 10 predicted proteins | sample 2SBtaG_FD_89579 | JGI IMG/M metagenome (GOLD analysis project Ga0114931, IMG submission 89579) | Deep subsurface microbial communities from Kolumbo volcano to uncover new lineages of life (NeLLi) - 2SBTROV14_V59a metaG | ecosystem: Environmental > Aquatic > Marine > Volcanic | place: Kolumbo...
CCACGTTGCCCAACTGGGACGGCAAAGTGCCTCAGTACCGGCGGGTCGTCGAGGCCCTGATACGCCGGCACCCGGCGCAGTAGCGACGCACGCGGTGGCCCATGACGGCGCCGGCGGCCGGCGCGTCAGGCGGCGGCGCCGGCGGCCGGCGCGTCAGGCGGCGGCGCCGGCGGCCGGCGCGTCAGGCGGCGGCGACCGGCGGGCGTAGCCCGCATCCGGCCCCACCCAGGGCCGGACCGGCGGTGCCGCCCGTGGTCCGAGCACCCACCTTTAGTCGCCGGCCGGGCCGCGCGGACGTTGTCCGGGGTGGACGTGGCGATGCCCGCCCAGCACCTCGACCCGAAACGGGCCGCGGGCTCCGGGCCGCCCGATTCGACGTGCCTTCCGCCGCGCCCCCTCGGCGCCGGCCGGCGCACAGCATCGTGTGCAGACCATCCCGCGTCCGCGGCGCGGCCGGTGGTGGGAGCCTGTTGACATGCTGGCATCGGGGCTGGCCCAGAGCCGCGACCACGGCGCGGCGCAGTCCGGTGGGCGCCGCTGCGCAGCCGTCGAACACGCGACGCAACCTGCCGAGATCGCCGGCGTATCCCCTTATCTGACTGGCATCGGGGTTAGCCGTGTACCCAGCGTCACGAGCGCTAGACAGGCCGAGTGAAACGTGTTCTATTTTGGGTCCTCATGGCCATCACGCACACCGTGACCAACGGCATCGCCGAGGTCGTCATCGACAACCCACCGGTCAACGCCCTGAACGTGGCGGGCTGGTTTCGCCTGGCCAAGTTCGTCACCGACCTGGGCAACGACGGCCAGGTCCGCGCCCTGATCCTGACCGCCGAGGGCCGGGGCTTCAACGCGGGCGTGGACATCAAAGAGATACAGGCCAGCAGCGGCTACGACGTGCTGATCGGCGCGAATCACGGTTGCTACGCCGCGTTTGCCGCGGTCTACGAATGCAGGGTGCCCGTCATCGCCGCGGTTCACGGCTACTGTCTGGGCGGCGGCATCGGCCTGGTCGGCAACGCCGACATCATCATCGCGTCGGACGATGCCACGTTCGGCCTGCCCGAGGTGAAACGCGGCGCCCTGGGAGCCGCCACCCACCTGGCGCGGCTGGTACCGCAACACAAGATGCGCGCCATGGTCTACACGGCGCAGACCGCCACCGCCGAGGAGCTGCACCGCTACGGCTCGGTCTACAAAGTCGTGCCCAAAGCCGAGCTGCGCGACGCCGCCCGCATGCTCGCCGCCGACATTGCGGCCACCAATCCGAAGGTCATCCGCGCGGCCAAGCAATGCCTCAACGGCATCGACCTGCAGGACGTCAACCGCAGCTACCGTTTCGAGCAGGGTTTCACCTTCGAGCTCAACCTGTCCGGCGTATCCGACGAGGCGCGCCAGGCGTTCATCGAAAAAAAGCAAGACGACTAGCTCCACATGGACAAGCGCACGACTCACCATGAGGTCCTCGCCGAGCTGCGAAGCGGCATGACCATCGGCATCGGCGGCTGGGGCTCGCGACGCAAGCCCATGTCGCTGGTGCGCGCCATTGCCAGCTCGGATCTGCAAGACCTGACGGTCGTGTCCTTCGGCGGCCCGGACGTGGGCATCCTGTGCGCCACGAACAAGATCAAAAAGCTCGTCTACGGCTTCGTGTCCCTGGACTCGATCCCGCTCGAGCCCCATTTTCGCGCCGCGCGCCAGGCCGGCGCCATCGACATCATGGAGCTGGACGAGGGCATGATGCAGTGGGGCCTGTACGCGGCCAGCATCCGGCTGCCGTTTCTGCCCACCCGCGCCGGTCTGGGCAGCGATGTGATGCGCATGAACCCCCAGCTCGAAACGGTGCAGTCACCGTACGACGACGGCGAAACGCTGGTGGCCATGCCGGCGCTGAACCTGGACGTGGCCCTGGTGCACGTCAACCGCGCCGACGAGCGCGGCAACGGCAAAGTGCTCGGCCCCGACGTATACTTCGACGACCTGTTTTGCGGCGCCGCCAAGCTGGCGTTCATGTCGTGCGAAGGGCTGGTCGACAACGGCAAGATCCTCGAGCCCGACATCAGCCGCCTGTCTACCCACGGGGTGGTGGTCGCGCCGCACGGCGCCCACTTCACCGAGTGCCCGCCCGACTACGGCCTCGACGAGGCGTTCCAAAAACGCTACGCGGCCAGCGCCAAAAACCCGGAGCTGTGGCAAGCATTCCGCGCCCGCTAGATCGACACCGACGGCCACGACGACTACCTGCGGATCCTGGCCGAGGATGCGGAGGCCCACGCATGAGCGACGCCACGGCCACACAAGTTTGCATCGTCGCGGCCGCCGAGGCGTTTCGCGGCGACGGCGAGATTCTCGCCAGCCCCATGGGCGACGTGCCGAGCCGCGGCGCCGCCCTGGCCGAAGCCACGTTTGCGCCGGATCTGATGATCGAGTACGTGCGCTACCGGCGCATCTTCGACATCGTGTGGGCGGGCAAGCGCCACGTGATGATGGGCGCCAGCCAGCTCGATCGGTTCGGCAACCAGAACATCTCGTGCATCGGCGACGTCGCCGCGCCCAAGGTCCAGCTGTTGGGTGTGCGCGGCGCGCCGGGCAACACCATCAATCACACGACCAGCTACTGGATTCCCAAGCACACCCGCCGGGTGTTCGTCGACAAGGTCGACGTCGTCTGTGGCGTCGGCTACGACCGGGCCGCCGAGCTCGGCGAGGTGGCGGCGCGGTTCCACGAGATCCGCTGCGTGATTTCCGATCTGGGCGTGTTCGACTTTCAGACGCCAAACCGCGCCATGCGCCTGGTCTCGGTCCACCCGGGGGTCGAGGTGGAGCAGGTCCGCGACAACACCGGCTTCGACCTGGTGATCGCCGACGACGTGCCGACCACGCGCCTGCCCACGGCGGCCGAGCTGGCGCTGCTGAGGGAGACGAGCCCATGACCGCACCCGCCCTGCACACCCGCATCTGCGAGCTATTTGGCTGCAAGTACCCGATCGTGCAAACCGGCATGGGCTGGGTATCCGGCCCGCGACTGACCGCGGCGACCAGCGCCGCCGGTGGCTTCGGCATTCTGTCAGCGGCGACCCTGAGGTTCGACGAGCTGCAGGCCGCCATCGACGACATCAAAGACCGTACGGACAATCCGTTCGGCGTCAACCTGCGCGCCGACCAGGCCGATGTCGAAGCCCGCGTCGATCTATTGATCGAGCGCGGCGTGCGCGTGGCCAGCTTCGCCCAGGCGCCCAAAAAACACGTCATCGCCAAGCTCAAGGAAGCCGGCGTGGTCACCATGCCCACCATCGGCGCCACCCGGCACGCCGAAAAGGTCGCCGAGTGGGGCGTGAACGCGGTTATCGCTCAGGGCGGCGAAGGCGGCGGCCACACCGGCAGCGTGCCCACGTCGCTGCTGTTGCCCAGCGTGTGCGACACCATCGACTTGCCGGTCATCGCCGCCGGCGGCTTTTTCGACGGCCGCGGCCTGATCGCCGCCCTGGCTTACGGCGCCAGCGGCATCGCCATGGGCACCCGGTTTCTGCTGACCCAGGAGAGCGGCGTGCCCCAGCAAATCAAAGACACGTACTTGAAAACGCCGGTGACCGGCACCGTGGTTACCCGCGCCGTGGACGGCTACCCGCAGCGGGTGATCCGCACCAGGATGATCGACGCACTGGAAAAAGCCAGCGCGCTGAGCCGCTTCCCCCGCGCCGCGTACAACGCGCTCAAGCTGATGCGCCTGACCGACACCGGCTTCGCCGACCTGGTCAAAGAAGGGGTGGCCATGAAACAAAACAAAAAACTGACCTGGAGCCAGCTGGCCATGGCGGCCAACGCGCCCATGTTGACCAAGGCCAGCATGGTGGACGGCCGGCCCGAGGTCGGCATTCTGCCCACGGGCCAGGTGGTCGGCGTGATCGACGAGCTGCCCACGGTGGCCCAGCTGATCGAACGCATCGTCGGCGAGGCCGAGGCGACCCTGGCACGCCTGAGCGGCGCCGAGCACGCGGTCGCCCACGGAGGTGCCGCATGACCGCAGAGTTGGTGCTATACGAAACCGACGGGCCGATCGCCATCGTCACCATGAACCGGGACGAGTACCGCAACGCCCAGAACGCCAGGATGACCTACGCCCTGGACGACGCGTTCAACCGGGCCATCGGCGACGACACGGTGAAGGTCATCGTGCTCGCCGGCGCCGGCAAGCACTTCTCCGCCGGTCACGACATCGGCACGCCCGAGCGCGACATCCACAAGTCGTTCGAGCGCCGCGCCACCAACTGGTACGCACACGAGGACAAAGACGCGGCGGAAAACTACTTCGTTCGCGAACAGGAGCTGTACCTGGGCATGTGCCGGCGCTGGCGCGAGATTCCCAAGCCGACCATCGCCATGGTCCAGGGGGCGTGCATCGCCGGCGGCTTGATGCTGGCGTGGGTGTGCGACCTGATCATCGCGTCCGACGACGCGTTCTTTGCCGATCCGGTGGTGAAGATGGGCATCCCTGGCGTCGAGTACTTCGCCCATGCCCACACCATGCCGCCGCGCATCGCCAAGGAGTTTCTGTACCTGGGCGAAAAGATGCCCGCCCAGCGCGCCTACGAGGTCGGCATGATCAACCGGGTGTTTCCCCGCGTGAGCCTGCGCGACGAAACCCTGGCCATTGCGCGGCGGATCGCGGACAAACCGCGTTTCGGTCTGGCGCTCACCAAAAAGGCAATCAACCAGGCCGAAGATCGGATGGGCCTGCGCGACACCATGGACGCGACGTTTGGCCTGCACCATTTGGCGCACGCCCACAACCAGCTGTGCTCCGAGGACCACCTACAAGGCCAGGACGCCAAGTCCATGGCCAAGACCCTCAAGTAATGGATCTGTCGTTCAGCAGAGAGCAGCTGGCGTTCCGCGACGAAGCGCGGGCGTGGCTGCGCGCCAACGTGCCGGCCGAGCCGCCGTTGTCCGGCGACACGCGCGAGGGCTTTGCCCAGCACCTGGAGTGGGAACGCAAGCTGTACGCGGACCGCTGGTCGGTGGTGTCGTGGCCCGAACAGTACGGCGGCCGCGGGGTCGGTCTGATCGAGTGGCTGCTGTTCGAAGAGGAGTACTACCTGGCCGGCGCGCCCAATCGGGTGACGCAAAACGGCATCTTCTTGCTGGCGCCGGCGATCTTCGAGTTCGGCAGCGACGAGCAGAAACAGCGGCTACTCGAACCCATGGCCGCCGCCGAGCAGCTGTGGGCCCAGGGGTGGTCCGAGCCCGGCGCCGGCAGCGATCTGGCGTCGCTGCGCAGCACGGCAACGAAAGTGGACGGCGGCTGGAAGCTCAACGGCCAGAAGACCTGGTGCACCCGTGCGGCGTTTTGCGATTCGATGTACGGCCTGTTTCGCAGCAACCCGGAGTTGCCGCGACACAAGGGACTCACCTACTTTTTTGTCGACCTGAAGGCCGACGGCGTGACCGTGCGCGGCTTCGACCGGCTGGACGGTGACGAGGGCTTCGCCGAGGTGTTTCTCGAGGACGTGTTCGTGCCCGACCGCGACGTGCTCGGTGAGGTCGACAAGGGCTGGTACGTGGCCATGGCCACCACCAACTCGGAGCGCGGCCTGTCGTTGCGCAGCCCCGGACGTTTTTTGGCGACGGCCGAGCGGCTGATCGCGCTGTACCAACAGCGCGCCCCCGCCGACCAGCAGCTGGGCGACCAGGTGGTGCGCGCCTGGCTCGACGCCCAGGCCTACCGGTTGTACACGTTCCAGACGGCGACGCGTTTGCTCGCGGGCAAGCCCATCGGCTCGGACGCCAGCATGAACAAGGTGTTCTGGTCCGAGATGGACATCCGCAGCCACGAAACCGCGCTGGCATTGCTCGGCACCGACGCGGAGCTGGACGAGACCACGTGGATGAAGGGCTACCAGTTCTCCCTGGCGGGGCCGATCTACGCCGGCACCAACGAGATTCAACGCAACGTGATCGCCGAGCGTGTGCTCGGTCTGCCGCGAAAGTAACCATGGAGCTCGCGTTTACCGAAGACCAGCTGATGTTGCGCGACACGGTGCGCGAGCTGTTTCGTCGCGAGGGCAGCGCCGACCAGCTGCGCGCGGTGTGGAACGGCGACGCGACGCGGTTCGACCGGGTGTGGTCCACGCTGGGCGACATGGGCGTGCTCACCATGTGCGCCGGAAAAAACGCCGGCGGCATGGGCATGACCGAGCTCGACCTGGTGCTGCTCCTGGAAGAAGCCGGCCGCGCCGCCCTACCCGACCCGCTCGTGGAGACCGCGGCCGTGGCGGTGCCGCTGCTGGCCGCGGCCGAAGGTGCGACAGCGGCCCGCTGGCTGGACGTGCTGGGCGGCGGCAAGGCGATGGCAGCGGTGGCGTTTCCGGGCCAGCAACACATCGTGTTCGGCGCCGACGCCGATTTGATCCTGGCATGGCACGAAGACGAGCTGCACGCCGTCGCCGGCGATGCGGTGGCCGCGACGCCGGTCCAGTCGGTGGATCGCGCGCGCCCGCTGGCCACCGTGTCGTGGCAACCGGGTGCGGACACGCTGCTCGCCCGCGGCGTCGCCGTTTACGACGCGCGCACCCGCGCGCATCAGCGCGGCGCTCTGGGCGCGGCGGCCCAACTGTGCGGACTGACCCAGCACATGCTCGACATGACCGTCGACTACGTGAAGAACCGCCACCAGTTCGGCCGGCCCATCGGCTCGTTCCAGGCGTTGAAGCACAAGCTGGCCGACACCTTCATCAACCTCGAGTTCGCCCGCCCGGTGGTCTACCGCGCCGCCTACGCCCTGGCCGAAAACGACCCGGACGCGGCGTTGTTCGTGTCCGCGGCCAAAGCCCGTGCCTCGGACGCGGCGCTGTCTGGCGCCAAGGCGTGCCTGCAGTGCCACGGCGCCATGGGCTACTCGTTCGAGTACGACCTGCATATGTGGATGAAGCGAGCGTGGACGCTCGCCGCCGCCTGGGGTGATGCGCGCTGGCACCGCCGCCAGGTCGGCAACAACCTGTTTGCCAAGCGAGGTTCCTGATGTCCGAAGCCTATATCGTCGACGCCGTCCGCACGCCCATCTGCCACCGCAAGGGCAGCCTGGCCAAAGAGCACCCCGCCGATCTCGGCGCCCACGTAATCAAAGCGTTGGTCGACCGCAGCGGCATCGATGCCAGCCAGGTTGACGACGTGATCTTCGGTTGCGTCGACACCATCGGCCCCCAGGCGGGCGACATCGCGCGCACTTGCTGGCTGGCAGCCGGCTTGCCCGATGAGGTACCCGGCGTCACCATCGACCGGCAATGTGGCTCGTCACAGCAAGCCGTGCATTTTGCCGCCCAGGGGGTGATGAGCGGTACCAGCGATCTAATCGTCGCCGGTGGCGTGCAGAACATGACCCAGATCCCCATCGCCTCGGCCATGACCTGTGCCGCCGAGCTCGGCTGTACCGATCCGTTCTCGGGTTCCCGCGGCTGGGTCGAACGCTACGGCAACGAACCCGTATCGCAGTTTCACGCCGCGGAGATGATCGCCGAAAAGTGGCAGCTGTCCCGGCGCGACATGGAGGAGTTCGCCCTGGCGAGCCATCACCGCGCCCTCGCCGCCATCGACGGCGGCACCTTCGAGCGCGAAATCGTCCCCTACGGCGACATCGCCACTGATGAGGGGCCGCGGCGCAGCACCAGCCTGGACAAGATGGCGGCCCTGCAGCCGCTGGCCGAAGGTAGCCGGCTCACTGCGGCGGTGGCGAGCCAGATTTCGGACGGCGCCGCCGCGTTGCTGATCGCGAGCAAAGATGCGGTCGACCGCTTCGGGCTCGAGCCGCGCGCGCGCATCCACCACCTCAGTTGCCGCGGTGCCGATCCGATCTGGATGCTGACCGCGCCGATTCCGGCCACCGCGTATGCACTGAACAAGGCCGGCATGCGTTTGGCCGATATCGATCTGGTCGAAATCAACGAAGCCTTCGCGTCGGTGGTGCTGGCGTGGCAGCGCGAAACCGGTGCGGACCCCGACACGATCAACGTCAACGGCGGCGCCATCGCCCTCGGTCATCCGCTGGGCGCGACCGGAGCGCGCCTGATGACCACGCTGCTGCACGAGCTCGAGCGCCGCGGCGGTCGCTACGGCATGCAGACCATGTGCGAAGGCGGTGGCCAGGCAAACGTGACGATCATCGAGCGGTTGTAAACGCCGGTTCGCGCACCGCCTGTAATTCGCGCGGGTTCTTGGCATTTTAGTAGCGGCACACGGGGGAGGCCGCCGCCGAGGGTAGGCCGTTTGGCACCGTGATGCGTGGGAGACTTCCATGAGCGTAAAGCACCGCGCCCGCAAAGAAAAACGCCAGCACCGCCGGCGCGGGCGCGCACACCCGTTGCCATAGGCAGGAGGGGGACGGCACGTGTAGCTTCTACTTCGCCGAAGACTGCGCTCCGGGGGTCCGCTGCCATCCGCCCGGACCACGCAGGGTCAAGTGCTGGTAGTCGCTTCGTCAGTGCTGCTGCGCGCAGCCTGGTGCCGGGCGTAGATGTAGTCGCAGAACCGGACGACACCGTCGATCACCGCGGCGGAACGAACCGACGGGAAGATCTCGAACGCGTGGTTGGCGCCCGGAATCTCGGCGTAGACAACCGGGTGCTCGCTCACCTCGGCGAGCTCAGCGGAAAACGAGCGGCTCTCGTGCACGGGCGCCAGCGAGTCGCGGTCGCCGTGGATCAGAAAGAACGGCGGCGCGTCCGCCGAGACGCGATGGGCCGGTGACGCGTTGCGGAACAGCTCCTCGGAGTCGGCAAAGCGGCGCTTCATCACGACGCGCTCGAGCAACACCGCGCGGAACAAACGGTGGGGCCAGTGGCCGTGGCGGTCGCAGAAATCGTAAACCCCGTAGTACCCGACGCAGCCTTGCACGCGCGTATCGACCTCGGGGAAGTCTACCTGAAACTCGCGATCGTTGGGCGTCAACGCGGCCAGCGCCGACAGGTGCGCGCCGGCGCTGCCACCGCAGATGACCACGAAATCGGGGTCGCCACCGTGGTTGGCGATGTTCTCGCGCACCCACTTGATGGCGCGCTTGACGTCGTGCAAATGCTCGGGGAAGGTCGCGCGCGGGCTCAGCCGGTAGTTGATCGATACGCACACCCAGCCGCGGGAGGCCAGCGCGTTCATCGTCATCAACCCCTGCTGGTTCTTGTTGCCGATGACCCAGCCGCCCCCATGCACGTAGAGCGCCACCGGATGCTTGTCGGCTCGCTCCGTGGGACGGAACACATCCAGGCGCAGCTCCTTGCCGCGCGCGGTGTGATACGTGATGTTGCGCACCCGCTCGACGCCGGCCTGGCGAATGGGCAACACCGAAGCGTAGCGCCATGACAACTCGGCGTGCTCGGGCTGCTGCTCCCGATAGTCGCTGCCCAGGCCACGCGCGAGCGCCGCCTCCACGGCGCCGCGGGCACGCCGCGCCGCGCTCACGTGCGGCAGCATGGCCAGCGCAGCGGCAACGCACAGCCCCAGGCCGACGAATCCCTGCCAACCTTCCGCGCCGCCCAACGATGACAGCAGAGCCGCGCTGCCCCCGCTGAGCACCATGAAGTGCACGGGCAATTCGCTCACCAGCCAGGCCGTAAGCCAGGCGGGCAACACCAGCAAGCCCACCCGGCGCAGCGCAAAATGCGAGTTGAGCGCCGCGACACCGAGCAAAATACCCACGCTGAACAGAGCCCACGGCATTACAGCCTTTTTACGGCGGGAATGATGCTCATGCAAGGCGCGTGTTGGAACAGCGGGTGGACCAGTGGAACAGCGGCACCTGGGCAGCGCATGTAGTTTCAGGAGCTTCGCCCGGACGATTCTGCGGCATGGGCCGTGCAATGATCCCCGGCATGCACAAGCGCCGCCCGCAAAGGGCAAGACCTACCAACTGGATCTCACCGACCCGGGCGTGGTCCAGCGCTCCAATCTGATCGCGGCGATCATGGAACGCTCCAACCTGCACAGGGTCAGTCCCCGACCGTAACCGCGTTGA
>Ga0114931_10012375_pt1 | contig 10000 bp, 6 predicted proteins | sample 2SBtaG_FD_89579 | JGI IMG/M metagenome (GOLD analysis project Ga0114931, IMG submission 89579) | Deep subsurface microbial communities from Kolumbo volcano to uncover new lineages of life (NeLLi) - 2SBTROV14_V59a metaG | ecosystem: Environmental > Aquatic > Marine > Volcanic | place: Kolumbo...
CAGTCGGCAGGGTTTCACCTTATTTTTCACCGGCCTGTCAGGTTCGGGTAAATCCACGCTGGCGAAGATCATTTATGCCAGGCTTGTGGAAGCAGGTGGCCGCCCCGTGACATTGCTCGATGGCGACATTGTGCGCCTGCACCTGTCTAGCGAACTGGGCTTTTCAAAGAAGGATCGCAATATCAACGTGCGTCGTATCGGCTTCGTGGCAAGTGAAATTACCAAAAATGGCGGTGTGGCCATCTGTGCGCCGATTGCACCATATTCGAAGATGCGCCGGGATGTGCGGGAAATGATAGAGCCGCATGGGGCATTTATTGAAATTCACGTGGCAACGCCGCTGGAGACCTGTGAGGCGCGTGACCGGAAAGGGTTGTATGCGAAGGCGCGCAGGGGGGAGATTCCGGAATTTACGGGGATCAGTGATCCCTATGAAGTGCCGGAACAACCAGAGTTGCGGGTGGATACCACGGGGCTGAGTCCGATGGAAGCGGCTCAGGAGATTTTTCTGTATTTGTTGCGAGAGGGGTACCTGGATGCTGTCGGTGATGTTAATCAGTGTGTAGTTGATAACTAGTAATTCAAGTCTGTTTCGTAACTCCAGGAACAGGTGTCTTAGTGTGTTTATGTATATGAGGCCGGGTTCGTGTGGTTGTGAACAAGGCAATGGATGTTAAGGCTGATATGTGAATCAGAAGTCCATATCGCAATAAAGGTGTCAGTGGTAAGCATTTGATTCGATAGTGCATCGATATCTATACGAGGTCGATCTGCGTGATGCGGTTACGTTGATAATGCTAACCGAATTGAATGAGTGTCTTGGGTTGGATTAAAAAACCTACAAAGCTGATGAAAGGATTCATGTTTATCAATCTGCGTTATGATTATGAGCCTGAGGCTGCAGCAGAGCAATTCTTTGAGTATATGTGTGTAGGGCGCTCTTAAAAAAGTTATGACAAAGTTATTCACATGCTTTAACTGGGGAATGCGCAAATATTTCTATAATGAAATAGATAGACATTCTCATGCTGAGTGCCTTAGTCGATCCTGTATGGCAATTAGTATTCTTTGGTGTTCTCGCAGCGATCCAGGATTCAGAGTGTGAATAAGCAGCCGCATAGTCATCTCAAAATAATCACGTTAGTGTTTTTGTGCGGTATTACCATAGTGTTCTTTAGCAAGTATGACCGATATGAATCTGATGGCGAAGAGCTTCTTAAAAACGGTGATTTTCAGCAAGGACTGAAGCATTGGGAAAAGGAGCATTCCGGCCTACAAGTTTTCTTTGAAGAGCAGCCAGTATTACGATTAAATTCAGAAGCTGGTCAAGATGTTGTATCTATTAAGCAGACAATTTCGAATATTCAGAGTCATCGCTTCTTGAGATTTTCGGGTAAATTGAAAACTGAAGGAGTAGAACAGAAAGAAAATAACTGGCAATCAGCACGATTGTTATTTGTTGGGTTAAATGCAGCTGGCCAGCCATTGTATGACGTACCCCATGTTCTCGTTGCTCAACACGGTACAAGGGATTGGCAGCGTTCTACCCGGGTGTTTGAGTTGAATGATGAGGTTGTCAGGCTTCGTATCGAAGTCCAGCTAGCCAAAGTAAAGGGTATAGCGTGGGCGAAAGATTTGAGTTTGATGCCCATAAGAGAAAAATCTGCTTACAGGGTTTACCGGGGAATTGCTATTGGCATATGGAGTGTAGTAGCAGCCTGGTTGCTGGGGGATTACCTGCGAATCCACGGATTTAGTAAACAACAAGTACCAGTTGCAATTTTACTTTGTGCTATCGTTGTCGGTGTGTTGATGCCGGTAGAAATGAAAGTTTCCCTTGCGGATTCACTGATTTCATTGTCGCCGTGGATATGGCATATAGTCTCTTCTTTTAGCAGGTCAGTTTCTGTCGATACATACACAATCGGGCATTTTCTGGCTTTTGTCTATCTTTCCCTTGCCGTCTATTGGCAGACTTCATATTTTAGAAGCCTGATTCAGGCTCTTGGCCTGTTAGTATTGTTCGCTTTTGTAAGCGAGGTACTCCAATTTCTGGTGGACGGACGTAACCCACAGTTAATGGATTTTTTAACTGATGTGGCCGGAATTTTTATTGCATTGCTTATATGTGCTACTTGGTGCGCCTCCAAGTGGTTGTTTGGATTAGAGGATATAATATGCCTCAACAAGAAATAAAAACGCTTTCAAAAATAGCCGGCGCTATGGGCATTATAAATATTGCTGGAATGATGATTTCTTTTGTAGTGGTAATGTTTATTACTAGAATCGTCGGAGCTTCAGTATTTGGTACGGTTGCAGTTAGTCTATCAGCAATAGGGGTGTTAAAGGTTTTTTCAACTCTCGGTCTGGATAAAGGGGCTTTACGATTCATATCGTACTATAGGGGAAAAAATGATTTAAGTGGAATGAGAAAGACAATATGGTTAACTACTGGGACTGTATCAATAATCTCGTTATTGATTGTTTTAATTTCCAGTGCTGGGTTTAATACGCAAATTGCTCTTCTGTTCCCAGAAATACCTGAAATAAACGATGTTTTTCAGATATTCATTTATTTGTTGCCAATAATCGCACTGAGTGAAATTGTAAATAATCTATTAACGGGCTTGGAAAAACCGCAGTACGTCCTGGTGGCGCAAAAAATCTTATTGCCAATATCAAGGTTTCTTTTTCTCCTGATACTAGTTTACTTTTATACAAAGCTGGATGCTTTTTTGTACGCGACATTTATTTCGCAAGCGTTTATTTCAGTGCTGCTATTAATGCTCTTTGTCAAGGTGTTTTGCAAAATTGAATTACCGTCATGTACTTCGGAAAGTCCATTCAGCTTGAAACAGTTTGTTCTGTTTTCGCTGCCATTGACATTGATACCGGTATTTAATTTGTCTACTCAGCACGTAGACACGTTGATTGTAGGGCATTTTATGGGCGCTAATGATGCTGGAATCTATGCGATAGTCAGACGTATTGGCGAAGTAATTCTAATGCCTCTTTCCATGGTGGCCGGAATATTTTCAGCGCAGGCATCAAGAATGTTTGCTCAAAAACGAAACCAGGAAATTAAAAGCCTTTATTTATTTTCTACAAAATGGATATATATTCTCAGTGCTATTATTTTTCTGGTCGTTTCTTTAGAAGCCGAGTTAATACTGAAACTGTTTGGCGAAGAGTTTGTCAGCGGGTCAAAAGCGCTACAGCTTTTTGTATTCGGCCAGCTAATTAATGCCTCATTTGGACCTAGTGGGGTTTTGTTGTTGATGCTAAATAGGTCGAAACTTGTATTATTGAATAGCCTGATTTCTGCAATAGTCGGGGTGTTATCAGCCTATTTTTTAGTCAAAGATTACGGTTTGTTGGGCGCAACAGCGGCTGTGACGATTACAATCATTGTTGTTAACATTCTGGCAATGCTCCAGTTGTATTTTATATTTGGAATTTTACCCTGCTCATCAGCGGTGTTTATTAAGCGGCTTGGCATAATACTGGGGAGTGTATATTTGACAAGTTTGTTGTTAGTGAATATAAAAGTAGATAGCGCTTTTTACCATATTGGTATAACCGTCATGGTGGCTTTTATATTATTCCCGTTCTTGTTATATGTTTTCGAAGGTTTTAGTGAAAACGATAGAATGATATTAAGATTGACCGGTATGAAATTCAAACGACTTGTAACAAGGTAGAGCGGAACAAAATGGATATAAGGTATAAATGGATAAACTTAATTAAGCGGGTTTATCCAGGATATGGTTTAAAAAACTCTGACATAATATTGGGAACTTTTCCAAAGTCAGGCACAACCTGGTTCCGATTCATTTATGGAAACATGATAAGTATTCTTGAGCTTGATGGTAGGGCTGTCGACTATGACATGCTGAACAATGACTTAAACTCATCATTTGATGCTCATATTTATCCAAAAATTAAATATAAAAAACTGCCAAGACTTGTTGCAACGCACCAGGCTTATGATGGGCGTAAGTTTGGCAAGAACAGGGCAATTTATTTAACAAGGAACCCTTTGGACACATTGGTTTCTTATTGGGAATATAGAAAAGGTTTTAAGAAGTTTAATAATGAATTTACCTTTAAAAGTTTAATCAGGGATGAGAAATACGGAATTCATGCATGGGTCGATCATTATCTTTCCTGGTCAGATAAAGCAGATGTGGTAATAAGTTATGAGGATTTAAAGAAAAGTGAAGTGGGGGTGATGACGAAAATAATCAATACTTTCTCCCTTGATGTTCATGATAAAAAGATAATTGAGCTCGCAATTGAACGTTCAAGATTCGATACTATTCGTAGTATGGAAAAAGAAAAAGGCCTGGACGCAAGAGCCAAAAAAGACCTCAAGGAATCATTTCGTTTTGCCAGAAAAGGGAAAACAGGAGAGTGGAGATCATATTTTGATAATGAAGACATTGAGTATGTTGGTAATATCCTGACAAGATCAGGGCTACGCGATATCGTGGGTGATGATATCGACATGTCTGTATAGAAGGGAAGGGAATGCTCCGCTGGTTTTACTTGAGATCCATCAGCGTTTGGTTGGATGCAAATATTATTTTGGCGAGATTATTTTTTAGGGTAGGCCGGTTATGATAAAAATGAGAATAGTGTAGGCATGCCCGAAAAAAATGCACCTATGCGAGTCCTTTGGTTTGTGAATACAGCATTCCCTGCTATGGACAGGCATCTTGGAAAAGAAGAGTACCTGGGGACAGGGTGGTGGGTAAAAGCGACCGCAAATGAAATGGCTAAACTGGAGGGTCTTGAGATTGGTGTTGCCTGGGCTTCGAGTGAGGTTAGAAAATATGAGCGTTTTGAGGAGGAAGGCTTCGTTTACTATCTTATTCCTCAACACCCTTTTTCGGTCAAGAGAAGAAATATTATAAGTAGGATATGGTCCCGCTTGAACAGGGTATTTAGTACCTTCTTACCATACAGGTATGAGAACGAAATAAGAGATTGTGTAAGGGCGGTTGATGATTTCAAGCCGGACGTGGTACACGTATGGGGTACTGAGAACTTTTATGGTCTGATCTGTAACAAGATCAATGTCCCTGTGTTAATAAAACTCCAGGGCCTGCTTAGCGTGATACAAATCGACTATTGGGGTGGATTGAAGTTGCGGGAAAGGGCCTCGATGCCAAATGAAATATTGTATTACCTTGATACAAAAAAGCGAGCAAAAAACGAAATTAAAATTGTCAGGGAAAACAGGTTTTTTGAAGGCAGGACGCTTTGGGACTACTCTCACATGAGAGAGTACAACACATCAGCGTCTTATTATGATATTCCAGAAATGATGAGACCATCATTTTACGTCTCAGAATGGGAAATAGAGAAAGCTAAAAGGTATACGGTATATACTACTTCTCGAAGCATGCCTCCAAAAGGCGTCTTATGCCTATTGAAAAGCATAAGCATAGTCCGTAAATACATTCCAGATGTTCAGCTAAGGATTGGAGGGCATACAGGGAACGTTGAATATGGCAGGCATATAAAAAAAATGATGTCTGATCTGGAGCTTGATAGCTATGTAACGTTCCTGGGGCCGGTATCGGAAAACGAGATTATCAGAGAACTTTTAAGTGCCCATGTATATGTTCTTCCTTCATTCATAGAAAATTCCTCTAATAGTCTGATCGAAGCAGAAATGGTGGGGGTTCCGTGTATAGCGTCATATGTGGGTGGGAGCCCTTCGCTAATGAGTGAGGAGGAAACAGGCCTGTTCTTCCAGAAAGGAGATAGTGCAATGCTGGCCATGAATATCCAAAGGGTCTTTAATGATGACGAGCTTGCTATACGCTTGTCTAAAGGGGCGCGAGAATTTGCTCTGGATCGTTTTTCTAAAGATAGGGTTATTGGTGGCATATTATCGGCTTATAAGGAAATCGTAGAACAGGAAGATGCAGGTTAGTTGCAAGGGTTAGATATTTCATAATGGCTCCGGAAATAGCACGTTAACCAGTAATAGCCACAAGTTTACTGGTACCGGAATAAGAGTGGATGATGTTATATAAAATAATCAACAAGCTATTCTCCTTTTGGGACGCAATGATAGGCAGTACGTCATGTTATTTTATGCGTAGTGCAGGTGTGCAGCTTGGTAAGAATGTCAGATGTTTTGGGGTTCCTTTGATGTCTATTTATAAAGGGAGCCAGATAAAGATCGGAGACAACACAACCCTTCGCTCTATATCCAGAGGAAATGCTATAGGTGTCAATCACCGTATCGTGCTTACTACACTTTCAGCCAGTGCCCGTATCGAAATAGGCAATCATGTTGGTATGAGTGGCGGTACAATATGCTGTAAACAGAGAGTAACGATAGGGGATCATACACTTATCGGTGCAAATACGATTATTGCGGATAATGATATGCACTATGTCAATCCTGTAAGTCGGCAAAATAGTGATGATAATGAGGGCATTCCGGCCAGGGAGGTAAGCATTGGAAAAAATGTATGGATAGGTGCAGATGTATTTATATGCAAGGGTGTGTCAATAGGCGATAATTCTGTGATTGGAGCCAAATCCCTGGTGTCAAAGTCGATCCCGGATAATTGTATTGCGGCAGGAAATCCGGCAGAAGTTATTAATAAAAACACCCAGTAGTATATGTGTAAGTATGATTAACAACGAGGCAGTTAAATATGATAGTGCTAGGTATTCATTGTGGGCATGATTCAAGTGCAGCCATTATTGTTGATGGTGAGATATTGGCAGATGTATCAGAGGAAAGGTTTAACAGAGTCAAGCATAGCAATAATATACCGTTGAAGTCGATAGACTACTGTCTGGATTATGCAGGACTGTTAAATATTAATGATGTCGATTACATTGCTTTTTCCTGGAAGAGTGCCCCGCCGCAGATTGCAAGTATGTTTGGCCTTGATGTTGCTCATGCTCGAAAAGGAGTGGTCGAGCGCTTAAAGAAACTTAGTGGGCGCAATCGGATAAAAATGCCCGTTTACTATGATCATTATCATCTGAAAAACCCGAATAAATTTATTCCGGTTGAACATCATTTGGCGCATGCAGCATCTGCCTACTACACTCAAGGCAGCTCCGAGAAATGTCTGGTATTTACAATAGATGGGTCTGGCGATGAAGTATCAACTGCAGTCTGGGAAGCGGAAGGTACAAACATAAAGCCGTTAAAGAAATATTATAAAGAGGCATCTTTGGGTTGGTCTTACAGTATTGTGACTGAAGGTCTTCATTATTGGCACGGGGATGGAGAAGGTACCGTTATGGGGTTGGCTCCCTATGGTGATCCAGATAAATGCACCGGAGTTCTCGATAAGTATTTTCCGCAGTTTGATGGGAAAGATTTGACAAAAAAAGCTGAAATGGGAGATGCATATTACTGGGCTGAGTCAGGATTTGTGCATTATCATTTTGAAGAGGCTTGGGAGGTTGAAAAGCTTGTTGAAAAATATGGCGCAGAGAATATCGCAGCAGAGGCGCAACGAAAGCTTGAGGAAAATATCATTGCCTTTATTAAGGGTTGGTGTGTAGATAAAGATATTTCCAGTGTAGCTTGTGCTGGTGGAGTGTTCCTGAATGTGAAGCTAAACCAGCGAATTTGGAATGGACGTGGTGATATTATAAAGAGCCAGAGTATCTTTCCTAATTCAGGTGATTCCGGTCTTGCAGTCGGCGCAGCACTACATGTATATCACAAACATAACGAGTATTCGTCGGGACCAATCGAGCATCTTTATCTTGGACCAGAATATAGCGATGAAGAAATTGAGACTCTTTTGAAGTCAAGAATGCTTGAATATGAAAAACTCGATAATCCAGCAAAAACGGCTGCTGAACTATTGGCCAAAAACAAGGTGATAGGATGGTTCCAGGGTCGGATGGAATCCGGGCCGAGATCGCTTGGAAGCCGGTCCATTCTAATGAGTCCCCTGAAACAGGAAAACAAAGACTATGTAAATGCCCGCGTAAAATTCCGGGAAGGCTTCCGTCCTTTTTGCCCATCCCTTTTATGGGAAAAAAGGGATGACTACCTTAAAGATTATCGAGATGAATACTTCATGATAACTTCATTTGAGGTCAAAGAAGAGAAGCGCGCTTCTGTACCAGCAGTGGTGCATGTCGACAATACTTTGCGGCCCCAAATGGTAAAGCAGGAGCAAAACCAACTTTACTGGAATCTAATCAATGAATTTGGAAGCATAACCGGTGAATATATTGTACTTAATACATCTTTGAATATAAAAGGTGAGCCGATGATTTGTGCGCCAAGAGAAGCACTGAGATGCTTCTATGACAGTGGTCTTGATGCGTTGATAATGGGCTGTTACTTATTGAAAAAACCAACTGATTTGGATGCCGGAGTATAGTCTGGTCTTTTTAATTAATCAGATGCGGAATTCAATAGTGGGACAAGAAATTATGATAGTGCTCGGTATTCGTCGTGGTTATTAATAAAGCCCTGCCGCTATTCTCGGTGGCGGCTTTGTGTCGGATATATAACAGGACTGCATAGATGGCAAGAGATCGCGTGCTAACACTGACTGGCATCCTGGTTTCCGCCTTTCTGTGCTTGCTGGCGGGGCATTTCCTGATAACACAATATATGCCCAATGCAGTCATAGGTGGTGTTGTAGGCTTATTGCTTGTTGCGATTATTTTCTACTATGTTTTGAATATTCGTCGAGATATATTTGGCTTCATTATTCTGGTTTATATCGTTAGCCATTTCAACTACGGCCAAGCTTATGGCGGCCTCTTTAACACGGCCTCATTTTTTGTTTTGGTTGTTTACCTGGCGGCAAACAGGGTGCGCGAAGGGTTTGTACGGCGAGATAAGGTGATGTCTGCCATTCTGTTTATCTTCATATTATCGAATCTGCTTGGTTGGGTTTTGAAAAATCCTGTTCCGATGCTCCATAGATTCGAAGGCATTGCTGCATTTTTTGGCTATATCTTTATGTTCCATTTGGCAAGCAATGTTGCTATTACCAGAGAGCGAGCTAGCCTGTTTCTATCCGTTACATTTGTCATGGTGCTCTATCAGTTTTTGGTGGCATTAAATCAGCGCTATGGTTTAGTTGGCTGGAACACGCCACTGGTTGGCGGATATATGGAACTGGGTAAGTTGGTTGATAATACCGAAGCGGAAGATCTGTCTCCCAGCGGTACCATTCGTCATTTTGAGTTATTTGGTGAGTATGGTGCCCTGATGGTATGCCTGTTAGTGCCATTCCTCTCCTCATCAATCACTCAAGGAGAACTCAAGTTTGGAGTCAACCGAATTGTCATTATGATTCTTGTGGCCATATCATTTCCTGTAATAACCTCGGATCGTGCAGCGGCAGTTCTAGTCGTTTTTGCTTTTATTTTGTATTATTTGATCTTTCCGACGGGGATATTTTCGAGCATAGACCGATTTATTCGCCGGCAGGCCAAAGTTCTCCTGGTGTTCGCAGTGCTGCTGCCGTTGGTCGGGGCGTATATTGGACTCGGCCGGTTGGAAGAAGACTTTGGCCGCTTGTCTGATAAAGAGTTATCTGCTGGGAATATTGTATCAGGCAAGAGTATTAACCGTGGATGGTTAATAACTGAAGGGCTCGAACGCATCGAGCAGGAGTCCTGGTGGATAGGCTATGGATATGGTGTACAAAGATCTAATGAGTGGGCCTGGTTTGGTGCGGATCCGGAAAAACGAGAGAGTGGGGTAAGTGATTTTCACAGTCTGTATCTGTCATTACCGATGGTGTACGGATGGGTTGGCTCATTTGCCTTTCTTTCCATGATCGTTCTAACGGCCTTCCGAATGTTCAGAACATCCATGAGATACAGAAAGAGAAAAAGCTTCCTTGTAGTGTTCGCCGTTGGGTTTACTATGTTCTGGCTTGTTTTCCTGATTGATCAGTACAAGATCAGTATTTTGCGCAATACCAATTATCAAATGTTGTTCTGGATATGGCTGGGGTTGTCGAATGCAGTATTCAAA
>Ga0114931_10012376_pt1 | contig 10000 bp, 13 predicted proteins | sample 2SBtaG_FD_89579 | JGI IMG/M metagenome (GOLD analysis project Ga0114931, IMG submission 89579) | Deep subsurface microbial communities from Kolumbo volcano to uncover new lineages of life (NeLLi) - 2SBTROV14_V59a metaG | ecosystem: Environmental > Aquatic > Marine > Volcanic | place: Kolumbo...
GTTACCAACGTCCCAAGATTGTCTTTTGGAATCTTGCAGGCGGTACACTCGATTTCCCCACTACTCACAAAACTTCAAATACTGCATTGGTAAGCGGATTTAGTGCCTCCACGTTTAGCCTTTTAATGGATGGTAAACTTCCCAATCCTTATGACGTGATGAGAAAAGCGATTGACAATAAGAGATACTCTCAGATTTCACTTCCGAACCTCGTAGAGACCGAAGGACCCTCAGGAAACTCTGGTGTTCCGGGAGAGGATTCTTCCCAACCCATCACTGAAATTATCAAAACCCACATGAAAACCATTAAAAACTAATCTTGGGTGTATATGTATCCTGCCAAGGACACCATCAGCATTCATACCTAAATATGTTTCACATGAAAAGGGTGTTACAGCATTTATTGCAAACCCCCACCCTGCGATTGGTACACATCAAGTGCACCAGTGTCCACACTCAAAGTGTGGACACCGAACAATTCATCAATTTCTTGGGAGCCAGCAAGTGAATCCTATAGTAAAAAAATCCCAATATTACCTGGAATAGAACAATACACACCATAACAAACTGTAAAAACTCTTCCCAATCCATGATGGTTGCTCCTTGGTCTTAATTTACGTATTATCTCATTTTTTGTTGGATAAAGATTCGCTGTGTCAACACATAAAATGGTCAGCCCTGTCAACAATCCTCAACGTCCGGTGTGTCGTTACTTTTTCAAAAAGAAATGCAGCCGAGGAGATAAGTGTCGATTCTATCACCCTCCGAGGATCACTCGGACTATTAAGAAGCGTGCTCGTCGTCCCATTGGAAAGTGCTATTGTGGGTCGGAACTTAGAACTATTATGAATAATACCCCCATTAGATACGGGCCAGAAGATGAGGAACGCCCTACATTTTACCGGGTGTGTGCTCGAACCAGAAAATCTATCAAAAGGTGTATGGTGTGGGCACCTCTGGAAACTTAAAGTGAGACATCATACAGCATAATGTCTCGAAACAAAAAGCGAAAGAGAGCCAAAAAAGGAAAGAAGAAGGTTTCTGTGTCTGAAGCTCAGATATGCCCTCCCTTGGCTGACATTATTCGCTTCAAGAAACGCAAATTTATGAATGCTCAACTCGGAGAAGGAGCTCAAATTAATGAAATTATTACCAACTTTCACACGTGCGCTGAAACTGGTGCCAGACTGAAATATCAAGCCAAAATCACCTCTTGGAAAATTCTCAAGTGGGCACAGAGAAATCATATTAACTACCATCTCATGGACGATGACTTTACCTATGAGTTTTGGATTTCAGAATCTCCAAGGGAGTATGGACTCAAGAGCTCCAAGTCGTTTCGCACCTCTGACGAATACCAGGAGCCTGTATTTGACATATGTTGTCTTTGTCTCAATGAAAAGTCTGATGTCTTCTATTCTCCGTGTGGTCATATTATCAGCTGCCAAAAATGTCATCCTGGCGATGGTACGTGTCACGTGTGTCGAGCTCAAGTTCTTTCAATGCACGAACTAGATCCTTCAGCATTTTCATGCCGCCCCCTGGTAGATCAATGGGCAGGAGACGTGCTCCCCGCCATTTTTGATAGCGAGTTTGACTTCTAAAGCTTGTTGCTCTGGAGTTCCAAATGTATCTCCTCCGGCACAATAACTCTCAAACTTGGAGCACCGCTTGCGGAAGTCTCCATAAGCAACACATGTGGGTCTTCCGAGATAGTACCACATGGAATCATCATGAGTGAGATTTTCAATGTCTTTGGATGAGAGTCCAACTTTCTGAAAAGACTGATTCCACACATCGCTTTGACCGATCTCGGTGCGATGATTGCAAATGTAAACGTAAATCAGAAAAATAGAGAAAACAACTATCCCGGCGAGAAAGAGATAACTGTGGGCTTGAACGCTCGACTCAAACATCTTTGTAACTAGAGGGGATGATGTCCCTCTGGAAAACGAATTCTTTCGATAAGAGAAGCTAAAATAACTTCACTGATTTCAGGTCAAAAAAGACCTGAAATCCTTTTAAAGGTATCAATCACCTTATTTGAAGATGAAGTGTATAATAGCGCTTCTTCTGCTTTTAGTGGCAAGTTCATATGCTGAGTTGAGGACCCTTTACGATTACCAGGGCAATATTACTTTTGACCAAAAGATGTTTGAGGAGTGCATGAACACGACTCACATATCTATTAGGCCACCCTTTCACCAACCGGGAACCATTGCAATATCCTGCGTAGCTAAATGGACTCCCTATATTGACTTGCAGGTTAAACTCCCGAAAAAAGTGACCACTTTTAACACCGGATGTTATGGGCTTGAAGGTACTATAAATTGGGGGTATATAAGCTTTTATTCTTGGAAATACTGTGACAGATGCCGTTTCACCAAGGAACAACTCGAGGAGTGCCTCCAGAAGAAAGTTGGAACTGTGCATAGCTTTAATTTCGTTGGGGTTCTCCCACCAAGCAAAGACAAGGGTGTCTAAAGGGTATCAAATAGTTATATGAGCTTAGAAATGAACGCCGATTTCGAGGAAGCAAAGGGGGTAAGAGTTTTCTATTCTAGTTGGCCTCTGGCTGTGGCCTTTGTGGGTCCGCCAAAAGAGTTATTGAACTTCCCCCACCCTATGTGTGCCAATTGTAAAAAGGATTGGAAAAGCTTCTCTTATAAAAATCTCTCCAAGGGGGTAAAGGAAAGACTTTCTGTGAAAGAAGGTGAAGAACTTTTTGTGATAACTTTGTGACCTGAATAAAAACGAATTTCATAGACACATCTATGAAATCTTATCAGTCTAAAGAGTATTCCCAAGTAATTCGTGAGAGCTCCTTAGAAGATGAAATTAATTCTCCTTTTCCTAGTGGCTCTGTGTTTAGCTGTTCAAGGTACCCCGTCATGCGATGATTCGTGGCAACAATGCATTGGTAATACTAGCCCATGTTTGAAGTTTGGTTGTTGGTGGTGGCCAGCAGTTCCCCGAAATACCCCTCACAAAGAGGTAATCAAAGAATTAGCTGATATTATTGTCGAGAAAAGATATAATGACGTATTACCATATATAGCTCTTGACGCTACCGTTAATGTTCCTGCTTTTGGAATTAGCTTAACCGGGAATGTTCCATTTATTGGTTATCTAGCTCTGGGAGATGAGGATGTGAGTGATTCATATCGCGTTGTGAATGCTACCGTGACGTCTTCTGTTCAAGAAGGAAAAACAGTGTTTTCCAGAGTTCTTCAATACCTGGAGGTAGTAACTACTGGCGTCATTTTCTCTCCCGACACCGCTTGGGAGTTTGAATTTAACGACTTGCGCCAAATCCAAACTTGGACTATTCATATTGACAGCCTTGCCATTTCAACCCAACTTTTACCTAACTTGGACTTAAATCCAGTCACCGTTTGCCAAACCATCCAACAACAATGCACCGGAGCCAACCAACAATTTGCCAACCAAACCGAGTGCGTGTCAGCTCTGAGCAGTATCCGTCTCTTTGATGGCCCCGCCGCTCTCTTTACTGGCAACCATTTGGGTTGTCATTCCTTCCATTCCATTCTTGCCCTTTCTTTACCCGACATTCATTGTGTCCATACCGGTATCTCTGTCATCAGTCCTTTGGCTACACCATGTACCGATCCTAGCCAATACCTTTAATTAGGTCCAAATTTTCTTGTCCTTGTGACAAGAAAACTAATGAGTTCAGACGATAAGACTGTAGGATTTTGGTTATACAACCGACCTTATGTATGGGTGCCTGGGAAAAATTATAAAACTTGTAGAAGGTTGTATTTGCTCCATGGTAAAGACGAAATCTACACTCACACAAGACCGGGATTCAAAAAGGGGAATTGGGGCCCCTTTGGGATGGGACCTCGAAGAATAGAGTTCCGAAACTATAAATATATCCCGGATTCAAAGTCTTACTCCAAAATATCCATGATTGATCTGTGGTCATCCAAGGAACGAAAAAAGAAATGCCAGTGGGGATCTCGGTACTTTGAAATTTATATTCAAGCTCGAGATGGCCCCCTTAAGAATCTCGAAGTTCGAAAAAATGGTCTCCCTTTTCATCCGGCCGGGCCATCCACCTTGCGCAATTATCTAAGGAAAGCTGGGAAAAGCCCAGGAGATCCTGATTTTGTCAAAAAGCCAAATTGGTTTAAGTCATATAAACAAAATCTTCCAGGACTCTAAGAAGGCCAATGAACGTCATGAATTCGATGGATACCAAAACCCTAGTTCACGCTGGGGTCGAGGTGGTTATCATTGGCGGGGTAGCTTTTTGGCTCAACGGGCGCATTTCGGGAGTTCAGCAGAAAGTCATGGAACTCGAACAGAAAGTTAACTCTTATGAGGAGATTATTAAACGTCAAGAGCAATTAATAATGCGACACGAAGGTATTTTAAGACAAGTTATGGGAGGTCCTGCTCCTCAAGGACCACCTCAAGGACACCCACAAGGACCACCTCAAGGACCTCCTCAGAGTCACCCACAAGGTCCTCCTCAGGGTCATCCACAAGGTCCTCCGAAGCCAGTTTTCCAGAGACCTCCACAACGATATTCACAGGGTCCTGAAGAAAGTGAAGGGCCCCGTGAGGTTTCACAAGATGAATTGGACAAGCTTCTTGAAGATGAAATTTCTGATATTCAAGATGAGAGAGAATGTGATGGAGAACAATGTACTTTAAAGCCTCGAAGATCCAGAAAAAAAGGAAGGAGTCGTCGAAGAAAACCCCATGGAGATTGAAAATAGAGGAATTGGACACGGGGAGAGTGGTAGAGTACCACCGCCCCCCAGCCAATGGAAAAGAAAGTGGGGAAAGAAACCCCTTCGCCAGAAAACGGATCATTACACCATTTGGAGGAATACCTATAACAAGTATCTTTTTCAGCTTTACAAAGAGATGATCCGATCTTTGAACTCTCCTAAAGCAGTTGGTCTCCGAGATGTAGACTTTGAAGAGTTTGCTTCATTTGCTTACAGAACCTCATCTGGGTATATTAGCCAATACGCATAATGTCATTAGGTTTTCGCAAGAATGATTATCGGGCTCTGGTTTCTGATATTGAAGAAAATTCTGATCTTCCAGCGGCTACTGATGGTTTTTTACTTTCTGAAGTCATTGAAACACAAGATATTGTTTGGGACACCTGGAACCATCTCTTATCGAAAGTTGACGAACTCTCAGTTCCTATTTTCGACGAGGGAAGCTACACTAAATTCCTAAACTTTTTGACCAGAGACAACCCCTACATGGAATAACTCTTTTGTATTACCAAAAGAGTGTCACTCAAGAACATGAAAAACTGCCAATCTTCCCCCCAAAATGCGACAAAGTTCCGCTTTTTGCAAAGTATACAGGGTAACAAGCTCGAAATTCCCAAGGGCAGTTTTCCGAAATTGATCTTGAGTAATATAAGAAGAGTAATCTTTGACTTGAAAGCGACCCTTGGTAACAAAAGAGAGTTTTGTGGGGTATTCTCTTTTACCATGTTTTCCCACAACGAGCATCTTTTCCAGATGTGATGCCACAGCGTTATAAAGTTTCGTGGACGTTGCGCCAAGGTCCATTTCATTGCTTCTTAAGTTGAGGTAAAAAAAGGTAATCGGTATTTCTCGACCTTCATATTTTGGAGAAACCTCAATTACTATTTTTAGATTTTCCCAAAGACAAAGCAGCGGGAGATAAAGAGAGAATTTAAAACCATTTCTCGCAATAGTAGGATCGAAATAGTATATTTTGACTCCCCCTCGAGTTGAAATTCTCACCGAAAGAGAGCAGTCAATGGGTACAAAAACTGCTGACAAAACATGACCGTTCTTATGTATCTTGCACGAAACGCACTTGTTCTTGACAGAAAAACTCCTAGCTTGAGCCCATTCAACAGCTTCATTTTCTGAATCCTCCTCAAGAAGTTCTTGGGCAAATTGTGGTCCTGAACACAAGCACTGTCGAACAGGGATTTTAGAGAGGTATTGGTAGGTACAGTCTGTGGCTTCGTAAAGGAATTTGGAACACATCAAAGGGAGGACATTTCTTTCCATTACAACCGAACATGTTCTTTCAAAACCGAAGTTTTGAAACGTAAGGACTAATACCTAGCCCTCCAAAATCACTGGAGAAAACAAATCATTCAAATGATTCACTACTTGACGATATCTTACCCTAGCTGTTAAGATGTCTTTCATGACAGTTTCGTCCTTTCGAAGATAAGTCGAAATGTGACTTCTTGGGACATCTTTGAGAATCTGGCCTCTTTTCTCGTCTAAGATTAGATTATACGTAAATTCTCCCTCGACCTCTTCCTTAAAATCAATGACCTTGCAGAGAGTTCCTCGCGGTACCGATTTATAGCTTCTGGTAAGCAAAACCTTCATTTTTGGCGGAAACTTTGGACCTGTTCGATAAGGCCTTTTGGATGGCCGCTTTTTGACTCCCTTTTCGCGATACAATCGATTGAGAATGTTTCGTGATTTCCACCTCCTACAAATATCCACCAACTCAGCGTCTCTATCGGGATTTATTTCATTGATTCCACCTTTGGCTGCCGATTGAAGAATATACTCTACTTTGGCTGTCTTGCCTTTGAATTTATAACTCTCAAATTTCTCCGGGAATATCTTGGGTCGAGTTTTTAACTCTCTGGTTAACTTCTTTCCAATTTCTTTCTCAAAGCATTCCCACCCGACACTCGAGGGTTCTCGAATAGGTCGTTCCTTGGTATAAACTCGTGTATTGGCTACTCTGTTTGACTGGAGTTGATTGAGATTTTTAAGTACTCGGTTAATAGCGTCATCTAACTTTTCATATGGAACGACTTCGCGTGGATACTTGACAGTGATTAATTCGGTGACTGGTTTAGTGAGTTGTTTTTCGAGATAGTGTAATGGATCGGGCCGGAGTCCCTCAATACCTTTGCTTTCTCGATAGTAAGTGAAATCTTCAGCTTTATCTCCCTGGTGTAGGGCATTTGGATTTTCCAAATAAATGATCTCCAATCTGGTGTTTGGTGGAACGTCATCTCCTCTCCTTAACATCTTGAGAGCTAGGAGACATTGGGGAAGGTTTCGATACTGCAGTCTCTCATCTAATGGACTCGAAACATCGGTAAACGGATTGCCCTTGTCGTCAATAAATGGATTGGTATCTGATGAATCCTCGTCTGAAGTTCTCTTCTTTGCATACTCCTTTACATCTTTGACGCCCACATAAATGATAAGATCTGTATCCTTGACTTGACGAGTGAATAAAGCCTCTATTCTCTCATATAAAATCCCCATGATTTCGACTTCGCTCTTTTTATCAAGTATAGATTTACTCATCATCTCATAGACTTTCCTGAGATATGCACAGTTGTCTCGTCGTGCCATAACAACACCCTTTTTGGTGATTCCAATGATTTTTCCCTCCTTGTCAACAATGTAGGCAATATATCTCTTCTTGGTCAAGAGAAGGAATCTACCGTACATGTTCTCAAATTCAAGATCGATTGGTACATCTCGGTAAGAAAGTGCCACTATCAAGTCCTCCTCAGAAAGTCCCTTCAGGAGTTGTTCCTCAGAGAACTTTTTGGTTTTGTCGAGAGTGAATCGAGAGACTGGATCTCTCCATGTCACTGTGAAATCCTCTGAAACTCCTAAAATACAGCATTTCAAATAATGGGTGACCACTTTGGAAATCTCTTCCGCAATTTCAAAAGATTCCTTCAGAGTCTTTCCCTCGAAATGAAGCATACATGAATCAGTGTTTTTAGCGATTATTTCTCCTATACCAGCCTGAAACCTACCACATTCTGTTTCAAGATCATATACAATATTTCCTTCTGTGGAAAGTGGTGGAATCTCATAAATCTTTCGAACTTGATTTCTGGCTCTCTGAAAAGTTTTGGATGATGTAACAGTATAAAAGTCTGGTTTTTTTGTATGTTCGACTATGCGCAAATTTTTGTATCCGAGACTTTTGGCCAAATAGTAGAGTCCCTGACTGACGAGTTTCCCTTTTGCTCCCCATTGAATTTGTCGTCCTGCACGATACCCGTTGAAAAATTCGCGTCTCGTTTCTTCTGACGAATTAAGTATTTTAGTATGAACATATTTTTGTTGTTCAAAGTACATAAATTGACGATATTTCTGTGTGATATACTTCATGTACCCACAAGGTACTAATTTATAGACGCTGGACGACTTCATTGTATTTAGAATTTTAAACTCGAAAGGTTCAACTCTTTCCAGAATCTCCTTGGCTCTCTCTAGAAATTTCAAATTCTGATTGTTAATTGCCCACGAATATTTTGTCCCTGACTTATATTCATATCTACCACAAGATCCATCAGCCATAAAAAGCCCCCACACCCACGCTTCTTCTGGAGAGGGAATGCGGTCGACATATTCTCTCTTGTATTTAGATTCCGAAAAATATTTGGGGTTGCGAACCCCCTTTTGCAGATTCTCCTTTCTACAGGCTTTGCATCTAGAATGTCGCCTATTCCCCATCTTATGAAATTCTTCCTCTTTGTTTTTCTGTTGACCACAGAGTGAACATTTCTTTTGAATTGGGACAACGGCATTTTGCTCTTTCTTGATATATTCGACAAAATCACTAGGAAAACTTGTTAGCAGTTTATCTCCTACATTGAGCTTCCCGGCTTTTACTAGATCCCCGTTTCCCCTGATGAGAGAGTGATCTTCTGTAACATCTACTATCCCATTTCTGGTAGCTACCCTATAAATTTTCTTCCCGACCCGGTGCTTAATAACTCTTTTTAATCTCTGCCAGCCGTGTGGTTCCCCACACCAGACTGTTATTTCTCCGAATACATCCATTCTTTCTTTGTTTGTGCGTTTAACTGCATCCAGTTTGAATCCTGGATATTTCTCCCACTCTCCACCTTCGATCAAAAGGTGAATTTTGTTAATGGGGAGTATATGAACACATCCTTGATTTTTGCATAATATTGGAGTATCGCCAGTAACACTATCACCATACACCAACTTGGTGAATGGCCATCCTTCGATAGCTCGATCAATAGCTTTAGTAATCAACCATCTACCCATAGCCGTTACACTGGCAGCTCCTGGAATCAAGGGAATGAATCCATTCTTGGCTCCCATGGCCCCATATGCTGAATTGGCCGATACTTTCAGAGCTTTTTGTTGAGCATCGAGAATGTTACAGCACACCTCAAGAATCTTTTCTTCCTTGGGAGACAATTCGCCCTTCTTAATAATCTCATAACCCCATCCCCTCCACTTCTCAATGTCTTCTTGAGTTGCTTTTCCCCTTTGCATAGCCAACCGCGCCTGCATTTTGAACATCTCTTTCTTGACAGACTTTCTTTCCGTCAAGAGTCTCCTTTCAAGCTTAGGCATAATTCACTCATGAAGACGCTTGATCTGACCATCTTCTATAACGATCTTTACTTTACGGAAACGATAATGATGCTTCTTGCACAAAATGTCATCTTTCTTCCTCTTTCTTTTCTGAGGGTCATGTTCACAATTATGAACAACAATACCATTGGCCACAAATGAATGAGAATCTTTCACCTCAATGTCATACGTCGGAAGTTGTCCTATATCCTTTCTATGGATGATTGGAACATTAAAAGTAGGAAGATGTGTGTTTTCAATGTCCACCGAATATTTTACCCCATTACCTTCTGAAAATAAATTTCTGGCACCTATTCTTTCCATATATTCCATTGGGGAGGGAAAATGTCTTTTAGAAAACATTGGTTTATCCCATTTCTTTCTTGGACGCAAAAGTTCAGTCATTTGCTTTGATGATGGAGATGCGTAGTATTCACTAAATATGGCGCCTTCTTTGGAAATGGCTTCTTTGATGAGACCACCAATCTGAAATTTCCTTCCTTCTTTTCGAAGTGAATCTCGGGCTTGTTTTACATAATCGACAATTCTCTTTTATTGTTTCCATACATTTTCCCTATGTCTAAGGTATAGACAACCAGCCTCAAGTCGAATGGACTTGTGCACGCAGTGAGCAA
>Ga0114931_10012377_pt1 | contig 9998 bp, 6 predicted proteins | sample 2SBtaG_FD_89579 | JGI IMG/M metagenome (GOLD analysis project Ga0114931, IMG submission 89579) | Deep subsurface microbial communities from Kolumbo volcano to uncover new lineages of life (NeLLi) - 2SBTROV14_V59a metaG | ecosystem: Environmental > Aquatic > Marine > Volcanic | place: Kolumbo...
CGTCACATCGCCGGCACGAAGTGGGGCACGCGTCGCTACCTGGACATGGATCGCCTCCACGAACAGAACCTCGAACAACAAGCAACGCAACACACAGGAGAACTTCCCATCACGACATCCGCGTAAGCTGCATAAACTTTATCGCTTCTCCCCTAGGGGAGAAGGAACCCATCCCTACCACACCAAGGACAAGCCAAAAACCAAAGTGCGCAACTTGACGGACGCTACCCAAGCCTGACAAGGTGCTCTTGATCTAAACTTTCGGATCCTGGCAATAACACTGGAAACCTTCTCAAGTACTGACCAAAAAACCGCAAGTATGATTCCGCCGGCCCTTCCAGTGCAGCGCACGTCTGTTGAAAAAAGAAAAATGCCAGACGTGAATTCAAGAGACCCAGCAACGCGCGGTTGCTCGTGGGCAGAAAGTAGACCGTGTTTGCACCGAAATGTCCACCTTCGTCCAGCGCAAAGCGACAGCTAGTTGCGATGTCTGGAAAAACGATCGGGATGTCCCGTTGAAAAACGGGTCGACGAATTCACGACGCAATTGTGTTTCGTTGTAAGTTGGAGAGCGGTAGCTGTCGAGATTTCTCCGAAACCGGTCAATTAAGTCAACAAGTTCCATTGGTACCGCCACGCCAACTGCCCTCCGAGAACGACTCACGTTGGACTTCGCGGTGATCCCTTGGGAGCCGCTTATCTTAGTTCTAGAACGTTGCTGGGAAACACCTATAGGCGGCGACTCTACAGCGATGTTCAGTCGACAAAACTCCCGCCCGCGGCTGCTTTGTCGAGCAAGTATTTGCAGGGGGCGAAGGCGGGACCGTACTCTTCGGACCAACCGGTAAGGCGATCGGCAATGTACTTGGCGCCTAGCGTGTCGGCATACTTCATCAGCCCGCCGCGATAAGGGGGAAAGCCCATGCCCATCACACTCGCCACGTCAATGTCGGAGGCACGAATCGCGATCCCCTCGTCCAGACAGCGACAGGCTTCGTTCACCACGCCCAACAGCGTCCATTCGACGATGTCGTTGTCGGTCACCTCCAATGCCGGGGGGGTGCCCGCGTCTTTTCGGGCTTTCTCGACCAGCTCGGCTAGCGAGGAATCTTCAGTCGCGGTCTTACCGTCTTCATAGATGTAGTAGCCGTGACCGGTTTTTTGGCCAAACCGTTTGGCATCGAACAGATAGTCGACGAGCGTCGATTGATAAACGCGATCGGCGTAGGCGTCGGCCAAAATTCCACCGGCGAACTTGGCCACGTCGATTCCGGCCAAGTCGCCCATCCGGAAAGGGCCCATTGGCATGCCAAAGTCGAACAGGGCTTTGTCGATCGCATACGGATCGACCCCATGGTCGACCAAGAACCCGGCGACCTGCCCGTAGGGGAAGAAGATGCGATTCACGAGAAAGCCCACGCAGTTGCCGACGGTGACCGGCGTTTTCTTGAGTGCCTTGACCAGGGCGATCGTGGTGTTGAGGGTCTCCACGCTGGTGTTCTTCCCACGGACCACTTCGACCAGCGGCATCACATGGGCCGGCGAAAAGAAGTGCGTGCCCACGATGCGATCGGCCGCCGAGGTTTTCTTGCCGATCACGTCCAGGTCGATGGTCGAGGTGTTCGACGCCAGGATACACTTGGGCCCCGTGGCGCTTTCCAGGTCGGAGAACACCGCTTGTTTGAGCTTAATGTTATCGACCACGGCCTCGATGACAATGTTCATCTTGTTGAAGCCAGAATAGTCAGTCTGCGCGGTGAGCCGCGACATCATCTCGTCGTACTTCGCTTGCGAAATGCGTCCCTTCTTCACGCGAGACATGAGGTTCGACTCGATGCGCCCTTGCCCGGCGGCAAGGGCCTCGGCGTTGATTTCTTTCAGCGTGACGGCCACGCCAGACTGCAACAAGCTGGTGGCAATGCCGCTTCCCATCGTGCCGCCTCCAAGTACCGCGGCGGTGGCGATCTTGGCGGGCTTCAGATTTTGATCGGTCACGCCCGGCACCTTGGTCGCCGCGCGAGGGGCGAAGAACATGTGGATCAACCCTTGGGCTTGTGGGCTGACCAGGCACTTGCGAAAGTTTTCCTCTTCGCGTTTCAAACCGGCCGAGTAACCCTCGGTGATGCCACACAGCATGGCGTCGAGACAAAGCTGCGGGTGGATCAGGTTTCGTCCCTTGGCCCCCATCATGCCGATGGCCATATCGACCAACTGTTTCGCCTCGTCTGCCGAAGGCAATTTGCTCTCGTCCCGTGAAGCCTGGACTGGCGTGAGTTCTCCGGCGGCCAGTTTACGTGCGGCGGTCATCGCGGCATCGAGCAATGCATCGGGTTCGACCAACGCTTGCACGATGCCGGCATCAAGGGCCTCGGGGGCTTTCGCCTGGCGGCTTGCAAGCATCATTTCCGCGGCCAATTGCGGCCCAACGATCCGCGGGAGCCGTTGCGTTCCGCCGGCACCGGGAATAAGCCCCAAGCTCAACTCAGGCAGCCCGACGCGGCACTTTGTCGTGCCGATTCGCCATTGTCCACTCATGGCCAACTCGAGTCCGCCACCCAGAGCGAATCCGTCGATTGCCATGACGATTGGCTTGGCATTGTCCTCGAAGTCTTCAAGCGCCACGGCGAGATTGGCGGCAACCTGACCTTTGCCGGCTTGCTTGGCGGCCTCTTTTAACTCTCCGATGTCGGCACCTGCCACGAAATTCCCGCCGGCACCGTGTACGACAATTGCTTTAACGGCGTCATTCTGATTGGCGGCGTTCACGGCAGCCACAAGGCCTTCGACCACTGGCCGGCTCAGCGAATTCACAGGTGGTGAATCGATCGTAATGACGGCTACGTCGCCCTGAACAACACGGTGAACAACTTCGGCGGCCATGGTTTGCCTCGTAGGAGAAAGAGTGAGCGGGAAGATCGCGCAGTCCAACGCGGACGATCATCGTAAGACCGTCGCGGGGCACCATCAAGACCCTGATTCGGGGCAATTTAACTTTATGGCAACGCGCGGAGCATGGCACAAGCGAATCGGGAGCGTGCGCCTTGCCGAGCTTCCGCAAGGAATGTCAGGGACGCGGTTCCCGACGGGTCGGGGGAGATTCCATTAGTAGCCCACCGCGCATCCGTCTTTCCGAGGGTCGCTGCCGCCACGCAACGTGCCAAACGAACGGTCCAGAAGAATGGCCTGATAACCGCCGAACATGCCGCGGTTGTACAGGACACGATGCCCCTTCTCACGGAGACCTTCTACGACGTCTTCCGCGATCCCCGACTCGACAAACACGGTGCCTCCCGCCGAATTGGCCGCTCGACCCGTGGGCGTGGCGCTGCCAACATGGCGAACCCGGGCAGCATCGGCGGCCAACTGCACGTTCATACCGAAGTCGATGATATTGACCAACACCTGCACATGACCCTGCGGCTGCATATCTCCGCCCATCACGCCGAACGACAACCATGGTTTGCCGTCTTTGGTTGCCATGGCGGGGATGATCGTGTGAAACGGTCGCTTGTGTGGTTCGAGACGGTTGGGATGCTTCTTGTCCAAGGCGAACAGTGATCCGCGGTTCTGCAACACGAACCCGACATCGCCGGGAACGACCTGCGAGCCGAAGCTGTAGTAGTTGCTTTGAATGAACGAGCAACAATTGCGGTCTTTGTCGACGACTGTCAGATAAATCGTGTCGCCACTTGTCAGCTTTGGATCGCCCGCTGGGACATCGACCGCCGCGACAGCGCGATGGATTCGTTTGCCCTGTCTCGCGGCGTACTCTTTCGAGATGAGCTCTTCGACGGGCAGTTTTTCAAACGCAGGATCGGCGTAGAAGCGAGCGCGATCGGCGAAGGCGAGCTTCTTGGCTTCCACGAAAAGATGCCAATATTCGGGGCTATCCGGCCCCATCGATGCCAAGTCGTATGGCTCAAGAAGATTGAGCATCTCCAGGGCGGCAATCCCTTGTCCATTGGGCGGGAGTTCCCAGATCTCGTAGCCGCGGTACGTCGTTGAGACCGGCTCCACCCAATCGCAGCGATGGTCCTTGAAGTCGCGCATCGAGAAGAAGCCACCGTTGGCTTCGCTGAACGCCACGATCCGTTTGGCAATCGATCCGTGGTAGAACGCCTTGGCGCCGTCTTTCGCGATGCGGCGATAGCTGTCGGCCAGATTGGGATTGCGAAACAACTCGCCTTCCCGTGGAGCGCGGCCATCGGGCAAATACGTTGCCGCCGAATCGGGCCACTGGTTCAACGATTTTTCAGACGAATGCCAACTTCGGGCGATGATCTCGCTGACGGCGAATCCGTTCTCGGCATACTCGATCGCGGGGGCCAACGTGCGATCGAATTTCAGTGTACCAAAACGCTGGGCTAACGCTTCCCAGCCGGAAACACAACCCGGAACCGACCACGGCAGCGGGCCTTCGGCGGGAATCTCGTCGATACTCCGCTCACGAAAGATATCGATATTCAGTGCGTACGGACTGTGACCGCTTGCATTGAGCCCGTACAGTTTTTTGGTCGCCGCGTCCCAGTAAATGACGAACAGGTCGCCCCCCATTCCACAGCTCATCGGTTCGACCAAGCCCATCATGGCGCTCGTGGCAATGGCCGCATCGGCCGCGTTGCCACCCGCTTTCAGAACATCGAGACCCACCTCCGCGGCGAGCGGTTGGCTGGTGGCAACCATGCTGTGTTGGGCCACTACGGCTGATCGACTTTGATGGGGCACCGCGGCAGGGCGATCGTAGCCCGCCCCGATGCGCTGAGGCGGTCGGGAGGCTTCACCGGAGAATCCTTCGTTGGTGGTCATGATTACGAATCCGATAATGAGGCCAAGGGTAAGTCGACTGATCGGGTTGGAAAACATCGTACAAACTCCTACACGTCGGAAGCGACACGATGACCGTGTTCGCCCAAGTTGAAACGCCGCGGAAACCCTCGGCAGGAATCTTGTCGTCAGGCGTGCCCGTCGAAGGCAGGCTGGAGCTTACGGTAGCCTGCCGGGGACACAAATTCCAGCATTGCTGTCACGGCATTGCCGTCAAAAACAAGACGCCAGCGGAAGTGCGATTGCTCGCTTGCTCCTCTCCGGTATAGAACCACGACTCGAATTTGGCCCGCTTTCCGAGTAAGCGGGCACTTCTAGGTAGTGATTCCAAGAGGGGGAACCGGCGGCATGAAGCCAAAGCAACCGCGCCAAGGACGGCGCATGGACAAACGTATTCAATCTGTTTTCCAAGGTTCGATCGCGAGGCGTCATCCCGCGGTTCGCGACACCAGGCTCACTTCTTTTCGCACGGTGAGCGTGGCCCTCGCACTTCTTCTCACTGGTGGCGCTACGTTTGCACGCGCTGATGAGCGAATGGAGATTCGTTCGAGTGCAAATTTTGTATTATCCGTGCCGTCGAAAACCTTGACCGTGGCGGCACTGAAGCAGGCGGAGATCCTCCGGAAGCGAATCGCTATTCAGTGGTTGGGACAGGAACTCACCCCGGGTGAATCGTTTGCCGATATCCACATTGCTCTGACCGCTATCGATGAAGAAGACTCTGGACGACTGTGGTTGGCGAATCAAGCAACGGGGCGGCCGCATATGATGTGGCTCACGGGATCGCGCGAGGATGTACTTGGCGCGGGCTTGGCTCACGAGATCGCGCACGTCGTGCTCGCCGCACGTTTTCCCGATGGCATGCCGGCGTGGGTGAACGAGGGAATCGCCAGTTCGTATGACGACGGCGAACGTGTCGAGATTCGGCTTCGAATCATGCGACGCATCTCGGAAACTTCGGCCTGGCCTTCGATCGACGAGATTCTTACCGCCCGAGAGATCGATCCAAGCGACCAAACCGCTTATACATTCGCCTCGTCATTGACCGAGTTTTTCCTCACGCTCGGCGACCGTCGAACGTTTCTCAAATTTGTCGGCCTTGCGCGGACATCTGGTTGGGATGTGGCGATTCGAGAGACGTATGCCCTTCAAGGGCGCGGTGAACTGCAATCTCGTTGGCAACGATGGGCGGCCGCGCCGCGCACGATCTTGTAGTTGATCGCTGACAAAAAACGTGACACCAAGAAGAAGTACGGCTATTCAACGTTGAGGTTGTACGTAGCCTCGGAATAGTAGGGGATTTCCTCGCTTGTGCGCGGATCGAGGTTTTTCTTGAACTCCCAATGCGTTACCAAAGTGGGAGCGTCTGACACCGAACGTTGGATAGAAACGACACCAAGCGGCACCCAAATGTAGGACTCGTTGGTGCGTACCTGCCAAGCGTTTCCGTTGATGTACAGCAGACGCGGTTCGCCGGTAAAGTTGTGGAGGACCAAACGACCCTGCGTCGCACTCCGCAGATTCTCGCGGAACGTATCACTTTTCTGCATATTGCCCAACACGTTTGAGATTCTCTGTTGCGTTGCGGGGTCCTTGGCAACGACCTCCTCCATGCTCTTGCCAAGGTCTTCAACTCGAATCTTCAGGGCCGAAATTTCACTCTCCAACTCAATCTTCGTGGCGTGGGCCGTTCGTTGCTGACCTTGAAGTTCGTCGACTTGTTCTTGTAGTCGCTCTATTTGCGCCGCCATGGCCACCAAAGACATCGGTGTCCGAATAGCCTGTTCCGCGACTGGAGGACCTGAATCGCCACTGTTTTCTTGCGCAGCGGCTCGAAGATTGGTGGAGGAGCTAACGACCAAAACCAAACACAACGCGAGGCAACGCATGGCGAATGTCTCCCGGAAAAAGAAACGCGCGCGGCTTTCCAAGCTCTCCAACCACGACGATCCGTCAAAAGGCAAGGATGGCCGATCGCAGAGGTACTGTCAATCATCCCGAATCCGCCGAAATCAATTTTTGGGGGATCCGCCAGAGTGACGCGAAGGTTGCCGCTCGCAAAAAGCGGTTCGCTACGCGCGTGGCATCGGCGGTCAAGGCGAAGGGGATGACGCGGATCCGCGTGTTGTGACAACAACCATATCGCTCGATTTCACGGGACATGGCTCGTATGTGGTGTTCAGCCAATGCCAAACCAATTACAATTCGTACCATTCAAGACACAAAATCCACTACGCCCTTTACGATTGGTATCTCTGAATGAGTCGCTCCGCAGACAGTATTGCCTTCGTGGACCTTGATCCAACGGAGAAGTTCGCCGAAGAGGTGATCGACGGTTTAACGCAGCCACGCAAGCAGTTGCCCTGTAAATACCTTTATGATGAGCAGGGCTCAATTCTGTTCGACAGAATCTGCGAGCTTGACGATTATTACCCGACCCGTACCGAACTCCGCATCATGCGAGATAACGTGGTGGAGATCGTCGAACAGTTGGGGCCACGGTGCCTGCTGATCGAGTTTGGTAGCGGCAGCAGTCTGAAAACGCGGATACTTCTCGATCGTATGCAAGAGCCCGCGGGCTACGTGCCAATCGATATTTCTCGCGAACACTTGATGAAGTCGGTTCATGCGCTGGCAGCCGCTTATCCTCAGGTTGATATTCTTCCCATGTGTGTCGATTTCCACGAAACCTTTGACGTGCCGACGACGCGGCATCCGCCACAGCGAAGAGTCGTTTACCATCCGGGTTCGACGATTGGCAACTGCACGCCGGACGAAGCAGCCATGATGCTTCGTAGCATTGCCCGACTCTGTGGTGTTGGCGGTGGGCTGTTGATTGGCGTCGACCTTAAGAAAGACGTGCAAACGCTTGAACGCGCTTACAACGACAGCCAAGGCATCACTGCCAAATTCAACTTGAACATTCTTAGGCGAATCAATCGGGAGTTGGACGCGGACTTTCACGTGGAAGCGTTCGAACACAAGGCGATCTTCAACGAAGAACTCGATCGCGTGGAAATGCATCTGTTGAGCAAAGACAACCAAACGGTGACGGTTTGTGACGAGGAAATCGAGTTGACCGCGGGCGAAACCATCCACACGGAAAATTCGCATAAGTATGATCCGCGGGACTTCATCCAACTCGCAACCACCGCTGGCTGGTCTTCCCGAAAAGTGTGGGTCGACGATGACCGGCTTTTCAGCGTCCATTTTCTGGTGGTTGCTTCTAGTCCGGCGACGTAGCGGAAGCGAGACCCAAGAACACGAGTCCTGGGGGATCTGCTCAATAAAACCGAATACGCTACCGGTGATGAGAGATTCTCTCGTGGTTCTTGGAGGGACGCTAGTTTGGTGAAAAAATTCTTGACGGTTTGGGCCGGGAGGAGTACAGTGCGATATATGTAACCTCATGGTACTGCTTGGGTTGTGATAATTATGATTGCCCACGAGATTGAAGACTTGGGGCACTCGTGGATCCTTTGAACTCAATCAATGTTGGTGTTGAATACGTTTTTCTCGCTTGGTGCCCATTTTACGGTAGTCTGGTGGTGATCTGTCTTCGGGCTGCGTGAGAGGCCGGGTTCCAGGTTGGCGATGACGAGCGTGCTTGTGGGCACTTGTCGCGTTACCATAGTTGTACTGAAGCTTCGCTGGATCATCTGAAGAAGGATACGCATGTCCAACGTCGTTAAATCGATCGACATCGAACCGCGGCTCCCTGACGACTCAAGGGGCGGTGTTCGTCACATTACCCTCGTTCGACCGGCAATGGTTTCTTCGCTCGGTACGTGGAGTTCTCCCGTTACACCGCCCTTGGGCTTGGCCTATCTGGCCACCATGTTGTTGGACAGCGGTTTCGACGTGGCATGTGTTGATGCGATTGCCGAAGACGTTGATAACATCGTCGCGTGTGACGGCTTCATGTATCAGGGGATTTCGATCAAGGCGACCGTCGCGCGGATTGAGTCGACCACCAACATGATTGGTGTGTCGTGCATGTTTAGCCAGGACTGGCTCTATACCAAGGATCTGCTGCGTGCCATTCGACAGCGGTTTCCAGACATACCGATCGTCGTGGGTGGCGAGCACATTACATCCATGACGGAGTTCTGTCTTCGCGATTGCCAGGAAATCGACTGCTGTGTGCTTGGCGAGGGGGAAGAAACGCTCGTCGATTTAGCAAAAAACTGGCACCATCGTTCCCTGGATTCGATCGAAGGCGTTGCGTTTTTGCGGGACGGCGACTATGTCCAGGCAAAACCGCGATCTCGCATCCGCGCCGTCGACGACATCCCCTATCCCGCGTGGGATTTATTTCCCATGGATGTGTATCTCGATACGCGCAACGGTCACGGGGTTTTTCGCGGGCGAACAATGGGCATCCTTGCCACGCGTGGTTGTCCCTATCAGTGCACGTTCTGTTCCAACCCGGTGATGTACGGCAAGTTGTATATCCCCCGCGACCCAGGCGACGTGCTCGACGAGATTGAACTGTACATTCATAAGTACGACTGTGAGAACGTCGATTTCTATGACTTAACTATGATTCTCAAACGCCAGTGGGTTCTGGAGTTTTGCCGACTCATCGAGGAACGCGGCATGCGTTTCACTTGGCAATTGCCCACGGGCACCCGGAGCGAAGTGGTTGACGGCGAAGTGGCCGCCGCTCTATATCGAACGGGTTGTCGCAATATCACGTATGCCCCGGAAAGTGGCGATCCGGAGACGCTTGATCTTATCAAGAAGCGGGTCAATCTGCCGAACGTTGTCGCTTCGGTTAAGGTATCGCTAAGCAATAACATCAATGTGAAGTGCAATATCATCATTGGTTTCCCTCACGAGACGCGTCGTGCCGTATTCAGAACGATGAAGTTTTGTTGGAAGTTGGCCGTGATCGGTGTTCAGGACGTCGGGATTTTTCTTTATTCGCCCTATCCGGGGAGTCGGCTCTACGATGAACTGCGTGCGGATAACGTGATTGGTCCGCCTGGCGACGAGTATTTCCTCTCGCTTGTGAACTTCATGGACCCCACATCGACGACCGCGTTTTGCAAGAATGTGAGCGGGCGCGAGCTCAAGTATTGGCGTCTGTTTGGGATGGCCAGTTTCTTTGCGATCTCCTATCTACTGCGCCCTTGGCGATTCGTGCGGTTTCTGCGGAACGTCATGCGATA
>Ga0114931_10012378_pt1 | contig 9997 bp, 8 predicted proteins | sample 2SBtaG_FD_89579 | JGI IMG/M metagenome (GOLD analysis project Ga0114931, IMG submission 89579) | Deep subsurface microbial communities from Kolumbo volcano to uncover new lineages of life (NeLLi) - 2SBTROV14_V59a metaG | ecosystem: Environmental > Aquatic > Marine > Volcanic | place: Kolumbo...
GTGCGGCCTTCGTACGTTCTCGGCGGGCGCGGGATGCAGGTGTGCAACAACGTGGATGATCTCGAGCACTACATCGCCGCCGCGCTGAGCGCCACCGATCGCGAGCGGAACATCGACAAGCAGCATCCGATCCTGATCGACAAGTTCCTGCTCGACGCGGTCGAGGTGGACGTCGATGCCGTCGCGGATTTCGGTCTATTTCCGGCACAAGATTCCGCTCAACAGACAGAAGGCCGCTGCGATATCTGCGGCATCATGGAGCACATCGAAGAAGCGGGCATCCACAGCGGCGACAGTTGTTGCGTTCTGCCACCCTACTCACTGTCGCCGTCGCTCGTGGACGAGATCAAGCATCAGGTCAAGCTGCTGGCGCGACGGCTGCGCGTGTGCGGCTTGATGAATGTGCAGTTAGCGATTCAGGGTCGCGTCGTCTACGTGATCGAGGTCAACCCGCGCGCCTCGCGGACGATCCCCTTCGTCAGCAAAGCAACCGGCGTCCCGTGGGCGAAAGCGGCGACCATGGTCATGCTCGGCAAGTCGCTCGACGAGGCGCTGGCGGACATGGGCATCCGCGACGTCTGGCCGCGGCGTCACGTCGCGGTGAAGGCGCCGGTGTTTCCCTTCAAAAAGCTGCGCAGCGTGGACTTTGTACTCGGCCCGGAGATGCGCAGCACCGGCGAAGTGATGGGCATCGACGCGTCATACCCGCTGGCATTCGCCAAGGCGCTGCTCGGCGCGGGCTTCGAGCTGCCCACCGAGGGCCGCGTGCTCGTCAGCGTCAACGACCCCGACAAGCCGCGCGTCGTCTCGATCGCGCGCGAGCTGCACGAGATGGGCTTTGAGATTTTTTCGACCCGCAAGACGCATCAAACGCTGGCCGAAGCGGGTATCCCGGCGAGTCTGGTCTACAAGCACAACGAGGAAGGCAGCCCGTTCCTGCTCGAGATGATCCGCAACCGCCGACTCGACCTGTTGATCAACACGCCGATCCACACCGGCAGCGCCACGCACGAAGGCCGCTGGCGAATCGCCTCGATCGAGCTCGGCATCCCGCTCGTCACGACCCTCGCCGGCGCACGCGCCGCCGTCGGCGCGATCCGCGCCCTGCGCAGCAACACCTGGCGAGTAGCCGCATTACAGGACTATCTCGACGGCGACGCTCCGCACTAACAGGCCCGCCGCATCGCTTGATCGCTACGCCGGCGTCCACGCCAGATCGAGAATCGTGTGCGTCGGGTTGCTGGTGTTGAACACGGCCTTGACCGCCAGCCCGATTTCAGGCTCGCCGTCCTTGAGCCAACTCAACAGCTTGGTGCAAACGCCCTCGATCTCCACGCTAATCAGCGGCGTCCCCGCCGGCAGTTTGAACAACTCACCGGGGTACTTAACCACGCTCCACGAGTAGACGCGCCCCGCCTGCGGCGCTTCGGCCCACTCCGTCTCGTGCCAGCAGTCCGGACATTCGCAGCGCGGCGGCACCCAGAGGCGCCTCTCCCCGCAATCGGCGTTCGTGCAGCGCGTCGCGAGCAGCTTGCTGTCGCGCAGCCCCTCAAAAAACTTGCCCCAGCCGCCATACGTGTGGTAGTGCGACCAGGTCTTCGGGTTGGCCACGGTCAGCGGATCGGGATTGATCACTTCGAGCGGTGTTTTCGGCCAATCGATCATCTCAGTTCCCTCTCAGAAAACCGCGCGGCCTCGACGTGCGCGGCGTTGCGCGGATAAGAATTCGCGGTTTGTGGTCGTTGCAACTCGGTCACGGCTTTTCCAGGATTGCGCAGGTCACGTGACTGCCGGTCCCGGCGTGGCTGATCGCGCAGCCGCGGCGGGCGTCCTTCACTTGCAGGTCGCGGAACTCGTCGGGCTTGGTCTTGCCGTAACGCTCCCAGCGCTTGGGGTCGGCGTGAAACTTGTCCCACTTGCCCTGCATCTGCCAGAGCAGTTCGACAATCTGAAAAACGCCGGTCGCCCCGACGGCGTGCATCGTCCCGATCAAGCCGCCGGACAGATTCGTCGGCAATCTGCCCTCGTAGTAGGCGTCGCCGGACTCGATGAACTCGCGCCCGCGGCCGTAGGGCCTCAGTCCGATGTCCTCGTAGGTCTGCACGTCGCTGATGGTGAACGCGTCGTGCGTTTCGAGGATGTCGAAGTCCTCGACCGGGTCGTTGATGCCGGCCATGTTGTAAGCGAGATACGCCGCCGTCCGCGCCGCGAGGAATGAGCTGAACCCAGGCCAGTCTCGTCGCTCGGGCGTGAAGTAGTTCTTGTAGGTTTCTTCGGTCTCGTGCGGCAGCAGCAGGATCGGCATGTTCCGCCGGTCCGCGGTGCGCAGCGTGTGCGAGCCGCCGCAGATTGCCTTGAGTTCGATCGGCGTGTCGGTGAGCCTCGTAGCGGTCTCTTCATCGCAGAGCAACAGGACCGCGGCACCGACGCTCATAACGCAGCATTCGAGGAAGCTGAGCGGGTGCGAGACCATGTCGTTCTTGAGCACGTCTTCGATCGTGTATTTGCCGGGGTTTTGCGCGTACGGCGAATAGCAGGCGTACTCATGATTCTTACAAGCGATGCGGGCCAGCGTCTCGCGCGGCACCTTGTTCTCATACTGATAGCGCTGCGCCATCAGCGCGTAGTACGCAGCGTACATCCAGCCGAGCTCGCTCTCGAAATCCTTGCACGCGGCCGAAGCGATGTAGGCGTTGCCGACCTTGGTCGACACTTCGTCCATCCGCTCCCAGCCGACCACGGGCACGCACGAGGCGTATCCGCTGGCGACGGCCTGAGCCGCGGCGAGCACGGCCGACCCGCCCGTCGCGCCCCCGGTCTTGACCTCGATGTTCCCCAGCGGGTCGAAGCCGAGATAGTCGTGAATCTTGGCGGCGGCGAGAAGCTGGTCGCCGAAGTGGTCGGCGAATTGCGAATAGACGCACCAGTTCACACTACGGCGAACCTCTTCGGGATCGAGCTTGAGGTCGTTCTCCTCGACCGCCATCCGCAGCGCCTCGGTGCAGAGCTGCGAGGTATTCTTCTCGGGATATCGTTTGCGATAGTCGGTCAGTCCGCCGGCGACGACGTATACGGGCTTTTCAAACTTCGGGATCCGCAGATTCCCGGGGCCGAACTTGATCACGCGAAACCTCCTTTCGATTCGCGTGTTGCCGGGCACGCGAAGGTCGGGGGATCGTAGCACGGCCGAGCGGATTGATACAGTACACGCCCTCGGCAACGCGCGTGGTTGGAAGCCATGCGGGTGCCCCATCCCATAGCGCGGGTGCCCCATCCCATAGCGCAGCTTGGGGGTGGGGGACGTAGCAAGCCGACAGTTGACGCAAGGTAATACTTGGTATTACGATACCGCCGAACGGGAGCAAGTGAATGGCCGAAGACCACGCCAGACAGCAGATCATCACCTTCAAAGTCGACGCGTCGCTGATCGAGGCGCTCGAGGGCGTCGGCAATCGGTCCGAGTTCATTCGTTCGGCGGTCGAGGCCGCGCTCGAAAACACCTGCCCGCTGTGCAAGGGACGCGGTACGTTGACGCCGAATCAGCGCTCACACTGGGATGCGGCGGCGGGGCATCATCGCATGAAACGTTGTCACGACTGCAACGAGTTCCATATGGTTTGCACCGAGAGCAGGACGCCGCGCGTACACCGATGAGCCGCACCCTCGAGGTCATCTTGCGTAGTTTCTCGTCCGCGCTCGTGCTCGCCTCCGTCGTCGGCTGCGAGCGCTCGCAGCCGCGCCCCCCTACCGCTACGCTCAGCGTCGTCGCCGCGAATGAACCGCTGGCCTGGCTCATCGAGCGCATCACCGCAGGGAACATACGCACAACGGTGTTGCTGAAGGCCGGTCAGTCGCCGCACACGTATCAGCCTGCGCCGGCCGAACTGACGGCTGTGGCGCAGGCGGATGCGTTTGTAATGTCCGGACTGGGTTTCGAGCGGGTGCTGGCCGACAAACTGTTTGGCCCGCAAGATCGCGGCCGCCTGATCGACGCGAGCCCTGACGGAGAAGCGCCGACCGTGGATCAGTCGCCATCGCGGGCGGATGCGCACAGGGAGGATCCACACTTCTGGCTCAATCCGCGGCTGCTGGCCGGCGCTGCGAAGCGACTCCGCGACGGCCTGGTCCGGATCGATCCCGAGCGACGCGACGAGTACGATGCGAACCTCGACGCGCTGCTGAGCGAGATTCGCGCGGCCGAAGCGCGCATTCGCGTGGTGCTCGCGCCCTACCCCGGCGGGCGCATCTACGTCTATCACCCGGCGTTTGGTCACTTCGCCCGCGCGTTCGGGCTTGAGCAAGTCGCCGTCGAACACGAGGGCAAACCGCCCGGAGCGCGGCGGCTGGCAGAGCTGATCGATCAGGCCCGCGGCGACCAGGTGCGCGTGATCTTCTGTCAACCACAGGCTTCGTGCGTGTCTGCCAAGACGATCGCGCGACAGATCGGTGCGTCGGTGGAACTGCTCGATCCGCTGGCGCGAGACTGCGTCGAGAACCTGCTGCACATCGCGCAACGCTTTAGAGCAGCACTTGCAGGGGACGTCGATGACTAGCGAGCCTAAGAAAGCCGTTTCCGATCAGAGCCGCGCCCGTCAGGAAGCGGTTTCCGATCAGAGCCGCGCCCGTAAGGAAGCGGTTTCCGATCAGAGCCGCGCCCGTCAGGAAGCGGTTTCGCCGAGGACGTCGCCAATTCGGCTACCGCTCCCTTACGGTCGCGGCTCTGACGAAGACACGCGCGGCAGTGAAGAGCGCGCCGCCGATCAGAGCCGCGCCCGTCAGGAAGCGGTATCCCGGAAGACGTCGCCAATTCGTGAACACGGTTCTCTTTCGCCCGCGGCGTCCACCTGCTACCGCTCCCTTACGGTCGCGTCTCTGATCGGGCACTCGCGATGAACAGCCACACAAGTAACTCCGACGCAACACGTGTTGATGCCGTCCGGCTCGAACGCGTCTCATTCGCGTACGACGAGCGCTGTGTGCTCGAAGATGTCAACCTCACTATCACACAGCGAAACTTCGCGTGCATCATCGGTCCGAACGGCGGCGGAAAAACCACGCTGATGAAATTGATGCTCGGACTGATCGAGCCGACACGCGGGAATGTCCACGTCCTGGGAAAGAGCGCGCGACAAGCGCGGCATCGCATCGGCTATCTGCCGCAGAGCGCGCCGCTCGACCCGCTCTTCCCGGTGACGGTGCTCGACGTCGTGCTGATGGGGCGGCTGGGCGGCGCGCACCGCTTCGGTCCGTATGGTGCGGCGTCCCGGACCGCGGCGCAGCAGGCACTCAGCGACGCTGGAGCGCGGCAGCTTGCGCGAAAACCGTTCGGCACGCTCTCGGGCGGACAGCGTCAACGCGTACTGATCGCGCGTGCCCTTGTCAGTAAGCCGGTCGCGCTTTTTCTCGACGAGCCGACCTCGGGGCTGGACATCGAAGCGGAAGAGCAGTTTCTGAGTATGCTTCGGCGACTCAACGAGCGCGTCACGATCGTGATGGTCTCGCACGACGTCGAATTCGTCTCGCGGCATGTCGATACCGCGATTTGCGTCAATCGAAAAGTTCATGTGCATACCGGGCAGGAACTCGTCGGCGGTGTGGTGCGCGAACTGTATGGCCGCGAAATCCGCATGGTGCGGCACGTCGCATCGGCGGGACACACGCACGGTCCCGATTGCCACCACGAGCGGACCGACGAGGCGGGCGATCCGTGAGCGAGTTTCTCGAACAACTCACCCGACAACCCTTTCTCCAACGCGCGCTGCTTGCCGGCCTGCTCGCGGCGATCGCGTGCGGCATCGTCGGAACCTATGTCGTCATACGGAGGATCACCTACGTCGCCGGCGGCATCGCGCATTGCGTGCTCGGCGGAATCGGGGCCGCGGTTTACTTGCGCGAGGTGCATCATTGGGACGCGCTCGAGCCTCTGCACGGCGCGGTGGTCGCGGCGCTCTTGGCGGCTCTGGGCGTCGGCGTGATGACACTGCGCGGCGCGCACCGCGAAGATACGATCATCGGCGCAATGTGGGCCGTCGGGATGGCGACCGGAATCCTGTTTCTATCCGCAACGCCGGGCTACGCCGCCGACCCGATGACGTTCCTATTCGGCGACATCCTTGCCGTATCGATCAAAGACCTGGGCCTGATCGCGACGCTTGACGCGGTGCTGGTCGTCGTGGTCTTGCTATTCCACCACCACCTGCTCGCGGTTTGCTTCGATGAGGAATTCGCGCGCGTCCGCGGGCTGGCGGCCGATTGGTACTATCTGTTGTTGCTGGGGCTGACCGCGTTGACCGTCGTCGTTCTCGTCAAAGTGGTCGGCATCATTTTGTTGATCGCGCTGCTCGCGCTTCCCGCCGCGACCGCGGGCATTTTTTGCCGCACCGCGACCGGAATCATGCTGCTGGCGACGATGCTGGTTGCAACTTCATGTTTTGCGGGCATGGCGCTCAGCTTTGAGCCGAATCTTCCGCCGGGCGCGGTGATCGTCCTGTTGGTTGCGGCCGTTTATCTCGTGTGTTCGCTGGGGGCGTGGGTCGTGCGGCGACTGCGCGGGCTCAGCGCCGCGGGTGCGCCGGCGAAAGTCGCTCCGCGCTAAACTCACCGATGCGTTTTCAAGGAGTTCGTAGCGGCCGGGCTCTGTCCCGGCCGTCCGTGAGCGGCGTTTCGATGGACTCTAAAACGTCCTGGACGGAGCCAGGACGCTACACCGCGTTCAAAGCCGACGCGATCGTCGCGCACACGTGCCCGAGCATCGCCTCGCTCAGCTCGGCGTAAATCGGCAGCGCCAGCGTGTGATCCGCCGCGTATTCGCTGTTGGGAAAATCGCCGCGCGAATAGCCGAGGTATTGGAAGCAAGGCTGCTCATGCAGCGCCACGGGATAGTAGACGTCGTGTCCGATTTCGGCGGCGGTGAGCGCCTCGCGCAAATCGTCGCGCCCGTCGGCGATCGAAATGATGTACTGATTGTAGATGTGGTTCTCGCGCTCGTATGCGATCGCGGGGGTTGTCACGCCTGCGCACTTCAGATGAGCGTCATAAAACGTCGCATTTTCCCGCCGACCGGCATGCCAGCTTTCGAGATGAGGCAGTTTCACGGAAAGGACGGCGGCCTGAAGCGCGTCGAGGCTAAAGTTCCCGCCGATCATGTCGTGGTGGTATTTCGGATGCATCCCGTGGTTGCGCAAGCGGCGCAGTTTTTCGGCGAGCCGCTCGTCACTGGTCACGACCATGCCGCCATCGCCGATCGCGCCGAGATTCTTGCTTGGAAAGAACGAAAAACACCCAAGCGTTCCCATCGAACCCGCGCGGCGCACGCCCGCCGCGCTCGGGTAGGTCGCGCCGATCGCCTGAGCCGCGTCCTCGACGACGTACTTGTCGTGTTCGCGCGCGATCGCGGTGATGGCATCCATATCGGCGCACTGGCCGTACAGATGGATCGGCAAGATCGCCTTGACACGCGGGATGTCGTCGCGATGCGTCTCGAACCACGACCCCAGCGCCGCGGGACTCATGTTGTACGTGTCCGCGTCGATATCCACGAACGCCGGCGTCGCGCCGAGACGCGCAATCACGCCGGTGCTTGCGAAAAATGAGTACGGCGTGGTGATCACAATGTCGCCGGCGCCGATGTCGAGCGCCATCAGCGCCGCGAGCAGCGCGTCCGTTCCCGACGAAACGCCAACCGCATGCGCGACGCCGCAATACTCGGCGATGGCGCGTTCAAACTCTTCGACGCGCGGCCCCATGACATAGCGCGTCGAATCAACGACCTCGTCGATCGCTCGGCGGATGTCTTCACGGATCGGCTTGAGTTGGCCGCCCAGATCGAGCAGGGGGACGCGCATCGCGTGCCTCAATTCGTTTTGCAAGGATCGTCGTCCGGCCGCCCCGAACGCGGACGCGCGATCCTATAGGTCGTGTTTGACACAGTCAATTCACGTGGTCTGCGATGTCACGAGCGTTCGATACGCGTCCAGCGTCTGCTCAACTATCTGATCGGCGCTGGAAACATCGGGCAGCGAAGGCTGCCGCCGGCGCGTGATCCAACCCTCCAGGCGCCGCGCCAGGTCGGCCGAAGAATCGACCGCGAACAACGCCGCGCCGTCCGTGACGACCTCCTCGATCCCGCCGACGCGGCTGGCCAACACCGGCGTTCCCGCGGCGTACGCTTCGAGCACGACGATCGGCAGGTTTTCCGGCCAAAGGCTCGGCACGAGCAGCGCGTCAAGCTCCGCAATGAACCGCGGCATCTGATCCGGATCGACGCGTCCGACGAACTCGACCTTGAGCGGTTCGGCCAGCTTGTGAAGCTCGGCAATGTAACGCGGATCATCCCCCCCACCGGCGATCCGCAGACGCGTCTTCGTCCAGCCAAGCCGGCGCAGCGCCGCGAGCACGAGATGCGCGCCCTTGTGCCGCGTCAACGCACCCGCGAAACCCAGCAGGAGCTCTTCGGGCGATCGCACGGCGCGGTGCGCTTCGCCGCGCGACTTACCCGCGGCAAACCAGCGCGGCTCGAGTCCGTAGGGAATCCGATGCGCCGCCGGACGCGCCACCCGCGACCCAACGAGTTTGGCGGCGGTCGCGGATGGATAGATCACGGCGTCGACCGAGTCGAGCGCGGCGAGAGTGTATTCCTGCCGCCGAGGCCAGCGGTCGAGTTCCGATTGCGGAATACCCTTCGAGCGCCAGTTTCGCAGATAGAGCGCCGGCAGCAACGTGCTCCGCAGCAGCGGGACGCGCTCGATCCGCTTTCGGATGCTGCGCTCGCGCTCGCCCGCGACACACGCCAAACACTCGCGCCACGATACGCGCCCGTCGCAAATCCCGCGGCGAACGTGCCGCAGCGTCTGCTTCGGACAAAGCCACCAGTAGTCCATGATCGTCGCGACCGTTGGGATGCCCAACTCGGCGGCGGCGCTGAGCACACCTACGCCGACGTGCGCGGGATTGGCCACATGAACGATGTCCGGGGAAAGCTCGCGCAGCAACGGAACCAACTGATCCGGGGGCGTTCCCTCGATCGCCATCCAGCCCCGCGCCGGCAGCGCGAGCACCAGCGGCTCGTCCTGCACGCGCGTCCCCAGTTCGGCTGCCGCTCCACGACCCTCAGGATCACCGGCGAGAAACAGCGCTTCGTGCCCGCGCTTCCTCAGACCATCGCAGAGAATCGAGAGGTAGCGCTCGGTGCCCTGCGCGTAGCCGCGGGCGAACTGCATCGTGACGTAGAGGATCTTCATGACGGCGCGGCGTGTCACGCGTGCTGCTGTTCGTGGTCCGGTCCGTACTTGCGCCGCGCGTACCACTTGTACAGGCCGCTGCGTTTGAGGGCGCGGATCATTCGATAGGTGCGGCTGGCCTTGATGCTCGCCAGCCGTCGCTCGATGGTCTCGCCTTCTTCGCCCGCGTCGTGATCGCGGACTCTCCGAGCTCGCCCGAAGCCGAATCTCTGCGCGGCGCGCCAGAAGCGCGAGTTTTCGATGTAGTCGAGTTCCGCCTTTGCGAGCAGCGATTGGTACAAGCCGTCGTTGGTCGTCCCGCTCGCGCCGCCGCCGCTCGCGACGTGCTCACGCAGTCGCCACGCATCGGTGTGCGCCTGGAAGAACATCTCGTCTTTGCGCCCAATCGAAACCTCGAGCATCGAGGCGAACAGCGCCCGGTGGTGCATGACCATGCGCTTGACCATTTCGGCGCGGTGCTTCTGCGTCTGCGCGAGCATCGAGCCTTCGGCATGTTGTCGATAATGAAACAGCACGCGCGGCACGCATTTCCCCTGCCAACCCGCCGCAAGCAAGGAAAGCCAGAAGTCCCAGTCCTCGAACCCGTGAATCATGTCCGTGTTGTATCCGCCCGCCTCGTGGAATGCTTTACGCCGGATCACTGCGGTCGCGACGCTCAGATTCTCGACCAGCAGCTTTTGCGGATCGTACGCGGGGCATTCCCAAGTGCTGCTGTGCGCACCGAACAGCGCCGCGTGGCAATAGCAATAGCCCAGCGA
>Ga0114931_10012379_pt1 | contig 9997 bp, 6 predicted proteins | sample 2SBtaG_FD_89579 | JGI IMG/M metagenome (GOLD analysis project Ga0114931, IMG submission 89579) | Deep subsurface microbial communities from Kolumbo volcano to uncover new lineages of life (NeLLi) - 2SBTROV14_V59a metaG | ecosystem: Environmental > Aquatic > Marine > Volcanic | place: Kolumbo...
CCCCGTTGTCAAACTCCGCGATGCCGCAACTGATGGTAACGGAATGAACCTTTCCTTCGTGATTGAACCGGTGATTGTCCACTTCCTCCCGCACCCTTTCGGCAATTTCCCATGCCCCGGCACCATTTGTCTCAGGAAGAACCAGCACGAACTCTTCACCTCCATAGCGGGCCGCGACATCGTGCGACCGGCACAAACTTTTAATGATCGAGGCGATGCCTGTCAAAACATCGTCTCCCTCCTGATGCCCAAAAGTATCGTTGACGCTTTTGAAATAATCCACATCCATCATCACCATGGAAAGTGGAGAATGGTATCTCCGACTTCGCAGAATTTCGCTTTGCAGGGACACTTCCAGTTGTTGCCGATTGGTCAAACCCGTGAGCCCATCCGTGACCGACAATCGTTCCGCCTTTTCAAAAGATTGCGCGTTGCTGATGGAAAGCGAAATGAATTCGGATACGTTCAGGAAAAAATCCAGGTCCGTCACGTTGAGATATCCCTTTTCGTTGTCGTTCAGATTGAGGACTCCGATAATTTCATTTTCAATCATCAGGGGAATGGTGATAAAAAAGTTGTGCGTAAACAAAGGATTTTCCTCTCCCTGGCAAAACCGGGATTTGGAGTAATCCGATTCCAGGATGTAAGAACCCCTCACTATCGCCTCGCTCATTATTTCCGAATCCCCTTGGCGAAGAACAAGTTTTTCTGATAAATCGGGATGGTTGTGACAGGTGAGTCTCAGGATTTTTTTATTTTTATCAAAAAGAAATAACGAAAAATAACGAATGAAAAGAATGTAGGGAAGTTTGTCCGCCAAGACTTTACTGATGTCCGCCAAACTCATCAGGCTGACGCTTTTCTGCAAATAAATCAGATGGTCCAAATGCAAAAGAGATTGCCCTAGCATTTCGTTTTGCTTTTTCAGCAAACTGCGGATCACATTCGATTCTTGCTTCTTCAGTTTTTCAAACCGGTCCTTATTCATAAGCACAGGAAGCTCAGCGCAACGGTTAACTGCTGTCTATGAAAAAAAATTCATAGCGCAAAAGAAACTCTGTCAAAAAAATGACGGAAATTCAAGAAATGGTCTAGATACAAAATTTCGATGTAGAATCCAGTTTGTCACAGTCCACATCAATATTATTCAATAAAACAATGCGTTCCACAAGAACAGAAAATCTTAAAACTAAATTTTTCAGTTGGTTATATGATTCGCCCCAACATGGACTGGAGCGGTATGGAAATTGCTCCTATAATAGATCAGTTATCTAACCCGCGCCAGATATTATGATCCGATCCAATAAATTTCATTTCTTCCTTCCATGCACCCTTATGGTCCTTGTGCTGAGCCTGGCTTTTACCTGGCCCGCTTTTTCCAAGGGAATCCCCGTGTCGATCCAGAAAGTTCGAATCGGACCGCATCCAAAATACACGCGGATCATTGTGGATTTGAGTTCGCCAACACCTTACAAGGTGAAGGCCGATTTTTTAAAGAAAAAAATAACACTGACCCTGAACGATGTCCGGTTGAATCCCCGGGTTCAAACCCGGTCATTCAAGGACCGGAACCTGGTAAAAATAGACATCAATTATTTACGGCAAACGCTGGAGATCGTTCTGCACCTTAGAAAAACCAACACCCGGTTTTTTCATTTTCTCGACACCGGCAAATCTCAAATTGTTCTGGATATAGACGGCGAAAAAAAACCCCTTCTGCAAACGCAAATCGGGAAATCGGAACCCGGTCCCGCTCCCAGGCGGGAAGAAATCCAACCCAGAAAAAATAAAATCTCGCGACCCCAAAAAAGATTCAAACCCAAAACCCGAGTCCGCGTCGCCGGGATGACTCGAGGAAAGATAATGGCGATCAATCGCCAGGATATAGAAAGTAAACTAAAAAACGGTTGGGATGAATATCAATCCGCTCTTAAACAGTTTCAGGAAAAAGATTATCCCAAGGCCATCGAATCCTTCAAGAGTTTTATAAACGCATTTCCTGACAGCAAATATCTTTCGCACATCTACTTCCTGCTTGCGGAAGCACAGTATCAGATCGCTTTTCGGGAGCCGAACCCGATCTATGAAAAGGCTCTGCAGGCATATAAAGAAGCTTCCCGACGCTTTCCAAAATCTAAATTTGCCGGTCATGCCAACGATAGGATCGCGTTTATCTATTCAGAGATGGGGTACATTCTGGAAGCAAAAACCAAATATCGGGAAAGCCTGAAAGCCAACCCAAAAAGTCCTTATACTTTCGCCCGGAGAAATAATCTTGCCCTCATGATGTTGCGGGAAGGCAAGTATGAAGAATCCTATGCCGCGTTTAAGAAATTGTTGATCAAAAGTCCCAAGAATATCGCCGCGAGGCCGGCTCTCTTTGAAATCGCCAATCACTATTACGAACAAAAAGACTTTAAACGCTCCATAGAAATTTACAAGAATGGCGCCGCTCGCTGGCCAAACGAACTCAACGAACAACCGGAAATCAATTACAATATGGGTAATATTTATTTCCTGCAAAAAAAATATTCCCAGGCGCGGGCTCATCTCTTCGACCTGATAAACCTCGCTCCCAACGATCCCAAAGCCCACGCGGCTTTGAATATGATTGGAGATTCTTATTTACTGGAAGCCTTGTATCGGGACGCCCTGGCGGTATTCGATGAATCCGCTAAAAGAGATCCCGGGAGTAGCGCCTCCCAATATGGGAAGATCCGCATGGCCGACATTGGAGTCATCGACTCTAAATTGAAGGTGAAGGATATTATCTACAACACCGACCCCTACTATAAGCCCTTTCAGGCTTATGAGGAAATTTTGGGCCATGCAAAAAATGTTGAAATTCTTGCGGAAGCCACATTAAGCCTCGGCATCGCTTTTCTCAAGGAACAAAATTACCTGAAAGCCATCGAAGAATTAAAAAAATTATTGCCCCTAGGTCACGACTCGCGATTCTACAATAAAGCCAAAAAGTATATCCAGCAGGCCCTGGTTTTCTCCGTGGACAAATATTCCCGGCAGGGAGGGGTTTTGCCGATTCTTTACTCTTACAGCAATTTTGCCAACTTGTCTCTGGGTAAAGTGAACAGCCTGAAAACGGTTCTTCAAATTGGAGAAGCGTATCAGGCCATTGGAATGTATCCGCAAGCCCTCAGGTTTTACGAACGGGTTAAAAAACTGGACGCAAAAGACCTGTACCGGGACCGCATCTTTCTCAACCTGGGGCAAATTCATTTGGAGCAAAACAACTATAAAGAAGCGGCGCTGGTGGCCCGGTCGTTTCTAAAAAATTATCCCCGAAGCCCGCAGGTTCCCATTGCCCTCAAGCTGTTGGCCAGCTCGCATACCGGCAGGAAACAATACAATCAAGCGTTGAAAGTATACAAAAGACTTTTGAGAGGCTCTAAAGAAAATGTTTCCGAAACCCATTACCTGTTGGGCGAAACCTATCAAAACCTCAACAACCCTCTTGCCGCAATCAGGGAATACCGGCAGGCCATAAAAACTTTCGACCGCACCGCCAGGATCATTCCCGAAACCCTGCGCAAGGCCTACTATAACCTTGGCTTTGTCCTCTTTCAGAACAGAAAATATGCCGCGGCTGTAAAAGCCCTGCAATCGGCCAGACAATTGTTTCCCGAACAACCTCAAACAGATTGGGCCGATTACCTGCTGGTAGAAAGTTATGAGAACATGAAAAATCCCTCCAAAGCCACCGCAACGCTGAATGGCCTGATTCAATCAAAAAGCACGGACGATCTTTTGAAACAAGCGGCGGAGTCAAAACTAAAATTCCTCGATTGGGAAAAAGAATTTCGGACATCTCGAAAAATTCAATCCGGGCTATGAGCCAACCCTTTAAGAAAAGGGGCTGGTGATTGCAAGGACCATCAAATATCAATTATTATAGATTTCCTTTAATGATACCTTGTAATCCTTTATAATGCTTTGACTGATCGATTCAACCCTCACCTTGCCATACGAAGAGTTCATGAACGAATCCCTCCAGGGAAAAAAAACCCCGAAAGAAGAACTTGAGATCCTCAGCCAGGCATTTCAAACGTTCAACGAAGCCACGCAACAGCTTCAGGATTCTTACGACAATCTGAAAGAACGGGTGAAATTGCTCGATCTGGAGTTGGCAAAAAAGAACGAAGAACTGGAAAAAAACCTCGCTGAAAAAGAAGAAGTAAAAAATTACCTGAACAATATTTTAGAAAGCCTGACCACCGGCGTCCTTGTCATCGACAAGCAGGGTAGAATCACCACCTTCAACAAAACCGCCGGTTGGATCACCGGACTGACGCCCGAATCCTGTCTCGGCAAACCCCTTCCGGATCTGTTTCACGACGACTTGTTTGAAAACATGGTGTCGCGGCTGGCCAAAACAGGAGGAAGCCCATTGAGCGTGGACCGGGAAATCACCACCGAAAACGGAAGCAAGATCCACATCCAGGCTTCCGCTTCTCCGGTGTTGGACCCCGACGAAACGCAAATTGGAAGCCTTCTCATTGTCAAAGATATGACCCGTATCCGGCATCTGGAAAACGAAGCCCAAAGAAATCAGCGCTTGCGGGCCATGGGGGAAATGGCGGCAGGCATCGCCCATGAAATCCGCAATCCACTCGGAAGCATCGAACTGTTTGCCTCCCTTTTGAAAAAGGACGTGGAGACAGACGAGGAAAAATCCAGGCTCGTGGAACATATTCGTTCCGGAGTCAAAAATATGGACCGGATCATTTCCACCCTGTTGCTGTACGCCAAGTCCCCCCGCCCCTCACAGCAAAAATGCGACATCCAGCAAGTGCTCACCGCACTGCTGACGGACTTATCAGACATGGTCATTCCCGACAACATAAAAATCACGCGGACTTTTGGAAAAAATGACGCATGGGTCAATGGCGATCAGGAACTCCTGAAGCAGGTCTTCGGCAACCTCATCCGCAACGCGATTCAGGCCATGCCCAATGGAGGAGAACTTTGTTTGACAACCAAAAAAGTCAGCGCACCTTCCAACCAGCCGGAAGCCGGCAACGATCACCGTCAATTCATCACCATCACCGTGTCGGATACCGGCAAGGGAATTCCCGCGGACCATCTGGCAAAAATCTTCAACCCATTTTTCTCCACCAAGGACAAAGGAACCGGATTGGGTTTGTCGATTTGCCACAACATCATCAAAGCCCATCAGGGAACCATCGACGCGGAAAGTGAAAAAGGCCGGCAAACAACTTTTATCGTGAAACTTCCCAGTTGGGATGACGAATTTGATGAAAAATAATTTGCATAAAAAAATCCTCGTCGTGGACGATGAAAGCGAAATGCGGGTCGCTCTGGAAACCACCCTGAAACGGGAAGGCTACCAACCGGTTTGTGTCGAAGACGGGAAAAAAGCCTGGGAACAAATCCAAAACGAAACCTTTGACCTGATCGTTTCCGACGTCAAAATGCCCCGTATGGACGGAGTGGAACTCCTGCGCGCCGTGAAACAGCATTCCCCAAAAACCATCGTTATCATGATGACCGCCTACGGCGATATCGACAACGCCGTCGAAACCATGAAAGTGGGGGCGTTCGACTACCTGCTCAAACCCTTTTCCGCAGAAATCCTGATTTCGTCCGTGAACCGGGCCTTCATGAATGAGACGGACCTCCCCGCCAAATCAACCGCCACTGCCAAACCCAATGTCAGAATAGTTCCCGAACAGGAGATCATCACCTGCAACCCGGAAATATTGAAACTCCTGAAATTCGTCGAAAACATCGCCTACAGCAAATCCACCGTGCTGATAATAGGAGAAACCGGGACTGGTAAGGAATTATTCGCCAAGCTCATCCATCAATGCAGTCCCCGGGCGGACAAACCCTTCATTCCCATCAATTGCGCCGCACTTCCCGAAGGGCTGTTGGAAACCGAAATGTTCGGACATGAAAAAGGCGCCTTCACCGGAGCCGACTATCGCAAGGAGGGCAAATTTGAACTCGCCCACAAGGGAACGCTTCTGCTCGATGAAGTGACCGAAATGTCCCTGCCCCTGCAAGCCAAACTGCTTCGCGTTTTACAGGAACACGAAATCGACAAAGTCGGAGGCAAAGAATCCATTCCCGTCGATGTCCGGGTGATCGCCACCAGCAACCGCGACATTAAAAAACGCATCCGGGAAAACCAGTTTCGCGAAGACCTGTACTACCGGTTGAACGTGATCCCACTCAAAATCAATCCCCTGAGAGAACGCAAAGAAGACATTCCGCTCCTGGCAGAGCACTTTCTCAGAATGCATTGTAAAGAAAATAATAAACCCGTCATGTCGATAGATGAATCCACCGTGTCTCTTTTAAAAAAATATAACTGGCCCGGAAACATCCGTGAGTTGGGAAACATCATGGAACGCGCCGCCCTCTTGTGCAGAGAAGACGCCTTACTGCCCGCTCACCTGTTTTTTGAAGACGACGCCGAAATGGATGACGACGCTTCATCTAAACCCCTCTCAAATTTCAGGGGAACGATTCATCAGATGGAAAAGGAGTTGATCCTGCAAACCCTTGAGGAACAAAATGGAAATAAAACCCGCGCCGCCGAATCGCTCGGAATCAGCATCCGCACCCTGCGCAATAAATTGACCGAGTACCAGAGTAGCGATTGAAAAAAACCAGAAACAGTTCAAATTTTCCCAGTTCGTCAAAACCCTGACAGTTTTTTCCCATGCCTGGCAAACCCTGACAGAATCCATTGGCGCCAACATTCCAGAACCACTGTAACTCATTGAAAATTTTGATATTATATCGAATTACAAATTCTTAAATCAAACCGGGCTGAACAGCCTCTTGGTATGAAAATTGCTCATCATTTACTGCGCCCGATGCATCGGAACCGTAACTCGTTGATTTTTTCACCTTATTAACTTTTTGGAAGGTAAAAGCCATGGATTTTTTGACGGCAATGCAGATCAGCTCTTCCGGGTTGAGCGTTCAACGCCAACGTATGGAAGTCATTTCCAGCAATCTGGCAAATATCGAAACCACCCGGACCCCGGAAGGCGGGCCGTATCGTAAAAAGAGCGTCGTGGTCAGTGCCCTGCCGTTGGAAAACGATTTTGCCTCGACATTAAAAAATGAACTGGGAGATACGCTGAATCAGGCTCTGGTCACCCAGGTGATTCGCGACCAGTCAGAACCCAGGACCGTTTTCAATCCGAACCACCCGGATGCCGACGAGAAAGGTTATGTCGCCATGCCCAATATCAATGCCATTAGCGAAATCGTGGACATGGTCACCACAACCCGGTCTTTTGAAGCAAATATCACGGCCATTAATGCCGCCAAATCCATGGCGCTCCGTGCCATAGAGCTGGGTAGATAACCAGCGTGACGCACGCTACAGCCCGTAGGGGCAATTTTTTTCTGCTAACCTAAGGTTCTCTGGGGCTGGCTCCTCCGCGGAGGGCGAATTTGCTCACGGCGTGAAACATTTTTTGAGGCCCGCGAACAACGCACCCTCCGGGGCATGAAAGCTAATGAAGAGGGTATTGCAGGGGCATGAAGGCAATAGAAAGAATATCACAAGTGCTGAATTTCTCACCCGGACAATTTCTTTGGGGCTGGTGAACGAAGTGAGCGTAGCCCACTCTTCCTCCCCACATAGTGGGGTGAAATAATTTATGGAAAAATTTTTCACATTTCTCAAACAGCTTTCAGAACGTTTCCTGACGCTTCCCCAGGGACAAAAATTTGCCATATTGGTTCTGGTGGCAGGCGGCGTCGCCTCCCTGTTTACCATGTCGTTATGGCTCAAAGCTCCCGATTACCAGCTCCTTTATGCCAAGCTGACCCCTTCCGACGCGGCTCAAATCGTGGATGTCCTGAAATCCGATAAAATTCCTTACGAGCTTTCCCAGGGCGGTCAAACCATCCGCATCCCGGCCAGCGCCCTTTATGAAACCCGTCTCAAGTTAGCCGGCGAAGGCTTGCCGCAAGGGGGAGAAGTCGGAATGGAAATCTTTGAGGACAGTTCACTGGGAATGACGGAATTCCTTCAAAAACTCAATTACCAGCGAGCCTTGCAGGGAGAATTGAGCCGAACCATTAAATCCCTGGATGCTGTCGATCAGGCCCGGGTCCATCTTGTCATCCCCAAGGACACATTGTTCCTGAAAGAAAAACCCCGGGGCAAGGCGTCGGTCACCATTAAAATCAAACCCGGAAAAACCATTACCAGCAAGCAAACCCAGGGCATTGTTCACCTCGTTGCCGCCAGCGTGGAAGGGATCAATGCTCAAGACGTCGTGGTGGTGGACCTGAAGGGATATCTTCTTTCTGTAGATCAAGCCAGTTCCGGCAGTGCCATGCGTACCTCCACAAACTATCAGCACAAACTGATGGTTGAAAAAAAACTTCAGGACAATATTGTTAGAATGCTGGAAAACGCTTTGGGTGAAGGAACCGTCATTGCCCGCGTGAACGCTGATCTCGACTTTGAAACGGTGGATAGAACGGAAGAAATTTTTGATCCGGATTCCCAGGTAGTCCGTAGCGAACAGCTCGTTTCGGAAGCGACCCTGGGCGCGTTGCCTCCGGGCGGCGTTCCGGGAGCCCAGGGTCTCGTCCCCGGCGGAACGGGCCAGACAACGGCGGGAAGCCAACCCGCCAAACGAGACAAGGAAAACCAAACCTTCAATTATGAAATCAATAAAATTGTGCGGCAAATTTCCAAGCCCGTGTGTATGGTGAAAAAAATATCCGTCGCCGTGCTCATTGACGGGACTCTCTCTGGTGACCCCCCTGCTTACCAGGCCCGAACCAAAGAAGAAATGGCCAAATACCTGCCCATTATCAAATCCGCCATTGGCTACGATGAAAAACGCGGAGACCAGGTTCAGTTGGAAAATATTCAGTTCGACCGGACCTTTGAACAGGAGGAGCGAAATCGACTGTCAAAATCCGAGACCATGGAGCTGGCCTTCAAGGCCGCCAAATATGTATTGGGCGCGCTTTTCATCCTGCTGTTTTTCACGCGGGTCATCCGTCCTCTGATGAACTGGATGACAACATCCCTGGAAGTGGTCCCCGAAGCCCAGGGACAGCTGACCTCAACAGAGATGAACGCCATCCAGGAAGAGAAAAAAACCCTGGGAGGAACTATCGATAGTGAGGCGACCCAAATCCGGCAGGCAGTTGCCGAGTTTGCCGATAATGATCCCAAATTTACAGCTGGCATCGTTCGGAAATGGCTCAAAGATAAAAGTCCTCCTTCATAAATTATTCGAGACATTCTCATGGCAAAAAAATTCACGGGCCCTGAAAAAGCCGCCATTCTCATGGTATCCCTGGGAGAAGAGCAAGCCATAAAGATCCTTGAAAATATGGATGAGCGCGAAATCCAAATGCTCGGCAACTACATGGCGGCCATGGGAGATGTGGACACGCCCTCAATGGATTCCGTAACCAAAGAATTTTATGACCAGGTGGATGACGGGACGGGAGGACTGGGCGTCGCCGGAATGGATTTTTTAAAAGCGGCCTTGATGAAAGCTCTCGACCCGGCAAAAGCCACGGAAATCCTGAACAACATCACCACTCCCGGCGAGGAAATGGGTGGCGGCCTTGAAACCGTTCGCATGCTGGAACCTGGAACCATCGCCAATTTTCTAATCAATGAGCATCCCCAGACGGCGGCAATCGTAATGGCCCATTTAGAACCCTCATTGGCAAGCCACGCCATCCGCGAAATGCCGGAAGAAAATCGCATGGAAATCATTCATCGTCTGTCCACGCTCGGGCGGGTCGCCCCTTCCACCCTGCGCGAACTCGACGAGGCCCTGCAAAATGAATTCAGAGCTTCAGGAGCTGTTTCCGGCAGTAAACTGGGGGGCGTTGAAACCGCCGCCCACATCATGGGGGCCTTGGACAGGGCGACGGAAACCTCGATCCTGACGGCTATGGATGAGGTAGACCCAGACATGGCGAATGAAATCCGCAACTTGAGATTTACCTACGA
>Ga0114931_10012380_pt1 | contig 9996 bp, 7 predicted proteins | sample 2SBtaG_FD_89579 | JGI IMG/M metagenome (GOLD analysis project Ga0114931, IMG submission 89579) | Deep subsurface microbial communities from Kolumbo volcano to uncover new lineages of life (NeLLi) - 2SBTROV14_V59a metaG | ecosystem: Environmental > Aquatic > Marine > Volcanic | place: Kolumbo...
GGGCTCCACCAGGATATAGTGAAAGAGCCCGTGCATATCCTTGACTTTTGCTTGCGCCGGCTTATCGACGAGTGCAACACCCAGCACAATCACTGCGACCCGGCCGATAAAGCTGTCAGGGGATACCGCCTCGGTTTCATCCTTGGGCATAATTTTTTCCAGTACGCCGCCAAAAACCTTGACCATGGGAATGGCCAGCAACATAGCGGCGATACTCGCCAACCACGCCGGCAATAACATACCCCCAGTACGCAGTGCCATCGATTGCACAGCGTATCCCAACAACCCGAACGCGGTTAAAAATATGACCAGCAGCATTAGAATCGGGACTTTGCCCACATGCATCCAACCGAGAATTTTGGACAAGCCATGGGGCGAGTGGTCCGTTTCCACATGCATGTCAACGTCGACATCCAGTTCCGGCATAACGGTTTCGACCAGTCCGGACAAGGCCGCACCAAAAACCGTCGTCACCCCCTCAAGGATGGCAATACCGAACATCACCGCCAACGACACGGTGAACGGTAAATTCTGGCTGCCGGTTACAAAAGCCAGCATCAAGATAGCGCTTTGTTTTTGACCGCGTTAAGCCGTTCCTTAATGCGATGGTTACGGGTCATGTCCTCCAGTTCGGCCAGCTTTGCGGCATCCGTGGACAAGGCGCGGCCGGTTCCCGCGCCGGCGGCCTTGTCCATCACCCGCTCAAATGCGGCATGGGCTTCGTCGACATTAAGTGAAACAGCATCGCCGCCGGGTTGTAGCGAACCACTGGATTGCCGGTTAACTTCCCGGTACTGGCGTAAATCTTCGCGCATTTGCCGCTTTTTCGCCTGCAAGGCGTTGATAAAGCTTTCCAACTCTTTTTCATTATCGGCGCATTCTTTAATGCGCGACTCAAGCACGGGGATTTGCGCCTCGATATCCAGTTGTTGCGCGATCGCCGCTTCGGCCAGGTCGTCGCGCCGCTGGGCGATGGCAAGTTCTATTTTTTCCACCAGGTCTTCGTATCGTCGATTTTCGTCCATCAACCGGCCATTGGCAAGGTGTTTGGCCGCAATCACGGTACCCAATTCGGCGCGCACATCGTCAATGGCACCGTCAATTTCGCGTATCGCCTGCTCCATGACGGATTCGGGAGTGGCATTCTCGATGGCGTCCACCAAGGCGTGCAGGCTTGCACTGATGATACGGCCGACTCGGCTGGTTAGTTTTTCCTGCATGGAACTACTCCTTATTCAGCGTGTTGTTGAATTAATTTTGTAATGTGAATAACCGGCTGCATACGTCGCATAACGGTTGCACTGTCATAACAATTGCAATGCCGGGTGATACCCATTTGCAGCACGGATTGCATTAAGCCGAAGATGCGATCGGCAATACCGTTTTCAAATTTTTGCAGCAATTCAGGATCATCCCCGGCCTGTCCAAACGCCACCATAAACGCCACCGTGTCGGGCAACCATCCCAAACTATGATTGACCAACTCGGAATGACGGTCATGCTCATGTTCCAATTGGCGAACTTTTTCCACAATGGGCGCAAACATTTCCCGCATCATATGAAAACAGCTTAAATAATCTTGACTGCCTCTATGATGACGACGGGCATCGGCAATGATGGCGCGCAATTTGTCGCTGGGCGTTTTAGCGCCCTCAATTTTCAGTTGACTAATAAATTCAGCGTCTTCTTGTGATATACGTGCGCTGATATTGACGGCGTTCGGGGCCATTGCAGCTTCCTTATCTCGCTCTTGAGCTATACTAAATGTATTCATATTATATACAATTGTATACATTTGTAAACAATAGCATACACGCTCCGTTACCCGGAATTTACAAAGAACCGGGGTACTAACATTACGCCATTTGAGCCATACTATTCGTAGCAGACAAACATGAAAATTAAATAGGCAAAACAATGACACCGAAAATAGCACTGGAAAACCATAAAATCCTTTATTCACCCGGTGAAACCCTTGAATTGGAACTTAAAATCCTCGACCCTGCCATCATGGGTCGCCAGGTCGATATTGAGATTCACCGCCAGATCAAAGTTCGGGTGCCTGGTGGTCATAGTAAAATCATCATGCAATTCCGTAAATTTTTTGACATTCAACAATCCACTCATACCATCCGCATACCACCCCATAACATGGCGCTTTACACTTATCGCGGCAAAGCCATCGAACTGACCGTTTATGTCCACGCCGTGGTGGATGATTCGATTTTTTTTGATACGACCCTTTCGATACCGATTGCCATCGATTTCAAAAAAAAATGGTTTCAAAATGACGCCAGCGATTTAATCAAGCCCCAAGACCGGCTTGCTTTTTTTGACAATCTGTTTGCCATACCGACAGCCAACCGGTTGCGTATAGTCGCCATGCTCGCTTTGGCCCTATTGCTGGTGGGTACCAGTGGTTTCGTGGCATTTCATGATAGATACGCCATGGAACCCAACGATATCATTATTTATGACTTTCACTACGCTTCCGACTTTAAAATAGCAGTCGTCGCCAACCTGGTATTTTTTATTCTTCTCGCCATTGTTATGCATATACTGATACGTAAACAACTGCGCGGCTACTTGAAACTGAGCACCACGCGTCAAACAAAAAAAATTATTCGCGGGCGGCGTTACCGGCTAAACGATTTTATCCACGCAAAAACCACCGGGCCGGTTAAAAATTTACGGGTACGTATTGTGGCAGCAAATATCGAAAAAGGCCAATATTGCCGGGGCAATTCGACCCGCCGAACCACTACGTTCCGTACCCCGGTTCGTGCGGTGGTCATTTATGATAAGCCATTGCCTGATATTTCGGGCCCCATGGCATTGGACGACTACTTAAACGAACCATTCGATTTCGATGAGATGTTCGATTTACTTTATCCACACTTTACGTTCTCCAAAATGTATGGGCTGGAACTAACCTGGCGCATTCAATTTCTGCATGATCAGTATATTAATCGTGAAATTAAATGCTCACATCAGCTTTTTCAATTTGACAGTTTCCTAATACCACCGGAGGGATAGCCGGGAAGGATAGTCGGCGAAATCGCCCGATCAATGACGTTTTCGCGGATAGGTCATTTGGTTTTCGCCATGGCCATATGCCGAAAGCCCGGACGTTGACCGGGCATGGCATACCTTTGTGCGATATTACCGCATTGACTTACGCGGTGCCGCTATCAAAAGGATTCGGTTACCTCAATGTCACCCACCAGGCAGCAATTCGGATTGGTATTGTCAGGCCAAATGGTGAGATAGTAATTACCCGGCTCCAACCCACCCCATGTTTGAGTGCTGCTTTGCCCAACATCAAATTGTTTGGTTCCCAGTTCGTCATCGAAAATAATGTTATCGCGCGTTAAGGTCATGGGAAACTGACTACCACCGCAACCGGCTGGACCGTTCCATTGCGTATTGACGCTGACGTTGATGGCGTCTCGCGTAACTTGAAACACGCGGGACTTTAATATCCGGTGGCAAATTTCCATGGTACTGTTGAAAAGTATTTTTGCCTTTATCGATTGCTGGTAGTCCTGTTCGGAGAAAACCATAATTAACGGAACTTCCACCAGGAAACTGTAGCTGGCCTCGTATTCGTTGGGCCAGACACCGCCGGGCAGAACCATGACCCGGCACAATAACCGAACCCGCACCTGCTCTTTGCCCTGATATTTTTCCCGCAAAGCCTGTTTGGTTTTGGAAGGAATGTAGATCGCATCCGCATTACTGTATCGATGGGTAACAGCGTTGTCCTTGACGCTCCGTGTAAACCACTCCTGGTTATCGGTATCACGCAAGGACCAGCGAATTTTTGTGGTGTAAGCAGGACCCGGATGATTGTAACTGATGGTGAATACTGTATTGTCATTGGGATCCAGGATCAGCAATTTATCGTGGCGGTTGGATGCAATGCTGGCGGTTTTGCGAACCGCGGATATGATATTCTGGGGAACACGCCGTACTAAAGACGTACCCCAGCGTAAAATTTTAGCGTAATCCCGGGCGAATCGCACCCGTTGTTTCTTGGATTTATCAGCGCCATTGCGACGAAACAAATCCGCGACGACGTGCGGATCCTTGCCCGCCACACCGGAATCTTCAAGATGTTCGGTCCACAACCGGTCACGGAATTTCTTTGCAAAGGCTTCATCATAGATGATGGTGCTGATTTCCGAATCCGGCGTGGCTCCACGATACGGAGCGCCGGGATTTGTCACACCCTCCAACGAAATACCACCCGCATTGGCCGAGCCGATCAGTGACCATTTATCATCCACGATCATGATCTTGGAGTGCACGTAAATCTGCGCCCAAGTGCTGCCGTCTTTACTTTTTTCCTCGTCGGTTAAGTCAAAATCCTTACGGCGCGCCGCCGGAATCTCGGATATCAGACAATACATGCCAAACTGGTTGGAGGCTTTACATGACGCGATGACTGTTTGGATTTCCGCCATGAGATCAATGTCTTGATTGGTTCCGTAACCGGCCGCCGACAGTGGTTTGCGCGGAATTACCACCACGATACGAAAATCAGGATTATCCCTGTTACGCAGGGCCGCCTGGCTAAGTTCTTCCCAGATCGCCTCGTCGGATATCCACTGATTTTCCAGATAGATATATTTTTTGGCCGCCCGAATTCCAATAATATAGGCGTCTTTACAAGAGCGTTCCCAAACACTGGAACTTAAATTCCAGCTTGGTTTTTGCGCACCGTATTGATACCGCCCATAGGGCATGGAACGGACAATCTGCACTTTTGGGCCGCTTAAATCTTGCAGCGATTTTTTTCCGCAGATGGCACTGACCTTCGACTGACCACGACTGTCCACATACGTCGACGTGGATTTTTTAGTCAGCCCCTGATAAACACCACCGGGATCCGCCACGCGGGGAAACATATGGCGATTCGTGTTATCGGGATCCACTGCAAATTCATTTGATTGATAGTCGTAGTCCCGGTGATTGGTGGTCACATGGTGGGTCACGGAAAAAATCCGGGGATTCATAAATAGATGACCGTGATTCCAGCGCGCATGAAAATTATCCAGCACAAATTGCACGGCAGGCCCGGTGATTTTGCAATGCACGTCATGCCACAAACGTTCCGGAAGGGTGACCTTGCGCTTATCGGCCGATGGCGACGCTTCGATTTTATGGGTGGGTTCGTCCCAACGGTCACCGTCGACCGCGGTCATGTCTATACCGCCCAGGAAACACGTATCCTCATCAATCACCACGGTCTTTTGATGGTGCGTGGACATGATAAATCCGGGATGGACATCGGTACGGCAATGCACGTTACTGTATTTTTTCAAACCGTTAAACAATTTGATGGTTTTGGGCATGTACCAGTCCAAGTGCCCGGAGCTCTTAATTATTAAGCGAATGGGATTGAGCGTGGTCACTTCATTGACCCAAAACTGATTAACGATCAGATAGATTTCCACCGAACCTTTTTTAGCGATGTTTTCCAGCACACTCAGCAATGTTTTCGCTTGGTTGTTGCCAGTACTTCGCTCCAAGGCCCAGTCCGGGTCAAAATGCAGTCCGGTAAGCAGGATTTGTTTACTGGCGCCATTAAGCGCACTGAGCAACTGTGTGCCATACTCCACGCCATCGACAAATAAGTCCACGGTGTTGCCACCGGTAATCGGTAAATAATCCACAAACCATTGACTGGCCGGTTCTTGAACCTCCGTGACCTGACAACGCCCAACTGCTATTTTTCGCGGATTAGCCATCTATTCCTACTCCCATTACCGATTCCTACTCCCATCCTACCGATTTCATTTGTTTCACTCCGGCCCATGCTTCGGCCTGTAGAGCCACCATACGAGAATGCCCATTGCCACCGCCACAAACGGCGCTGCGATAAATCCCAACAAAACAGACATGCCACACAATCCGCGTATGACACCGCCGCCGTCACTACCGCACAACGATTGCTCATGCAAATAACCGATGATGATAGCGATGCCTGCACCGGCCAAGGCCGCCATAATGCCGCGTTGTACCGCCTGCTGCTTATTCCGGTCCAGCATAGAAAGCTTGATGCCGGTCTTTTCTTTTTGAGCCAGCAATGACTTTGCTTCCGGCAATGCTGCGCAACGGCCGCACAACACCGTGGAACCGTCACCATGATTGACGAAGGTGGAAGCGCCACAATGTTCACATTGCATACGTCACCCCGGCTACCACCCGTTAAGCTTTTTTTAACTCGTCGATTGTCGCCTGGTCCAGTACACCGGTAACATCGATTCCCCGATCTGCTTGAAACTGACTCAAGGCATCCGAGCTGATTTCCCCGAAATCCTCATCAACCGCACCGATGTTGTAACCCAAGTTTTGCAGCCGCAATTGAATGCCGGAAATCTCATCGACAGGATCCATATCGCCAAAATTCAGTTCGTACTCAAGGCATTCATTAGGCGCGTCGGGATTATGCCAAACCGTCAATTTAGCATGGGTAACATGCGCCGGTATGATTTGCTTCAGCATACCGTTTCCATCAAGCTTATCTTTGATGGTGATATTGCCGTACACCATTTCATAGTCGGCGTTCGCAAACGGCTGGCCCATTTCATCGCCCAAGCTAAGTGAAAACTCATTTTTAGGTACATCGACAGTCAGTGTGTGACTTTGATCGGTAGCGAGATTGAATATCTCCGGCTCAAGATCGGGAATGTAAATGATATCACCAGGGTAAAAATACATGGGATCAGGGCGCATTTCCTTTAATCGCTGGTTGGCCGGATGGTCATAAATCGATTGCCAGTCGGCCACGTGATATTGGGCTGCGATGGTCACCATGTCTTCACCTTGTTTTACAGTATGAATTTTCATCCTCTTATTTCCTATAGGCGGTTTTAAGCTTATGCCATAACTATATCAGGATCACGGCTGATTTCCAGCGTATAGCCCGGAAGATCCTCATCTTGTTAGGCGGTTTGTTGGACACAAATTACACATAAAATTTATGGATATTTGGACTTCGCGCAGCCGGACGGACTGCTTCCCTCGTTACGTGAACTGTCCTTATCGATCAAGAAGTAAACATCTATCTATTTGATTCTAAAAATAAAAAAATCAAATCATGGCATTAAGAGCATTTTAAGAATGAATCCATTAGACTAGGAAAGGGGAAGCCGGTCAATGTACCCAAGATACGGACCGGCTATGGATGAGATCGGGGGGAGCACTGCCGTCAGGGTCATGTGCACACCATTTCGTGCGCCGTTTTGGCATGATATCCCATCGACCTCTCTACATTCATTCGCTCAATAGTTTTCATCGGTACCGGTTTGTCCGTGCTTATGGTTAGCGTAAGGCTGTATAAATATGAAATCGCAATTATGTTTTTGGGCTGTATGCATGGCTGTGATACTCAATGGGTGTGGTCCGAGCGGCAGCACTATTTCCACAGGCTCCAACCGCGCCCGCGTCAGTTTTGACACCTGTGTTGCCAATAACACCAATATGGTTGACATGGACATTACCCAGGCATCCGCCGCCAAGGGCGGCAAATTATACGATCAATGGTGGGACGCCGCCGGCGTGACCGCACCGGCCGACACCATCCCGGTATGGTCGGCTATTGCCGCTGACAGCCCAAATACCGCCACGGGCAGTGGCACCTGGCGTTGCAAGGAGTGCCACGGCTGGGACTACCAAGGCACAGACGGCGCCTATGGCGATGGCAGCAGTCACTATACGGGAATTAAAGGCCTTTTTGATGTCCGTAACGTAAACCCTGTCAATATTTATTGCGCAATTACCAACGGAACCGATGAACAGCCCGATCATGCTTTTTTGGGTGATGCCATGCTGTCCGCACAAGCGATTTTGGACCTGACCAAATTCATCACCACCATAGACAATCAAACCGGGATCATTGATTACACGCAATACATCAGCCTGACGACGAAACAGCCTATCGGTGCCGATACCGCCACCGGTCAAGAACTATTCAAAGAAGCCGGTTGCGGTTCTTTGTCCTGTCATGGTCCAAACGGTAATTTACACGAGGAACCGCTGGGCGAGATTGCCGACGATAATCCCTGGGAAACCATGCATAAGATTCGTTTCGGCCATCCGGGCGCCACCATGCCGGCGTTCGCAATTTTGGAAGGATTCCTTTATACACCCGGCCAAGCCGCCAATATCGTGCAATATTTGCAGGATAAACTGCCCGGCACCGGTACCGGCACGACGCCATTGAACGGCGATGTGATCAATGGCGGCAAACTCTACGACACATGGTGGGTTGCCGCCAAAGACAAAAATCCGGCGGCACCGACTGGAGCTCATCCGCTCTTTGTACTTCAAAAAGCCAACAACAGCAATGTTCCGGATCCAGAAAACCCCATTGACACTAACCGTTGCAGTTATTGTCATGGTTGGGATTACAAAGGAGTCGACGGAATCAACAAACTTGGCTCCGCTAAATTTACCGGTACCATCGGGGTACTGCATAGTATCGATGAAACGGCCGCTCATGTTCGCAGTACGATTAAATTTAGCCAGCAGGGTGACCATGATTTTGGTCAATTCCTTTCCGACGCCGAGATCGAAGACCTGGTTGCCTTTATTACCAGCGGTGTCAATTATGATACACTGCACCCGATATCCGAAACCTCCCGCAGAGTTATTTCGTATAATTCATCTAACGGCGTTTACCTGTACAAAGATATTCCCCAGGGTGTATATGCTGGTTTTTGCGCAACCTGCCACGGCAGGTTTGGCGAAGACACCCCGCCGGGGGGTGGACCGGTTTCACTAAGCGCTGTTGCCAACGGGGATCCATGGGAAACACTCCATAAAATTCGATTCGGCCAGCCGGGAACGGTCATGCCCGCACTATACGGCAGCTACAGCTTTGATGATGCCGTGGACATTTTAGGATATATTCAAGTCTTTGCCACCCAATAATCGTTTCGACCTGCGTATGAGTCCTTTACCGTATACCAACAATACCTGGACCTGCTGCGCAACGAAAAACCGATCCATGTAACGTTTCGGCCGGAGGACTCGCCCCCCAATTTCGTGGTCTATTGCGCCAGCGAACCGCCGGGCGAAGGCGAGATGTAGATAGAGGTGTCACCAGGTGGGTGGGGTAAATTCACGGCGGCGATCGACTGAACCCCTTGCACGCTGTATTTCGCATTAGCAAACTTTCCGGTCCACTGGCCGCGCACGTGCAGGGCATTGATGAGCAAGCCAATCCGTCAGTCGTTGGCGGAAAGCATGGCCGTACGGTTGAGTTGCCGCCAGTCTTTCTTGTCCACATGACGTTTATGCTTGTTCAGCCACTCGGCACTGTAGCGCTGGCTGCCCAGCAGAAAATAAAGGGCATATTCACTGCGATCTTTATAGTACTGATACAGCAGGAAATAGCCTTCCGCCACATGACTTCTATCCAGGGCGCTGAAATACTCGGGAGAATGGCGCAGGCCCGGAATAACAATTTTCTGATTGACGGCCAGGTGGTCTGGATTAGTCAACGCCGCCAGGTTGGCCCGGTAAATTAACGGCCACAGGTAGGGGTCCTGGAAATAGGTCTGTGCCAGGCTCCACAGGTTATCGCCGCTGTTAACTTGATGGATTTGCGGGGACATGTAAAACGCTTGCAGTTGCGCCGTTTCGGCTTGAACCGCCGAGGCTGAATCACCCAGCGTGGACCCGGTAACGGTTTGGGCAGGCTGCAAGCCTGCCGGAAGATCAATGGCAGGGACTTGCGATACCTGTTGGCGGGCATTTTCCACATCGTTGCCAATCGGCAATACACCGACGCTTGGTGAAGGTGCCACCATGTGCTGCACACTGACCGGCGTGTCAAGCGATGGGCTATTCGGCAGTTGTCCGGAAAACTCACTTTGCAGGGTAAAGATGATCATTGGCACCAAAGCCAACAGACCGGCACCGGCTAGCCGTTTTCCCATCCCGCCACTTGCCTTTTTCTCGGAATCCGGTTTATTTAAATGGATA
>Ga0114931_10012381_pt1 | contig 9996 bp, 6 predicted proteins | sample 2SBtaG_FD_89579 | JGI IMG/M metagenome (GOLD analysis project Ga0114931, IMG submission 89579) | Deep subsurface microbial communities from Kolumbo volcano to uncover new lineages of life (NeLLi) - 2SBTROV14_V59a metaG | ecosystem: Environmental > Aquatic > Marine > Volcanic | place: Kolumbo...
AACTTGTCATTCTGAGGGAGCCTAAGCGACCGAAGAATCTATATATCAGGAGATCCTTCAGTCGCTTAGGCTCCCTCAGGATGACATGCTAGCTAAGTTTTTCCCTTAAGTACGTGCCATTCGAGCCTGACCCAATACTGTTCGGCCTGGGGTTTGCGGTATGCACAAGATGAATATTGCTTGAAAACTGGCAGAGCCGCGTAGCGGTGGCAGCATTTAGCCGTGGGTGTAAACCCACAGACTGGGTTTAAAACCACCTAGCCGCGTGGCGGCGGCATCGAGTCAGCGACCAACTGCAGCAAACACCGGTCGAAGCTTCTTTCAATTTCTTAAGCAATCGATCGCTGCCAATCTCGCTGGCGGCCAGCCGCCTCTATTGCTGTCGGAGTGATCGGCAATTCGGATTCTCCACGCTGTGGAATCTATTGCCAAAACCACGAAAACTCCTTGGTCTATGCGCGGTCGGAGATTAAGATTAAGAGTAATAGTAAGATTAAGAACGGGAAGGTACGGTTTATCCCCATGAACGGTTACCGATGTGCTACGATGCCTGGTTGGCCGAAAATCGTAGCAGACCCCGCCCTCCTGACGCTTGCCTTGGTCCTGGTTATCCTTGGCGCACTGACCTGTCCCTTGTCCTCACAAGCCGAGCAGCCGCCCGTCTTCCAAGTCGGTTTTGCCAGGCGGGACATTACGCCCCAAGCGCCGATGCCGATGTGGGGCTATGGCGATCGGCACGATAAGCTTTCCGAAGGGGTACTCCACAAACTGTTCGCCAAAGCGATCGTTATTCAGGCCGGCGGCGATAAAGTGGCCCTGGTCGGCCTGGACCTGGGTCGCGGTCCGACCCATGCAATGACAGGCACCATTCGCCAGCAGATTCAGCAGCGGGCGGGGATTGTGCATCTGCTGATCAGCGGTAGCCACACGCACCACGGGCCGTGCATCGAGTTGCTCGATCATAAAGGGTTTGGTAAGGAAAAATTCCCTGCCGCGGTGGCCTACAACCAGAAGCTGCCGGGGTTGTTGGTGGAAGCGATCCTCGAGGCCGACCAGAATGCCCGGCCGGCCCGGATCGGCGTGTCGACCCGGGAGGTGGACTGGAATCGCAACCGGCAATCCCGTCGCAAGCCGCCGGCGGTCGAGCGGATGCTGGCTGTCATTCGTTTCGATGCCCTGGCGGCAGGTCGGGCGGACCCGCCGATCGCCGTACTGGTCAATTACGCCGCTCATCCGACGATGACCGATAGCCATCTGCTCAAATTCTCGGCCGACTATCCAGGCTTCCTGCAAGACAAGGTGGAACGCGAATTGGGGGCGGGCTGCATGTTCATGCAGGGAGCCGCCGGGGATATGAGCGTCAAACCGCCCGCTGGCGTTCATGGCCCCCAGGCCTATGGCGAATTACTGGCCGACGCAGTCCTTGAGATGGTTCAGGCTACCAAAACCGAGGTGCCCAAAAAACCTTCGGTGCGTGGCCGGGTGGACCATTTCCACTTTCGGTCGCGGGTCGACTATTCAAGTCCATGGATCGTCTACGCCTACGGCGAGGCCTTTTTTCCCGAGCTGGTTCGCTGTTTTACCAAAGAGCTGCAGGCCGGTATCCCGCCGGAACTCAACACAGTGGTGCTCAACAAGCAGCTTGCCCTGGTAGGCGGCAGCGGCGAATTTTTCTGCAACCATTCCATACGCCTCAAACAGAGGTCCTATCTCCCGCACACGCTTTTTTTCGGTTACTGCAACGATCACTATCTCTATTTCCCAACGATTGAAGCGGTTTCCGAGGGAGGCTATGGCGCCGACCCGCCCGTCTCCCCGGTGGAAGTGGGTGCGGGCGAACAAATGATGAATCGGGCCCTGAAAAACATCTATATCCTGCTGGGAAAAATTGCCCCGGAAAAAGAAAAACGCTGAGTCGGTGAATGTTATCAGAGTGAGTGTCCCCTGCTTTCCTCGAAAATACAGACACGCACCTCAACCAGGAAAGGCAGGTTGTCTTGGGGAGCTGAAGGCGATCCCAATGCAAGAAATCTGGCGATTGATCGGCCCAGGCGCTGCCGCATCCGTCGGGAGGGACCACAAGTCCCACTCCCGCTCCCAGCGGCCTCTCAAGTCGTACCGGAGAATCCTATAAGGGTGTGTGAAACACACCGCAACTTTTCCAACAGGGCGCATATCCCCACAGTGTGTTTCACACACCCTACCGCTCGCAAACAGGCCGTCGCGAATTGTTAAACGCTCGGCAGTTCGTAGCCTTTCCGATACTCACTGCTCAGATACCCGTTCGCGTCTTCGTCGCCGGGGAACGTTTCGGTTTTGGGGTCGAAGACGAGGCGGCGGCCTGTGCGGTAGGCGATGTTGGCCAGGTGCGGGAGCATGGATGAGTAGTGGGCCTCTTCGATGTCGGCGATTAGTTCGTCGGCGTTTCTGCTTTTGACGCAGTTGATGAAGTTTTGGTAGTGCGTGGGCGTGTCGGTCCATTTCTTATGGTACGATGGGCCGCGCTCTCCTTTGAAGAAGACGCGGTAGCCGTCGCGGTCGACCATCATGAAGCCTTTGTCGCCGTAGATGATGTTGTCGTTGTCCAGACGGTGTCCCTGCATGCGGTAGGGGGTGAAATCGCGCTGCTCGAAGACGTAGAGCAGATCGTCGTATTCCCAGGTGACGACCATCGCGTCGGGCGTTTCCTGGGCGTCCCCTTTCGAGCCGAGCTTCGCCGCGCTGCAGGAGACGGCCTTGGGTGCCCGTAAGCCGAGTGCCCAGCGGCCGATGTCGATTTGGTGCACACCATCGTTGCCGATGTCGCCGGTGCCGTAGTCCCACGTCCAATGCCAGCTTGAATGAAACCGGTTGCGGTTGAATGGCCGTTTGGGTCCAGGACCGAGCCACAAGTCGTAATGCACGCCGGCGGGCGGGTCGCTGTCGGGACGGTGCGGGTGGCGGGAACGCCTCTGGTTGTTGATCGCCTTAACCATCAGTGGTTTACCGATGATGCCGCTGCGAATCAACTCCCACGCTTTTTCATAGTGCGGCGCAGCGCGGAGTTGCGTGCCGTGCTGCACGATTCGCTTGTACTTGCGTGCCGCGGTGACGGCGAGTCGTCCTTCGGCGATGTTGTGCGAGCACGGTTTTTCCACGTAGACGTCTTTTTCGGCCGCGCAGGCGTGAATGGTAGCCGGCGTGTGCCAGTGGTCGGGCGTGGCGATGGCCAACGCGTCGACGTCTTTGCGATCCAACAGCGTGCGGAAATCGACGACCGCTTCGGGTCGCCGTCCCGTGGTTGCTTCGAGCCGCTCGCATAGTTTGCCACTTCGGCTTTCATCGACGTCACAGATGGCGACCACCTGGCTGTCGGGCAGCTGGCTGAACCAGTTGGCCAAAATCTGTCCGCGTCCGCAGCCGAGAACGGCCACGTTGACCTTTTCATTGGGCGAGTCGGCACTCTTTCCAGTGGCAGCGATCCCAGCGACAACGGCGGCGGTTCCCAGAAACGAGCGACGGTTCAAATTGGTCATGGCGAATCCTCCTCTCGCGCATTGAAAGCAGCTTTAGGGAATCGATGTTCATCACTCTGTTCATGATGCTCATGATGTTCATTATGCTAACGCCGAGTAAGGGTACAAACAAGCGGCGGAGAGGCGAGAGTCGATCTGGAGAGCAGCCGCGGTTTTTGGCGAGCTATCAGGAGTGGGGTACCACGCGCCAGTCGCGAAGCAGCGTGGGTGTGTCGAGTATTGCTCGGCATGCTCAATCTCCGCTACGCTCCGTGAGGGCATGGCACACTCGCCAGGCAATTCCTTGTTTCCACCCATTTGGTTGTGTGGCACGTCCCATCCCAGCGATGGGCGTGATGAAGAAGCTGACGCTGATCCTGGTTGGCGTCATTTCAATGCCCCTCCTTATCCAAAAGAAGCCGGCACCCACTGTCGCTGTACGTGGGCGACGCTACAATAGACCCCTTGATCTTTTTAGGCTTTCCTTCGCAAAACGCGTTATGGAGTGGGACCGATCATGAAACGTCTCTGGTTTGGATTTGTGGCAGTGCTGCTGGTTTCCTTTTCCGTTCTGATTTGGATCGGGACGCGCATTTATCAGCAGGTGGCTCCGATTCCCGATCGGGTTGTCAGCACGGACGGTCACACGGTGATCGCCTCGGGCGACGTGGGCCGTGGCCAAAATGTCTGGCAGGCCATGGGGGGCATGGAAATCGGCTCGGTCTGGGGGCATGGCAGTTATGTGGCCCCGGACTGGACCGCGGACTGGCTGCATCGAGAGGCCGTTTTTGTGCTGGACGCATTGGCTCGGAAGGAGTTCCAGCAGGACTATGCAGTGCTGGAACCCGAGCAGCAGGCACAGATGCGAAGCCGCCTGCAGAGCATGATGCGCACCAATACGTACGACCCGGCGAATCGCACCATCACGATCAGTCCGCTGCGCGGGCAAGCCTTTGAAGCCAATCTGGCCCATTTTTCCGATGTTTTCAAGCAGGGGAATGTCGACTACGCGATTCCACCAGGCGCGGTGAGCGATCCTGAAAAGCTGCGTGAACTGGCATCGTTCTTTTTCTGGACTTCCTGGGCCGCGTCGACCAATCGTCCTGACGATCATATTTCCTATACGCACAACTGGCCGCATGAAGAACTGGTAGGCAATCGACCGACGGGCGAAATGATTGTCTGGACCGGAGTAAGTGTGATCGTGTTGTTGGGTGGGATTAGCGGTATGGTCTGGTATTATGCATCGCTAGGGTCGTATGAGGTGGAAGAGCAGGCTCTCGACGAGGATCCTTTGCTCGGCTGGCAGCCGACTCCTTCGCAACTTGCCACGGTCAAGTATTTTTGGGTGGTCGCGGCAATGATCCTGCTGCAGGTGGTGCTGGGTATCGTGACCGCCCATTATGGCGTCGAGGGAGATGGGTTCTATGGTTTTCCCCTGTCCAAGTGGTTGCCCTACGCGGTCGCTCGCACGTGGCACGTCCAACTGGCGGTGCTTTGGATTGCCACCGCCTGGTTGGGGGCAGGTTTGTTCATCGGTCCCATGATCAGCGGAGTGGAACCCAAGTTCCAACGTCTGGGGGTGAATGTGTTGTTTGGCGCGTTGGTCTTTATCGTAGCCGGTTCGATGGCCGGCGAGTGGTTGAGTGTGCAAAACAAGATTTCGGGCGCCACCTCGTTCTATTTTGGGCACCAGGGGTACGAATACATCGACCTGGGGCGGGCCTGGCAGATTGGTCTGTTTGCCGGCTTGCTGATTTGGTTCAGCCTGATCGTGCGGGTGATCTGGCCGGCCCTGCGAAAACCGGCTGAGGACAAGTCGCTGGTCTTGTTGTTTCTCGTATCGACCGCCGCCATCGGCTCGTTCTATGCGGCCGGGTTCGCCTGGGGCCAACACACGCACCTGACTCTGGTTGAATACTGGCGCTGGTGGGTCGTGCATCTCTGGGTCGAAGGATTTTTCGAGGTTTTTGCGACGGTGGTGATTGCGATCTATTTCGCCAAGCTGCGGGTGGTTCGCCCGGCGCATGCGGCCCAGGCCGCCCTGTTGTCCGCCACCATCTATCTGGCCGGTGGTATCATCGGCACCTGCCACCATCTCTATTTCAGCGGCACGCCAACGGTGGCGCTGGCGTTTGGCGCCGTGTTCAGCGCGCTGGAAGTCGTGCCGTTAACGCTGGTGGCCTACGAAGCCTTGCATGACTTGAGAATTTCGCGACTTACGTCCTGGATCCGAGCCTACCGCTGGCCGATCTACTTTTTCGTGGCGGTCGCCTTTTGGAATATGGTCGGCGCGGGTTTGTTTGGTTTTATGATCAACCCGCCGATTGCCTTGTATTACATGCAAGGTTTGAATACGACCCCCGTGCATGCCCATGCGGCCCTGTTTGGCGTTTACGGAATGCTGGGCATGGGCTTGCTGCTCGTCTGCCTGCGGGCCTTGACGACTGGCCAGCAATGGAACAATCGCTGGCTTGGATTATCGTTCTGGGCAATGAATCTCGGCCTGTTCGGGATGTGCGTTCTCAGCCTGCTGCCGGTGGGCCTGATGCAAACCTGGGCCGCGGTGGACAAAGGCTACTGGTATGCCCGCAGCACCGAGTTTTTGGGAACCGATTTATTGCAGACGCTCCGCTGGCTCCGGGTTCCCGGCGACACCCTGTTTGCTCTGGGAGCCGTGGGTTTCGTCTTGTTCGTTGCCACCTTGAGGCCTGGCGCCGCACCGCGCGACACGTCGAACTGACCGACCCGCAACCCCTTGGGGTTGTCTCAATTACAAATTGGAGGTCTTAGCGCGGCTTATGCCGAGCATTCGCAGCAGGCGGCGGAAAGTGGTTTGCTGGAGCTGGCATTCGGTATTTTGGAGTTGTTGCCGATCTTGCTGCAGGTCATGCTGTACCAGGGCCAGTAAGTGGGTCAATGCCTGTTGCTCGTCGGGAGCCGGCTGATTGAGCAGCGTGCAGTAGTCGCGCCGGATCATGCCATAGGCGTTGCGCAGCTCCCGCATGCGCGATTCGGCGTGCGCGATCCGGGCCCGGATCAGGGCCATTTCGTAGTTCAGCAGCAGATCGCGCTCCAGTCGATCCAGCTTGGAGATTTCCAGATAGATGGTGATCAGGGTGACCAGTCCGGCCACCGCCAGGGCCGCCACCATGTGGGTGCCGCCTCCCTGTTCCAGTCGTTCCAAGCGAATCACATCCAGGTGGAGCAGAGTCAACACGGCGGAGAATACGGTCAATCCGACGATGAGAAGTCGCACTCCGCCCCGGACCAGGCCGTCCTTGGTGGCCGTCAGGATGCGATTTCTGCGCACCGCATCCTTTTTGTCTTTGGCAAATTTCTTGGCTTGATCGTAGTTCTTGGCGGTCCGATCGAGACCCCGCTTGTAGGAGATGGCCGCGTCAATCAGCGCGTTCACGTAGCGCGCCGCCCGGGGCCACGGGTCGAACAGGCGAAAAATTTTATACTTGTCTTCGATCAGGGCGACAACACGCTGCTGGGCCGGATCGTCTTGAGGTAGCACGGTCTCCAGGTAGAAGTCGTAGCCCAGATTGATCGCGTCTTCGGGTACCAGGGTCCAGAAGAGGGCGGGGATATCTTTCAGTTCCTCAGCGACGGAAGTTTCAAGATTTCTGGTTTCTTCAAGCATCGTTGGTTCGCCGGGGCATTATGTTTAACTAATTTCAGTACTTCCAAATTGGCACGCAATCCTACGTGGGGCAGGGCGATAAGCCGCCCGGAAACCGGCGTTCTTAACTGCTGGCACGCCCGCCGGGTCGGCTTCATCGGCCATTCTTGGAACTACTGAATTTCTGAGCCCGAATCCCCCTCATCCCGACTGTCCTGGTCGTTGCCAACGGACTCCGCCCCCGTTGCCCGCGAGTGACCCCCGTTGCCCAGATCGCCTTCGTCTTCTCCGGAATCATCGTCGTTGGCATCGTCCATCACCTCAGCGATCTCCGCCCGTTCTGAAGAGTCGACAACCGTCATTTTTCCCTGGTAGCTCAAAACCTCCTCGATCCGATTGATCTTCGGCGGAACCCAGAACAAGAGCAGGATTCGATACAGCCAGATCACTCGCTTCATCGAGAAGATCGTTTTTCCGGTCCGCGTTTTGAGGGTCAACGAACCGATGCCCAACGCTGCCCGTTCGCTATAATCGAACGGATCCGCCTCCGTTTTAAGGCCGATCAGTTCATACCGTTCCCGTTTTCCATCCACGCGTACAATCGTCAAGCCCGACTCATCCAGAGTCGCCGACATGTTCAGACGGCTCCAGATGAACGCGGCCAACCACACGCCCCAGCCGCAGAGGGCCACGAACCCATAAGCCCCGGCGCTGGCGGTGGGAGCAAAGGCTTTCAGCCAACCTCCGATCGTGGCGAACGGATGCCAGGCTCCCATGATCTCCAGAACGGCGGGAATGCCAAACAGTAAGCCAAACAGGGCAACCACCAAGACAAAGTTTTTCTTGGAGAGATTCCAGCGATAGGAAATCAGCCAGGCGATCGTGCCCGCAGCCGCCAGCCAAAATATCGTGTGTTGATCGACCGGCGCCCAACGCCATTGAAGATCGTGGGCCAGCTGCAGTAGGGCCAGTAGCGAGTAATACAGGGCCAACGGCCCGACCAGGATTTCAGGAATGTGGTCGTACAGGCGGATTGGCCGAGGGCCTGCGGGTTGTTGAGTTTTTCCCACCGTCGTTCCTTTGCGGTTGAAGTGATGCGGCTGTGCTGATTATAGCGAACTGGGCCTGAAAACAAGCCAGGAACATGCCCTGAATTTAACGCCCTTTTTTCCTGGTGCTTCACTGAATTCGGGCAGAATCCAGCTGCAAAAATTGGCGACTTTGCGGCCTTTCTGATACCGTGCACCTGCTGCGGTCATTCTCATGGGGCTCGATTGCTGGTACAATGCCGGCCGCCGTTTGGTCCGTTTTTCGACACCATCTGCACGAGGATTCCATCATGCGCATTCATCCGGTTGCCCGTCTCTCCTGTTCCCTGCTGCTGCTTGCCACCTCTTTTTTTACCCCAGAACTCGCTGCCCAAAAACCTGCTGGGAAAAATTCAGAGGTGCAGACCCAGGCATGGGCCAGGCCGTTAAGTCAGCTCGAACTGGCAACCGGCGATTCGATTGTCTTCCTGGGCGACAGCATCACGCATCAGTGCCTCTACACGCAGTACGTGGAAGATTACTTCTATACCCGTATGCCAAAGATGCGGCTTAAAATTCACAATGCGGGGGTCGGCGGGGCCGTCGCCTGGGATGCCCTGCAGCGCTTCGACAAGGATGTCGCGGCCTACAAGCCTAAGTACGTGACGATTTTGCTGGGCATGAACGATGGCCGATATCGGCCTTACGACGACGCGATATTCCAGACCTATCGCCGCGACATGACCGAACTGCTGACGCGGCTCCAAGCGATTGGGGCGACGGCCATCCCGATGACGCCCACCATGTTCGACGCCCGGGCCCGGCGGCTGAAAAAGCCCAAAGACAAGTCCGATAATATTCAGCTTTACAATTCGGTCCTCACCTACTACGGAACCTGGCTGCGCGACGTGGCCGTGCGGCAGGGACTCGGTTTTGTCGATATGTGGGGCCCGCTGAACAACATCACGCTCGATCAGCGGAAAACGGACGCCACCTTTACCATGATTCCCGGTGGGGTCCACCCCAGTCCACCGGGGCAGGTGGTGATGGCCGTCGCCATGGTCGAAGACCTCGGCCTGCCTCGAAAGGTTTCTAGCATTCGTATTTCGACTCGGGCTCATGGCCGCAAGCAGGCCCGCGCGGCGGGCGGGACCCTTACGGATCTGGTGGTCGATGACCAAGGTGTCCGGTTCACCTGGTTGGCCGATTCGTTGCCGTGGGTGGTTCCCGAAGAGGCTCGCCTGGGGGCGAAGCTGACGCACCTGGGACACCGTTTTAGCAGCGAGGTGCTGAAAGTCAGCGGACTCGCGCCGGGCCAATACGAGCTGGCCATCGATGGCCAGCCGGTGGGACGCTATGCGGCTAACGCGTTGGCAGGTCGCGTCGAACTGCAGGCCAATGACAAGACGCCCCAGTACCAGCAAGCGCTGGCGATTGCCGAACGGAACAAACAACGCAATGCGGGTCCCGTGCACGCGCTGCGCAACGAGTGGGGCCAATTCCAGCGCTTCGCCCGTGCCCGCCGCGCGGCGAAGGCGAATCCGGCGGACGGCGGGCTGCAAAAACAATGGGTCACCCTACAGGCCAAGATCGAGGGCATGGCCGAGCGGGTTGCCGAAGCCAACGCGGCAGCCAAAAAGATCGAGGATAAAATCTTCCAGTCCAACCAGCCCCAACCAAGGCACTATATGCTAAAGCGCGTGCAGTAGGGGAAGGGGTCTGACCCGAATGGCACGTACTTAAGGTTCTCAGCCATAAAGAACTTGTCATTCTGAGGGAGCCTAAGCGACCGAAGAATCTATATATCAGGAGATCCTTCAGTCGTCGACCAAAACAAGTTTCGGTG
>Ga0114931_10012382_pt1 | contig 9995 bp, 9 predicted proteins | sample 2SBtaG_FD_89579 | JGI IMG/M metagenome (GOLD analysis project Ga0114931, IMG submission 89579) | Deep subsurface microbial communities from Kolumbo volcano to uncover new lineages of life (NeLLi) - 2SBTROV14_V59a metaG | ecosystem: Environmental > Aquatic > Marine > Volcanic | place: Kolumbo...
AATTCGTTTAAAAATTCTACCGGTTGCATACCCATGTGAAACCTGATGGCACCGCTGTCAAAGGTACGCGTCGTTTTGTTATCGCCTTTACGCCCGAAGGGCTGCACGACTAAAAAATTAGGCGAATCGGGATCAGCATTAATACCTATGACTTGCGTAGTATCAAATTGACCATTGGTAAAGATGATACGACCGAAATAGACCCCTTTGGTACTGAGTTGCACAGGCGTGTTCGGCGCAGATTGTGCGCTGGCTGCCAGACTCTGCAGGTCTCTGGTCATTTCCTTGGCCAGTAATTCCACACCACCAGAACCGAAGACAAAGGGCGGATTGATAATACGACCGTCAATGTTCTGTTTGGCGGGATGATCACTGTCATTGGCATCGACAAACGATGCACCAATGGCACCCAACACGGTGTTATTAAGACCACCCGTACCGCCGATACCAAAAGTCATGGGAACAGTGGCACGGCTGACAACAGAGTGACATTCAAAACATGTCTGGGCGTCCAGGCCGTTAACACGTGTGAAAGTCCCGTTGGCTTGTAAAGAGGTGCGCTTGCCAGGAATAGTTCGATCTTCAGCGGTACTGCCTACCGGACCGTCACCGTAGCCATCCTGTTTGTTAAAAGGTGTCGCAAAGATACCCAGGCCGGCTGCGCGGATTTCAGTGAGAGTGACAGCACCATCGACAATTTCTTGTTGTGTAATGCGGGGGCCGGTGCGTGCGGGACCTTCGTCAGCCTGTGCGATAGATGGAATAACAATGACAATAGTACATATTACATTGAAAATGCTCTTTTTCATTTTGTTCTCCCCGGATGAGATTTATTTTGTAATAAAAAAAGCAGAAATATTGATCGATGAAAAGATGCTTCGAACAATCAGCGCGAGCATAAACTGGAACAGTAATAGTTTCAGTAACGGGGTTACGTAAAATGTGATGACTTGTGTAACCAAGTTACACAAGAAAATTAATAGCTGGGGATGTTGTAAGAGAAGCCTGAAACAACGTATCAGATTGTGACAATGTCACATAAATATCCGGTAGCACTATGTGACATTGTCACATAGTGCTTTTTCAATGCCCCACAAGTTCCTGCAACATTTCGGCATTTTTCTGAACAACACGACCACGTGCAAGTTCGACAATACCCATGCGTTCAAATTCTCCGAGTAAGCGACTGATGACTTCGCGCGCTGAGCCCAGTTCCGTTGCAATGCGTTCATGTGTGACTCTGGCTTCCGGTGGTACTGCTGCAGAATGTTTGAACTGTCCCACCAGAAAACCTGCGAGTCGCTGATCCATCTTCTGGAATGTAATTTCCTCCATGAGCGAGAAAATATCAACCAGTCGTGTTGCCAGGGCTTCAAATACAAATAGTCGAATAACAGGATGTTCTTCAATCCATTTACTGAAAACAGCTACGGGCAATACGACAGCCTCAAGTGGTTTCTCCACAATGGCAAGGGCTGGTGCGTCCTTATTAAGCACGGCAGACAGGATATTAACCGGGCACGTGCCACCGGCAGTGACATGATAAAGGGTGACCTCCCGCCCTGTATCTCCCACCACAAACACACGCACACTTCCTGAGCCAATCAGTGCAATATGTTCACATTGCTGGCCCTTTTCATAAAAAAACGTATTGGGTTCCAGTTTGACACCGACGGAAAAATTTATGATCTCGTCCTGCAATGATTTTGGTGCATCACGGAAGAAGGCATACTGGTTCAGGACAGCTAGTTTCTTCATCTCCATCTGTGTTCTCCTCCGGGTCTGTCTTGTTAGCAACTGTTTTTTATAATAATATTTGAAGCCATCTGATGGTGGACCATCCCGGATCACCGGCAAGCATGGATTAAATCTTAGACTGACTCTAGCGTTGAATCCTGTATTTAACAAGAGATAAATCAGCATTTATGCGGATCGGATGGAGTAGATTTGTTTGAATATTTACTGGTAATTGGCCGGAATGAGAGGGTGAGCTGGACAAGCCCTATGTGGACGAACGTAGCCACAATAATTAAAAAGAAATTGGTCGGAGTGAGAGGATTCGAACCAGGTCATACGAGACTGAGATGTTGAATGGTCGGAGTGAGAGGATTCGAACCAGGTCATACGAGACTGAGATGTTGAATGGTCGGAGTGAGAGGATTCGAACCTCCGACCCCTGCCTCCCGAAGGCAGTGCTCTACCAGGCTGAGCTACACTCCGATTATTTTTTAGAAAGTACGATTGACTGAGAACTCTGCCAGTGTTGCTAAAGCATCACGATAATCGGAAGCCGGCAGGATTTCCAGCGCACGTGATGCCTTGTCAGCCTCTGCCCTGGCAAGATCGGCAGTGTAGGCGATGGCGCCTGACGATTCAATAGCCTCCTTGATAACGTCGATGTGTTCATGTCCACCCTCCTTGATGGCTTTGCGTATTAATCCGGATTGTTCCGGTGTCCCGTTTCGTATGGCATAAATTAATGGCAGGGTGGGTTTTCCTTCTGCCAGGTCGTCGCCAATGTTTTTGCCAATGTCTTCTGCTGAAGCTGAGTAGTCCAGGACATCATCGATCAACTGAAAGGCAATGCCGAGATGGTGGCCATAGTCGGACATGGCCTTTTCTTTATCATCGGAACACTGGTTGATGATAGCACCCAGTTGGGTTGCTGCCTGAAATAATTTTGCGGTTTTACATCGAATGACATCAAGATAACTTTCTTCCGTCGTATCCGGTTCGTGGCAATTGAGCAACTGCTTGACTTCCCCTTCGGCAATCGTGTTGGTCGTGTGCGACAGGATCTCCATGACGCGCATGCTATTGACCCCGACCATCATTTCAAAAGCACGCGAGTACAGAAAATCCCCGACCAGTACGCTGGCTTCATTGCCCCAAATGGTGTTGGCAGTTTCCTGACCGCGACGCAGCTCTGAAGCATCGACCACATCGTCATGCAGCAAGGTGGCGGTATGAATGAACTCAACAATAGCGGCCAGTGTATGATGCTGATCGCCTGCATACCCGAATGCGCGTGCACTGAGCAACATGATGACAGGGCGCAAGCGCTTGCCGCCGCTGTTCACAATGTAGTGGCCAAGCTGGTCAATCAGGACCACATCAGATTTCAGCCGATCCTGAATCAGCGCATTAACGGCACGCATATCGTCATCGATAAGCGTATAGATCGATTTTAGGTCCATGGAAATCGGCAGAGTTTATCGTATTTGTGCAGGGGAGGCATGCTAGGGGTATGGCAACAGGGCTGTCAAGTGAGCTTATTGGGCGGTTTTAGACGGTTATCTGGCAGGGACTGGGGTCGATGGTGATAAAGGCAGAGGCGGTGAGGTGGTAATATTAATAAATAACAATATGTTACCATTTTCTTTCCAGAAGAAAATCAGGCTTTCCGGTTTGACCGGGAGCATGGTAATCGGTAGAATTCCCGCCCTTGGCTGAGGTGGATGCACTGACGGCCCACGGACTGGAGATTTCAACGATGTATGCTGTAATTATGACCGGTGGCAAGCAGTACCGGGTTGAACAAGGTAACACGCTCAAAGTGGAAAAATTGTCCGCTGAGGTCGGTGATTCTATCAAACTGGACAAGGTGTTGATGGTTGGCGACGGTGACAATATCAAGGTGGGTACACCTTATATAAAAGGTGGCAATGTAACTGCCGTGGTCAAGGCACAAGAGCGTGCCAAAAAGATTGAGGTCATCAAGTTCAAACGTCGCAAACATCATGACAAGCGCATCGGTCATCGTCAGTACTATACTGAACTGGAAATAACCAAAATCAGCGCCTGATCACCAGGCACGACAAGACAGGATTAAACAATGGCACATAAAAAAGCAGGTGGTAGTACTCGTAACGGCCGCGACTCGCAATCCAAACGATTGGGTGTAAAACGTTACGGCGGAGAGCAGGTATCTTCCGGTAGTATCATCGTTCGCCAGCGTGGTACACATTTTCATCCGGGTGAAGGCATTGGCATTGGTCGTGACCACACCTTGTTTGCAAAAGTTGATGGACAAGTGTTGTTCCAGACCAAAGGTCCGAAGAAACGTAAATACGTCAGTATCGTTTCCGCTTAATCAGAGGCTTCTTGAATTTCTAAAGGGCCCCGCCAATGGCGGGGCTTTTTTATATTTAAACCACGGGGCGCACGGGACACACCGGGACTAAAGATACATTTTTATATTTAAACCACGAGGAACACCGGGGAAAACATTGTAAAATGAATTCTGGATTCCCTGGTAACTGTTCCTGTGTTGCTCTAACCCCTGCACCCCTGTAGGTCGCGCATTTTTACAGGAATGACAAAGAGAATTTTTCTATGACTTTTTATTTAAATAAAACGACCTCTATGTATATGTTTGACTAACAATATACGAGGTAATAAATATATTTTTTATCCCCGTGTTCCCTGTGCGCCCCGTGGTTATATATATTTATAAATATTATGAAATTCGTTGATGAAGCAAGAATAAAAGTAATTGCCGGTAAGGGCGGTGATGGTGCTGCAAGCTTCAGGCGTGAAAAATTTGTCCCCTTTGGTGGCCCGAATGGTGGTGATGGCGGTGACGGTGGCAGCGTTTACCTCATTGCTGACAAGGATCTCAATACGTTGATTGATTTCAGACATACCAAAGTCTATCGTGCAGGCAACGGTGGAAAGGGAATGGGAAGTGCCTGTACCGGTAAAGGCGGAGATGATCTTTACATCAAGGTGCCTGTCGGAACTATCGTGAATGACATCGATACCCGGGAAACGATTGGTGATCTGACAAAAATCGGTCAGGTACTCAAGGTAGCGCAAGGTGGGCACCATGGACTCGGGAACCTGCATTTCAAGAGCAGCACTAACCGCGCGCCGAGACAATCAACACCGGGCACAATGGGTGAGATGCGGGACCTTCATCTTGAACTAAAGCTGTTGGCCGATGTCGGTTTGCTGGGGATGCCTAATGCAGGCAAGTCAACATTAATAAGACAGGTGTCTGCTGCACGACCCAAAGTCGCCGATTATCCGTTTACCACATTGATCCCGAATCTTGGTGTTGTGAATATTGAACACCGTAGTTTTGTCATGGCGGATATTCCCGGTCTTATCGAAGGTGCTGCGGAGGGGTCCGGTCTGGGAATTCAGTTTCTCAAGCATGTATCACGCACACGGTTACTGTTGCACCTTGTTGACATCATGCCCATCGAAGGGATGTTAAGTCCGGTAGAGGCTGTGCAGAAAATAGGCGCTGAGTTAGGCAAATTCAGCACCGACCTTGCCGACAAGGAACGCTGGCTGGTGTTGAACAAGATTGATCTGCTGGCGTCCGATGAGCGTGACGAGGTTTGCGCTGACATTGTGGAACAGCTCCAGTGGCCGGGGCCGGTATTCCGTATTTCGGCAGCCACCGGCGAAGGCACTCAGGAGTTAATATATAAGGTAATGGAGTACCTGGAAGAGCAGAAGGCAGATGAGGGCAAGACATAAAATAAATTCCTCTATAATCATTACAGGTTAATAAGAATTACATAATTATGACCACGCGAACACAATTGGGCCAATCAACATGCTGGGTGATCAAGATCGGCAGTGCCTTGCTGACCAATGATGGCCGTGGTCTGGATATAGCTGCTATTACTGGTTGGGTACGGCAGATGGCCACCCTCCGTCAGCAAGGGGTGAATATTGTGCTGGTATCGTCAGGTGCTGTGGTGGAGGGAGTAAAACGTCTTGGCTGGACCCATCGCCCGCATGCTTTATATGAACTGCAAGCAGCAGCGGCGGTTGGTCAGATGGGACTCGTGCAGGCCTACGAATCGTGTTTCCAGCTCCACGACTTGCATACAGCCCAGATATTACTGACACACGACGATCTTTCAGATCGGCAGCGTTATCTCAATGCGCGCAGCACATTACGTGAACTGCTCAAGCTGGGCGTTATTCCCGTCATTAATGAAAATGATACTGTAGTTACCGAAGAGATCCGTTTTGGTGACAATGACACACTGGCTGGTCTGGTGTGTAATTTAATTGAGGCTGATTTGATGGTTATCCTCACGGACCAGGATGGTCTTTTCGACAAGGATCCACGCAGACATTCGGATGCCAGTTTGATCAATGAGGCACATGCCGGTGATAAAAAGCTTGAAACGATGGCTGATAGTGGCAGCGATATAGGACGTGGTGGGATGCAGACCAAACTGGGCGCAGCCGCTTTAGCTGCACGATCCGGCACAGCGACGATTATTGCATCAGGTCGAATTGAAAAAGTACTTGACCAGATTGCAGCCGGTGATGAAGTTGGCACATTGCTAATCCCGGGACAGGAAACATTGGCAGCACGCAAGCAATGGCTTGCAGGTCATTTGCAGCTGTCTGGTCAATTGATACTGGATGCTGGCGCAGTCAAAGTGCTGCAGGAATCCGGCGGCAGTTTGCTCGCAGTCGGAGTCAAAAAAGTAGAAGGTACTTTTGTTCGCGGTGATATGGTGAAATGTGTCGATGAGAATGGAAAAGAAATCGCGAGTGGACTGGTGAACTACAGCTCGGAAGAATCAAGCAAGATTATAGGCCGGCCCAGTGCCCATATTGAAGAGATTCTGGGTTATGTTGATGAGCCGGAGTTGATTCACCGGGACAATCTGGTGTTAAATTAAAGAGGAAGCGTTAATAGTAAAAAAGGCCGGTCACTGTTACCGGCCTTTTTAATACATTCAATATCTCGCTTACATCGCTTTGATGTGAGCATTCAAGCGGTGCTTGTGGCGGGCCGCTTTATTTTTGTGAATAAGACCTTTGTTCGCCATGCTGTCAATCACTGGTACAGCGATTTTGAATTCAGTTTCGGCATTACTTTTGTCACCCGCGCTGATTGCGTTGGTCACTTTCTTGATATGTGTGCGCAGCATCGAACGCAGACTGGCGTTATGTTGCCGATGCTTTTCTGCCTGGCGGGCGCGTTTTCTGGCTTGTGCTGAATTGGCCAAGTTGTAACTCCTGCATAATTAAATATTCGTTGAAAGGCGCGCCATTATCCGGATTTCAGGGCCATATTTCAATGTCCATGTCTGTTTAAAACTGCCAGATATTGAGGGGCGTTAGCCAGTCCCGGGTAAAGGTGATATCCTTGTCTCCGCTCCATGATTAAATAACAGTAAAAACATATACTTACACATATTACCTCCCGGGTTTTGTCCGGGACATCTATTTAACGAACCATGACAACAAAGCTGTTCAAATCCACGGTTACGGTCAGTTCAATGACACTGATATCGCGTGTGCTCGGCCTGATACGCGATGTGGTCTTTGCCAACTTGTTCAAGGTTGGTCTTGGTACCGATGCCTTTTTCGTCGCTTTCAGGATCCCGAATTTTCTTCGCCGCCTGTTTGCCGAAGGTGCATTTTCCCAGGCATTCATTCCCGTACTTTCCGAATATAAAACACAACGAGAGCATGACGAAGTACAAAATCTGGCCGACCATGTTGCCGGCACCCTGGGCGGTATTCTTTTTATAATCACAGTTGTGGGTGTCGTGGCGGCGCCTGTGCTCGTGATGATCTTTGCTCCGGGGTTTCTGAACGATGTGGCCAAGGCCGATCTGACGGCTCAAATGTTGCGCATCACTTTTCCCTATTTGTTGTTTATTTCCCTGGTGGCGTTCGCAGGCGGCATCCTCAGCAGTTATGGACGCTTTGGTGTGCCCGCGTTTACGCCCGTGTTTTTGAATCTGTCGCTCATTGGTGCAGCCATCTGGTTGTCGCCTCGCATGGAAGAACCGGTGGTTGCGCTGGCATGGGGTGTGTTTATTGCAGGCATTGTCCAACTCTTGTTTCAGTTACCTTTTCTGGCTCAAATTAAAATATTGCCACGCCCACGCTGGGGTTGGCATCACGAAGGTGTACGCAAAATATTGCTCTTGATGATGCCTGCCATATTTGGTTCATCGGTAGTGCAGATTAATTTGTTATTTGACACGCTGATTGCTTCGTTTCTCGCTACCGGCAGTGTAACCTGGTTGTACTATTCGGATCGGCTGGTGGAATTTCCACTGGGAGTATTCGGTATTGCACTGGCCACAGTGATTCTGCCAAGTTTGTCACGTCAACACACAGAATCATCACCGGAACATTTTACCAGGACGCTGGACTGGGCGCTGCGCTGGGTCATGCTGATCGGTGTGCCAGCCATGGTGGGGCTTTTTTTGTTGGCAGGGCCGCTCCTTGCCACTCTGTTTCAACACGGTGAATTTGGCGGTGATGATGTGAACATGGCATCATTGAGTTTGATGGCCTATGCGTTGGGATTGCCTGCCTTTATTCTTATCAAGGTGTTGGCAACGGGGTTTTATGCGAGGCAGAATACGCGCACACCTGTGCGTGTTGGCATTATCGCCATGCTGGTCAACATGGTATTGAATGTCGTTATCGTGGTGCCACTGGTCAAAACGGGCTACGAAGGCCCGCATGCAGGATTGGCACTGGCCACTTCTGCATCAGCGTTTCTTCAGGTATTGATCCTCTATCGTATTTTGAGACGTGATGATGTTTATCAACCGCAGACAGGTTGGCCACTGTTTCTCATTCGCATACTGGTGGCAGCGGCAGCCATGGTTGCCGTGTTAGTATTGTTTACCGGGGATTTAGCTCATTGGCTTGCCTGGGGCTGGTTTGAACGTAGCTGGCATTTATTGATGTGGGTGAGTGCGGGTGCGGGCACATATTTTATTGTGCTATGGATACTGGGCCTGCGATTGAATAAGTTAAAAGCTGTCAATGTATAATGATAATAGTTGCCCGGATATAACCTGATGGAACTCATACGTGGTCAGCACAATTTGCGCCCTCATCACCGAGGCTGCGTGGCTACCATCGGTAACTTTGATGGTGTCCATCTTGGCCACCAGTCCGTGCTGGGCCAGTTATCGGAAAAGGCGGCCGAGTTATGTTTGCCGACCACGGTAATCACTTTTGAACCGTATCCACAGGAATATTTTGCTGCCGGTAATGCACCGCCACGGCTGACACGCTTGCGCGAGAAAATAAAAGCCTTGACCCGTTATTCAGTTGACCGGGTTTTGTGTCTGCGATTTAATCCACAACTGGCTGCCATGCCTGCAATGGAATTTATCGAGGACTTGCTGATAAATGGTCTGGGAGTGCGCTATCTGGTGGTCGGTGATGATTTCAGGTTTGGTCATAATCGGCAGGGTGATTTTAGCCTGCTTGAAGACATGGGACGTAAACATGATTTTCAGGTGGTGAATATTCATACTTTCAAAATCGATAATGAACGCGTCAGTAGCACTCGCGTACGTGAAGCGTTATTACGTGGCGATCTGGCGAGTGCTGAAAAAATGTTGGGACGGCCCTATCGTATGTGTGGCCGGGTTGCTCATGGCGACAAACGAGGGCGCTCCATTGGTTTTCCGACGGCCAATCTCCACTTGCATCGACAAACAACACCAGTACTGGGGGTGTATGCGGTGGAGATGTTCGGCCTGGATCACGAACCGGTACAAGGTGTCGCCAATGTGGGCACCCGGCCCACAGTGGACGGCACGCGCACTTTACTGGAGATACATTTGTTCGACTTTGATGAAGATATTTACGGACGCTATGTGCATGTAGAGTTTAAACACAAGTTGCGTGATGAAGTACGGTTTGACTCGTTCGATGAACTTAAACAACAGATAGACAAAGATGTCATTAATGCACGCGGCTTTTTTGATAGCATGAATTAAACTGACGTGGAGAGACATGTTCGCGATTAAAATCGCTCCTACAGGTGCTCATTTTAAGTGGGTGTATATCAATGGTTTTATGTAGGAGCGGCTTTAGCCGCGAAAAATATATAGAACTTAAAGAGACTAAATAAGTGGCAAACAATTACAAAGACACATTAAACCTGCCCAAGACGGCTTTCCCGATGAAAGCCAATCTGGCCAACCGGGAACCAGAGATCCTCAAGCGCTGGCAAGAACTCGATGTGTACG
>Ga0114931_10012383_pt1 | contig 9993 bp, 8 predicted proteins | sample 2SBtaG_FD_89579 | JGI IMG/M metagenome (GOLD analysis project Ga0114931, IMG submission 89579) | Deep subsurface microbial communities from Kolumbo volcano to uncover new lineages of life (NeLLi) - 2SBTROV14_V59a metaG | ecosystem: Environmental > Aquatic > Marine > Volcanic | place: Kolumbo...
GAGCGGTGTTTGCGTGTGCTTGACGGGGCCGTCGTCGTATTCAGTGCCCGCGAGGGTGTCGAGGCGCAGAGCGAAACCGTGTGGCGGCAAGCCGATCGTTACCACGTCCCGCACACGCAAACACCGCTCCACCTCGGCCGTGAAATCGACGTGGCCCGGGGTGTCGAGCAGATTCAAGTGGTGCGTGCCCCAGTCGAACGTCACGCACGCCGAGTAGATCGTGATGCCACGGTTCTGCTCTTCTTCGTCATCATCGGTCTCGGTCGTTCCTTGATCAACACGCCCGACGCGATGCTTGGCACCACTTAAGTACAACATGTGCTCGGTGACCGTCGTCTTGCCAGCATCAATATGCGCGATGATACCGATATTGCGAATTTTTTCAATTTTGCGGGCCATGACTTATCCCGACATCTGAACGAGATCCACGATCGGGCCACTAGCCGGGGCGACCGCGCGCGAAAACCACACCCAGGCAGTTCGCACCGGCGCAAAGGAAACGCCGCACCAGCAAACGGATTGAGCGGGCGCGGCGGCTATCTCCAAATCGCGATTACCACGCAAAGTGTGCAAACGCTTTATTGGCTTCAGCCATCCGGTGGACGTTTTCACGCCGCGTCATCGCGGAACCTTCACGGTTGTACGCGGCGAACAACTCATCGGCGAGTTTTTGGCAGGTCGGACGCCCCTTCTTGTCACGCACTGCCACCAAGAGCCAGCGAAACGCCAACGATTGCTGACGATTTCGGCTCACTTGCATCGGTACTTGATAGGCGGCACCACCAACACGCTTCGAGCGAACCTCGATCTGTGGCTTGACATTTTCAACCGCTTGCGTGAATACCTCGATCGGCTCCTTGTCAGGTACCCGTTTCTTCAGTATTTCCAACGCGTCATAAAACACGCGTAACGCGATCGACTTCTTGCCGTCCCACATCAAGCAATTCACGAATTTACTCGCCAACAGCGAATCAAAACGTGGATCCGGCTTCAGTTGCGTACGGCTGGCAGTAATTCGGCCCATCTTCAACAACTTCCAACAAGAGACTGCACGGCCTTGATCGCCACGCGGGTTTTCCACATATTCCCAAAGAACGCCTACGACTTCTTCGCGCCGTATCGACTGCGCGACTGCTTGCGACCATCGACGCCCAGCGCGTCGCGCGATCCACGCACGACCTGATAACGCACGCCCGGCAGATCGCGGACACGACCGCCGCGCACGAGCACAATCGAGTGCTCCTGTAAATTATGACCTTCACCCGGTATATATACCGTGACCTCTTTCCCGTTGGAAAGACGCACTCGGGAGATTTTCCGCAACGCCGAATTCGGCTTTTTGGGAGTCATCGTCCGAACCTGCAAGCAAACCCCCTGTTTCTGGGGGCACGCTTCTAGCACCGGCGCCTTGCTCATCTTGCGTTTTTGTTTCCGCCGGTGGCGGACCAGTTGATTGATCGTCGGCATTCGCTTCTCACTAAGGTCAAGAACCACACGCTTTTTCGGATCGCGAACCAGTCAGCTTATTACTTTGGCGCGTCTTGTCAAGTCGAGTTGAGGGCAAGAAAGCAAGGCGGGGTGCCCTGGAATGCCACAGGTCACCGCCAGGGGGGCGGCGGCATGCGTTGCGGGCGCGTGCCGCGCGCGAATTCCATCGGCGGAGAACGGACGTGGGCATCCATGGGCGGACGTGAAGTGGCGGTCACCGCGTACGACGGACCTCGCCGGTCCGTCTGGAATCCGTCCCGACATGGTGCGTTTCAGCGGTGTGGGCGCATCGCCCCAGTCGCCGAGATACGACGTTGCGAGGGCGCGCTCATGGATAATCCGGGCTAGGACACTGCGTAATCCGGATGGTCGAGTCCGAGCCGTTTCATTTTCTTATAGAGCGTGGTGCGGTTGATACCCAGCGACGCGGCCGTAAGATTGCGATTCCATTCGTTGGCGCGGAGAACTTCCAGGATAATCTGGCGTTCGGGGCCGGCGAGTGCCTCCTTGAGCGTCTGGCCGGCGCGCGGCGTGACCGGTGCCGTGGCGTTCGCGCGCAGCTGGTCGGGCAAATCGGTCAGCGCGATACGCGGTCCCTTGCCGAGCAACACGGCACGTTCGACGACATTCTGAAGCTCGCGCACATTGCCGGGCCATCGGTAGTTGCGCAACGCCCCCAATGCATCCGCGTCGAAACCCTCGATGGTCCTATTCATTCCGCTGCAGATTTCTTCCAAAAAATGCCGCGCCAGCAGCGGGATATCAGAAATCCGCTCGCGTAACGGGGGCAGTTCGATGTTGATCACGTTCACGCGATAGTACAGATCCTGGCGAAAACGGCCTTCGGCCACCGCTTGGGCCAGGTTTTCATTGGTCGCCAGGACGAGTCGACTGTCAACGTGAAACGTCTTGGTGCCACCCACTTGCTCGAACTCGAAATCTTGCAGTACGCGCAGCAGCTTGACTTGCATGCCGGGGGACGATGTGCCGATTTCGTCCAGGAATATCGTGCCGCCGTCCGCTTGTTGGAACTTGCCGCATTTTTCGCCCACGGCACCCGTGAAAGCACCCGCAACGTGCCCAAACAGCTCGCTTTCGAGCAGGTTTTCGGGCAGTGCCCCACATGCGACTTCGACAAATGGGCCGTCACGCCGAGCACTGCGCCGGTGGATGGCGCGCGCGATTAATGACTTTCCCGTGCCACTCTCGCCCGTGACGAGAATCGTCGCCTTGGTGTCGGCGACCGCCTCGATCACGTCGAATACACGCCGCATCCGGTGATCATTGCCAACAATGTTGTCCATGCCGTAGCGCATGTCCAACTGCACCTTCAGCTGCTCGTTCTCTTCCAGGACCTGCTTCTGGGTCAGCGCCCGCTCGATTGCCATCTCGAGCTCCTGATCGATCAGCGGCTTGGTCAACAGATCAAATGCCCCACAGCGAATCGCCTCGACCCCGGTTTCCACCGTGCCGTACCCCGTCAGCAAGATGACCGGCGTGCCCGGCCGGTGCGCGCGACAGTACGCCAACAGATCAAACCCGTCGCCGTCCTGAAGACGCACGTCAGCGAGCACCAAGTCAAACGCCCGCGCCTTGCAACACGCGACCCCCTCCTGGTAGCCAGATGCCTCCACAACGCCAAAACCAATCTCACGTAACCAGCCACTCATCGACTCCAGTAAATGGCGGTCATCATCGACCAGCAAGAGTGAGTACTGATGGGTCGACTGCGAATGCCGTTGAATCATGGCCGTATGCCTCTGTCGGAGATGGGTATGTATGGTTACGGGTTCGCGGTCGTCGGGGATCTTGCGCAGCCGCGGTAACGTACCGCACCACGGTCAATTCGTGCCCCAGCGGCAATATTTTCGCCGTATCCCCGGGTTGCTTCCATCTGCGCAGCGTGGCAGAATCACAGCCGGCGACGCGGGCGGGTGTCGTAAAATATCTACGTCACGGGCTTGGGCGCGTCAAAATGGGAAACTGGATCGGTGTTTTGGACGCGGTCTGTCGCGCTGCGGCACGCCGCAAAATTCGCAAATTCAGCCGATTAGGCCTGTCCCATCCGCCCGTGGCGATTAGAATTTAGTAATTGAGTGGGGTGTAATGTCCCCGATTTAGTGCCCTTGGCGGGGGGGCTGCCGCAAGAAACCAACGGGGAGATCGGATTCGCGGGTTGTGCATCGGTAGCGTGTATGCGCTTCCCCGGATGGTCAGAACTCAATAAGACGCTCGCGGGACGCTTGGCTGGGCGCGCCCTGGCCGCGCCCGCGCGGGCAGGCGACAACCTTGGGGCATCTAGTATTCGGGTTAATTCATGGAGTTAATAGGATGAGTATTACGGTTATCGTGGCGGATGATCACCAGGTTGTGCGCACCGGTTTGGCCAGTCTGTTGGAAGATACCGACATCGAGATCATCGGCGAGGCGGCGAATGGCGATGAAGCCGTCGAACGGACGCGGCAATGCAAACCCGACGTTGTTTTGATGGATATCCGGATGCCGGAAAGTGACGGTTTGGGGGCACTGGAGAAAATTCGCCAAGAGAGCCCGGACCTGCCGATCGTGATGATATCCACGTATGACAATCCCACCTATGTTGCCCGCAGCGTTGCGCTGGGCGCGACCGATTATGTACTCAAGGACTCGGGACGGCAAGAACTCGTCGACGCGATTCAACGCGCCGCGACCGGTCAGTCGCCTTCGGAAGATAGTATCCTCTACCGTATCAAGGACACGATGAGTCGCCGGCGGGACCGTATTGATCGCGATGAGGTGCCACTGACCAATCGCGAACTGCAGGTGCTGCGGCACGTGGCGTTAGGTTTGAGCAATCGCGAAATTGGCCGGTCGCTCGGGATCAGCATCGAAACGGTGAAGGAACACGTGCAGAATATCCTGCGCAAGATCGATGCGAGCGATCGCACGCAGGCCGCCGTCTGGGCCATCAAGAAAGGCCTTGCCTGATGCGCGTGTGAGCGACGCTTCTCGTCCTCGGCTGGGCCATGTTTTCAGTTTTACCGAGCCAACAAACGGCAACGGATCGAGTAAGTGAGAGCTAGATTGCGGTCGGTCTGAAAAACACGGTCGCGTGTTTCCGCCATTCTCTGGTATTCTCTGCGTACTCCGCGTTCCGCCTCGGCGTACTCTGCGTTTGATTGCTTCGCATTTGGCTGAACAGTCACCAAAAGCCCTTGGCTGAAGGTATGGTCAAGCTCTCAGGCGGCGGAAAAACGGTGCTGATGCAGTCGCTGTAACCGATGTGTCAACCCCGCCTTTTCGCCCCACAGTCATTCTCATGAGTTTGCTTCGGATGCGTGATTCTCATTCCATCGAGCGCTGGTCGATCACGATCCAGGGCATCGTGCAAGGTGTTGGTTTTCGGCCGTTCATTTACGCGACGGCGCGCGCCCATGCGTTGTCCGGTTGGGTGCTGAATGACACGGGCGTCGTGCGTATCGAGGTCCAAGGTTGGGCGGACTCGATCGCTGGTTTCCTCACGGCGATCAAGGAGCAGGCGCCGCCGCAGTCCCGCATTGAGCGAATTGAAACGGTACAACTGCGCGGACGGTTCTTTCCGCCACACGAGTCGAGTGAATTCCAGATCTTGGCGAGCCGCGCGGAATCGAAACCGCGTCCGGCCATCCCTGCCGATCTCGCGACATGTGCCAAATGTTTGGCGGAGATCGGGGACCCGGCGGAACGGCGCTTTCGGTATCCATTCACCAACTGTACCAACTGCGGTCCGCGCTGGTCGATTGTTACTCAGTTACCATACGATCGGGCGCGCACGTCGATGAGCTCGTTCACCATGTGCCCCGACTGCCGCAAAGAGTACGAGACGCCGGCCTATCGCCGCTTTCACGCGCAGCCGATTGCCTGCCCCATCTGTGGGCCGCACCTCGTCCTGCTGGACACGCACGGGCAATTGTTGGCCGAACGCGACGCGGCGCTGGCCGCGGCGATTCGTGCCGTTCGGGACGGTAACATACTGGCCCTGAAAGGCTTGGGTGGCTTTCAATTGATCGTCGACGCGACCAATGCCGCGGCGGTCGAGCGACTGCGGGCGCGGAAATGCCGGCCTGACAAACCGCTCGCGGTGATGTTAGCTGATGTTCCGTCCGTGCGGCGTTATTGCAGCGTTTCCAATGCCGCGGCCGAATGCATGACATCCGCCCAGGCGCCGATACTTCTGCTACGTCGAATCGAGTCGCGGGATGCGAAAAACGCCATCGCGGAATCGGTGGCACCCGATACCCCATATCTCGGCGTGATGCTGCCGTACACACCGCTTCATCACCTGTTGGCCGCCGAGCTGGGCCGGCCGATGATCTGCACGAGCGGTAATCGTTCGGAGGAACCGATGGCGATTCGGACGGCGGATGCGTTGCTTAGCCTGCGCGACATCGCCGACATCGTGTTGACGCACAATCGACCGATCGCACGTCCCGTCGACGATTCCGTTGCCCGGATGGATGGTTCGTCATTACAGCTGTTGCGGCGGGCGCGAGGTTACGCGCCGATGCCCATTCGTCTGGCGTGCCGCGTGCCGCGTATCGTGGGCGTCGGCGGCCACCTGAAGAACACGGTCGCCTTGGCCATGGGCGCCGACGTATTGCTGAGTCCACACATCGGCGATTTGGATAACTTGGCGAGCGTGCAGGTGCATCGCAAAGCCATTGACGATCTCGTTCGATTTTTCGAAGTGACTCCGGAGTTGCTGGCGTGTGACCAGCATCCCGACTATCGATCAACCATGCACGCGGAGAAGCTCGCTCGGCAATGGAATGTCCCGTTGTTGCGCATCCAGCACCACCATGCCCACGTACTCTCCGTCATCGCCGAACGGCATCTGGCGGGCCCCGTGCTTGGTTTCGCATGGGATGGAACGGGGTACGGGCTCGACGGCGCGGTTTGGGGCGGCGAGGCGCTGCTGTGTGAAGGAGCTACGTTCGAGCGGATCGCGCGGCTACGATATTTTGCCCTGCCCGGCGGGGACATGGCCGCCCGGCAACCGCGGCGGTCCGCGCTGGGCCTGTTGTATGACCTGCTCGGCACGGCGTGTGACCGCATGGCCGCGACCTGGTTCACGGCGACGGAATTGGCGATGCTCGTGCCCGCCCTGGCACGGCCGCGGTTGTTTCCCCAATGCGGTAGCGTCGGCCGCCTGTTCGATGCGGTTGCCGCGCTATGCGGCCTGCCGGCCACGGTCAGTTTCGAGGGGCAAGCGGCCATGGCACTGGAGTTCATCGCCGCGGAGCGGGAGGCCGGCACCTATCCACTCGAACTCGATGAATCCGGGCCGATCATCATGGACTGGCGGCCGATGATCCGACAGATCCTGACGGATCGGGAACAGGCCGTACCGGTGGAGATCATCGCCGCGCGGTTTCATGAAACCCTGGCCGTGGCGGCACGGCAAGTTGCCCAGCGGGTTGGCTGCCCGCGGATCGCACTGAGCGGCGGCTGTTTCCAAAACGCCACACTGACCGCACGCGTGCGGCGCCGTCTGTCGGATGCCGGATTCGACGTGTACACTCAACAGCAAGTGCCGCCGGGCGACGGCGGCATCGCGTTGGGGCAAGTTCTTGGTGCCGCGTTGCGGGTCGGGGAGTGACTTATGTGCCTTGGTATTCCCGGTAAAGTGATTTCCATTCAGAACGACACGCCCATGCCGATGGGCAAAGTCGAGTTTGGGGGCATCGCCAAAGATATTTGTCTCGCCTACCTGCCGGATGTCCAGGTGGGGGAATACGTGCTCGTGCACGTCGGGTTCGCGATCAGCAAGGTGGATGAAGAGGAGGCGGCGGAGATCTTCAAATACATCGAGCAGATCGGCGAATTAGCGGAGCTCGAGCCGGACAGCGAACCGCCAGGGATGGCCGCCGAGCGTTCGGAGGACGCGACGTGAAGTATATCGACGAATACCGTGACGCCGAGGCCGCGCGGCGCTGTGCCGCGGCGATCCACCGCCTGACGACACGTGGCTGGAACCTGATGGAAATCTGTGGCGGCCAGACGCACGCCATTGTTCGTTTCGGCCTGGATGAAATGCTCCCGGACGAGATCACATTGATTCACGGACCCGGTTGTCCCGTCTGCGTTACGCCGATCGAGATGATTGACAAGGCGGTCGCTATCGCCGCACGTGATGGCGTTATCTTCTGTTCGTACGGCGATATGCTCCGTGTGCCCGGCTCGGCAAAAGATCTTCTGACCGTCAAGTCCGAGGGGGGAGACGTGCGTATCGTTTACTCGCCGATGGACGCCGTCGCGCTGGCCCAGCGCTATCCGGAACGTCAGGTCGTTTTTTTCGCGATTGGATTCGAGACAACGGCGCCCGCCAATGTAATGGCGGTCGTGCAGGCGGATCGATTGGGACTGGATAATTTCTCCGTGCTCGTGTCGCACGTGTTGGTGCCGCCAGCTATCCGCGCCGTGCTCGAATCGCCGCGGAATATCGTGCAGGGTTTTCTCGCCGCCGGCCATGTGTGCGCCGTCATGGGAACCCACGAATATGCTCCACTCGTCCAGCAGTACAAGACGCCCGTCGTCGTCACGGGATTCGAACCGCTCGATCTCCTGCAAGGCATCTACATGTGCGTGCGGCAACTCGAGGAGGGTCGCGCCGAACTCGAAAACCAGTATGCGCGAATCGTGCGCCCGGAAGGGAATCGCGCCGCGCAACAACAAGTCCACGCCGTTCTGCGCACTGTCGATCGGAAATGGCGTGGCATCGGCCAGATCCCCGATAGTGGATGGGCACTGCGGCCGGAATACGCGCGCTTCGATGCCGACCAGCGTTTCGAAGTTCAAGATGTTACCGCGGAAGAACCGGCGGCATGCATCGCCGGAGAGGTTCTGCAAGGACATAAGAAACCGCTCGATTGCCCGGCGTTCGGCGTGCAATGTTCGCCAGACCACCCGCTTGGCGCTCCCATGGTCTCCGCCGAAGGCGCGTGCGCCGCGTATTATCGCTATCGAAGGACGTAATACGATGACTGGCCAACCCGATCTGACGAATGTGAGTTGCGCAGTGCCGCTGGGCACGCACGAGACAGTCCAAATGGCGCACGGTGGCGGCGGCCGCCTGATGCGACGATTGATCGAGGACCTGTTGCTTCCGAGCTTCCGGGTTGACGACGGGACGGGGGCGCATCAGCGCCCTCCCCATGACAGCGCGGTCCTGCCCAATGCCGGGGAACCACTTGCCCTGACCACCGACTCGTTTGTTGTCAATCCGTTGTTTTTTCCAGGCGGGGATATTGGCAAGCTGGCCGTCTGTGGCACGGTGAACGACCTGGCGATGGCGGGCGCCACGCCGCGGTACTTGACTTGCAGTCTGATCATCGAGGAGGGGTTGCCGCTGGAAGTGCTGCGCCAAGTCATCACGTCCATGCGGCAGACGGCCGACCATGCGGAGGTCCGTGTCGTGACGGGTGACACGAAGGTCGTGGATCGTGGCAAGGGGGACGGTCTGTTCATCAATACGGCCGGAGTGGGGATCGTGAAACCGGGCCTGGACGTTAATCCGGCGCGCGTCGCGCCGGGCGACCGCATCGTACTCAGTGGCGACATCGGTCGACATGGGGTCGCCATCATGTCGGTTCGTGAGAGCCTGGAGTTCGAAGGCGCGCCAGACAGTGACTGCGCGCCGTTGGCGGGCCTGGTTGAATCGATCGCGACACTCGGTTTGGACCTGCACTGCATGCGCGACTTGACACGCGGAGGATTGGCCGCGGCGCTGATCGAGATTGCCGAGGACGCCAACGTCGGTATTGACTTGGATGAAACGGCAATTGCGGTCGAGGCCCATGTGGCCGGTGCGTGTGAATTGCTGGGCCTGGACCCGCTCTATGTCGCGAATGAAGGACGCATGATCGCCATCGTCCCACAGGCAGTCGCCGACCAGACGGTGACGCGGATGAAGGGGCATGAAGGCGCCCCGGCACCCGTTGTCATTGGTGAAGTGACCAAATCCCACGCCGGTGACGTCGAGATGTATAATGCGTTTGGCAACCGCCGGCTGCTCGATCTGTTTTCGGGTGAGCAAATGCCGCGGATCTGCTAGGCCATAAGCTGGAGCGCCGCTTGCTGACACTGTTACAAGACCATTAATTGATATTGCATCACGCGGCACCGCGTGCCGAGCGCCAAGAACTACAACAAGGGAGAACCCAATCGTGAAGCGTTTCATGACATGCGTGTTGACGGTACTCTGTGTGGGATTGGTCGTGTCGACCGGTGATGTCGCGATCGGTGGCGCGCCGGTGAGATTGATCTTCGACACGGATATTGGTAATGATGTCGACGATGCTCTGGCACTGGGTGTCATTCACGCGCTCCAGACACGTGGCAAGTGTCGGCTCTTGGCCGTGACGATCACAAAGGATAATCCGCTGGCCGCCGAGCTGGTCGATGCGATTAATACGTTCTATGGTCGGGGCGATATTCCGGTCGGGATCGTGCATCATGGGGCGACTCCGGCCGACGGCAAGTTTCTGA
>Ga0114931_10012384_pt1 | contig 9992 bp, 11 predicted proteins | sample 2SBtaG_FD_89579 | JGI IMG/M metagenome (GOLD analysis project Ga0114931, IMG submission 89579) | Deep subsurface microbial communities from Kolumbo volcano to uncover new lineages of life (NeLLi) - 2SBTROV14_V59a metaG | ecosystem: Environmental > Aquatic > Marine > Volcanic | place: Kolumbo...
TTACTCGCCCAACCACCCAAGATCACGCCATACACCGCGATACTGGAAAGTGCAAAGACGACCAGCATCCCGACGCCGGCGCCGGGTGAGACAACGAGATGCACCTGCTCGCCGAAGACGCCGTTGGGAAGCACATCGCCAAACGGAATGACTGCAAACGTCACCAACGCCGCCACGAGAATCGAAATCGGCGCCGCAACGAACAGCCGCTTGTCGACATGCGCGGGCGTGTACTCTTCCTTCAAGATGAACTTGACGCCATCGGCCGCCGGTTGACCCAGACCAAACAGCCGCAGATCCTTCCGCCCCAAGCCAAGTTGGCTGAGCGGCAAGCCGACGCGATTCGGCCCGATCCGATCCTGAATCCACGCACACATGCGGCGCTCCAACAGCACAAAATACGCCGCGGCGGTCATCAGTCCGCCAATCAGGATCACGATTTTAATGAGGGCTTCGAGCACGGTTGTCGGTGGTAAGCTAGGTAGATGCGGTAGCGAGTTGATTGGCTTTCAGGTCGATGCCAAATTCCGATTCAACACCGGCGGCAGCACTGAAGTAGAGTAATTCGCGCGACATGTCATCGAGCACGGCGCGGGAATTGTAAAGACCGGGCTTCTGTAACAGTCGCCAATACAGTTGCCCTTCCGTCATGACACCCGACGGCGGACGAATCGCCCAGCCAAAACTTTGCAGCCGGTCGGCGTGATTCACATACGAACCTTCGCGTTCGGCAAACGTTGCCGCCGGCAACTGGTACGACGCACGGTCCCACAGCGGCGACTTGACTGCATCTTGCACGATCAGCAAAGGAACCGAGGCGAGCTGTTCCGAAATCGCCTCGTCGTTCCAATCCGTCTTGTATCCGCCCGTCACCCAGACCGCGTCAAGCGATTCGTCCGGCAAGCGGCCAAGCAAGTCGTGCCACGTCACCAGTTCCTTCGCAATCCCGACGATTACCTCTTCCACGCCGCGGCGATTTGGGCACTTTTCCGCATGAATCGTGAAACCGTTGGCAAAGCTTTCGTCTTCTCCGGAGGTCGGCACAGGCCCCAGCACAAGTAGCGAGGCCGGATCGACGCTCCGCACATAAGTCGCCAGCAAGTAAGCCTCTTCGCACGTCAAATGCGGCGACAAGACCGCTGCGATGTGTCGCGATGCCTGCAGTTTCGCAGCCAACTCGTTTGACAAAGCGGACCACTCAACAGGTTCATAGCCATCGTCAACGCGCCGTTGCAATTGCGTGTTGCGAGCAGGATCGTGAACGTGCTTCCAACCGTATCGCCCTTCGTCGCACATCCACCATTGATTGACGTGCGGATTCTCGCGCGGTTTGAGCCGGTAAATGTGGTCCTGGTTTTCCTCGACTCGGATCGAACATCCCGTCGAACATCCCGCGCAGACGTTAGGATGACGCTTCATGAACCAGACACGCTGCGTGTAGAGAAAGTCGCGATCGCCAAGTGCTCCGACGGGGCACAGGTCGACGACGTTGCCCGATAACTTGTTGTCCAACGGAAAGCCTGGAAAGACGTCAATCTCTTCGTGGGCTCCGCGATTAACAACCATTAACTCACTCGAGCCACTGATCTCGCGGCTAAACCGCACGCACCGTGTACACATCACACAGCGGTCGACAAACAATGTTACGGTGTCTCCCAGCGTGCGTCGCCGGCTCGTGAACGGCTTCAAGTCAGCTCGCCGCTGATCGCGACCATGCTCGAAATGATAATCCTGCAACGAGCACTCACCTGCCTTGTCACAGATTGGACAATCGATCGGATGCCGGATCAGCAAATCCTCTTCGACCATCGCGTGGGCATTGGCGACCTTCTCGCTGTTCGTGACAAAGACCGTTCCGTCCCGCGCGGGTGTTTGGCAAGCCGGCACCAACTTCGGCATCATCGAGATTTCGCCGGTTTCCGGATCGAGGCGGCCGGTTTCGACCAGACACATCCGGCAACTCGCCACAACCGTCAAACCAGGATGCCAGCAATAATGAGGGATCTTGATCCCAGCACGCTGCGCCGCCTGAATCCCGTTCAGACGCTCGCCGTCGCCGATTTCGATCTCTTGTCCGTCAACGATGACCGTTGCCATACGTTCCTCGTTAGTGAATGCCGACCAACTCTAAAGCCGGCACGGGATCGGTTTCCGAATAGCCCTCGGGATTGGTTGTCTTGATGTGCTCTTCGAATTCATCGCGGAACTTGCGAATGGTGTTCTTGATGGGCCAAGCCGCTCCATCCGCCAATCCACAGATCGTCGTGCCGGGAATGATGCCGATGTTGTCGCCAATTTCCAGCAACAACTCGAGATCCTGCAATCGCCCTTTGCCGGCCTTGATGCGCTGCAACATCTTCAGCGCCCAGGACGTTCCTTCGCGGCAGGGCGTACACTGGCCGCAGCTTTCGTGCGCGAAGAACTGACAACTATTGTGCAAGAAGTCGACCATCGAGACCGTCTCGTCCATGACCACAACCGCGGCGGTCCCCAAGCCGAGACAACCGTACTTGCCGGGCCCGGAAAAATCGAGCGGGCAATCGAACTCGTCCGCCGTCAACAAGCCCATGCTGATGCCGCCGGGAATCGCCGCTTTCGCTCGGCGTCCTTGCCAGATGCCGCCGCCGCAGCGATCGATCAATTCATTGACCGTCAGCCCCAATGGCGCTTCGTAACAGCCCGGCTTTTCGACGTGCCCGCTCAAACAATACAGTTTCGGGCCGAAGCTGCCCGCATCGCGCGGATTATTCGGGTCCGGCGGCACACCTATCGAACGAAACCACGCTACGCCGCGATCCGTGATTTGCTTCACACACGCCGCCGTCTCGACATTGTTGACGACCGTCGGCTTATGAAAGACGCCTTCGACCGCGGGAAACGGCGGTTTGATACGCGGCCACGCGCGTTTGCCTTCCAAACTTTCAATCAACCCCGTTTCTTCGCCGCAGATCTAAGCCGCCGCTCCACGATGCAGAAAGATGTCCAGCGAATAGCCGCTTCCCAAAATATCTTTCCCGAGGTAGCCGGCCTCGTAGCACTCGTCGACCGCCCGTTGCACGCGCTGCCACGCCAGGGGGTATTCGTAACGCATGTAAAAATATGCCGTCGTTGTCGACGTGGCGAAGCTGCTGATGATCAAGCCTTCGATCACTTGATGAGGGTCTTGCTCCATCAAGATGCGATTGTTGAATGTACCCGGCTCGCTTTCATCCGCATTCAAACAGAAGTAAATCGGCCCGGGATGATCCTTGGGCAGGAACGTCCACTTCAAACCGGTTGGAAAACCTGCGCCGCCGCGGCCCCGCAAACCACTATCCTTAATCAACTCCTTCACACCGTCCGGCGACATGCCGCCGAGGACTTTCTTGAGGCCCGTATAGCCGCCCGCCGCTTCATACGCCTGCAGCGTATGGCTGTCTTCTTTGCCGATGTTCGCCAGTAGAACGGGTTCAAACTCAGCCAACGCCGCACCTCACTCCAAAGTCTCAATGAACTGATCGGCCTGCTCTTTCGTCACCGCAGCGAGGAGTCGGTCATTGGCCAGCACACACGGCGCATGTTCGCAAGCGCCAAGGCACTCGGCAAATTCCAACGTCAGCTTGCCGTCGCTTGTCGTTTCACCTGGCTGAATGCCTGCCTTCTGGCACATGTGATCAAGCAACTCGTCCGCCCCGCGCAGATGGCAACTGACCGAACGGCAAACCCATGCCCGCGTCTTGCCATGCGGAGCATCCTGCTTAAAGAATCCGTAAAACGATAGCGTGTCTTGCACCTCCGCCGGCGAAAGCTTCAGCAACTCGGCGACTTCGACGACCGCCTGCAGCGGCACATGCCGCAAGTGCGCATTGACCACGTGCAACGCCGGCAAGGTAACCGCCTGCCGCGAGGGATAACGCGGAATGAACGCCTTGATTTCGGCGATCATGTCGTCGGTCAAAATTCGTTCGTCAGCCATGCTTCGATGATCCCGGTCTGCTCCAGCAACGCTCACCTATCCAACTCAGCCGCAATGATGTTGAGACTGCCCAGTACGGCCACGACATCGCTGAGTGTGTGCCCGCGAATCAAATGCGGGAACAACGCAAAATTAATAAACGAAGGCGGGCGACAACGGGCCCGATAGGCCACGTCGCTGCCGTCGCCCACGACATAAAAACCAAGCTCGCCATTGGGAGCCTCCGTTGCGGCATACGACTCGTCACTCGGAACTTCAATGCCGCGGTTAGCCATGACGAGTTCAAAATGCGTGATCGTACCTTCGATCGTCTGATAAACCTGCTCTTTCGAAGGCAGCGCCGTGCGCTCGTCGACTCCTACGTTGGCTGGCCCTTGCGGCAGGTTTTCGATCGCTTGCTCGACAATCTTCAAACTCTCACGCATTTCCGCCATGCGCACATAATACCGGGCAAAGCAATCGCCGGCCGTGGCACAGCAAACTTGAAAATCGAAATCTTCATAAACCAAGTATGGATCGTCTTTGCGAACGTCGCGAGTTACGCCGCTCGCGCGGGCAACCGGTCCCGTGCAACTGCGATTGATCGCTTCTTCTTTGGTGAGCAGCCCCACGCCCTTCGTGCGGTCGACGTAAATGCGATTGCGGTTGAGCAGTCGTTCCATGTCGTCGATCGTCTTGGGACATTCCCTTACAAAATCGCGGATCTTCTCAATCACCAAGGGCGTGATATCGTGCAACACGCCGCCGACGCGCGTGTAGCTATTGGTGAAGCGGGCACCGCACAACGTCTCGAAGATGTCGTAAATCCGCTCGCGTTGATAAAACGCATACAGAAAGAACGTGAATGCCCCGGTATCGAGTCCCATCGCGCCGGTCGAAAGCAAATGATCACTGATCCGCGCCAACTCGGCGATGATCACGCGAATGTATTGGCAACGCGGCGTCAATTCGATGCCCAGCAGCGTTTCCACCGCGTGATGCCAAGCAACATTATTCGACATCGGAGAAATATAATTCATCCGATCGGTGACGGTCACATATTGGTTGTAATCGAGATGCTCGCCGATTTTCTCGAAGCCCGAATGCAGATACCCGATGTCAGGAACGGCATCGACGACCCGCTCGCCATCCAGCTTCAACAGCAATCGCAACGTCGTGTGCGTCGCGGGATGCTGCGGGCCGAAATTCAGCGTCCACAGATAATCCTGCGCTTCTTGCGTCGTTTGCTCGGTATCGACAGCCGTCAGCGGCATCGCCTCGTTTCCTTTCAAGCCTCGCGCCGCGTCAGCACGGGGAAGTTATGTCGCTCGCCGCGACCTTGCAGCGGATAATCTTTCCGAAGCGGATGCCCGGTGAATTGTTCGGGCAACAGAATTCGCCGCAAATCGGGATGGCCTTCGAACTCGATGCCGAACATGTCCCAAACTTCCCGCTCGAGCCAATTCGCACCCTCCCACAACGGCGTCACCGAGGGAACGGTCAGATCCGGTTCGTTCAACATCACACGCACGGTCAACCGTGTCCCGGTTACGGTGTTGGCCAGCAAATAGACCATCCCAAACCGATCCGTGGCATCGCGATAGTTGAGATAATCGACACACGTCAAATCAACGAGCATATCGAAGCTTCGATCGACTTTGAGATACTCCAGCACCGAAAAACATTCATCTCGGCGAACAACGACGCGCGTTTGGCCGCGGAATTCACTGTCGCTTACGTCACGGAAGCGACTCTTCAGATCTTTGACCAGTTCCGCGTCGATTGACATTTACTATTCCGATTCATCAATGCCGCGGGATCGCGGGTTGAGGCGAGTTAATAACCGGCAATTCCATCAACGCCCGCTTTCGCTGCTGCCGCGATGCCACCTCGAATTCACTGCCCGCGATCGTACCCTCATGCTGAATCTTGTCCTGTAAGTCCATGATCGCTTGAATTAATTGCTCGGGCCGTGGCGGACAACCAGGCACGTACATGTCGACCGGAATAAAACGGTCGATGCCCTGAACCACGGAATACGTATCAAATACGCCGCCCGTTGAAGCACACGCCCCCATTGAAATACACCATTTCGGTTCGTGCATCTGTTGCCAAATGCGTTGCAAGACCGGCAGCATCTTCATCACGACTCGTCCGGCAACGATCATCAAATCACACTGACGAGGACTGAAGCGAAAGACTTCGGCGCCAAACCGCGCCAAGTCGTGGCGGCTGGCACCGGTTGCCATCAACTCGATTCCGCAGCAAGCAGTCGCGAACGGCATCGGCCACAAACTGTTCTTGCGGCACCAGCTCCCCAAAGCATCGAGACGGCTGACGACCACGTTTTCAGGAAGTTGTTCTATCGCCATCGAAATACACCCTTGCGCCAAGCGTAGACAAAGCCCACCGTTAGTAAGGCAATGAAGAACAGGACTTCACCAAAAATCAGCAGCGGGCTGACTTGATCCGAATCTGCGGCGAGTTGCGGCAGCACCATCTTGTTGGCCACAGCCCAAGGATAAAGGAAGAGCAACTCGACATCGAAAACGAGGAAAACGATGGCGACCAGGTGAAAGCGGACGTCAAATCGGCGTCGCGCATCGTGAATTGGGTCCATACCGCTTTCGTACGGCATTTCCTTGACTCGCCCCGTCCTTTTGGGGCCGAGCAAGCTTCCAACCGCTAACAGACCCACCGCCAAAGCCGCAGCACAAGCCGAAAACAGCAGTATCGGCAACAGAAGGCTGTCCATAACCTGTCTAATGAAAAACACTTAAGGAAAATCGCAACTTTGTGAATCCTGTCACAAAGTAACTCAAATAAAAAGTGGCCGTTCGACGAGCCACTTCACCAATGAGGGCATCGTATCGCTCGGGAAATCGGCGGTCAAGACGCCGGGTCAGGCCTTCGAAATAAAACGCCCTCCGTAGGTGGGGCAGGAACCTACGAAGGGCTGAAGCGAGGCCTGGATGCCCCGGACCTCACTAGATATACATTTTGCCACTAGTTTTGGAAAATGCAATCGTCACATTGAGCATTTTTTCCACCTTTTCCATCCGTCCCAACTTTACCGCCGCTGCGATACAATCACGGCCTGGGAATCGGTCCGCTCCGATTGCCGCAGTGCATTGGTTTGCTTGAACTTAGGAGATCATGATGCCTCTGGATGTTGTCGAAACATTGAACAGCCTTGTCAGTATCCCGAGCGTCAATCCAATGGGGCGTGACGTCACCGGAGACGAGTTTTTTGAATATGCCATGACGGACCGCTTGGAAGAGATTTTCCAGAATCTTGGTCTCCCGTCCGTCAGGCAGGAGGTCGAACCGAAACGAACCAACATCGTGGCCAGGCTCGACGGAGAGCAATCGCCGGATGAAGTGGGCCAGGTAATTGTCTTCGAGGCGCATCAAGACACGGTTCCCGTCGATGGCATGACGATTCCGCCGTGGACGCCTGACGTGCGCGACGGTCGCATGTATGGCCGCGGATCGTGTGACATCAAGGGTGGCATGGCTTGCATGTTGGCGGCGATCTCTCGGCTCGCAGCAGAGCGGCCTGCGGGCATGCCGACGATTATCATGGCGTGTTCGGTGAACGAAGAGCATGGCTATGGCGGCGCGCTTGCGATGGGTCGTCAGTGGAGCCGTGGCGAATGTGCGCTACTGTCTCGGATTCCAGACGCTGTGATCGTGGCGGAACCAACATTGCTGAACGTCGTGGTCGCTCACAAAGGTGTCTGTCGGTGGAAGGCGCATACCGGCGGCCGCGCCGCACACAGCTCAACACCTCATTTGGGCGACAACGCGATTTATCACATGGCGCGTGTCCTGAGCGCGCTCGAAACCTACGCGCGCGACATCGTTCCGACGTTAGCAGAACACCGCTTGCTCAGCGCGCCGACATTGAGCGTTGGCGTGATCTCAGGAGGCATCAGCGTCAACACAGTTCCCGATGCCTGCACCATCGAAATCGATCGCCGCGTGCTACCGGGGGAAGACGCCGAAGCTGCCTATCAGCATGTGATCGACTACCTGAGCGCTGAGTTGGGAACGTCAGTGCCGCTCAAACATGACGCACCATTCATCTCATCGAACGGTCTCTCCGATGACCGGAATGGACAACTCGCGTTGGCACTGCAACACGTCGCGCAGTCTTGTGATGCTCCGGGCGAAATCACAGGCGTTCCTTACGGCACCGACGCGCCGGCCTTTGACGAAATCAATTGCCCAACGGTCGTCTTCGGTCCCGGATCGATCGATCAGGCACACACGTGCGATGAATGGATCGAGATCGAGCAACTTACATCCGCAACCTAAATCTACTACCAGTTCGGCAAGACGGGTCTGCCGACCAGCTAATCACCCATGACCGGCGACGTTGTCAACTAAAAGACATCCGTCATGAAGTGATGGCCCCAATGATAACGGCGGCCTTCCGGGTAGTAGTTGTGCCACTGCTTGTTGTAGACCGGGATTCGCATCTCTTGCGGATATCGATAATACAGGTCTTCGGCACTGCGGTAGTATTCGTTGCCCCAATAGTTCTGGGGATAGAACACATACGGATAGTGGTAGAATCGTTCCCAATCGTGGGAACTATAGGCGTGGCCCCAGACGCGGCTGAAAGCTCGCTCTTGAGCCTGACTCTTGTCCGCGAACAGGAACAGGCCGACAAATGTGGCAAAGAAAGCCGTCAGAATTACTCGACGCATGGCCGAATCCCCCTCTGTGCTCGGCACGTCAACTCGCCCAAATTGCGCAACTGGGTCGTCGCGAGTGACGCCTACTCTTCCCATCGGCGCGATCGAGGGGCCCGCATTAAGAGAATATCCGCCAAAACCGGCATAACGCGCACGCCGCCCGGCTGCCGTCGGCGAGAGCCGCTATGTCGGCAATTCGCCTGCCGCAAGCTCGCGTTCCCACTCGTCCATCAACGGCCAATCGGCGGCACAGGTCCCGAAATCCGCCATGTGCGAGTATTGTTGGAGCCGGGCAATCGTCCGATCGAGCAACTCATCATCTTTACGGAAGATCGGACCATGACTGGGCAGCAGCCATTCGACATCGCTATCTCGGATCCGTTGCAGTGATGCGATGAAAGCCACCAAGTCGCTGCCGTGGTGTGCGTCGATCGCGCCCACACAGCCATCGCGATAGATGTTGTCGCCGCTGAACAGCAAATTGCCCCAGCGAAAAGATAATTGGCTGTCCGTGTGGCCGGGTGTCAGCCAGACCTCAAGCTGCAGCTTGCCGACTTCGATCGTATCCCCATCGTCGACAAGATGCTCAACCTCAACAGGCGGCATGGCCATGTCGATCTTCTGAGCTTCGATGGCGGCAAACGTTTTCAGTTTGTCCCCACGCTTCAGCGACTCCGCGGTCAATGCGTGCGACGTCACCGTCGTTCGCAACAACTGCTTCGCCTTCGCCAGTCCTTGGATATGGTCGACGTCGGCGTGCGTAGCAACCAGCGTCTTGCAATTCGAAAGCGGAAAATCCAGTTGGCGAATCAATTCGATGATCTCGTCGACGGTGTCCTCGTAGCCGATATCGATCAAGATCCATTCGGTTTCGTCAAAAACGAGATAAACATTGCAGCCTATGACCTGACCGGCCTGATAGTTCATCTCGATGACGTGCGGAAAGATCGGCTTGCGTCCCAGCATCGACAAGATCCTCATGGAGCTGACGTTTCGGCAAAGCCGGCACGGCCAACGGCTTTGCATCATTGCTGGGATTGTAAAGGCCGGGGCGCAGCCCTTCAACCTGCGAGGTCGGCCACCGGACGTGCCCCGCGACCTGTTCTGCCGCAGCGCCGCGAGTGCTCACGTAAAGTGATCAGCCAACGCCTCATTCAACTCCCAGAATGGCTGCCAAGCCTTCGCGATACGTCTCGTACCGCGGGCGTAATGCGAGCGTCTGCAGCATTCGCGCATTGCGGACTTGCTTGTTCGAATCACTGCCGCGCGTTCCTGGTTCCTTTCGCTTGGCTGAGAAGCTTGGCGGATCCGCCCCCGCCATGACAGCCAGTTCGCGATAGAAGTCACCGCGCAAA
>Ga0114931_10012385_pt1 | contig 9992 bp, 7 predicted proteins | sample 2SBtaG_FD_89579 | JGI IMG/M metagenome (GOLD analysis project Ga0114931, IMG submission 89579) | Deep subsurface microbial communities from Kolumbo volcano to uncover new lineages of life (NeLLi) - 2SBTROV14_V59a metaG | ecosystem: Environmental > Aquatic > Marine > Volcanic | place: Kolumbo...
GCTGTTGCGCATCGCCGAGGCGCCCGGGGTGCGGGTCATCGTCTCGAGCCGCAAGCTCCAGGCCGCCGACCGCTCGATCTTCCACCATCTCGGGGTCGATCCGGCGGCCGAGCGCATTCTCGCGCTCAAGAGCTCGGTGCACTTCCGCGCCGACTTCGCGCCCATCGCCGACCAAATCCTGGTGGTCGCGGCCCCCGGCCCCAACGAGGTCGATCCCTCGCGCTTTCCCTACCGCAAGCTCCGCGAGGGCGTCCGTCTGGTCCCCGGCGGCCCGCCCTTCCGCCGGCCCTGATCCGCCCGCTCAGGAAACCAGGATCGAGGCGGCCAGCTTCGCCGCCACCGCCAGCAGCAGAACCCCATAGGCCCACTTGACCCAGCTCGGCCGCGCCTTGCTCGCCATCAACCACGAGCCGAGCTGAGAGCCGAGAATGACGGCGACGACGGTGAGCGTCGCCAGCAGGGGCTCGATATGGCCTGCCGCGACGTGGCCGAGGAAGCCCGAGAACGACGAGAACACGACGACGAAGCTGGTGGTCGCCGCCGCCCGCTTGGTGGGGTAGCCCAGCGTCATCAGCATCGGGGCGACGATGAAGCCGCCGCCGATGCCGAGGAGCCCGGCGACGAAGCCGGCGAAGCCCCCGACCGCGGCACCGACGATCGCTCGCCGGGCGGGGGCGATCAGGCGCTCGGGCTCGGGCGCGCGGGCCTGCCAGAGGGTGCGCAACGCGGCAACCGCGACCGCGCCGGCGAAGAGAAGGATCAGCGCCTCGCGCGGGACCACCTCGACCAGCCGGGCGCCCAGCGGCGCCATGATGAGGCCGGCGACGGCGGCGGGAAGGCCGCCACGGATGTCGACCAGGCCCCTTCTGGCGTAGCCGATGAAGGCCGAGAGCGTGGTGACGCCGTTCAACAGCAGACCGAGGGGAATCGCCAGCGCCTTCAACGGCAGCCCCAGCCAGTGAAGGATGGGTACGTAGAGCATGCTGCCGCCCATTCCCAGCATCGAGAACAGGATCGAGACGACGAGGGTCAGCCCGGTGGCGAGCGCGTAGGTGCCGGGATCGATCACCATCGCCGGGGTCCCGGCGGAGACGCCGCGCGAAGCCGCCCTAGGATGCGGGTCGCCCCGCCAGATCCCCGGCGTAGGCCCGGGCACGGTCGCCGCGCAGGCGATCGACCAGCCCCAGCATGCCGTCGGTCAGATAGCGCGCGTCATAGCCCTCGAGCACGAGATAGAGGCGGGCGATCTCGGCCCGGTCGTAGTGCGGGCACATCGGCACAACGGTGCGCCCCCGATCGAGCTCGCCGAGGCGGTCGGGAAGCTCGTTCAGGGGGATGTGGCGGCCGAAGCCGAGCCGCCAGGTCGCGTGCTCCTCGCGAAAGCGGATGTCGAGAAGCTCGATCGTGCCGTCGCCATAGCCGGCGAGCGCCTCGTCGGCGCCGATCTTCATCGCCTTGCGCTCGGCGTAGTCGAAGCGCCGGAGATAGTCGCCGAAGTCCGTCATCGGGGGCCTCGTCGGCAGAGAGAGGGGGCGCCAGCATAGCCGCGTCGACCGGGTTCGACCAGCGCGGCCGAGCCCGCCTCAGAGGATACCGCAGGCGGCGCGGGCGATGGTCTCGATCAGGCGATCGCGGCCGGGGATGTTCCCGGCAGGCGCCGTGTCGCGGCCCTGACCGGGCCGTCGCCGCTCTACCCTTGTATTAAAATACGCGATGACACTGGGAAAGCGGACCATGGCAACCTTCCTTCCGATAACGTATATATAATTCATAACAATACGCTATATACTCGCTCGGCGGTTGACAAGCGAGACCTTTTCATGTCATACATTAATAATGCTCATGGATGGCACCCCTTCCCGGCTACCGCCTCTGACCGCGCTGGCGGCCTTCGAGGCGGTCGCCCGGCGGGGCAGCTTCACCCGCGCCGCGGCCGAGCTGAACCTCACCCAGGGGGCGGTCAGCCATCGCATCCGCAGCTTGGAGGCGGCCCTCGGCCGGCCCCTCCTGCAGCGTCACCATCGCCGGGTCGAGCCGACCGCCGAGGGCGCCGCCTATCTCCCGGTCGTCCGCGGCGCCTTCGAGATGCTGGCCGAAGGCACCCGGCGCATCTTTGGCGGCACCGGCACGGTGCTGACGGTAAGCGTCGAGCCCGGCTTCGCCATGTTCTGGCTGATCCCGCGCCTCGGCCGCTTCCAGGCCGCCCATCCCGAGGTCGAGCTCCGCCTGACGACGACGGCGCAAGAGGGCGATCTCGCCCGCGGCCGGATCGACGCCGGCATCCGCTATGGCGACGGGCGCTGGCCCGGGCTGGTGGCCGAGCGCCTGTTCGCCTATGAGATGATCCCGGTGTGCAGCCCCGGCCTCGCCGCCGGCCCGTCGCCGCTCGGCACGCCCGCCGACCTCGCCGGCCACACCCTCCTCCATGCCCAGAGCGACCTCGCCGATTGGGGCCTGTGGCTGGCCGCCGCCGGGGTCGAAGGTGTCGATGGGACGCGCGGACCCCGCTTCGATTCGACCTCGCTGGCGCTGACCGCGGCGGGCGCCGGCCTGGGCGTCGCCATCGCGCCCTATGCCTTCGTCCGCGACGACCTCGAGGACGGCTGGCTGGTCGCCCCCTTCGCGGTGACGGTGGCTGCCGACGCCTTCTACCTGGTCCACCCGCCGGCGACCGCCGACCACCCGGGCCTCGCCGCCTTCGGCGACTGGCTCGCGAGCGAGGCCGCGCGCGACGCCGCCGAGGACGCCGCCGAGAACCCGGCGAACGAGGCGACAGTGGCCGAGACCCGCCCGCCCAAGACCGGTTCGGCAAGCGACCTCGGCGACCGAGGCGAAGGCTAAGGGCCAGCACGGCGCCGCCGATGGCCCGCCTCGAGGCCCCGGGGCACGCTCTATTGACCGCCCCGGGGTGGCCTCTTAAGGTTGCCGCCGTCGCGGGATCGGGGCGTGTAGCTCAGTCGGCAGAGCACCTGACTTTTAATCAGGCGGTCCTGGGTTCGATCCCCAGCGCGCCCACCATTTTTCATCGCAATATCAGAAGGTTATGGCTATCAGCGAGGTGGCCATAGCCGCCCTTCATTCCCCTATCGAGCTTGGGCTAACAGCGGGCTAACACGCAAACGAAGTCGCCGCTCAGGGCGATTTCGCGCCGCGCGCCACCGCTCACGTGTGGCCCCCGCCCGTTTGACCCCCCGACGCGCGCCTCCTGTCCGGCAGGCACGTGTATGGGCGTCCATGCCCGGCTCGCACGAAGGCGTGGCCCCAGGCCGGACGTGGTTGCCTCGGGCGACCGTTGTAGTATCCTTCGTGTCGAATAGGCGAACGGTTGGGGTGGTCATGCGGCGCGGTGGAGTGACCTTGAGCCCCCACGGCACTATCGTGCTCCTTGTACTCGCCGTAGTTGTCGCGAGTTGCGAGCAACAGCGGTTTCTCACGACCACGGCGGACTCGAATTGCTCCCGCCGCTTCTCGGGCGAGAAGTACGAGAACCCCCTTCTCAGCATGTTTGCCGTCGATCGCACGGACATCGCGTTGGCTGTCTTGAGGGCCCAAGATGAGCGGCGGGCGGCCGATCGCCGCGCCCGCGTTGAGACCGTCCGCAAACCAACCGCAGTGGCATCGCCGGCCGAGGCCGAGCTGGCCAAGGTCGAGGCCGAGTTGACCAGGAAGAAGGCGGGCGTCGAGGCAGCGAACCGTAAACTCGACGAAATGGAGGCGCGAATCGAGGCAGGAAGGGCGCAGTTGGGCGACTGCTTCGGCGTCGGTGTCGATGGCGAGGAGGCCGCCAAGAGATACGCCGAAGCCAAGGAAGGGATTGGCTGGCATAGAAATGTCGTAAGCCGAGAATTCGACCAAGCGATGGAAAGAAGGGCGGCCGCTGCCGCGCGAAACGCTTACATTGAGCACTGGCGGGCGGAAAACGCACGGTATCTCAGGAAAAAGACAGCCGACGCCGACCTAGAAATCGTGGAGGTCGGGCGTTGGGGTGGTGGCATGCGCGTGGTGGTGGCCATCACAAATTCAACATCCTCGATAATCCTCAGGCCCAGCGTGGGTGTTTTGACCGAGGACAACTTCGGCAACTCCTATAAGCTTTACAGGGTTAGATCGAGGGGGCTCACCAGCGGGTCAGGAATCCGCCCAGGAAAGACGGTTTATTTCGAACTGAGATATCGCGAGATTCCACTCGAAAACGCGCTGTTCATCCGTATCGTCTTTGTGTACGAACCGGGTCAATGGGTGCTGTTCGACATGCCAGCAGAAGTGTTCTTCGGCGGCATGTCGACGTCCAGGTGACGGCCATGGGCCGCGACAGAGGATTTACCACCGCCGCACGGTTCGTCCGGCTCCCTTTGAGGCTGCCGCAGCGCTGGGTGTCCGCGGAGCGCGCGACGTAGCCCTTTCGGCCTCAGGCTCGGGCCCACCGGCGGCCTTGGCGTTCGGCGTATCCGGGTTGGCATCAGTGTGAGTCCTTTCGAGTCGAGGTTGGAGACAGCGGGCGATGGGGCCCCCCTGCGACGACCGGGCGTGCGGCCGTTTCCGGGGGGGGTCGGCGCCCAGGGGCCCCACCGCGCTTCTCGGGCCGGCGGCATGGCGTTCGCGCCGGCGGGCACCAGCCTCCCCCCGCCATACCACATCGACAAGGCATTGAAAGGACACGCGTTTTCGGATCTGGTCTTCGCGCGTGCCCTCAAACGTGCCATCAAAATGATTCAGAAACCGGGCTTCGGGGGTGCCGGTGGACGTGATCAGGGGGGGTGGTGGTGGTCGTCTCGCGAGCCGCCGGTCGAGGGGGCCGAGGCGGTCGATCAGGCGCCGGGACCTATCTCGGGATGCGGCGCATCCGCCGACCGCGGCGGGGGCTTATCTCGGGATACCGATCGAAGGCCGGCGGGGGCGCTCAGGCGGCCCTCGGCGCATCGCCTTGGGGGCCGGCCTCGCGCTCGATCACGGCCAACACCCCGGCGACCACCGCCGTCACGGCCGTGTCGTCGCGCTGGGCGGGCGCTGGGCCGTGTTCCGGTGGTTGAGTGCCGACCGGGCGCAAAGACTACTCCGGGCGATCCTACGGCCGGCACGGGGTATCGGCGAGAAAGGGGATCCTGAAGGGGGGCATGAGGGGGGTTACGGGGGCTCGGTGTCCCTTGGCCGGCGAAGCCTCGATCGACGTGGACCGCCCACTCTCGCGCGTGCCGTCCGCCGCTTTGCGGCGTCTTCCGTGCCGATCCCGCCGGCCACCGCCTCGATGGTCGGGCATGGCGCGACGGCGGCCGCTGTCCGCCGCGGCCAGGCCACCCGTCTACCTCGGTGACGTTGCAGAGATTTCGAGGCCTCTACCCCGGGTCATTGGGCGCACCCCGCCCCGGTCGCCGGGGCGAGGGGTCCCTTGGGCGCAGGCACAGGGCAAAAACGGGCAAGCTCCGGCTTCATCGTCCACGTCGGCGGAAGTGTTCGTCCGCCCACCGATGTGGACGATGTGATCGTGCATCCATGTTGGTCACTCCTCCTCGAACCCCGCTTCTGATGTGTCGAGTTTGAGGTCGCGGAGGTTGGCGCGGACGACAGCGACAACGTCTTCGGGGTAGCCCTCGGGGGCCGTGGCGGTGATTTCGAGCGTGAGTTTGACGGTCGCGCCCGTTGGGCGGCCGAGCTCGAAGAGGACCTCCTCGGCGATCTTGGCGACCTGAAGACCGGCCTTGTCAGGGTCGAGCGGGATCGAGCCGTAGAAGCGCCGCGGACGAGGAGTCTCGCGGCTGCCATCATCCGGCCCATCGCCGGGCGGCTTGGGTCCAGGTGGAACGGGCGGTTCAGGCCGCCCGGGCCCCGGCGGCTCGGGACCCGGCTGCGACGGCAGGGCGCTGCGCCAGACCAAGAGGCCGTCCGCGAGGTTGCTGCCGAGACTGGCGGACCAGAGCGAAACGCCTTCGTATTCACCGAACTGTTCGTCGAAGCTTTGGGCGAACGCCACCGGAGACTCGATCTTGGCGACGAGCTTTTCGATCGCCAGTGTGAGGGTGGCGTCGTCCCGTAGGCGCGGCAGGTAGACATAGGACGCGAACCAGTCCAGCAAGGTCGCAACCTCGATGTGGGGCTTGCTCTCGTCCCAGACCTTGCGCAGCTCGGCCATGAGGGTGTCCGGCCCGAGGTCATCGACGATGATGCCGTTCGCCCTGAGCTTGTCGTAGACGACCGGGGCGATCGGCTTGCCGGGCGCCCGGTTGACCACCGAGGCATGCTCCAACTCGAAGCCCGTGGCCGGTCCGTTGCCGTTGCCGCCGTCGTGGGGCGGCACCGGATAGAGGACGTGCGACCATGTGCGGCGAACGCGTTGGAGCAACGCTTGCGCCATGTGGTCGACACGCTTCTTTGCGTCGTCTATCTGCGCCGTGATGAGGCTCCCGGTGAGCGTCTCGTCCTCGACGATGGACTTCCAGGCCCGGAACTTACGGGCGATCTCGCGGCAGGTGTCGAGCCCGTTCTCGTCCGGCGCAACGAAGACGAGGGTGTTGCGAAACGTGCGTTGGCTGGTGCCACGGCGTTGCAGGGTATCGGTGACGGCGCGCTCGGCCGCCGTCTCGTCGGGGCTCTTCGGCATGTAGGGATAGGCGGGCGGGAGGATGAGGAGCGCGACGCCGCGCTTGTCTTCCACGTCGGTCAAGCTGTCGGGCGCGGCGTGGACGCGGTGGAAGCTGCCCTTGTGGCCCTGTTCGTCTTTGAGGATTTCGATGATCCGGGCGTCGGCGTCGTCGTCGGAGACATCCCTCGCGCGCTCGTCGGCGATCCGGTTGAGCGTCGGCTGGGTCGAGAACCAGTAGCGGTCCCCTTCGCGGTAGAGGTAGGCCGAGCCTTCCGACAGCGCGGCCAGGGCATCGCCGAAGATCGAAATCTGATCGCCCGGCTGGGCGCAGGCGAGCCTGAGCGCGGGCCCGGTCATGCCGCCGCGCGAGGACCCGCCGTGCGGCGCGGTGGCGAGGAACACGGCGCGGGCCGCCCGCGTCGCCGCCTTGGCCTGGCCGAAGCGCGGGCGGGAGGCCTCCAACCTGGCCGGCAGCGAGAGTTCGCCGTCCACCTCCGCCTGCAGGATCGGCCCGTACGTCCGCTCCAAGGGCTCCAGGATGGCGGTGCGCACCTTCTCTTCCGAGAGCGGCAAGAGCGCGAGCGTGATCAGGGGTGCGCCGCTCTCCCCCCGCCATAGGGCATAGATGGCGTTGGCCATGATCTTGAGGATGCCGCGGGTGCGCTGGAACTTCTCCAGCGTCGACCAGTCCTCGGAAAAGCGCTTCAGCACCTCGGGGTGGATCGGATAGGCGCGGCGCATCTCCTCGCGATAGGCACGTTCCTTCGCCTCGGGCGGAAAGTCGGAGGCGTTGTCGCGATAGAGCTTGGCGAAGGCCTGGACGGTGGCGTCGCGCGCCTTCTCGCCCTCGTCGTCGAGCGGCTGGAAGAGCCGGCGGCGCACGATCTCGAAGGTCTCCATGCCGCTCGCCGGCGTCCACGCGGATTGGATGCGCCCGAACAGCTTCTCGAGGCGACGGAGGGCATCGACGCCGCGCTCTTCGCCCACCTCCACCCCCGATTCGGGCAGCGAGCCGACGACCATGGCGCCGGGCACCGCCGCCGCGGCCTCGGTCAGCGACTGGATGAAGGCGTGGAAGGCTTCGTAGTCCTCGCCCCGAAGCTGCTTGGCGAAGGCGACTACCTCGTCAAGGAGAATGAGGCAGGGCGAGGCGAGTTCCAGAATCTGGATCAGCTTCTCGGAGCCCGGATTGGTGCGCTTGGCCTCCGATTCGGCGATGAAATCGAGCGCGTCCCAGCCCCCCAGCCGATAGGCGATATAGCCCCAGGGGGTGCGGATTTCCCGGCCGTCGCCGGCGAACATCACCTCGCTCGGGCCCTTGTGCGTGCCGACGAAGACGGCGCGCTGGATCGTCGGCAGGCTGGCCACGCCGGCGGCCTCGAAGATGCCTTTCATGCCGTGCAGGGTCTCAGGCCGATAACCCGCCTCCGCCGCCCCGGCGAGGTGATAGAGCGCGAGCATGGTGTGGGTCTTGCCGCCGCCGAAATTGGTTTGCAGGCCGACGACAGGATCGCCGCCCTTCCTGGCAAAGCGCTCGATCGCGTCGCGGAGGACACGGCTGAGCCCCTCGGTAAGATAGGTGATGCGGAAGAAGGCGATCGGGTCGGTGTATTCCTCCGAGCCGAGGCTCTGGTCGACGTGGGCGAGGTTGGCGGCGAACTCGGCCTCGGTGAATCGCGCTTCGAGCACGTCGGGGTGGGGTTCGGCCACCTCGCGCCAGGGGCGAAGCTTGGCCGGGGTCGGCGGTTCTTCGATCCGGTCGCCGGCCTCGGGCTTCTCGGCCACAGCCGCCGGGCTCGCCCTCTTCTGCGCCTCGTAGAGATCATCGACGATTCGCATCTGCACCCTCGCGCCCACGGCGTCGAGTAGCTCGCGGATGGCGTCGAGATAGCGCAGCGCCTCGCGGTCGCGCATGAGCCCATCGAAATGCGAGACCGCATTGCGGGCGTCGAGCGCGAGCGAGACATAGCTCCGCGCCTTGCGCAGCCGCGCATCATGGCGGAAGACCTCGGAATAGTTGTCGAGGACGGTCTTGAGAAGCGCGTAGGCGTCGAGCTCGCCGCCGGCGTTCCCGCCCCCGGCGCGGCTCGCGTATTGCCGCCAGTGGGGGCCGAAACGCTGCTTCATCCGCTCGGCGACGTAAGGGCCGAGGCCGAGGCGCAGCGCCTCCAGGGCCTGGTCCACGTTCCTCTTGGCGGTGAAGGCGTCGCTCATGTCCGGGCCTCCCCGAGATCCAAGGCGCCCTGGGCCGGGCCGGCGGCCGCGCGCTGGTCGAGCGCCGCCTCTTCGAGGTGCGGAAACTCCTCGGCCAGAAGGTTGTAGACCTGCGCCTCCTGCGCCCAGCCCTTCTTCTCGCAGATGTCGTAGAGGCGATAGGCCAGCGCCCGGGCGGCGTCGGCGTCTTCCGGGTTCATCTCGGCGACCAGGGCGGCGGCCGCCGCGGTGCCGCCGTCCTCGGCCTCCAGCACGCGGATCAGGTGCTGGGTGCATTCCCAGTGGGTGAGCGTGCCATCCGCGCTCGGCCGCCAGTCGGCGGGCATCTCGGTGCGCTTCAACAGGCGTGCCACACCGCCCTTGGCCAGGAACACCCCGGCGACCTCCAGATCGCCGAGGCCGAGGTTGTAGGCATTGGCCATGGTGATGGCGTCGCCCGATTTGGCCTCGTTCATCGCGAAGGCCTGGAACCAGTCGAGGCAGAACCGTGTCGCCGGGTCGTAATGCGCGTCCTCCTCGCCGAGGATTTCCTCGCGCACCTCGTTGATCAGCGCGATCGCCGTGCGCACCGTCATCTCGGAATCGTCGGGCTCCAGCACCTTGGCGTAGCCGGTGAAGATGCCCATGCCGGGGCCCAGCGCCGACTGCGCCATATCCACCGGGCCGACGCCGGCCTCCTTGATCTTCTGGAGCGCGTCGGGCATTTCGCGCTTGAGCCGGGCGACGAATTCCCGGCGGGTCGCGACCGCTGCGGTGGGCGGGCGCTTGGTGCAGACGAGGACGATGGAGGAGGCGAGGGCGTTGGCGTCCTTTCCTACAAAGCGTCTTTCTAGCTCCGTTCTGACGGGCCAAGTTCCATCGATTAAGAATCCTGCATCGGTCACCGCCTGCAAGAATGTGGCCCAGCCAGGCGAGGTAATGCCCTCTTGAGCTACCTCCGATTGCTTAAAGGCGTAATAGATGGTGGCGGGTGCGTCATCTGCGGCGGCATCATGCATCGCTTTTAAAGCGCCGCTCATGCCCAACATGAAGAATTGTTCGGCAGCGTGCTTCCCACCGTGGCGATAGGGTGTGGCAACTAGTGCACTGACAAAAACGAACGATTCACAGAGCATCGTGGATATGCGAAGTTGTGGGCATGGCCCAGGATGTTTGTGTGATCGTTGGAGCCGGGGAGCGCGCGCGATTGGCCGCGATCGCC
>Ga0114931_10012386_pt1 | contig 9992 bp, 4 predicted proteins | sample 2SBtaG_FD_89579 | JGI IMG/M metagenome (GOLD analysis project Ga0114931, IMG submission 89579) | Deep subsurface microbial communities from Kolumbo volcano to uncover new lineages of life (NeLLi) - 2SBTROV14_V59a metaG | ecosystem: Environmental > Aquatic > Marine > Volcanic | place: Kolumbo...
AGCAACCCGCCGATCGTGGTAAAGGCCGTCATCAGGATGGGTCGGAAACGCTGTTTGCCCGCCTCAAGAATTGCATCATAGCGCGACCAGCCTTCGTTGCGCAGCCGGTTGATCAAATCGATCAGCACGATCGCATTGTTGACCACGACCCCAACCAGAATAACGAAACCGATTTGACTCATTATATCGATGGGTGTGCCGGTCAGGAAGAGCATCCAGTAGGCGCCAAAAAAGGCAAAAGGAATGGCCAGGATAACGGACAGCGGCAGGACAAACGATTCGAACAGGAACCCCATCAGCAAAAAGACAAATGAAACCGACAAAATCATGGCAAAGAAAACGCTTTGATTGCTTTCCTGCAATCTGGAGAAATGCTGGCCTTTGCTCCAGGAATAGCCGTAGGGCAGTTGGAAACCGGCCATTGCGACATCCACTTTTTTGTAGAGACCTGCAATGTCTTCATCGGTGCTGTTCGCCTTCACTTCCAAATAGGTCTTACCGTTCTCTCTCTTGACCTCACCGACGCCCCTCTTGACAGTGAACTTGGCGATGGCATCCAGAGGGATTTCACTGCCGGAGTCTGTAAAGAAACTCAGATTCTTAAGTTGTGACAAATTGCGGCGGTCTTCTTCGCGCAACTGGATGTGAACATCGAGTTCTTTTTCTTCGGTCTGGTATTTAGGGAGAGGAAAGCCCCGCAAAGCGTATTGCACGGTGCCTGTGATGGCAGTTGGCGAAATACCATATTTTTTCGCTTGTTCGCGGTTTACCGTCAAATGAATTTCGTCCGCACCTTTTTCTCGGTCAGTCTCAATGCTGATGATGTTGGGGAGCGTGCGTAGTCGACGTTCGACTTCCTTCGAGAGATCGGCGAGGGTTTCCGTATCGTCTCCGTAAAGCGTGACGGAAATCGAAGAGTCATCTCCATCCCCGCTGGCGCTGTGCCAACTGGTCCGAATCTCGACGCCAGGGAAATCCGGCATGCGCGCTTTGACGTCCTTGATCACTTCCTCGCGCGACATGACGGCATTCTTGCGGAAGCCCATACCTTTCAAAATATTGTCATACGCGACTTCATACCAATCGTTTTTCTCGGGCGGCTGCAGAAAAACACGCAGCATGCCCCAGTTGTGACTGTAGCGCGACATGACCGTCCGGATGCCATAGATTTCTTCTTTACTCCGTATGGTATCTTCCATGGTCTTAAACAGGCGGTCCGCCTGCTCAATGCTGAAGTTTTCAGGCAGTTCGACAATAAATCTAAAGTCGTTGATATTGCCTTCTGTGTCGTCAGTTTGTTTCATCGAATCGATTGCGAACTTCATCGAAAAGAGGGCCACCAGAATAATGACGAACATTTCGATCCGGTGTGAAACAGCCCACGCCAGATTTTTCTGATAAAATGTGTTTGCTTTGACAACCGTTGGCGGTTCTTTCACTTTTCGTTTGCTGACAATGCGTGTGGCGGCCAAAGGAATGAAGACCAACGCCACAAACAATGAGGCGATCAACGAAACCATGACCGGCATGCCGATGCGCAACATATAAAATCTAAAGCCGCCATCATCATTCATCAGGATGAGCGGCAGGAAGACCACCACAGTCGTTAGGGTGGCTAACGTTACCGCCAGGCCAACTTCGCTGGCTCCCTCGAGAGAAGCGTTTCTATCCGGCAGACCCTGAGCACGCTTGCGGTAAATATTTTCCAGAACAACGATAGAGTTATCGACCACCATGCCAACGGAAATCATCAGACCCATCATGGTGATCAAATTCAGCGTCCATCCCATGAAATACATGACGGTCAGCGTGATAAGCAGAGAAAGTGGAATTGCCAGGTTGACAATCAGGGTCATGCGCAGTCGGCGCAGGAAAAAGTACAAGACGCAGAAGGCAAACAAGCCTCCCCACATAGCCGTTCGTTGCAGATTGTTGACCGAGTCTTCGATATATTGTCCCTGGTTGAATAGAATGTCCGGGCGGAAGCTGCCAAGGGCCGGGTCGCTAGCGAACAGCTCACCAAATCGTTTTTCAACGGCTCGACACAATTCCACGGAGTTGCTCGAAGATTCTTTATACACCCCCAGCGTGATCGCTTTCTTATCATCGATTCTCAAGCGCCACCTTCTTTCCGGAACGTCATAGGTGACAGAGGCGATATCCTTGAGTTTGAGGTTGGTACCGCGAATAGGGATTTCCTGAATTTCTTCGATTCCCCGGAACTTGCCCACAGATCGCACAAAAATCTTTCGGTCGCCCTCTCTTACAAAGCCGCTGGAGATGGCGAAATTATCAGATCGAAGCTGCTGAATGACCTGATAAAGGTTGACCTTGTATGCTTTAACCATATCCTGATTGATGTGGACCAGAATGGACTTTTCATCTGCGCCCCAAATATCTACCTTGGCGACGCCATCAATTCTTTCAAGGACCTTCTGCAGGTGTTGTTCCACCAGAAGATAGGGGTCGTCGTGTGGTTCCTGTTCAACGAGAGCAATCCACATGATCGGATCGTCGTCGTTGCTCCATTTGCGTAGATGGATGCGCTCAACGTCATCGGGGAGGACCGCCTTCGCGCGGTCCATTCGGTCGCGGAGTTGGGCATATGCGAGGTCCATGTCGGTGCCTTGCACGAATTGAATAAAGGTCCAGCACCCGTTGCTGCTGCTGTTGCTCGACACTTTCCGCACGCCGCCAATCGTTCGTACCTGCTCTTCGATCGGCTTCGCGATCTGTTCCTCCACTTCACGCGGATTAGAGTTCGGGTAGGGCGTCCAGACACCCAAAAAGGGGGGCGAGAATCCCGATGGCATCAGGTCGACCGGGATCTGCGTGAACGCAATAAACCCAATGACCAGCAGTGCGACAAGCGTCATGACCACGGTGACCGGGCTCTTGATGGAGAGTCTAGGCAGCAGTCCTTCTTTCAACTTCATGAGAACCTCTTTGGGTTATGAAACCGCATGGTTGACAAACAGGTATCGCAAAGCGGGACGTCTTAAATGAGGATGTGATCTAACTTCCATCTTACCAAATAAGCGTTTCAGTTCCTGCGATCGACCAAGCTGTAGACCGTTGGAATGATAATGAGCGTTAAGATAGTCGAACTCAACAAACCAATGATCACGGTGATGGCCATGGGGGTCCGAATTTCGGCACCATCTCCAAGACCCAATGCCATTGGCAGTAGGCCAAGCACCGTTGTGGCGGTCGTCATCACAATCGGACGCAGCCGCACACTCCCTGCCTGCACGATGGCCTCCATTTTTTCGACGCCACGTTCGCGCAAGGTATTGATGTAATCTACAAGAACAATGGCATTGTTCACGACAATTCCCGCCAGCATGATCATTCCCAGAAAAACAACGATACTGAGTGGAATTTTAAAGGCAAACAGGTAAATGATGACACCGATCAGAGCCAACGGGATCGTAAAAATAATGATAAACGGATGAATCATGGATTCAAATTGCGACGCCATCACAATATAAACCAGAAAAATAGCCAGCGCCAGCGCCAACTTGAGACTGTTCAGGGACGTTTCCATTTCCTCGTTCTGACCGGCCAATCTGAAAGTGAAATCGTCCGGTAAGTTCATTTCCTGCAACGCTACAAATATCTCTTCGCTGACGCTGCTGAGAGAGCGACCACTAAGGTTTGCAGTAATGGTGGCCGTGCGTTCCTGATCGACTCTTCTGATTTCTGACGGTCCTTCCCGAACTTTTATGTCCGCAACTGCCTCCAGCGGAATGGCCTTGTCCGCACCCGGATTGACGACCAGCCGGCTCAAGTCTTCAATGCTCTCCCGGTCGCGTTCGCGCAGACGCACCAACACATCGATTTTTCTGTCCTGTTCTTTAAATTCAGTCGCAATATCGCCCCGAATCTTGTTTCTGACGATGGAAGCAACATTGCGGATATTGAGCCCAAACTGAGCCAGAAGCGCACGATTGTAAACGATCTGAACCTCTGGATTGCCACGTTGCATGTTGGATTTGATGTCGATGACGCCCGGAATTTCCGCCATCCGCTCTTCCAATTGACGCGAGTACTGCTGCAATTTCTGAAGATTATAGCCATGAATCTCCACTTCGATTGGGGTTTTAAAACTGAACAGCACTGGTCTCGACACTTTCCAGCGGATGCCGGACAGACTTTGCATTTTCTGTCTAATCGTTCTAATGAGGGTTTCCTCATCAACGACCTCCGCTGGCACGTCCTTGGTCGTGAAGTCCGCTTGTTTCTTCCCTGTCTTATCCGCATCACTTGCTGACGCCGGGGTTGGCGCCAGGTCTTTTGTAATGGCCGCAAAACTGCCTTGCGGCTTCCTGGTCGTCCCATCAGTTGCCGCGGATGTGGTGACCGTTTTCATATCACCAGGGCGGTTTAAGGTGACGGTAATCTTTGCCGTGTGCTCACCCTCTTCACTATTTGAATTCGCGGTGATATCCGTACCCGACGCTGATGCGACTTTTTTCACACCAGGCTGACGCATGATGAAGGCCTGGATCTCTGCGACTTTCTGATCCGTTTTCTCAACGGGCGTGCCAACCGGCAAAGTGACTTCGAGGTTGAATTCACCCTGGTGCACCTCCGGGATGAGTTCGCTGCCGAGTCGTGGGGCGACCACAAAAAAAGTTAACAGCAGCAGCACCGTTACCGAGCCCAGTACTGTGCCGCGTTGCGAAAGAGCTCGTCTGAGAATCCTGGGATAGCTTTCTTCAACACGTTCGTACGCCCAATTGAAGGCGTTCACAAGGAACCGTGAGGGGGCCGTCAGCAAGATCCGGGCAACCAGGTAAAGGCCCTTCAGAAGAACGGCCGTTTCTAGCAGTATGATATGAACCACATTGAACAACAGGGTCAAACAGAATTGCATGATGAATTTTATAAGATAAAATGGGCCTTTAAAAATCGCCATCATGCGTTGGCCAAAAGAAGTGCCTGCCTGCGCCAGGCCGTCTTTGGTCTGTCCCATCTCGAGAATCAGGTTTCGGGCGTAGCTGGCGACCAGGAAGGTGGGCCAAATCTCCAAGGTGAATCTTAATTTCAAGACGCCGGGCGCTTCCGCAGTCTTGATGATCCATTCACTGATCCTGAATGAATGCAATCGTGCCACTCTTGTCAGTCCCCAAATTGGGCTGGTTAGAACAGCGAGCAGGAGGGCCGCGTGTTTAAGACTAGCGATGACCAGCGTCAGGAAGGCTTGGCCTACCTTACGTAGGATAAACCAGATGGTCCACAGAAGCTCATTTGCGGCCTGCCGAATTCTTTGGAACCCTCGGACAGAATCTTCGGTGAGCAGGTCGTCGACCCGTTCCTGATTTTCGAAGAAAAGGATGCTTTGTTTGCCGAAATGATCGGTGCGTACGCCTTCAATAAATTTCGAACTCTGTCTTGAAGAGAGCATGGGAATCAAGAACAGCGCCACCGCCAGCGAGGCAAGCAAGGAAAAGACAACGGTCAGGGCCATATTGCCAAAAATTTGTCCGGCAACGCCTTCAACAAACACGATGGGAAAGAAGACTGCGACGGTCGTCAGCGTCGAGGCAAAGACGGCGCCACCAACTTCCCCGACCCCGCGAACGGTCGCTTGCGCCAGGTCGTCTCCTTCTTCCCGGCAACGCGCAATGCTTTCAAGCACCACAATGGAATTGTCCACCAACATGCCAATGCCGAGCGCGAGCCCGCCCAGCGACATAATGTTGAGCGACACCCCGAAGATTTTCATGGGCGCGAATGTGGCTACGATTGAAACGGGAATGGAGAGGCCAACGATCAGGGTCGCCGACATTTTTCGCAAGAAAATGAAGAGGACTAAGACCGCGAGCAAGCCGCCCATAACAGCCGTGCTCTTTACTTCGTCAACGGAATTTTTGATGAAAACAGATTGGTCTGAAAGTAAATCGAGATGAATGTCGGCCGGCAGATTGTGGTTGATGAAGTTGGTCATCTGTTTCGCCATCATGGCTTTTCGACTTGCAGCCCGCCGTTGGTTCTTACGGGCTTTCTTCGCTTTTTCAGGATCGGTTTTGTCTTCTTTTTTCTTGTCCACTTTCTTCTGATGCCCGCGCTCTCCCTTGCCTTCTTTCAGATTTTTTATGAAAGCCAATTGTTCCTTTGAACCGAAAACTTTGTCCCTTACTTTCTGCGCGACGCTGACAATGTTGGCATCCGCTTCCTTAAAAACCTCTATTTCAACACTTTCGATATTGCTGATCCGGGTGATGATTTTGCGGTCTTTGAAAGTACGAGACACTTTGGCAACGTCACGGACCTTGATCTCGCGTCCGTTCCACGTGCCAATAACGACATCGGCGACCTCATCAACGCTTTTGAATTCATTGAGCGTCCGAACCAGGTACTACGTTTGCCCTTCCTTCAGATTGCCACCGGCCAGGTTTACGTTCTCTTGCTGCAGGCGCTGCCGGACGGTCTGAATGTCGATGCCGATGAGGGTGAGTTGCTGCTCGTTTAGTTCCACCCGGATTTCTTCTTCCAGCCCACCCTTCACTTTCACCGCAGCCACGCCATCGACTTGCTCCAGGGCACGCTTTATCTCCTCATCTGCGAGATAGCGCAAGTAAATCAGCGAGGCATCGCCGTATAAGCCGAAGCGCATGATAGGATCCAGGGATGGATCGAAGCGGAGAAGGAGCGGGCGCTTTGCGTCATCGGGCAAAAACACCTGATCAAGCATTTCACGAACGTCGCTTGAGGCGTCGTTCATATCGGTGTCCCAGGTGAATTCCAGTTTGACGTCACTCTGCCCCGCTTTGGACACAGAGCTGATATTCACAAGGTGGTTCACGACGCCAAGGGCCTGCTCGACCGGCCGCGAGATAGTCGTCTCCACTTCCTGTGGCGCTGTGCCCGGATATTCCGTCCGCACTGTCAAAGAGGGGTAGGAGATATCCGGCATGAGATTCACCGGCAACTGTGCATATGAAATCCATCCGAAAACACAAACGCCCAGCACCACCATGAGGATGGCAACCGGACGTGTCGTTGTAAACTTATAGAATTGTTTGGCGCCGGTATTCGACATCGATTTTTGTTTCCGCCAGAGGGCGCTAACAGGCGCAGCGCACTCGCTTTGTGGGTTTCAATTTGATAAGACTGTCGTCGTGCAATGGATTAAGTGACGAAAGATAGGTCATTCTTCTAACTTGGCTACCGCCAGCGGATTGTCTTGTTCGGCAACAATCTTGACTTTGGCACCATTTTTCAGACCGGCCTGGCCGACGACGATGATCTTCTCGCCCGGGTTTATGCCGGAGCGTGATTCGATCTTTTCGTAGTCCTGGTAACCGGCGTCCAGCGTCACTTTTTCCGCTTTGCCGTCACGAACAACGAACTCGTGTACGTTTTCGTTTTCATAAATAACGGCCGTTTTGGGAATCAAAACTGTGTTGGTGTGGATATCCGTGATAATGTGCGTATTGACAAACATCCCCGGGCGCAATCGATTGTCATCGTTGCGTATCCCGATGGTGACTTTAAAGGTACCGCTCTGCGGATCAACCACGGGACTGACGCGCTTGACCCAACCGGCAAACTGTTCCTCGTTCAGATGTTGCGAAGTGACAAACGCTTTCTGCCCTTTCTGGATCAAACCGATTTCTTTTTCGGGTGCGTGCACGACGGCGATCATTTCGTCGTTGTTTACGATGGCAAAAAGTTTGTCGGTCGGCTGAATTCGATCTCCTGGACGACGCAATCTCTCTCCTATAAAACCGGAGATCGGGGCCGTTATCCGGGTACGTTCGAGGTTCATCTTGGCTTCTTGCCATTGAATCTTTTTCGCCTTAACAGCGAAACCTGCGGTTTCAAACTCTTCTTTGCTGAGAAGTTGTTTCTCAAACATAGCCTGCTTGCGTTGGTACAGGTTCTCCTCCTGTTCATAATCGACGCGCGCGCGGGCTTCCTGCAGAGCCAATTCGTCCGGTTCCAACTCCATAAGCAGTTGACCTTCCCTGACATAGTCTCCCTCTTCTACCGGAATCCTTTTTATCAAACCCTGCACGCGGGAGTAAACATCGGTCATTTGCTCCGTTTCCAGGTTGGAGCTCAATAAAATAAAGGAGGAAATATCTCCCGTCGTGACGACGGTGGTCTCGATGGGTGTCAGCTCTTCTTTTTTCTCTTTCCTCGTGACGTCTTTGTTGGCGACCTCATCTGTTGCCGCGCCATTCTTGCCGTTTTCGCTGTGCGCCTCTTCACCGGCGCAATTGAGCGTAATGAAGGCGAGGCAGGCCATCATGAGCACTTGCAGCCAGAACATCTTTCTTAACATAATGATTGTACTCTCCGATTTGAGCCGTTCCAGGGTTGAAATCGCAAATTTCCTGAGGGATTGGTTACAAAACTTCTTACGGCGTCCATTTTCATTATGTTTCCCAATATCGTGCACCTTTTTACAGCAATCAACCATGAAAACAAAATTTAATGGACAGGCATTCTTTCCGCTAGTATAAATAGCGAAAAAAATGTCTTCACAACGAGAGAAAATCGATCGGGGCAGGCGTAAACGTAATTCAACATTCATGTCGACATACGAGACTTAACGGCTGGACGCTGCACAAATTGTATTGTCTCGTGAAACAGGTGCCAGGTGGTCAGGGTTTACTGACCTCTAACGAAGAAGAGTCTCGTTTTGAAGCAGAATCAACCCGGCTTCAAGGGTGATGCCCTCGCAAAGCCGCGGTCATTGAGTGGCATACACAATTTAGTTGAAAAGATCGTCTCATCCCAAAAAAGAGTAGCGATCCAAAGGGAAAAAGAGTATCTTGTGACGATATTGTAAGATCAAATTGTATCAACAACAAGGCTCGGTTCAATCGGCATCATCAGACTTCGAAAACCAGTGCAGATCGAATCCCTACTTACCCCTCATCGTCAGATTCCTACTAGCAGAGAACGCAGAGAAAAATGATTTTGCTGCAGCAAGATTTCCAGTCTTGAGCGAATTCTGATACCATCTAATGTTTGAGTTACTGTCTGCGTAGCTCAGCAACCTTGGCCCAGTTCTGCGTTAGGTCGCTTTTGAATAATTCAGGTTGAAGTGCAAACACGATGATAACAGCCGAAACAACAAAAGATGAATCAAGGTCGGCGCCTCGCAAGGGCCGTCCGAAGATCGTTGTCGTTATGCCGGCGTACAACGCCGCCGAGACCTTGGAAGCCACGTTTCGCGGCATCGATGGCGACCTGGTAGACGAAATCATCTTGGTCGATGACCACAGCAAGGACAGCACGGTCAACATTGCCAGGAAACTTGGGGTCAAAGTCTTTGTTCATTCGAAGAATCGGGGTTATGGCGGCAATCAGAAGACTTGCTACTGCGAAGCACTTAGGTTGCAGGCGGATATCGTGGTCATGCTTCATCCCGACGGGCAGTACCAACCGTCCTTGATGGCTGACCTGATCCAACCGATCTTGTGTGGGCAGGCCGATGCGGTTTTGGGGTCCCGCATGATGCCCCCGGGATCCGCCCGACAAGGAGGCATGCCCTTGTACAAATATGTGGCGAACAGATTCCTGACGGCCATTGAAAACCTGATTCTTCGGCAAAAGCTGTCCGAATACCACACCGGCTACCGCGCATTCAGCCGCGACTTTCTGCAAACAATTCCCTTCCGCCACAATTCCGAAGGGTATGTGTTCGATACAGAAATGCTGGTGCAAGCCGTTCACTTCCATTGCCGGATCCACGAAATACCGATTTCGACGCGTTATTTTGAGGGAGCGTCTTCTGCGTCTTTCGGGCAGAGTACCGTCTACGGTTTGCAGACGTTGTGGACGTTACTCAAATATCTCCTGCACCGATCGACCCTCAAACCCTGCCGATTGTTTCAGGCACCGCTGGAAAAAGTACCGGAAACCCTCGCGTGATGCGGCGCCGGCCCTACCTCTACCTTTTTGGCCTCGGCTTTCTCTACCGCGTGCTCCTGCTCTGGTGGTTTCCCGCCCTTTACGGCGGCGATAGCGTA